>Ga0335078_10015491_pt1 | contig 11322 bp, 5 predicted proteins | sample Lox_Sample_32_FD_206711 | JGI IMG/M metagenome (GOLD analysis project Ga0335078, IMG submission 206711) | Soil microbial communities from Loxahatchee National Wildlife Refuge, Florida, United States - Lox_Sample_3.2 | ecosystem: Environmental > Terrestrial > Soil > Wetlands | place: USA: Florida...
CGCGCCCGTAGCGATGCCGACGCTCCCGGCAACAATAGCGTTGGCTCCCAGGTTGCCGGTTGCCGGATCTGCGATGTGCATGGAACCACCCTTGCCGCGGCAATATCCGGCTTCCTTGCCCAGTAACTCGGCAAACATGCGATCCGGAGAAGCGCCCTTGGCCAGACAGTGGCCGTGCCCGCGATGTGTGCTCGTGATGTAGTCGTCGGGCTGCAGAGCTTCACAAATACCCACCGCTACCGCCTCTTCACCGATGTACAGGTGCGCCAACCCTGGCATCAGGGCACGCGTGTACAGCTCATTTACCTGCTCTTCGAACATCCGGATGCTCACTATCTGGCGATACATGTGCAGCCAGGTGTCGGCCTTGACCGCTGCATCGGTCGCGGTTTGGCCGGCGGCGATGGTCACTTGTTTACTCCTGACATCCGCGCCAGAACGTCAAACATGCAGGCAAAATCGAGCTTGGCCCACCCCATCCCGCGGGCGGCGGTAAGAAACTCATTGCTGACGGCGGTAGTAGGCAGAGGCACATCCAGTTGGCGGCCGAGTTCCATCGCCAACAGCATGTCTTTCTGCATCATGTTCACGTCAAACCACGCTTCGGGCGGTTGCTTGAGGACAAATGGCCCACGATACTGAATCATCGGCGAGGCGACGGCACTGTGGGTCAGCACATCGACGGCAGTCTCGCGCGCGATGCCGCTTTTTTCGGCCAGCAGGACTCCCTCCGAGAACGCCAGCATCTGCACCGCGAGACTCAGATTCACGGCGATCTTCATCGAGAGCGCCAATCCGTTATCCCCGACATGAGTGACCTTCGGGCCAATGTCCTGCAGAATCGGTTTGACCCGCTCGAATGTTTCCCGGTGTCCTCCGACCATCACAGACAGGCGTCCCTCTTGCAGAGTCGTTACGCTGCCCGAGACCGGCGAGTCCAGCATATCCGCGCCCTGCTCCCGCACTTTGACAGCAAAGCTGCGACTCACATTGGGACTTACGGTGCTGATGTCGCAAAAAATCTTTCCAGCGCTAAGCCCTGCCAATATTCCTTCCGGTCCCTCCATGATGCTGGTGAGAGCAGCCGAGTTGGTGACCATGGCAAAGGTGATATCGGCGGCGGCAGCTACGGTTCGTGGAGAATCCGCCCACCGCATGCCTTTGTCGATGAGCCACTGCGCTTTCGCACGAGTCCGGTTGTAGCCGGTGACGGTGTGCCCCTTGCCCAAGAGCCGGCTCACCATCTGCCCGCCCATGGTGCCGAGACCGACAAATCCCAGATTGGCCATGCGTCAATGTCTCCCCACTAAGTGGTTGTCTTCGCCAGCACCGGTTGTGCTTCGCTGGCACGCGAATCTTCGCGCACCTGCTGTAAATGGGCCTGCATGGCGGCGCGCGCTTTGGCTGCGTCGTGCTGCTCCAGAGCATCGAGAATGCGTTTATGGTGATACTGTCCGCGCTCCGGTCCGCCTTCCACGTAGAAGATCCGCATGCGCTGCTCGCGAAGCAATCCGACGATCGAATCGATCAAGGAGAGAATCAGAGGATTCGCCGCCCCTTCAGCCAGCGCCAGGTGAAAGTCGAGATCCGCTTCGATGTAGGCGACCGGATCTTCCCGTGCCCGATCCATCACCGCGAAAGCCTCGCGCATCGCAGCGATATGCTGCTCATCTCCACGGGTCGCTGCCAGGGCAGCGATTTCCGGCTCCAGAATGGCTCGCACCTCGGCCAAATGGATCGACCCGTCCTGTTGGCCGATTTTCATCATGAGGTCGAGCGACTGCCGGATCGCCTGCGAAGTTCCATTGGTGATGAAGGTCCCGCGCCCGGAGTAAGCCTCCACCAGTCCTTTTTCGCGCAGCGCCTTGACCGCCTCCCGCACCGCCGTGCGGCTTACCCCGAATCGCAACGCCAACTCACGCTCCGCCGGCAGCTGATCCCCAGGCTTGAGTGTGCCCTTGAGGATGGACTCCTCGATCTGCTGCACAATTTGCTCGTAAAGCCGTGAGGTGCGAACGGTTCTGTACATGGCCTTCTCCAAGCCAGAAAAACCTGAACGGGAGTGGAAAAATCGGCTAGCCGATTTCACTCAACACAAGCCACAATTGGCTTGCTGTATGGTGGTAGGACCAATATACCACGATCCTTCAACTCATCGAGACTGTCTTTGCATTGGTGAACTCACGGATTCCGTAAGGCCCAAGTTCGCGGCCGTGACCGGACTGTTTCACGCCACCGAAGGGAAGGCGCGGATCTGATGCCACCATGCGATTAATGAAGACCATTCCCGATTCGAGTTCGTCCACCAGTTGCTGCCGCTCATGATCGTCATTGGTCCAGGCACTGGCCCCGAGACCGAAGCGGCTGTCGTTGGCAAGGGCAATCGCTTCATCGATGTCCTTCACGCGAAACAGGCATGCCACCGGACCGAACAGCTCCTCGCGATAAGCCGGGGAATTCTGGGGAATGTCGGTGAGCACTGTCGGCGCATAAAAATTCCCCGGTCGCTCCAGCTTGTTTCCTCCGGTGAGAACCCGCGCTCCCGCGGCCACAGTTTTCTGCACATCCCGATCCAGCTCCTCGACGCCGCTTTCTGTCGCCAGCGGTCCGAGGTCGGTTTTGTCGTCGAATGGATCGCCCACCTTGAGCGCCTGCATCTGATTCACGAACCGGCGCTCAAAATCGTCAGCAATTCGTTCAGACACGATGAAGCGTTTGGCGGCGATGCATGACTGTCCGTTGTTAATGATGCGCGCTTTTACACCCGTCGCGACCGCCTCATCCAGATTGGCGCTGGGCATCACAATAAAGGGATCGCTTCCGCCCAACTCCAGCACAACCTTCTTAATCCGCCTGGCCGCGCCGATTCCCACTTCAATGCCCGCCTGCTCGCTGCCGGTCAGAGTGGCGGCGACCACCCGCGCATCATTCAGAATTCCGTCTACTTGTTTCGACCCTATGAGCAAAGTTTGAAAAACACCTTCGGCAAAACCGGCGCGGCGAAAGATTTCCTCCAGACGAAGCGCGCACTGGGGAACATTCGAAGCGTGTTTGAGCAGGCCAACATTCCCCGCCATCAAAGCCGGAGCCACGAAGCGGACGACCTGCCAAAAAGGAAAATTCCACGGCATCACGGCCAAAATCGGACCCAGCGGCTGATAGTGGATGTAACTCTGTTTGGCGGTGGTGGCGATGACTTCGTCGGCCAGAAAACGTTCTGCGTTCTCCGCATAATAACGGCACGCCGAGGCGCACTTGACGGCCTCGTCGATCGCGGACCGCAGAGTTTTACCCATCTCGATGGTCATCAGTCGGGCGTGGGATTCTTTTTCGCCCTCGAGGATCTCCGCCGCCTTCGTCATCATGCGGGCGCGCTCGGCGAATGGCACCGTCCGGTGTCTGGCGTAGGCAAGCGCGGCACGTTGCAGCCGGTCTTCGATTTGCGAGTCCGACAAGGGCTCAAAGGTCTTCAGGGTCTGGCGGGTCGCAGGGTTGATGCTGGCTATGGCCATTTGCAGCCGTAAACCTCCATCGCTTGGTCCAACCACCATACCATGCTAACCACATTCCCGCAAAAGGCTTGACAGTCGATCCCGTATAGTGGTACAGCTGTCGGACCACACATCCTGGGCGGCGGAGGAGATGTGCCTATGCGGATCTTTACGTTGCGGTTGTCCCGGAGCTGGGCCACGCAGGTTTTCGTGGTGGGTCTTTCAGTCTTTCTTGCTGGCGCGTCGCTGTTCGGGCAAACCGTAACCGGCCGGATCCTGGGAAATGTCACCGATCCCAGTGGCGCGGCTATCAGTGGCGCCCAGGTGACTATTACGGATGTCCTCCGAGGGGTCACTCGGACGGTACAGACCGACGACGCCGGCCTCTACGTTGCCCCAAATCTTACCCCCGGAGCCTACAAGGTCCGAGTGGAGGCCAAAGGGTTCAAAAGCGTGGAGCGAGTGAATGTCCAACTCGAGGTAGCCAAGGACGCACGCATCGATGTGGCCCTCCAGACGGGACAGGTGAGCGAAGTGATCCAGGTGTCAGGAGAAGTCCCATTAGTCGATGCCACTTCTTCCACGCTCGGCGGAACACTGACCACCGAAACGATCAACGACCTCCCGCTGAATGGGCGCAACTATGAAAACCTGCTGCAGCTGCGCCCCGGTGTGGTGCGTTATCCCGGCGGCGGTTTCTCCACCACCAGCACCAACGGTCTGCGCGCCGAAGACAACGCCTATCTTATAGAAGGCCTGTTCAACAGCGAACCATTTTCCGGCCAGAGCATTATCAATGGAGCTGGGATTGCCGGGGACTCCGCCACCATTTTGCCTGTCGATTCCATTCAGCAGTTCAACCTGCAGGAGAATCCCCCCGCAGAATACGGTTGGAAGCCAGGCGCCATCGTAAATGTAGCCCTGAAGTCGGGAACCAATGCTCTGCATGGCACTGCCTATGCCTTTGGACGGGACACGCCGCTGGATGCGCGCAACTACTTCAATCCGGTGACGCAAGCGAAGAATCCACGCAACCTTGAACAGTTTGGAGGAAGCGCGGGCGGCGCCCTGGTTCCCGACCGGCTCTTTTTCTTTGGAGCTTACGAAGGTCAGCGTTATACGGTCGGCAATACCGGTCAGATTTCGACCCCGGCCACGGTCACGCTGGGAGGCGATCCCAACAACAGCGTGGTCGATGCAATTTCCGCGGTGCATGCGGCTTTTCTTTCAGGAGCCATTCCACACGATGTGAGCGCAGCCAGTTTGCAGATCGCGGGATGCACCATGGGTCCTCCCATTACCTGCAACGGCACCGGCTTTCCGACCAACGACGGGACCAATCCCTCGGGCCCGACTACCATCAACTTTGGTTTACCCAACACGGTGAGCTCCGACAATGCCGTGGGTAAAGTCGACTTTCACCTCAACGAGCGCCACGTTTTGAGCGGCATGTATTTCTTCGGCAACAATTCCGGCACGGTTTCCGACGCCAGCCAGTTGCAGCCGCAGTGGCTCACTCTTATTCATACGCGAGCACAAGTTGTGGGCACGAACTGGACCTGGATTCCGAGTTCTCGTTGGGTGAATGAAGCCCGCTTCGGCTACAACCGGCTCTACCAGCCCACCTTTACTGCCGACCACGACAAACCGGCGAGCGCTTATGGCCTCGACACCGGTGTCACCAATCCGCTCTATGGCGGATTGCCCCGGATCAACGTTTTTCCCTTTTACATCTTCCCTCAGGAGTTAGGTGGTTTCAACTGGCCCAAGGTGCAGGGCCCGGATACCCGGGTGCAGTTTGTCGATCACGTTTCCTACACCCGCGGAAAACATGCCTTCAAGTTCGGTGGTGAGTTTCATCGAGACGCCTTCAACGGCGGCGCCTACGGCGGCTCTCGCGGCCGGATCAAGTTTGTGGGAGGGTCATTCGACAACGGGAATTCTTCCGGCCTGGAGGACTTTTTTGCCGGCCTGCCCACTTCTGCCAGTCAACTCGTAGGCGATCCTACCCGCCACATCCACAACTGGGGATACGCGTTGTTCGCGCAGGATGACTGGCGCATCACCAGAAACCTCACTCTGAACCTCGGTCTGCGCTACGAACTCAGCAGTGTAATTAAAGATGACAATAACCTCCTCGGGAACTTCAGCCCGAGCGCCGGCCTGGAACAGGTAGGGAAACAGATTTCTTCTCCTTACAACGGCGATCACAACAACTTCGGTCCCCGCCTGGGCTTTGCGTGGGATGTGGCTGGAAACGGCAAAACCGTGGTGCGGGGCGGTGGGGGCATCATTTACGAAACTGTGAATTGGGAATCTTTTCTCGCTCTCAATAACTCTCTCGGTCTTTCCACCATTCCGACGGGAGCCTTGGGAGTTGGGCCGGGAGGTGCCGCCGGCAGTGGTTCGATCGCGGTAGGCACGGTGAACTACGCGGGCTCCAGCCTCAACTGGGATGGCCCCGGAACGGTTTTCCCGACGGGTACGATTAACTGCAGCGCTACCACTGGAAGTCCGTGCAGCATTCTGGGCGTGGTTCCCAATCTCAGGACGCCGTACGTATACAACTGGACCTTCAATGTGCAGCACGCCTTCACCGACAATCTGTCGCTCGAGGTTGCCTATGTCGGCGATCACGGCGCCAAGCTCATCGGTATTCGCGACATCAACCAGAACGTCCCCGCGCTGGATACGCTGGGTGACGAGCAATCCGGCCGGCCGTTCAATGCCCAGTTCCCCTATCTGAGCTTTATTTACCAGATGGAGAATATCTACGAGTCCAACTACGACGGCTTGCAAGCGACCCTCACCTCAAGAAACTTCCACGGGCTTACCTCCGTGATCGGATATACGTACTCACATGCTCTCGATCAAGTGGGAGCGAATTGGGACTTCGGCGCGGGCTTGGGATTGCCCACCGACAGCTACCATCCAGGCCGGGAATACGCCAGCAGCGACTTCGACATCCGTCATCGTCTCACCATGTCGCTGACCTACATGATTCCCGGCAAACAATCATTCGCTCAACTCTTGCAGGGATGGCAGCTCAATTCGATCGTGACTCTGGCGAGTCCGCAACCCTGGGGAGTCATGGACGCGGGCAACGATCTCAGCCTGACCGGCGAAGGCGCGGACCGCTGGGACTTTTTCGGCAATCCGTCCGATTTCAAATCCGGTCCCAATCCAATTCCTTGCTACGGCTTTGGAGGGTCTCCCTGCAACGCAGCGATTCCTACGGCTTGCACGGCTGCGGCAACCTCCGTCGGACCTGGGGCCGTGGCTTCGCTTAACGCGCTCGGCTGCTATATGCAGGGCAGCTCAGTATTGATTCCACCGGCAGCCGGAACCCAGGGTACGACGGGCCGCAATCTGTTTCGCGATTCGGGCTTCCGCAACTGGGATATGTCGGTGGCGAAAAACTGGAAGTTCGGAGAAAGATTTGGCGCGCAGTTTCGCGCCGAGTTCTTCAACTTTCTCAACCATCCCAACTTTGCCAATCCTTTCGGAGGACAAAATGGCTGGGCCCACAACGATCCGTCTGTGCCCGGACCCGGCGGCTTCGGCTGCGCCTGCGCCACCCCGGATGTGGCGGCTTCGAATCCTGTGATCGGATCCGGCGGAAGCCGCGCCATTCAGCTGGGATTGAAACTGTCGTTTTGAGATGAAAATGCAGGCGCGAGCGTCCCCGCCCGTGCTTCTGCCGCAACACAACCCCGCACGGGCGAAGGCGCCTGCGCTTGCATTTTCCTAGCGTCGTGAAGGAATTTCCGTGAAATGAAAAACCTGAACATTCATCGATTCTTCACCCTAATTTACATACTGATCGCTTCCATAACCAGCAGCGCGCCGGCCCAGCAACCTCCGGAGCGCACCATCGAAGAAATCAAGACTGAAGCCATCAAACGAGCAGAGAACGGAATGTATCCGTTAATTGGGCTCGATCCGGCTGACTTGCGCGAAGCCTTTGCTCATATTCAAAGCAAAGACAAAGATGAGTGGGCGACGGCTTTTATGGCGGTGGCCGCCAGATACGAAGATGAAGGAAAATCGTTGCAAGCCACGGATCCGGCCAAGGCTGACGCGGACTTCATTCGCGCCTGGCGGCTCTATTCTTTCGGCCGTTGGCCGATTCCATCTTCTCTCAGGAAGCAGGAGTCCTATCAGAAGGCTATCGCCGCTTTTCTCCAGCACGCGCGCCGTTGGGACCCTCCATTGGAAGTTGTCCATATTCCATTCGAGGGAAAGGAAATCATTGCATACTTGCGCCTGCCGAAGAACACCCATAGTCCGGTTCCGCTGGTCATGGCGGTGAACGGATTGGACAGCCGCAAGGAAGACCTCGCGGAAAGTTTTTCCGCCATCCTGCCCCACGGAATCGGTTTTCTGGCGGTTGATGGACCGGGCACCGGCCAGTCTCCTATCAAAGTGAGTACGACCGCCGACCGCATGTTGTCGCGAGTGATTGATTATGTACAGACCCGGCCAGAGGTCGACAAGCACCGGCTGGCCGTCCACGGCGTGAGTTGGGGAGCTTATTGGGCGACCAAGCTCGCGATTGTGGAACGTGATCGCCTGCGAGGAACCAGCGCGCAATCACCGCCGATCGATGGCTTTTTTCAGAAAGATTTCCTGATGAACTCGCTGCTGGGGAACCGCGAATATTTATTCGATCAGGTGCCGGCGCTGATGAACATCTTCGACGGTGTGAAAACCGTCGACGAACTGGCCCCCGCCCTGGCCGAAATGTCACTGGTGAAGCAAGGCCTGCTCGGCAGACCCATGGCCCCGATGCTGGTGATCGGCGGAGTCCTCGACACTCAGGTCCCCATCTCGGATATTTACTTGTTGCTTAGCAAGGGCGATACACCAAAAGATGCATGGATCAATCCCGCGGGTGGCCATTTGGGGCGGCAAGTCAAAGTCTGGCCCGACCCCGTGATCTTCAGGCAAGTAATTATTCCGTGGCTGGAGCGCACACTTGACGTGCGCTGACGAACGCGAATTTACGGCAATGCACGCCTCGCCAACACCGCTATGTTCAAACAGGCAAGGCGTGCGTTGCTCCCATCTCCACAACTGACGGGTTGTCTAAGGACAGCTCTTACCCGCGAAATCGACGAAGTCGCGGTTGGGATCGGTCTGGGTCTTGGGTGTCGAGAGCTGCGCTGAACTTCCCTCGAACCGCAGGTCAAAGAAATTCTTGTTGAAGAACTCAAAAATTTCCTTCTGTGTACCGTCGCCCAGAGTGCTGCACGCTGGACAGTAGGTTGTTGCAGCGCCGGCCGTGCTCAGGTTCGTCTGACTGGCTCCCGGGCTTTGGTCACCCACCGAATATCCAGTGAGGATCGCACTGGAGGGATTCCCATGAATATCGACCCGCCCGTATTCGAGATCGAACTTGGCAGATCCCAACGGCCTCGCCGGATAGCCGATCGGGCTGCCGGTGGATTGCTTTACGAAACGCAAAGCAGTCGGGCCTTTTAGCGCAACCGGATTGGTTTGATATGTGCCCGTTCCGTCATCGAACAGGTAAATCGAAAAACCGTTGCTGTTCACGTTGCCCTGGGTCTCTGCGTAATCTCCCGGGACATCGATCCAGCGCACTTTGAACGTATTGACTCCTGCGAAACCGAGAGCTTGCACGGGGAATCGAAGCAAATTCACGGTTGTCCGGTTACTGGTATCCAAGAGGTTCCAGGCTCCGGCTATGCGTGGTGTACCGACCAGGAAGGTCGAGATTGCAGGAGAAGTGGTATCACCCATGCCAAATGTGACGTTGCCACTGGAATTCAGGTAAAAGCTCGTCCACGGGGTGGTGCAGACGCCTGCGATGTCCGCGCCGAAGAGATACTCGTAGTCAACGTAGCCAGGGGTTGAATTTGAAACAAAAACAAGATCTCCGCCTGCGACTTCATGGCTGGGGTCGAAGTCGTTGAAAGCAATCGGCCCGCTGGACGTGTTCAATGTCTGTGTCATGCCGTTGGGCACGTTGGTGAGAGGATTGGCAGCCGTGCGGTTCAGGTAGAGCAGGAAGCCCCGGCCTAAACCGGAGAGCCCCACCGGAGTGAACACGGTTGGATCCAATGGAGCCTGCAAGAAGATGTGATCAAATCGGTCAGATTTGCCGTCCCCGACGTTAGGACCCGCGGAGGGCGGAGTCGGCAGCGTGCCGTCCGTGCGCAAATCGATGTAGTCGGCGCGCCGGTCACCGGGTGAGTTGTCGGGGAAGATCATCACCTCTCCCAGAGTCGGCGAAGGATTGCGTCCCACTCCAGCGGGGGTGCCACCGGAAATCACGTAGACGTTGCGCGCCTCATCCACCGTCAAACCGGAATAGATCGTGTAGTCGATCTGAAGTCCCAGTTGCAGGGTGTTGGCCGCACTGCCAAAGACCGCACTCGTAGACGACCTACGAGCGGGGCCCGTCCCCAGGACGAACGCTTGGAAATTGTTTACTCCGGCGTTGAGAGCCACTGGCGTTACCGGCGTGGCAAACCCCGTGTAAACGGGTAACCCACCCGACTTCGGCACTGCGTAGTCAGAGAAACTGATAATCATAGACGGAGTGGGCGCGAGCGCGGTCGGATTCGCGAATAACCCCTCGGTGGCTTGCAGAGTCGCCGAGTCTTTAGTGTTTAGGGATCGCGCCACCGCAGCGTAGAGCGCATCCCCTGGTCCTGCTGCGAGCGCTACAATATTGCCGAACGTGGTCGACGTGCCGGAATAGTTCGTATACTGGTTTACCTGCGTGGTCGGGCCACTGGAGGTTCCATAGGAACCATTGGCCGGAGTCAAGGTGCTCATGGTCAGAAACCCACTGGTCGCCAGAGAACGATCATGATTGGTGCCAACCGGGCTGACTTTCACGATGTTGGCGCCTGTGAAGCCGACCAGATCTACCTGCTGGAAGAAGACATCGGCGTCATCATCGCAAGCACAGCCTGCTATGTTGGCGAAAGTAGAGAAGGCCACCCCAAAGGCGCCGCCTACAGTTACTGGGAATCCCATGGGCGAAATCACACCAGGGTTTTTTGGGACGGGGGCAGGGCTGGCGACATCGGCAATCGGAAAAGCCAGCAAGCCACTGGAAATTGGTGTCCCATTGGCTGTGCGAAGTCCCCCCGCAGTGTCCCAAAAGGTCACATAGAGTATCTCTCCGACCTGGCCGTTGAAGGACGTGAAATTACCGTTAACGGTGTAGAACGAAGTCAGGTCTGCCACGGGATTAACGCACAGGCCGGTGATCACGACCTGATCGTTCCCGTCCAGCATTCCAAAAGCGTTCAGGACCGTCGGCAAATTAATCGCGAACACATTCGGCGCTATCGGGTCCTGTTGCAGGTTGTTGGTTGCGCTGACGTAAACGTTCCCGAAAGAATCTCCGTAATAAAAGATATCCTCGTTGAATCCGTTGGCCATCGTGTGCTCAGAGATCGCTGTGCGCGTAAGGACGAACCCCTGGGGTGGTGTTTTCCCCAGAAAATCATCCACCTTTCCTCCATGATCCGCTACCAGATCTTCCGCGCCGTCCCAGTCACCGAATGTCACTACATCGTTGAGCGGTCCGCTGCGGCTCATGACCACAGCCGCGGAGAGCGGCGCATTGGCACTCATGTTTCTCGTGAACCCGGGATTACCGGGAGATGTTGGTACGGAGGGCGGCAGCACAGCCCCATATTTTCCGATGGCAGCCTGAACCCGGCGAGCCACCGCCAGACTTGCTTGTGTGGGAGTCATTCCTTTGGGCCGCACGATGCCGAGGGCCTTGAGCACCTCGGGCGAAGTTCGCTGCGACCAAAGTGGAGTCGCGAGCACTGCACAGATATAGAGT
>Ga0335078_10015492_pt1 | contig 11322 bp, 9 predicted proteins | sample Lox_Sample_32_FD_206711 | JGI IMG/M metagenome (GOLD analysis project Ga0335078, IMG submission 206711) | Soil microbial communities from Loxahatchee National Wildlife Refuge, Florida, United States - Lox_Sample_3.2 | ecosystem: Environmental > Terrestrial > Soil > Wetlands | place: USA: Florida...
TGGCCGCAGCCTGCGTCAGCTCGTTCACGTTCTCGACGGCTTTGCTCACCTGACGCGCGTTGTTGGTCTGCTCCTCCGTTGCCGCAGAGATACCCTGGCTCATCTGGCTGACGTTGTTCAGCGTCTTGGCCAGCTCCCGCGTGGTCTCTACTTGCAGGCGGATGGAGCGCGACAGCTCCTCGATCATGCCCTGCACCTTCTCCGAGGAAGTGCGGATTTGCTCCATGGCTGCCTTCGAGCCGCCGGCGATCTCAACGCCCTTGCGCACGTTCTTCACGCTGTCCCGAATCAGCCCCTCGATCTCTTTCGTGGATACCGAGGACCGGTCTGCCAGCTTGCTCACCTCATCAGCGACCACGGCAAACCCTCGACCGTGCTCACCCGCCCGTGCCGCCTCGATCGAGGCGTTCAACGCCAGCAGGTTAGTCTGGTCGGCGATGTCGGAGATCACGTTCACGATCCCGCCGATTTTCTGTGAGCTTTCTGCGATCAACGTGATTCCCTGCACCACCTCCAGGACCGCTGTCGCTCCTTCGACGGACTTCTCCACCGACGTGTGGGCCAAGTCTGATATCTGTCCCAGGCTGCGGGAGACCTCTTCAATGGAGAGCTGAACCTGCTCCATCGACACAGACCCTTGCTTCACCGCCGCAGCCTGCGCCAGTGCGTGCTGGCTGACCAGCTCCACGCTTGCGGAAAGCTCCTCCACGCTCGCCGAGGTCTCCTCCAACGCCGACGCCTGCGCTTGCGCCCCCTCGGCAAGGGACTGGGCGCTGGCTGACATCTCCTCGCTGGAGGCTGCCACCTGCTCGGCGTTGTGCTGGATGGTGCCCACCATGCCATTCAATCGCCCTGTCATTCCGTTCAACGCTGCAGCAAGCTTGCCTACCTCATCCCCCTGCCGCACTCGCAACTGCTGCGTCAGGTCGCCCGCGGAAACACGCTCGGCGAACTGCACGCCTTTGGTGAGCGGGCTCGCGATGGCCCGGGAGAGAAGCCAGAGAACCAGGAAGCCGAGGACAAACATTGCGGCGCCGACAAGGATCGTCACGTTGCGGACGTCGATGGCGGCTGCCAGATACTCCGTGCTCGGGATGGTCAGAGCCAGGCTCCACTGCGTGCTTTTCACAGGGGCGTAGCCGACTGTCCAGCTCTTTCCCTGAGTCACGTACTCGTCGACACCCGACTTTCCCGCAACCATTCGCGACGCAATATCTGCCATTCCAGCAGTCTTCAGGATGTTCAGCTTGAGAATGTTCTCTCTGTGGGGATGCGCCAGGATCATACCGTTTGCATCGACGAGGAAACCATATCCGGTGCGACCGACCTTCTCCTGGTCGACAAGGTCGGTGACGAAGTGGATGTCCACCATCATGGCGACGACACCGACAACCTTCCCGTCTGCGATCACGGGCGTCGCAACGGGCGAGATCGGTGTGCCGGAAACTCGGCTGATCACGACGACGCCGAGGCTGGGTTGACCAGAAAGGGCCTTCTTGACGTATGCCCGATCACCAAGGGCAAGCCCCGCGTCCTTGCCGTCAGATGCCGTTATGACAACTCCGTCGTTTCCGATCAAGCTGATACGCTGATAGGCTCCGCCAAGGTCTTGATTTGTCGTGTAGGGGGCCAGCCGTACCGTGGCGGCAGCAATCTCTTTCTGGGATTTCTCTTTGCCCTTCTCCGCCACAGCCTGCGCTGCCGCAATAATGTCTTTATCGCTGGCAATTCCGAGAGCTATCTTGCCCTCCTGTGCGAACGCATTGCCAATAAGCTGTGCTGTTTCCCGCGCCCGGTTGGCAAGTTGCTCGTGCTCAAGAGCGTCCAACCCCGTTGTCGCCCGCAGGACTGAAATCAGCACGACCAGGAGCAGCTGGACGGCCATGACCAGAGTGCCGGCCAGAATGATCTTGGGACCGATCCTCAGATTTTGCAGCATGTTTTTTCTCCTTTAGCTGTATCGGTCACCTAGAAAGCAAGGCACAGGCCAACCGGTCTAGATGAGAACAAGAAAAGAAGATTCGGGATGTTTCATTATTTCTAAAAGAATTGGCGAGAGTTGTTGCTCTTCAGTCGATCCAAAGCTATCTCCAAAGCACGAATCGAACTGTTCTAGGAATGCTACAATGTAACAGAAAGACTACAAGTATGACCTATGCTGACACAACGTCTCTTGTGTAGCGCAAGCGATAGTCCAGCGGAGACATGCCCGCGAACTTCCTGAATACCTCACGAAACGCCTTCGTATCGGTGTAGCCAGCGTCGTACATGACCTCACTGACGTTCTTCCGACCGGTTTCCAGACCTTTCTTTGCCGCCTCCACCCTGACCCGCTGCATGTACTCCGACACCGTGTTCCCCGTGGCTTGCTTGAACCTTCGCTCAAGGCTGCGCCTGCCCACTGCAACGATGGTGCTCAGCCGATCCACGGTGATCTTCTCGCGGTAGTTGGTTTCTATGAGGTCCTGCGCCTTCCTGACTGCCTCATCCTTGTGGTCTTTCTGTCCGTTGAAGATCAGGAACGGGGACTGGTTGTACCGGTCGATTTCAATCTCATAGAATTTCGACGCATAGATGGCGATCTCGCGATCCGCGTACTTCTCGACGATGTACAGGAGAAGGTTCCAGAACGAATGCGCTCCTCCGCTCGTGTAGATGCCCGCGTCGTCCGTGATGATCGACTCTGAGACGAGGTTGACCTCTGGGAATCGCGTGCGGAAGTCGCGGGCAGACATCCAGTGCGTTGCGCACTGTTTGCCTTTCATGAGGCCCGTTGCCGCGAGGAGGAAAGCCCCGACGCACAAGCTTGCCACCTCGGCGCCTCCCGTGTAGTGCCGCACGATCCAGGGGAGGAAGCCCTTGTTCCTGTCGATCACCTCCCCCATCTCGCCGTTCACGGCCGGGATGATGATGAGGTCGGTCTTTTTCACCTTGTCGATGGTCACGTCGGGCCGGACAGAAAACAACCGATCATACACCTGCGAATCGTCGGTGAGCCCCACGAGCTGGACCGTAAAGAGCGGCGGTCTTCCTCGCTCGGCGAGAAAATCGTTTGTCTTCGAGAAAAGGATGAAGGAGCCCTCGATACAGCCGAGGGCAGCAGCTCCCCGTGGCACCAGGATGGATACGTGCTTCATGGTCAAGAAAATACGAACAAGACCATGTCGCGTTCAACCACCGAGATTGACGTTCCCACACCACGCCGAAGGGTAACCGCGTCGGTACTTTCCGGAGTGAGGAGGCAGCACGACATGACCATTCCTGAGCCACGATTGGAATACCGCAGGGCGCAACCCTACGTCGCTATTCGAAGCAGAGTCACCATGGACGAGATCGAAAAGCTCCTGCCGCCGCTTGTCAACGATGTGGTTCAGTGGCTCGAGAAAAAAGGAATGAAGCCCTCGGGGCCCGCGTTCTGGCGATACCTCCTCGTTGACATGGCAAAGAGGCTGGAAATCGACGTTGCTTTCCCTGTGAGCGCTTTGCCCGGAGGGGATGCACGGATCGTCGCGGACGTCCTGCCGGCCGGCACCTACGCAACGACGATCTACGTGGGGCATCCCAACGGCCTGATGCAGGCAACAGCGGATCTGCTTTCCTGGGCTTCCGAGAACGGCGTTGACTGGAAGATGGACGGGCCGCGATGGAGCGGACGCGTGGAAAGGTATCTCTACGACCCCTCTCTCGAGCCGAACAGGGACAAATGGCGGACCGAGCTCGCTTTTCTCACGACCGCCGAGCGCGAGTGACAGGAAAGAGCATTCTCGATGTATACTCGGGGCCACGGAGGTCGAATCATGAAAGGTTCAGGGTTGCTGGTCGCTGTCCTTCCGCTCATGTGGCTGGTCGCAGCATCTGTCCAATCCTCGGCACAGGAAAAGACGGTCTGGGAGCGGGACCTCGTGTATTACACTGACAAGGAGAACGTGCTCAGGCTCGACATCGCGCGACCCGCGAGTCCCGAGGGTCCCCTGCCGGCCATCCTTTTTCTGGCAATCCCTGCGAGCAATGCCCGAGCCACCTACGCTTCGCAGCTTGCCGAGGCCGCAGGCCGGGGATACATCGGGGTCACGCTCGACTACCACGACATAGAGATAGAAGACAACGGAAAGGCCCGATACCCATTTCCGACGCAGCTTCTCGATGTCAAGCGCGCCATCCAGTGGCTCAAGGAAAACGCGGAAAAGTACTCGATCGATCCAGAAGAGATCGGTGTGGTCGGCTGGTCATACGGAGGGTATCTGGCCTTGATGGCCGCGCTGACCGGACCCTCCGATGGGTTTGAGCCCACGGGGAACGGACCTGACACGAGCGTGCAGGCGGCAGTCAGCATGGCCGGTTTCATCGACTGGATGAAAATGGACGAGTCCGAGGCATCGTGGAGCCTGGGAGGAAGCGCGCAAGACATGCCGGATGTTTACACAAAAGCGAGCCCCCTGACATATGTAACAAAGGACAGCCCCCCAATGCTTCTGCTGTACGGCAAACAGGACCCCATCGTCAGCGCCAAAGATGCCGCGGCACTGGACCAGAAGCTGACAGATGCGGGCGTGCAGCATTCCCTGTATCTCGTGAACGAAGCGGATCACCTGGCAGTTTCCGGCTACGTGGACAAGGAGATTGTCTGGCGCTTCTTCGACCAGACCCTGAAGCTGAAAACGGACTGAGCTCGACGGACGGTCCCCTGAGCGACGGTTCTCTCACTCGCGACGTGCAGAGACATGCACTGTCACGGGGTACCCGTTACTGATCGCCTTCACAACGGAGGGCGGAGTCAGGACCCGGACAAGTCTCTCCCCTGACTGGGGGATGCTGCGTCCATATCCATCGGGACGCCATTCGAGGAGTCTCGTGTCAAGGACGAGATACGGAACCCCCGCATCGTCTGAAATCATCACGCCCGACGGCAGCCCAGAGATCCGCTCAAGGTATGTTCGCTTTCCTCGTTTTCCTTCCAGCCTCTCCGCGTGAAGAACCCTGTCGATATCATCAGCGCGGCGCCGGGACGAAAAGACCACCTGCGGATTCGCCGAGGCCCAGATCTCGCAGAACAACCGGTAGCGCTCGTGCTGGCACTCGCTGCATGGTCTGTGACCGGCCGCCAGGGCAGTGGCTTCGTCCAGGAAGAACAGCTCCGTGTACCGACCGGGCGCCATGACGTGTCGATGCCGTCCGCGGAACTCCACGACGCACGTGATCCACCGTTTGCAAGCAAATGCGCGGCGGATGCGCCGCTCGCTATCGTGAAGACATCCTCGATTGCCCATGAGCGTGCCCCGAGCTTCAGTAGCGATCAGCTCTCCAAACGGAGTGACGCGGTTTTGCAGCGGCATCAGGCAACCCCGGCTGCCGCCGATCTGCCTGCAACTCGTCCCGAGAAAATGCAGCCTCCAAGAAACGTCCCTTCCAGAGCCCTGTACCCGTGCACGCCGCCTCCTCCGAAGCCGGCGACCTCTCCTGCTGCGTACAGGCCGTTGATCGGCTTTCGGTCTTTGCCAAGAACTCGAGAATCGAGATCGGTCTCAACCCCGCCCAGAGTCTTGCGGGTCAAGATGCGAAGACGCACGGCGATGAGCGGACCGGCCTCCGAGTCAAGCAATCGATGAGGGCGCTCGACGCGGATCAGCCTGTCACCGATGTACGCTCGCGCCGCCCGGACGGCTGTCACCTGCGCATCCTTGCCGAACGCATTGAAAAGCTCGCTGTCCCGGGCTTTGATCTCCTGCTCCAAAGCCCTGCCATCCACGAGGTCGGCTCCACAGAGCTTGTTCATCCCGTCGACAAGGTCCTTCAGAGTCGAACGCACAACGAAATCCTCTCCCTTCTCTTTGAAGGCTTCGACAGGGCGGGGAGCGCTTCTGCCGCGTCGGGATCGGACCACTCCTATCACGCTTCGCCCGGTCAAGTCAGGATTCTGCTCGGAGCCCGAAAGGGCAAACTCCTTACGAAGGATGCGCTGGTCGAGCACGAACCAGGAATGATCATTGCCGAGCGACGTGATGTGGCGCACGGTTCCCAGACTGTCGTACCCGGGGAACAAGGGAGAAGGGAGCCGCCGTCCCCTCGCATCCAGCCACAGCGGAGAGGGGCCTGAGAGGATGCGTATGCCGTGACGGCTCCATACTGAGGCATAGTTCTGGATCCCTTCGGGGTAGTGCCACATCCTGTCGAGATTGATGAGACGGGCGCCGCCCTCTTCGAGCACCTTCAACATGCTGCCGTCCACGAAGTCGGGCACGCCTTGCAGCATGTCGCGAGGCGGAGCACCGGAATCCTTCGGCCAGTGCCGTCGCACCAGATCGTGGTTGCCGCCCATGCCTCCTGAGGCGATGATGACCGCTTGGGCGCGGTACTCAAAAGACCCTACCGCGCGCCGGGAGCTCTTCACGCCCCTCGGGCTGCCCTCGGGCTCGAGGATCTCTCCAGAAACCCCGTCGACCGCGGACCCGGATCTGCGAATGACCGTCACGCGATGTCGAAAGCGCAGGCTGGCGAGCCCTCTCTTCTCAGCGTCTTTGAGGCTTCGCAGGAAAGGTTCAAGGACCCCGGGACCGGTCCCCCATGCGATGTGAAACCGGGGAACGGAGTTGCCGTGGCCCGTTGCAAGGTAGCCACCGCGCTCCGCCCACCCGACGATGGGGAAGATGCGGACGCCCAGCGAACGAAGCCAGTCTCGCTTGTCCCCAGCCGCAAAACCAACGTACGCCTCAGCCCAACGCCGTGGCCAGAAATCGTCTTCCCTGTCGAAGCCCGCGCTCCCCATCCAGTCCTGCAGGGCAAGGTCATAGGAATCCCGTATCCCCAGCCGTCTCTGCTCGGGAGAGTTCACGAAGAACAGCCCGCCAAATGACCAGAACGCCTGACCGCCCAGCGACGTCTCGGGCTCCTGGTCGACGACCATGACCTTCCGTCCGGCCTCAGTCAGCTCCCGTGCGGCCACGAGGCCAGCGAGGCCGGCACCCACGACGATGGCATCCGCGTCCACGGGAAAACCATACGAACGCTGCGGCTGAAGGGCAAGCAGAGAGACATCGAAAGGCTCCGTCGCGCCCTCTCTCTTGCGTTTTCAGTATTTTGTGAGGTAACGGTCAGGGGGAGGAGAATGGGCGTGGCGACCAGCCAGTACAAGAAGCTCGAAGCGCAATTTGCGCAGGCCGTCAGCTTGCGCTTTCGCAGGATCTGGGCCCGGGTCGCCGGCGTTCTGTCCCATGTGCTCAGGGGAGGGCGGCAGCGGTTCACGCTCATGCTCATTCCGCGCTCGGAGCGACGGGTCTACAATTTCCAGATTTCACTTTTTTCGATCGTCTTCTTCGGGATCCTGGTCTTCCTCGTGGCGTCAATCCTCGCGCTTCTTGCACTGCGCCTCGGGCCGATGAACGAGAAGCTGCAGACCGTTTCAAAGAGCCTCCGCGAGAGTGACGCCGCGATCGAGAGTCTCCGTGACGAGATCTCCTCCCTGCGGCAAGCAGAGAGGACCTTCCGGTCGGACATACGAAGCGTGCGCCTGGCGCTGAACGGTGAGAGCCCTTCGCCGTCTATCGGCGGCGTCGCAGTATCTTCTCTGTATCCGTCCGAAGGGTCTTCGGACCTCGCCTATCTGAAGAACACGTCACTCCTCATGGATCGGTCCTCTGAAACGCTGGGGGACATCGGGAAGATCCTTTCGACCTATAAGGAGTTCCTTGCGGACACACCGACCTCGTGGCCGCTCAAAGGGGTCCACGGAGTCATCACCACGCGCTTCGGTTGGACGATCAATCCATTCACTCACCTCGGGTATCTGCACCTCGGAGTCGATATCGCATGGGGGATGGGCACGCCGATCGTTGCGGCGGCAAACGGCGTCGTCATTCAGACCGGCTACAACGATGAGTCAGGGAACTTTGTCGCTATCCAGCACAAGTACGGCTTCATGACGAGATACTTCCATATGGTGCGCATTGCAACGCATCGAGGGGCCTACGTCAATCGGGGCGACGTGATTGGATATCTGGGGACAACTGGCCTGGCAACGGGCCCTCACCTCCACTACGAGGTCCACCTGGGAGATAACTATCTCGATCCCATGAACTTCCTCTCCATACCTCCGGACCTGGACCTGCCACACAGTCTGGCCAGCATGGCCAGCGACTAGAGATTCGCTTGACGGACCACCGGGCCCGGCATAGGGTGACCTCAACCGACTCTTCCAGGCCGAGGGGAGGCGCATCGCCGCCTGCCATGCATACCGGGCGAGGGAGATCGAAGAGAGGATCGCAAGGCTTCTCCGCGACGGGGTCATGGATCTCCAGGTCCATTCTGCCTACTTCGCCGGAATGAAGTTTGACCCTCCTCCGCGCTTCGGTCCTGATGCTTCCATTCTGATCGTCGCAACGCCCCATCGCAAATCGATTCTCGTCCTGAATCTCCCCGGCGGCATCGAGGAGGCAATTGTCCCTGCGACCTACCTCGCTGACCGGGTCAACGGGAAGAACAACGAGGTCCTCGCGTCAGCCTTGGGACATGACGACCGAGCCTTTGCGCCAGCGGTCCTTCCGCCCAAGACCTTGGCCGCATGGACGGACCTTGGCGCCTACGGCAAGGACAAAGTGATCCGCGTGCCCGGCATGGGGAGCTACGCGCGCCTCGATGCATGGTGGGTCGACGCGGACATCGGAGAAGCAGCCTGGGGAGAGCCGAAGCTCATCGAGCGCTGCTCTTCGTGTGCCGGGCCGTGCATTCGAGCATGCCCGAACGCGTGTTTCCACGAGGGCAGCTTCTACGTCGACGCCGCACGCTGTCTGACATTTCTCAACGAAGGCTCGCCGGACTTTCCCGAGTGGCTCCCCCACGGGGCGCATTCGTCAGCCATCGGTTGTCTGCGTTGCCAGGATGCGTGCCCGGAGAACGCCAGATATACAAGATTGGTGGAGCGCCGCTTTGTTTATGATGAACGAACGAGTCAAGCGATTCTTGAAGGCAAGGCAGCCGACACTCTCCCCTCAGAGGCCGCGCAGCTCATACGGCTCCTCGAGCTGGAGGGCCAGGAAAAGAAGCTTGCAAGGAACCTGAACGCGCTCCTTGGTGGTCGGTCCGCCTGACAGCTCACGCGATTCGAGCGAGGATCCGGTTGATGTCGGAGAAGTCGATCGGTTTGATGAGGTAGCCGGCGAGCGCAAGGGCCGCCACCCGCTCGATCACTGCCTGGGTCGAATGACCGGTCATGAAGACGATTGACGCCCGCGTTTCGCGGGAAATGATTTCCGCTGCTTCGAGGCCGTCCATCTTCCCTGCCAACCGAAGGTCCATGAAGATGATATCCGGGGTGTTTTCGTTTGCTTTTTGGACTGCGTCCTCCCCGGTCGCCGAGAAACCCACGAGCTCGTATCCGAGGTCCTCCAGGTACGCGCCCAGCGCCATCGCTGTCAAGGACTCATCTTCGACGATGAGGACCCTCTTTGCGCTATCCATGGGACCTCACCCTCTCCTCGTACAGTCTTCGCTTGAACCTGATGAGGTATTCAACGCCGGCGTTGGAGCTGAAGGTGATCTCGCCTTGCATCTGGTGCGTCACGATCGTGAACACGGTCTGCATTCCCATTTTGCCGTCGCTGGATGCGACAAAGCCTTCGGGAACGCCGACCCCGTCATCCGAGATTCGAAGGTCAACGAAGTCGCCTTCCGCCCTGCTCATGGTGATGCCGATCCGGCCCCGCCGGTCACCGGGGAAAGCATGCTTGAGAGAGTTTGAGACGATCTCGCTGATGATGAGCCCGCACGGAATCGCCGTATCGATCAACAGGGAGACATCTGTGATGTCCACGGTGAGATCGACCTTCGCCGTCGGAACGCCGTAGCCCTTCATGAGGAGGACCACCAGATCGCGCACATAGTCCGCCATGTCGATGTTCGAGAGGTCATGGGATTCGTAGAGCTTCTGATGGACAAGAGACATCGACCCGATCTTGTTGATCACGTCTTTGAAAACGACCTTCGCTCCTGGCTCCTTCAGCTCTTTCGAATGGAGCATGAGGAGCGAGGAAACGACCTGCATATTGTTCTTCGACCTGTGGTACAGCTCGCGGATCAGCGTCTCCTTCTCCATGAGGTTTCCGCGGACCGTCGCCTCGGCAGCGGCGAGCGACTTGAATGAGGAGTCGACTCCCCGGATCAGCATGGCGTTGGCAACGGCGAAGGTGATGTCAATGAGGAAGATGTTTGTGCACTGGATGACCCAGGAGAAAAAATGGAAGTTCCTGAGAACGTCCCATCCGATCAGACCGAGGGAATGCAGGACCGCAAAGGTCATGCCGGTGAGAAAATCGATTGCGCCCATCACGAGCGAGGCTCGAAAGCCGATGAACAGGCTCGTGATGAGGACGCACACGGAAAACCATATCCCACTTTCCCCCTCGGGGCCCGCCAGGACGAGGGAGGTCACCCCGAGCAACCAGAAGGTGACCGCGATGACCATCGTCTTCGTCTTTACACTGAATCGCGACGACAGGATCACCCAGACGTCGACCACGTATTCGACAATGAACACGGTGGCAAGCGGCCGTCCGGTGGAGAAAATCCAGATGCACGCGGGGATGATGCAGATCGTGCCAGCCACGATCCCTGCCAGGGCGATGACGTAGAACGTGAAACGCTGCCAGTACTCCATGGAGTTCTTTTCCACGGGACCGACATAAAAGTTGATGATGCGAACCGGCGCGCTAGCGATCGTGGCGAAAAAGCTCCGGCGCGGTCCTGATCCCATGTCAGCTACCGCCACTCTGGAACCACATAACGTTCTCCTTGCCGTACGGGCGTAGTATTCTGCTTCTATAACCGTACCGCCCGGAATCTCCGTTGTCAATTTCCGCAAGTCCGCCGAGCGCGTCGACGGCGGTGAGAGCCCCATGGTACCCGTGGAGCATGAAAGAGTCATCGACTGTCAAAAGTTCGTAACTACTGAACCAGCGGCGTGACCGCTCCCCTGAGCTCAATCCCTTCGATCTCGGCCTTGCCCACAAGGAGCTGGATGTACTGGTGCACCGCGCGAGTCCAGGCGCTTGCCCCCAGGTATTCGGCAATCCGTTCGCGGGCCATCGGGTAGGTGAGCGGTCGGCCGCGGATGGCACGGTCGAGCCTGATCAGATGATAGCCGTATCGCGTGCCAACGGGCTGTCGACAGATTTCGCCGGGGGAGAGGCTCTGGAGGCAAGACTCGAACTCTGCTGTTGTCTGACCTCGCGTCATCTGACCAAGATGACCGCCCTGAGCCCGCGATTCCGGGTCGTCCGAGCGCTCTCTTGCAAGCCGCTCGAAGGACGATGGGTCACGGTGAAGCTCTTCGAG
>Ga0335078_10015493_pt1 | contig 11321 bp, 10 predicted proteins | sample Lox_Sample_32_FD_206711 | JGI IMG/M metagenome (GOLD analysis project Ga0335078, IMG submission 206711) | Soil microbial communities from Loxahatchee National Wildlife Refuge, Florida, United States - Lox_Sample_3.2 | ecosystem: Environmental > Terrestrial > Soil > Wetlands | place: USA...
GCTCCACATATTGCGCGTATTGCTCCGGAGTCACCAGTTCGTCGTGACATCGGTTAACGAAGTCGAGCAAGTCATTGAGAAACTGGCCCACGTTAGCCGCCCGGATGTAGTACTCCAGATGCAGATCCCGGATCCGGCGGCGGAGATAAATCCAGAGATCTTTTTCGTCTAGGACACCAAAATCTTTATGGGCGCGCTTCAACAGATCAAGGCAATAGTCGTGAAAAGTCTTGGCCTGGACTTCCCTTCCTCCCACCAGCTTTCGGACACGATCCAGCATCTCGGTCGCGGCGTTGACCGTGTAAGTCAGCGCCAGAATTTCGCCAGGTTGGGCGTGTCCGTCGCGGACCAGGCGCTCGATGCGGTGCGTGAGAACCGAGGTCTTGCCCGTGCCCGCACCCGCTACCACGAGCATGGGGCCTTCGACGTGCTCGATGGCTTGGCGTTGGCGATCGTCGGGAGTGAAGGGCGCAGGACCGGAATGAGACTTCGAAGACTTCATTGCGGCTCAGGATATCACCTTGGGCGATCAGCCCAAGTCGGAGATCACGATCGCAGTGGCGGCGATGGCCGCAGTTTCCGCGCGCAAAATCGTTGAACCGAGCGATGCGGAAGCCCATCCCGCGCTGTGAAAAAGATTCTGTTCGTCTCCCGTCCATCCGCCTTCCGGACCGACCGCGAGAAAGACCTGCCCTTCGACGGTGTAGGGCGCCACGACATCGCGCAGCAAGACCTGCTTCTCCGACTCAGCCAGGACGATTCGCAGCGCTCCGGGAAACTGCACTGCGTCCTGCAGTTTCACGGGGGAGTCGATCTCAGGAGGCGATATCCGGCGAGATTGTTCGGTGGCCTGAACTGCGATTCTGCGCCAGCGCTCGACGCGCTTGGTGGATGCAGAAGCTAGATGCGCGTCGGTGCGGCGAGCTAGCACGGGCACAATGCGAGCGACGCCCAATTCCGTGCATTTCTCGATCGCCCATTCCATGCGGTCAAACTTGAAAATGGCGAGGACAAGGGTCAGATCGGTCGTCCGAACGATTGGCACCTCTTCCGCCAGTTCGAACTCAACCCGTCCGGGCGCAATCGTGATGATACGTCCGCGGCGCACGAGCGCACCGGTGGCAATATCGAATTCCTGACCGGTACGAGCCCGTAAGGCTCGGGCGAGGTGATCGGCATGATCGCCGGTCAGCGCGGCGTGGTTACCGGATACTTCATCGGCGATCCATCTTCGTTGGGTCATCTTCGCCGGGTCATCTCCGGCAGGTCATCTCCGGCACGGTCAAGTCGCAGAAAAGCCGGATGCCGTCGGACGGCCCTCGCGCGACGGTCTGGCGAGGATCATCCGAACATGTCTTTCATCTTGCCCAGCAGCGAGCGCAGCAAAGGCTGGTTGTCAACTTTTGAGAGGACATCGAGTTCTTGCAGCAATTCCTTCTGGCGCTTGTTCAACTTTGTGGGCACGTGGACGCGAATCTCCACGTAAAGATCGCCTTTGCCGTGTCCATTCAGGACCGGAACGCCTTTGCCGCGGACGCGAAACGTAGTGCCGGGCTGCGTGCCATCGGGAATTTTCAGGTTGTGCTCCCCATCCATCGTGGGCACGCGAATCTCGGCGCCCATTGCGGCCTGGGTCACGGAAATCGGAACGACGCAATGCAGGTCATTCCCTTCGCGGGCGAAAAACGGATGCTCCTTGACGTGCAGCACGACGTACAGATCGCCGGCCGGCCCGCCGAACTGGCCAACCTCGCCCGCACCCGCAAAGCGAATGCGCGTTCCGTCTTCCACGCCCGGCGGAACTTTGGCGTCGACGGTACGCTGCCGCAAAATGCGCCCCTCTCCCTTGCACTTCGCGCACGGATCGGTGATCACGCTGCCCGTGCCCTGGCAGGAAGAACAAGTGCGGGCAATGCTGAAAAATCCCTGCTGATAGCGAACCTGTCCGCGACCCCCGCAGGATCGGCAAGTGGCCGGGCCTTTGCCGGGTGCTGCGCCGGAACCGCGGCATTCCTCGCACGCCTCGTGACGGCGAACCGTAACGCGGGTCTCCGTGCCGAAAAATGCCTGTTCGAATTCAAGCGTGACGTCCTCCCGCAGGTCGGCGCCGCGCTGCACGCGGCTGCGCCGACGTCCACCACCGCCGAACATGTCTCCGAAGCCGAAGAACTCGCCGAAGATGTCGCTGAAATCCTGGAACACCGTGGGATCGAACCCGGCGCCTGCGCCTCCGCCCCCGCCCAGTCCGGCGTGACCATAGCGGTCGTAAACGGCGCGCTTTTCCGAATCCGCCAGTATGGCGTAGGCTTCGCTGACTTCCTTGAATTTCTCTTCCGCGTCCGGATTGTTCGGATTCCGGTCGGGATGATATTGCAGCGCCAGTCTCCGGTAAGCGCTCTTCAGTTCAACTTCCGAGCACGTGCGGGTTACGCCCAGCACCTCGTAGTAATCACGTTTTGCATTCGTGGTCAGGATTGGCCTTCCTCTAAGAACGGAATCCGGAGTGAGTTCTTGCCCGGATCGATCTGCTTTTAGACGCTGGTCCTATTTCCCCGGATTCTTGGCGACCTTCACCATGGCGGGACGCAGCAGCCGGTCTTTGAACTTGTAGCCGCGCTGCAATTCTTCGAGCACTTCATGGTCAGCCGCGTCGGAGGTTTCCACCATCTCGATCGCTTCGTGATAACGTGGGTCGAACGGCTCCCCTTTCGCAGGAATCGTGCGCACGCCAAGTTTCGCCATCGCATCCTGTAACTGCTTGTAGATGAGTTCCACGCCGCTGCGAAAGTCACCGGGATCGGACTTCACCTGCAGCGCCCGCTCAAAGCTGTCGATCACCGGCAGTAACGACTTCAGGCTGTCCATGGTTGCGTAATCGCGGTAATCCAGCTGTTCTTTCACCGCGCGTTTTCGCGCATTGTCGAATTCCGCTTGCGCGCGCGCGAGGCGGTCGAGCAAAGTATCTCGCTCGGCCTTCAACTTCTGCACTTCCGCCTCAACCCCGGAATTTTCGCCGGTGGACGCAGCAGTAGATGCACCCGACGAACGCTCGTCGCCGTCTCCGGCGGGAAGTTCGTGATCCACGTCCAGTCCCTTCGTTTCCGTTTCTGATCTTCCGTTTGATTTCCCCATAACTGCGTTGCGTCACTCCGATTCATTCAGGATCTTGTCGAATAGCCGCGCGATGTAAGACACCGCCGTGATAGTGTGCTGATAATCCATGCGCGTGGGACCAATCACCGCCAGCGATCCCATGACTTCATTGCCGGCATGTGCCGGAGCCCCAATCAATACAAAATTCTGCATCGAAGGCAGCGCCTGATCGAGTCCAATCACGACCCGCACTGCTTCCTGCTTCACGTCGAGATACGCGCTCAGCAGCTGGACGACTTTTTCTTTCTCCTCCAGCGTCTTGAGCATTTCCTGCAGCCGCTGACGGTCCTGCTCGCCGGAGACCAGGTTGGCCGCGCCTTCGACGAACACCACCTGCGAGCCCTGCTCCGCCGCCAGCGCACCCTGCCTGTAAAGCTGCTCGATCGAATTCATCAGCCGGTCGTATTCGCTGCGCTCCTGCTCCAGCCGGCGGGCGAGTTCCGATCGCATAGACTCCATCGTCCAGCCACGAAAGTTCTCGTTGATGTAGCGCGCGGCCAGATCAAGATCGGCCTGCGATAAATCGAGCCGAAGCAACCGGTCGCGCACCAGCCCGGAACGCGTGACCACCACCGCCAGAACTTTCTGATCGCCGAGCCGCGAAAAATACACGTGCTCCAGCGCGTTCTTCGGACCGCTAGTCGCCACCGTCACACCTACGTTCCGCGAAATCAGTGACAGCACGTGCGACGTCCGTTCCATGAACTCCTGCACATCGGTGATGCCGGCCAGCGTATCGGAGATTAAGGTCTCCTCCTGTGGCGCCAGGCGCGCGTTGCCGGAGATTTGCTCAACGTAGTAGCGGTACGCTTCAGTCGTCGGCACGCGGCCCGCCGAGGTGTGGGGCTGCTCGAGAAAGCCGGCTTCCGACAGGTCAGCCATCACGTTGCGAATCGACGCCGGGCTCAGCCCTTCTCGGTTCGACCGCGCCAACGTGCGCGATCCAACCGGCTCGCCCGTCGAGATGAACGTCTCTACGATCGCAGTCAGAATCTCGCGTTCGCGATTCCCGATATTAGATTCAGCGGGCATTTCCGTCTGTGCTGGTTATCTGTCCGAGCGGCCTAGGCCGGGGGAGAAACCCCTCCCGATTCATTTTACCTAACTATTTTAGATGTAGATGGTTGTTTGGGAGCAAAGTTGGTTCCTCTACTCTGCGCCCGAAACGGCCGTAGGGACAAGCTTTGAGGTCGCGGCCTCAAGTTTTCTGCAGCAGGATCCAGGTCCCCTGCGGCGTCTCGACACTTTGCAGCTTCGCGGTCCTTGAAACCTGCTGCTATGCTCTATCCCTGACATGAAATCCAAACCCCACGTCGCAGTCATCGGGGCCGGAGCATTCGGCGGATGGACTGCCCTCCATCTACTCGAACGCGGAGCCCGCGTGACCCTCGTCGACTCCTGGGGTCCGGGCAACTCCCGTTCTTCCTCGGGCGGCGAAACGCGGGTCATGCGCGGCACTTACGGCCCCAATCAGCCGTACACGGAACTGGCCGCCCGAGCTTTGAAACTATGGGCCAAGTATGAGCGCCGCTGGAAGCGGCAATTCCTTCATCGCACCGGCGTTCTCTGGATGGCTTCGGGAAGTGATGACGCCTTCGAGCGCGGGTCGGTCGAGATGCTACGCGCAGCAAAGATCAAGCACCGGGAGCTGTCAGCGGCGCAGATGAGAAAACGCTGGCCCCAGATTGACTTCGAGGCCGGCGAGTGGGGAATCTTCGAGCCCGAGTGCGGATATCTCGACGCGCGGGCGAGTTGCCAAGTTGTGGTCGAGGCCTTCGTGGCGGCGGGAGGCAAATACCGCCAGGTCGCCGTTTCGGCTGCAGGGCTGGGCACTTCTCTCTCTGATGGAGTCAAGTTGCTTGACCATGATCTCTCCCCACTCAAGGCCGACTTCTACGTCTTCGCGTGCGGAGCTTGGATGGGAAGACTCCGACTCCTTCACTCAGTCATCGGCAATCTGATTCGTCCTACGAAACAAGACGTCTTCTTCTTCGGAACTCCCCAGCGGGATGGCACATATTTCACCGATGCGCATCTGCCGGTCTGGGCCGATCATCGAGACCATTTCCTCTATGGCATTCCAGGCAGCGGTCGCCGTGGATTCAAGATCGCAGATGACACGCGCGGCCCGGATTTCGACCCCACTGAGGGTGAACGCGTAATCAGCGCGGAAACGTTGCAACGCGTGCGTGACTACGTTGCCTTCCGCTTCCCTGCTCTGAAAGATGCGCCGCTCGTCGAGACCCGCGTCTGCCAGTACGAACAGACGCCAGACAGCCACTTCATCGTCGACCGGCATCCCACGAACGAAAATGTCTGGCTGGTAGGTGGAGGTTCAGGGCACGGATTCAAACACGGCCCAGCCATCGGCGAAATGATGGCTGAATTGATTCTGAAAGGTCGCGAGCCTAAGGCCATCTGGAAGCTGGATCGCTTCAAAAAGCCTGGCGTCCTGTCAACCTGAGTGGCGTTTCCGGCGCGTAGGAACTCCGCAACTCGGGCCCGCCACATGGCTCTTTCAGCCCAAGAGTGCGGTTTAGGGTGACACAAGATCTGCGGGAGTTCTTATTGAATCTGAATCACGCTCGCCGGTGCATTTGTCCTGACCTCCGCCGCTCGCCTAACGACATTCTGCGCGAAGGCATAAATCGATTTGGCATGCGGCGAATTCTCCCCTTCCAGAACAACCGGCTTGCCGCCGTCTCCCGACTTGCGCACTTCCGGATCGAGCGCAATATTTCCCAGGAACGACACTCCAAACTGGGCTGCCATCTTTTCGGCGCCGCCACGGGAAAAGATGTCCACTTCATGCTGGCAGTGCGGGCACGTGAAATAGCTCATGTTCTCGACCACACCCACCACATCTACTTTCATCTGCCGGAACATTTCAATCGCCTTGCGTGCGTCCTGCAGCGAAACGTCCGATGGTGTTGAAACTACGACTGCGCCCGTCAGCGGCACGGTCTGCACCAGCGACAGCGCAATGTCTCCCGTGCCCGGCGGCAGATCGACAATCAGGTAGTCGAGCTGTCCCCACTCCACCAGTCCCAGGAACTGGCGGACGATCTGGTGCAGCATCGGCCCGCGCCAGATGATGGGCTTGTCGCCGGGATTGAGAAATCCCACCGAAATCACTTTCAGGCCGAAAGCTTGAATGGGCTCAATGCGGTTGTCTCCGACCATCCGTGGTTGGTCGTTGACGCCCAACATCAGCGGCACGTTCGGACCGTACACGTCCGCATCGAGCAGGCCCACTTTGTGCCCCATCTTAACCAGAGCGACGGCCAGATTCACCGACAGCGTGGTCTTGCCCACGCCTCCTTTGCCTGACCCGACGGCGATGATAGCGTCCACTCCCGGCAGCGGTTGCGGACCCTGCTGCCCGGGACCTTGTCCTTGTCCATGCTGATGCGGTGTATGTGCGCTCAAAGGATCACACTCCAGATAGGAATTGCAAAGATTAAAGATGAAGATGAGGAAGAACCCCAACTGATAATTATACAGTGGGCGTTTGGATCCGCTCCTGCCCGCATTATCACGAAATAGGCTGTCAGTCTGCGGACTTCAATACCCTTCCCCTTCCAGCCGCACCTTGCCTTTGAACATGCGGAACAGGAAAAAGAAGTATCCGAGCGCCAGAATCATCCCCAGAATCCACCAGGCGAATCCGACGCTCAGGCCGTGATGACCTGCCGCGGTGTTGTAGATGGTCAGATTGCGGGCGGGATCGGTGCTCGCCGGAAGCACTACGGGATAGAGCGCGAATGCCGCGCCGACCAGCATGCCCACGATGTAGAGCGCCGACGCGACAAATGCCATTTTGTCTGCGCGCTTAATCATGCCGTGCATCATCACGGCCAGCGATCCGAATACGAGCACGGGGATCGCGAATCCGATCGCGTGCGCCTTGTAATTGTCGAGCGCGCCGGGCCGGATGTAGGTGGTCGCGATCAATCCAACAACGGTCAGGATCAGTTGCAGCGGCCAGATTGTCTTCGCCACGACCCGGGCGCGGCGACTCAATTCGTTTTCCGTCTTGACAACGACGTAGAGCGAGCCGTGCGCGGTCAGCGTGACCAGCGCGATCACTCCGGTGAGAACCGTGTACCAGTCGAGGATGCCGTTACGCGTTCCAGCGCCATAGCTCACGCGGAAGTTGGTCCACAGCGGCTCGAAGAAGTATTGGTCAGGGCCAAGAGGGACGCCGCGCACGACGTTACCCAGAGCCGCACCGAAGAAAATGGTCAGCAGCACGCTCGATCCGCAGAAAACGAGATCGAAGAATCCGCGCCACACCGGATTGTCCATGTGCGCGCCCAGTTCGATGCCGATGCCGCGCAGCATGAGCAGCCACAGGACCATCATCAGCGGCAGATAGAATCCGCTGAAACTCGAGGCGTAGAGCATCGGGAACGCGAAGTAGAGCGTGCCTCCGGCCGCGAGCAGCCACACTTCGTTGCCGTCCCAGACGGGACCGATGGCCCGCATGATGGCTTTGCGCTCGGCGGGAGTGCGCGCCGCGCCGAGATAGATAACGCCCGCGCCCAGATCAAAGCCGTCGAGCACGACGTAAGCAGCCACCATCACCGCAACGATCATGAACCAAAGCGTTTCCATCGGAATCCTCGATTACCGCATGTGAACCGTGATGCTCTCACTACACCCGGCGCGACGCCTCCGCTACAGGTGCACTGATCCCGCCTCCGCTTCCGGACCGTGCTCAATTTCACGGCGTACCAGAAACAAAAACAGGATGCCGAGCACGGTGTACATTCCCATGAATCCCAACAGCGTGAAGATGGCGTTTCCGGCCGACACCATCTTCGAATAGCCGTCCGCCGTGCGCATGAGCGCGTAGACGAGCCAGGGCTGGCGGCCCAGTTCGGCGGTCATCCAGCCGGCCGTGTTGGCAATATATGGAAATGGCAAGGCGAGCAGCAGAATCCACATCATCCAGCGGTTGTGAAACAGCTTCCCGCGCCACAACAGGAACGCCGCCACCACCATGATCGCGATGAACGCCGTGCCCAGCCCCACCATGATGTGATAGCTGAAATACAGCAGCTCGATACTCGTCGGCCACTCGTCTTCGGGGAAGGCGTTCAGTCCCTTTACTTCCGCCGTCCACGCGCGATAAGTCAGAAAGCTCAGCGCGTTGGGGATGACCAGCGGATTGTCGATCCTGCGCTCCTCGACATTGGGCTGGCCGACTAAAACGAGGGGCGCACCCGGCTGGCTGGTGAACAGCGCTTCCATGGCAGCAAGCGTTACCGGCTGATTCGTGGCGATCATGCGGCCCTGGCCATCGCCTGTGGGAAACAGCTGCAGCACGCTGAAAATCAGCCCCGCGACAACTCCCACCCGAACGAAGATGCGCCCGTATTCTTCAAATTTCCCCCACAGCAGGTAGAACGCTCCCACCGAGGCCATCACGAACGCGCCAGTGACGACGGCGCCGCTCATGTTGTGCGCGTATTGCCACCAGGCCCACGGATTCAGCATCAGTTCCCAGAAGCTCGTGAGTTGCACCGATCCGTCGGCAGCCTTGGCGTAGCCGACCGGATGCTGCATCCAGGCATCAGTGGCCACGATGAAAAATCCGCTGAGCCATGATCCCAGAAACACGGCAACCGCCGACCACCAATGTGCGCGCGGCCCCAGGCGCTTCTCGCCGTAAAGAAACAAGCCCAGGAATGCAGACTCCAGGAAGAATGCGAACATGCCTTCCATGGCCAGAGTCTGTCCGATCACACCTCCGGCGAAGCGCGAGAAGTGCGACCAGTTGGTACCGAACTGAAATTCCAGGGGAATGCCAGTCACGACGCCGATCACAAAATTGATGCCGAAAATCCGTGCCCAGAATCGCGCGGCACGATGGTAGGTTTCATCCTTGCGGCGCAAGGCCAGAGTCTTGAGCACCACAATCAGCGGCGCCAGGCCCATCGTGAGTTGTGGAAACAGATAGTGGAAGGTGACCGTAAACGCGAAATGAAGGCGATGCACTAAGAGGGCACTATCCATACGTTCTCCAGCCGTGCACTTCTTATTCTCCGCGAGAGTTCGCCCGCCGCAACATGATTCGCGAGAAACTCAGCGCGATTTTTGGCGCCGTTCCAATTCGGCACGGCGGATTTCGCGACGCCGGCCAGCGTCGTCGTAGCGGCGGCGTTGCTCTTCGGTTTCAGGAACTACCGGCGCAACTTTCAAATGCTTCCCGGCGCCGTCGATGGCCACAAAGGTCAGATAGGCTGAACCGACGTGCTGTGCAGTGTCGGCTATGTAGTTTTCGACAAACACTTTCACCCCGACTTCCATCGACGTGTTGAACACACGGTTGACCGATGATCTGAGAATGACCAGATCGCCGACTCGCACTGGAACCAGGAAGTCGATGTGATCAACCGAAGCGGTGACGACGTAGTTGCGGGAGTGACGATGGGCGGCCATGGCCCCGGCGAGATCGATCCAGTGCATGATGCGGCCGCCGAGCAGTGCTCCCAGCGGATTGGCGTCGTTGGGCAATACAATCTCGGCCATTTCCGATTGAGAGTCGCGCACCGGCCGGGCTGTAAGGACATCGTTCGTCATGATTGTCTTTCCTTTAGAGGGTGAAAGAACTCTTGCGAGCTCGCTTCACTCAGGCCTTTCTTTTCAAATACGAGTCCAGAAAGCATTCCGCCATTTTCTGTATGCGCGGATCGTCGTGCCGGCAAAGCCAGGCCGCTTGCGGCAAGTCGAACTCGAGCGTTCCGTCCTCGACCGGGAGATGGTTTCTCTCGCAAACGTAATGAAGACGAATCACGCTGGAAGGAACGCTGCTCTTTTCGTGGCGCCCCGCTCTTTCGGAGGGAGCAGAGACGGCGAAGCGGACCGCGTCCCACTCGCGTTGCGAAGGCGCCCAACTGCAACAATCGGCGTAGCCTAGATTGCAAAAGGCCTCAAGAATGTCCGGCTCGGGAAGTTGACCTTCATGTCCGGGCGCGGTGCAGTGGCCGCGCCATCCGCCTCCCAGCGGGAGACGTAAGGGGTGCGGCCAGCTTCCATTCTGCAACCTTTCTTCGGGCATGAAATAAGGACACGCCAATTCGTTGCCTCAGCCTGCAAAGTTGTTCGCGAATCGCCATTGTAACCAGACGGGGAAGGTCTGACCAGTTCAGGACATGGTTTTTATAGTAATCTCGTGACGAGGATGCTTCCTGGATGGACCGTATCGCTACGCTCAACGAGATCCTGACCGAAAATCCGAAAGACGCGTTCGCGCGCTACGGGCTGGCGATGGAGTATTCCAAGCAAGGAGACTTCGACCGCGCACTGGCTGAGTTCTCGATTCTGCTGGAAAACCATCGCGACTACACGGCGGGATATTTCATGGCGGCGCAAACGCTGGTGCGGGCCGAGCGCGTCAAGGATGCGAAAAAGATGCTGCAAGACGGTATCGCATCAGCGCGCAGGACAGGAAATCTGCACGCCCAGTCGGAAATGGAAACGATGCTGGGGGAGCTGAACAACCCGTAGCGCAGCCGCAGCGGCCTCACCCCGCCATCCTGCCCATACCCCACTCCACTACCGCGGGAAACAGCTGGTAGAGTTTCACCGGCAGATGCATCGTCCACGGAACTATCACTTCCCGCCTCTGCTTCGTATATCCCCGTAACGTGGCACGAGCGACACGCTCGGCAGTGATGCCGCGGACCTTCTCCGGGCGCACGCGTTTGAGTTCCCTTCCCCGGACCGCATTCTCCCCGAATGACGTCCTCACGTAGCCCGGACACACGGTGAGCACATGAATGCCATCCTTTTTGAGTTCCACTCCCGCGGCTTTGCCAATGGCATTGAGTGCAAACTTGGTGGCACTGTAGGCGGCATGGAATGGCAAGGGAATGTGCCCGGCCACGCTGGAGATGTTGATGATCGTGCCCCCGCCCTCCTGGCGCATCACCGGAATCACGGCCTGCATTGCAGAGAGAGCACCAAAGAAATTCGTTTCAAACATATCGTGACAAGCCGCCAAATCCACTTGCGAGACGGAATCCAGCAAACCATGCCCGGCGTTGTTGATCCACACGTCGACTCGTTTGAAATGATGCAGCGTGAGAGCAAGAACGCGGTCGATTTCCTCTGAGTTGCGAACGTCGCAGGAAAGAGCGATAGTGCGATCGGGATAGCCG
>Ga0335078_10015494_pt1 | contig 11321 bp, 6 predicted proteins | sample Lox_Sample_32_FD_206711 | JGI IMG/M metagenome (GOLD analysis project Ga0335078, IMG submission 206711) | Soil microbial communities from Loxahatchee National Wildlife Refuge, Florida, United States - Lox_Sample_3.2 | ecosystem: Environmental > Terrestrial > Soil > Wetlands | place: USA: Florida...
CCGCTGACGTTGACCGCGCTACGAAGTGAAGACATCGAGGGAACCAACAAGATGAAAGTCACTGCCCGCATCAGGGGGCTGGGCCGCCAGGATCAGTCGTTGGAACAACTGGTGGTGAGGCTGTCAATGGAAGCTGGCGTCAGTTCCGTAAGCTGGGCCGTGCAGTCCGAAGTGCCGGAGTAAAATGCGGTGTGGCCAAAGCCGCCGGATCCGTCCATCCAACTAAGTGCCGCATCTGCCCGAGCACGTCGGCTTGCTCGACAATTGAGGGCCCGCTTGACCTTGAGCTGATCGAAAAGTTTCCTGGTTCGAATCCAAGCGGTATCGGGCGGGACCGCCTGAGTGTCGGCCAGGCGGGTCGAAGGGCCGCGAAATCCATTCCGGGCTTGAGTTCATCGGGCTTTATCAGCAGCGCCAGACGGGGTCGGCGGATCCGCCCACCCAACTGCCCACCCAGAATTCGTACCTATGGAATTTAACTCCACTCATCTTGTTTGATGGTGGTCGGGGCGGCAGGATTTGAACCTGCGACTTCCTAGTCCCGAACCAGCAGACCATCGCTATCTCCTTGAGTACACGGCAAATATTTTCGCAACAAACTTCACTTTAAGTACCAAAAGTACACTCGTGGGTGGGCTGTTGGGTGGGTTCTTCTTGAGGCGACGCGCGGAATCGGAGAGCGTTGCTCCGTCCGAGACTCGGACGTTAGGAATCCTGACCTGGATAAATTCACCGGATATTGTGTATAGATCTATAGATCCGTAGGCTCTATCCACGGCGGCAGCCGACACAGCCCTCGCAGAAGCCTGGCGAGTGTTTCTCCGAAAACGGGCAGTGTACTTAATTGCGGTCCGGATTCCACGGGCCCGTCGTCTGCCCTTCTCTCGGCGCTGGCACATCACGGGCTAACCACAGAGGTTCACCGCGCACAACACGCTCATGTTGAGGGAGGGGCTTTTCAATCGGCTAGGAGGATTTGCCCGCCGTATCGACGCTCGCAACGTAGCGAAACCGGTTTGACAAATTGTCGGTGAGCTTCTGGGCTTCCCGCCATTGCTCGAAGGCAGTGTGGTTGAAGCCTTCGAGTTCCGGCACCTCGTCCAGTGTCCGCGCCAGTTCGCGCCCCAGCGTGAAATGAAACTGGAAGCGCTTGGTGGCGGCGAGCATATTCCATTGGGGCCGGGCACGTGCCCGGTCGTCAAACAAGTGCGTATCGCACCGTTTCATCAGCTCCCGTGCCCACAGATCGGCGGCTTGGATGCCCGGCTCGCTGCGGCTTCCGAATCTCACGCTCTCCGCGATCTCTGGCTTGTAAGCCGTCATCCACTTGTAAAGCACCCCGGCATTGTATTGGGTTTCCCGGTGCTGGTCGAACGTGAACGCGACCTTGTCGCGCGGCACGAAATGAGCCGCGAAGTCCGACAGCTTTATGACGGTCTTGAGGAAGCAGTCATAGTAAGGCATGTCGGGGAAGTCCTGCATCGCGGAAGGTGCCACCGCGCGGCAACCCGCGAGGTCGATCGCGTGTCCGTAGCCGATCAGGCCGCTCGCGGCGACGATCCCCGTCAGCTCGCGGTGGAGGCGGTGGCGGTCATTCTCCGGCATCCCACGAAAGTCACCATATCCCGAATCACAGTCTGCTGCATGAAATACCGACCCGCCCAGCCGTGCATTCCACTTTTCCCGGATCGAGGCCCACTGCCTCTCATCGCCTAGCAGTCCCGCCACGGCGAAAATCCGCTCTTTCGTGGAATCGTGACTCTCGTCGCCGAACGCGATCAGCATGCCTTTCCGCATGATCCCATAACAGCCCTACCCCCCAACGCCTTGCCTCCGGTTCAGGTTGTTAATATGCTTGGGATTCGGAGTTCTTGAGATGCTGCGGCTTCTACTCGAATCACTGGCGGACCTGAACAGCAAGGTCAGGAGTTCGGACCCCATCCTCGATGTGCTCTCGGTTGATCCCGGCACTGTCCTAGGACGAAGATACGCGGGCTATTGCCTTTTTCTATTTGGAGCACCAGACGAGGAACTTGCCACGTGGTTTTCGCGAAATCTGGTGGCGCTTGATTCGCTCACTGGTTCGGATATTGCCTGTGTAGTCATCGCGGCGCGCGTCAAGCTGAGGGTCGATCGTGAATCCCTTAAAAAGCACCGGCAGAGCCTCGTCAAAGATGGCAAAGGCCCGTCCTCCGATATCGAAGTTGGCGACATCAAACGCCAGTATGCGAGCGTCGACCGCATGGTATCGAACGGGACCTCGCTGTGGTCTGGCACAACCAAAGAGATCACGGCGGTCACGTACGCAACCGATGCTTTCGCAAGGCGTCTTGGCGTGCTCAACGCGCTCCCCTGCCTTATCGTTATCGATGCATTTCCATCGGAATCTTACGAACTCTTGCGGCTGGATGACTATGCAAGCGCATCGCTGATCCCGTTATTGAGAGAAGTTATGCACCGGTTCCACGCCCAGGAGAACCACTTCTTCTTCGAGAGCCTTTCTAGAGCCGAGGAACTGCAAGGGCGTCTAGACGCCCTGGATGGCGAAATTCGCCAGGCCGAAGAAAAATTGTCGGTGATGAAGGTAAAGGACGCGGCCGCGGCCCTCCGCCATCTTCGCTTAAGCGTCAGGTCGGCACTGATCGATGGAAATGCGCCTGCGTTTGCGCGTTCGGTCCAGTCCGCTCACGTCGCGCCAGAAGAACGGGCAAGTGCCTATGAAACAGTCGCAAAATTTTGGCCTGAACTGCGTCAGCTCAGCAAGACCCTGAACAATCTTGACTATTTCCTGGCGCAGAACATCTGGCCGTTGCAGAACGAATGGCTGACGCGGGTGGCGTTGATCTACGATCGGTATACTGGGGTTTGTGCGGCCAGCAGTGATACCTATCCGCAACGACACTCTCGCGAATACTGCCTCGAGACAATAGACTGTCTTCGACGTCGCCAGGATTTCCTCGTGACGGAGGTCATGAAGGGTTGGCGGGATATTGATGAATTGAGCTTCCGCCTCAGGGAGGACCATGAGCAGCAATGTCAGCGCGCAGCAGCGTCAATCAGGAACTTGCGGCAGGAGCGTGGACGGGTGAGCGGTGAGTTTGAGCAGAGCGTGCAGGAAATACTCTCTAAGAAGTATCCTTCTCTGAAGGACACTTTCCGCGATGTAGCGCGGCTCAAGAAAATCAGGACCGCCCGCAATTCCGTCGGCGAGGTCCTGCTTAAGATGAGCGCAAGCCTCCTGAAGCCGGAGATGCTTCTAAAGATCGCGGAAGCCCTGAAGTGAAGCGGTTGCGATTGTTCCCGTAAATCAAATCCAGGCGGCAGCCTTACTGCGCGTCGGGAGTCTGAGCGGCCCGCTCGCCGCCGCTGTCACTCCTTGCCTCCGCGCTGAGAATATGGGGTCCCGGCGGTAGCAACCAGCTTCCAAAGGGTGTTCCCTCTGCAGGAAGGTATGACGGCTGTCGCGGCGATGGACCGGCAGCCGCCCCAACTGGTTCAACACGCAGGCGATACCCAAGCTGGCTCAGCATAAAGATCGGCGACCACTGATCCTGAAACCGCAGCGCTGTCGATGACATCTCGTCTTCGCGGTTGTGCCACTCATTCTTCCTGCCTAGCGCACGGTGGATGGCGGCCCACTCAGCAAACGCATCCTGGATTTCGTCCTGCAGTTCCCGCTTTCCGGCTTCAAGTGAACCGTGCCCGCGCAGTTCGCGGGTTTTCCTGATCAGGGCAAGACGCAGACGTCTCGTTTGTTCCGGCCTTTCGCCGAGCAGGTCGACAATGGCGGGAATCGGAACGTCCTCGAAAAAAGGTATGAGGCCGACGGGAGAGGCGTCCTGGTCGGCGGAACGATCAAGGACAGGCGTTGCTCCGGTCAGGTCAACGAGGAGTTTCTCGCAGGGGCCGTGCTCGGGTTGCCAGCAGCCGACGGCCGGCGCCGGCAGCAGGATCAGCCGGCCTTGTTCAAGCAGCCCCGCCGCTTCGGTGAGCAGCAACCTGCAAACCTCTTCCGGGAGGTAGGCACCGTTGCCAAGGGCGGCAACCCAGGGAATCCCTGAAGGCGATCGGAGAACAGTCCCAAAGAAACCTATGTAACCGGCCCCGCCGATAACATCCCTGATCGGTACAAACGGTGCCGTGCGCTGCGGCTGGATCGGCCCTTTCCACAGGAGTACCAAGACGTCTGAAATCAGAGCGAACATTCTGATCGCCCGCCGGATTTCCTCGAGAGATCGTACCTCGATGAATGGTGAAAAATGAGCAGGTGCGAATCGCCTCAGGTTTGCCATGATGCGGGCCGCACCCCCGCCACCCCAATAGTCATACAAAACGCGTAAGCCGCGGTCGGCCTCGTCGAGGGCTCCGGCCTTCTTCTTGTCTGAAAACCAGACACCGGTCGGCTCGATCTCGCGCCACCAGGCCAGCAAGGGTTTGAGCGCAGCTGCGTTCGCTTCCAGCAGGGTTATTGCGCCATCAGAAGATGCAACCCTCTTGATCGCATCTATGCGCCCTCTCAGTTCTTTCATTCCCTCGATCTGTTTCTGCAGCCGCGCGACCGCGTCATCGACAAACTGCGGCGGCCGGGGCAGCTCCGCCAATTCTTCAATGGCCTTCTCTGCTTCGTCCCACCGCCCGGTCATGATTCCCGCTTCAGCGAGGCGCGCCAGGATATCAAACCGGGCTTCTCCCGGTATCTGCTGATCTCCGGCGAGTTGAGCGGTCTTCGCAAAGGCTTCGAACGCCTCGCTGACCCGGCCCGCCGCCTGCAGCTTTCGTCCGATGCCGTGCAGCGTGCCGATCATGTTGACGGGATCATCGGCGGCGTAGGGCACCATGCGCCGCTGGAAATCCAGCGCCTTTGCCACGTCGCCGCGCTCTGAGGCAAGCTCTGAGGCAAGCGAGAGGACGCCGGCCTTGATCGCGTTATCCACCTTGGCGGACTCAAGAAGCGGAAGGAGCAGATTCAGGCGTTTGTCAGCCTCCTCGATTTCTCCCTGTTGAAGGTAAGAGACGGCCATGTTGAATACAGCGGCCCAGTAGAAATCATCACGGTCTGCACGTTGTGCCATGTGCACGGCAAGTTCGCTGCATTTCAGGCCAATCTCGGGCTGGTCGAAGAATCGAGCGGTACGTCCCGCCAATCCCTGCAACACCATCGATGCCTCATATGCTTGTTTCTTGGATTGGCAATACTCGTCGAGCTGGCCCAACGCGTCATCGGCCCACTGTCTCTCGCCCACGCATGCGGCAAGAGTTACGAGCGCATCGACTGCGTGGCAGATCAGCTGCCCGTCGAGTGCGTTCGGGTCCTGGCGGATAAATGAGATAATCTCGTCTCCATACGGGGCTGCGCGCTCGCCCTCGCCCTGGTGGCACCAATTCAGCACCAGGTCCGCTTTGGACGCGCACTGGATTGCACGCAGCTTCGCATCACCTGCCGCGTCCTGGCCTGCGCCGGGCTGCACCGCCATAACCGCGAAGAATTCGGCTTCCGCCTCCTGGTCTTTTTCCTCCTTTTCCAATACCAGTCCCAAAAGCCGGTGATAATTCGCGCGAACTGCAACTCTGGTATCGCCGTCGAGGCGGGCAGCCATCTCCCGCAGATGATGTCGCGCTTCGCGCAAATCTCGCTCCTTCAGGGCGAGAATCGCGAGAATCTCGTGTGCTTCAGCCCGGCAGGCGTGAAGAGCTTCGTCGCCTTCGGTCAGGGCCAGCACCTCCACGCACAGCCCGTGTATCCGCGCGTCGTCCCCGCCGTGCAACCCGCGCTTGGCCGCCTGGAGATGGGCCTCGACAACATCTGAGGTTGAACTCACCTCACCAAGAAGCTCGTTTAGGACCTCATGAGCGAGATGGCAAACGACGAGATCCCACAGTTTGTCACGTCCCAAGTGGTCAATTTCGAGTTCGGAGTGCTGGCTTTGCAGCCGCTCTAAAAGGGATACGACCTGCGGGGGAAGGGCCTGCGCATTCAAGACAAAGGCCCACCGCTTCATCTGGTTGCCCCAGTGTCTCCTGGCACCGTCGAAATCAACCAGGACCTTGTCGCAGGTCTTTGCCACCGTCAGCGCCTCCGGGGCATAACACTGGTAGACGGTCTTTGTAGCGGCGGAGTAGCCGTCGCATTTCCAGTCGCCGGCGGCTCCCGTCGGTTTCACAGCGATAAATGTCTTGTCTGCTTTCGCCATGATCCGCTCGAAAAAGGCCTGGAACTCGGTGCCCACGAGTTCGCTGCATTTTAAGCGGTACAGCAGCCGGTGATCAGCCAGGCTTTTTCTCACTCTCCACCATCCTTGTCCCCGCTCGCACGGAAATCCATGCGGAGTAACCGGCGATGGGGAGCAGAGAACCCCTCGTCGAACGCGGCGCTCGCTTCAATCGATCTGCTCCACCAAAATCTGCATCTATTCGGGAAGGTGTTTTTGCTCAGACGAATTCGAGAAGAAGATGATAGACGTCAATCTTCCCCAATTCCGCTGGAGTTCTGTTGTGGCAGGACTCTTGCACCTCACCCAACCCCTCCTCGGCCCAGCCAGCCGACTTCAACTCCGGTTGATCGGAGCAAGGGCTCAGCGTACGAGTCCGGCTGGAAAACCCCTTGCCGAGGCCTTCGATCCACGACATAGCATTTTTGCTCTGAACATAACCCAGCATCCCCGCTGAAGGCCACTGAGAAGCATAGGTCCCGTTCAAAAACATTTCTAAGCCTTTGGACCCAAAATACTCACCAACCGAATCTGATCGGTAGAGCCTCTTCGCCTCGACATGAAACCGCGGTCGCTTTCCCCGTCCTGTTCGAACAAACTCGATGTCGATGCGAGGGCGGGCTTTCCCCAGCCGCTCGGGAATATCGTTCTGAGGAGGGTCATCGAGGATTTCGAGATGTTCGAGCCAAGGCTCGGCGTCCTCCGTCTCGGCAAGATCTCTTGCGCGCTTCACGAGGAGCCCGGTAATCTCCGGCTCCTCTGCGGCCGACAATGAACGTGTTTCGAGGGCTCGATGCGCCCTGACAATGAGAAGGAGACAGTTGTGTGCGAAGGCGGGTCGGTACAGCGCCTGCTGCTGGTCGGATGGAGTGGGGATCATCAGCTCACAGCCCCACTTGAGATGGATGGGTCTGATTCGAGCGAGTCAGCGATGATTTCCATCGCGTCTTGGATGGCTTGTGTCCTTGTCCAATGAAGATGCTGAAGCGGTTTAAGTATATAGGTTCGAGGGCCGTCGTATATCCGAAGATTCCGATTAAAGTAAAGCCACTGGGTGCGATGCTCTATCAAATTTGATCGCGCTCGTGCCAACTGGCTGGCCGCGGCTTCGGACGCTTCCCACACGTTAATGGGCTGCGGCCCAGCCCCGTTTTTTACCAAATCAATGGCGATCAACCCTGATCCACTACCTGACAACACTTCGACCCGATGTCGCGTTGAGGCTGATGCGCCGACGAATGAATCGAGTTCATCTCGAAGAGTACGCGCATAGGCGGTTTGATCGTCTTGGGAAGGGAGCCCGACGGCCGAATCGGACGTCTTCCCTCGCGTCAGGCCGAATCGAATATGCACGAGATCGTGAACGGCTGCCTGTCCTCGAGAGGAGAGTGTGAGGCTATCAAAGGTCAGATCATTTAGCGCTTTCACCAGGGCTGGCGTGTTGAAATCATCGCCATCATCACATTCATTGAGAATCCTAGAATAAAGATCGCGCCACGGTGTGAAATCAGAACTCGCATTGAACGGCAAAGGCAGACCTCTGAGTGCCTTAAGCGTATTTATAGACTTCTGGACACCTGCCTGCGTCGTCGTTAGAAACTGATGGTAGGCAACGAAATCCGAATTGAGATAGAGAGCAATTGCCTTCAAGAAGTCGCTGTTGTTGTCTGGGGAAGCGATTCCAATTTGCCTTGCCGGGACTGCCACAAATTCTTCGCTATAGATCGCGAAATTGCGAGAGGCCCCAACGATAACGTGAGGAGGCTTGCAGACCTGTATTGGAATTGTGAACCGCCCTTTTCGTACGGATGTATGATTCGCTGGGATCGAAGTAAGGGACTCCACTGGGAATCGGAAAAGAAATCGTCGATTCTTCAGAGGATCAACATCCAGCGTCATTTTACCGGAAAGCTCGTCATGTCTTTCGGTGGACTTATCGCTGTTTGCGGTATTTGCTCGCAGTTCCAGGCCTTGGGAAACGATCAGCTCTTTGCTCTTCTCCAGTTGCGCAACTGTTCGATAGCGCTTTTCAACAGCACTCAGCACCTTTCGATCGAGCGATGAACCCCACATGGCAATCTTCCACGCAATGGGGTTGCCGTCCAACACTTCGCGATATTCAATCTCACGCAGATCGCTCGAATTGACGACGACGTTCCAGAGTTCCTTCCGGCGCCCGGACTGGCCAAGTTGGCTCGCCGGTTGGTTAGCGATTAGTGGAGAGTACGTCTCGATGAGATCTGTAGGTGAAGATTCGGTAGCGTCCAGCGAAAAGAAAAATGCAGCAGCGGGCAAAGTCGCTCGTCCCCCGAAGAGCACATTGGACAGATTGGCAAAGTTCGCAACAGACCAGAGTTGAGTGCTTCGAAGGAAGGCCTTCCGAAATGCTGTGGATTCGTACTTGAACAACGTCATCGCCGGCAGGAGGAGTGCGGCCGAACCGGCTGTATCCAAAACCTCCGATGCACGCCATGCGAAGGCTTCCGCGAGCTGATTTCCGCCGACCGGACGGGCTTTCTTGTGTGCCTCCATCCACTGCCACGCCTTTTCGTCAGCCTCGTCCAGCTCTTCTGGCTTCAGGTCTTTCCAAGGCGGGTTGCCAAGGATCCATTGGAAAGGATGTTTCTGCCCCTGTTTGTACCAAACAGCGTCATCGTCGAAGGCATTTGCATGGAAGACATTCCGGTCGCGCAAAGCTGGGAGTTTGAACCGAGTCTCGGTTAGGTCTGGCGGATTGACATAATCGAGAAGAGTAAGCGCCAGGCTGAGCTCGGCGATTTGGCAGGCGTCCTCGTCGAGATCCACTCCGAAGATGTGACCGGTGAGCAGGGCTCCGAGCTCGGCGGGGCGAAGTCGCCGTCCGACCTGCTCCATACGTCGTTCTATGAGTTTGCGATAGCACTGAACGAGGAACGCCCCAGAACCACAAGCCGGATCCAGCACACGCATTCCCGTCCCGAGAGGCGCCTTCGAGTCAAGTCTGTCGAGCATGAAATTTACGAGGGGAACAGGCGTGTAATACGCACTCCGCGTTTCGCCTTCGGACTTTCCCGAGGGATGAACCGTCGCATGCAGGAACTGCTCATAGATCACCGAAAGCGTTTCGATCGGGATAAACGAAAAATCGTACACGTCGAACAGGGGAAGCTGCCCCGAAGCGGCCTGCTCGCCCTCGAAGACCGCTGCAATCTTGCGGAGCTTTTCGGCTCCGACCTCCCTCAGCTTGGTCGCCGAGAGCGGGAAAACCGAACCGTTTAGCCACTCATCGACCTCGCGCACGAGTTCGATAAAGGTGCTCAGTTTCGCGGCATGACTGAATACATCGGCGGGATCGATTCCCCATTGAGACAGCCTGGCATTCGACAGGATTTTTCGTTGGCGAAGATAGTACAGGTAGACGAACTTGCCGATCAGGGCGTGCGAGAGCCGGCGATCATCGACCCCTTCCTTTCTTAGCCAGGCGTCGAGTTCACGAAGGTTGTCCAGTAGCTTCCAGTCGACCCGTTTTTCGGGCGTGACGGCGTTGCCAAGATCTCGCCATACAGCGCCCGAATCGATAGCCTCTGCGCGAACTGCATTTAACCTGGTTCCGATGTGTCGGAAGTCATCCAAAACTTCGAGGGCTCCCCGCAGGATATCGATCTTGGGTTGTCGTTCGTAGTGAAAGCCGGGATAGAGTCGGATCCATCCCCGACTCACGACCACCAGGAAGGGGACCGCATTCTGGTTCCAAACCTTGCGATGAATCTCGCGGGCTTCGGTTTCCGAGTTTGCCTCGCAAACATAAACGACCGGTACGCTACCACGAGACTTCTCATAGGCTGAGCCGTTGAGAACGTAGGCACCTTGCAAGTTGCACTCGGCCTGCGCTTTCCGAAAAATGTGCCCGAAGTCACGGTCTGTCTCCAGGGCCTTCTGCTGAAGAAAGTTCGGTGAATCGCGGTACTGTAGCAACGCTAGAACATCATTCAGTTCCATCGTCGAAGTCCCTCATACGTGACTGTGCCCACGCGTTCGCGCTCTCCACGACCGTTGCCCGCGGACGCGCCGAACGTGGCCAAACCCGAAACGACTTCCCTTCAACTCTGAACGTCACAGTATCTCTCTTCTTCACCATCTTTGCCTTGTTGGCTCAAGCAGATTTGCGCACCGCCTTCTCACGCTCCATCGGCTTTTTCTCGCGGGAATTCGGAAACAGGACTTCGGACAACCGGTCGGCTCCAACCGAGCGGGACTCTTCAAGGAGGTGTCCGTAGACTTCGAGGGTAAACGCAACGCTCGCGTGACCCAATTGCTCAGAGACGAGGCGGGGAGGTACGCCCTCCCGGAGCGCTAGCGTCGCAAATGTATGACGCAGATCGTAAAGCCGGATATTTGGAAAACCGCCGCGTTTGAGTAGCGGCTTGAACGACCGTTGAACCAGATTTCGTTCGTGGATCGGTTTGCGTGTCGGCGTCTCAAATAGCAACCTATCCGTCTCCAAAAGATTGGATGCGACGCGATTGCGGAGGAGCTCCGCCACCTGTGGTGGCACGGTAACGGTGCGTCGGCTGCGGGCCCGCTTGGTTTCCGCAAACTTCCAGGCACCGTTGTTCCGCTCAAGAGTTCGCGTGATCGTCAGGCTCGAATGCCCGGAGTCGAAATCGCCGATCCGAAGCGCCAGATATTCGCTTGGGCGCAGACCGGTGCTCAAAGCCACGAGAAACACCAAGGCTTGATGATCCGCGCGGCATAGCGATGCGAAGCGCCGGGCTTCTTCGGCGGTGAGCACGCGAATTTCGTTCCGTTCCGCTCGAGGTAAAGGCATTTCAAGCGCTGGATTTGCATCGATGAGCTTCCAACGACAGGCTTGATCCAGAGCAGTGCGCAGGACCGCGTGTGTATAGCGAACCGTACGCGGAGAAAGGCCCCGACTGCTCATGTCGAGGAGTAGCGACTGCAGATCGACAGGCCGAAGCCGATGGAGTGAAGTCCGCCCGAGTTCAGGTCGGACGTAACGTTCGAGCAGTGTCCGATAATCCTGTGCAGTTTTCGAGCGGAGGCGTCCATCGACGGCGGCATGGAGCCACCAATCCAAGTAATCGTCGAGTCTGGAATTCGAAGCGGGGCGCG
>Ga0335078_10015495_pt1 | contig 11321 bp, 9 predicted proteins | sample Lox_Sample_32_FD_206711 | JGI IMG/M metagenome (GOLD analysis project Ga0335078, IMG submission 206711) | Soil microbial communities from Loxahatchee National Wildlife Refuge, Florida, United States - Lox_Sample_3.2 | ecosystem: Environmental > Terrestrial > Soil > Wetlands | place: USA: Florida...
AACCAATCAGCCGCCCCACTGGACTCTGAATGTGAACGCACCGGCGCCGGCGACGGAGACCGCATCCGCCGTAACCCCACGGCTGGCCAATGGGAAGCCGGATATGACAGGAACCTGGGGTTTCGCCCCTCTTCCCGTTACGGGTAGTGGGAATCGCCGATGTGGTCCAACGCAAGTGAAGGGTGGGGGAATCAACCCAGACGTCGGCTGCCGAACCCCACAAGACAACTTCTGGGTGGATTATGAGTGGATCTCGCCCTCGCGGTTTGGGCCAAGTCGTCCCAATTACAAACCCGAATTTTGGGACAAGATCCAGGAACTCGATCAGTGGACGAACAAGTACGATCCAGTCATGACCTGTCAGCCGCTGGGACTCCCACGGCAGGGTACGCCCCGGCGGATCATCCAAACCGACAAAGACATCATCTTTTTCTATGGGCAGTATTCCGATTACGGCGGGGGAAACACGGAATTCCGCGACATCCCCACCGACGGACGCCCGCGTGACGAGAAGAAGGCGATCGAAGCCACGTACTACGGGTACAGCATCGGTAAATGGGAAGGCGACACGCTCGTCATTGACTCCACTTCATTCGTCGATACGACGTGGTTGGGACGAGGAGGCCTCTTCCATTCCGCCGACATGCACATCATTGAGAAACTCACGCGTGTGGGAAATGAAATCCACTACGACATGACGGTCGAAGATCCGGATTCGTTCATTGAGCCCTGGGTGATGCCGACGCGAATCCTGCGGCTAGGCGGCGGCGACGGAATTATTCCGGAACGTGCCTATTGCGAAGTGTACGAGACAGGCAAAATCTCCACTCAGCTTCGACACTAGCCTTCTTTCGTCGCCACCCGCGGCCCGTTTCGGAGTCGACTCCGGGGCGGGCTGCCGTCCCTCACCCCTTCTTGCGCACCACCCAGGTCGTCATCGACCGTTGGTTGTGCACCACGGTGGTCTTCAACGGGTCGGCCAATTGCCCTCCTAACTCCGCCGTGAGACTACCGAGCAGCGACGCATCTACCAGGTACCGCTCCGAGCCGTCCGCTAACTGAAAGCGGCGTCCGGCGATGTGGCGGATCTGGTGTTCCGTCCCGATCGAGGAGGCCAGGCGGCAAAAGAAAAGGCCGCCCGGCCGCAGGACTCGCCACGTGCCCCGAAGCATCGCTTGGAACTGCGCATCGTCGCGTGCAAAATGGAGCACCGCGCTGCTGAGCGTCACGTCGCTGAATGAATCGGGAAAGGACATCTCTTCGATCCGCTCCAGGCGAAAATGATCCGCTGCGAGAGCCGGGGCGAGCGATCGAGCCATGCGGTGCACACCCTCCAGGGCGCGCGGATCCGAGTCCACGCCATAGACCTCGTAACCCTCGCGAAGAAAGTACACGAGGTTGCGGCCGGAACCACATCCGGCATCGAAAATCCTCATCCCGGGGCCAATGCGGCCGCGCTGCAGTTGATCAAACAGATAAATGTCGATGTCGCCAAATTGCTCTGGAACGCTTGGCATGGACCTGTACTGATGGTACGTGGTAGAGTCACCCATTATGAAGATCGCCGCCATCGGCTTGTTGTTCGCCGTCGCCGCGTGGGCCCAGAAGATGGAAATCGAGTCGGACGCGACCATCAATTTCTCGAAGTACAAGACTTTCGCCGTCGATGGCCGCCTCAATAGCAAGAATCCATCCCTCAACAGCGATCTGGTGCGCAAGCGTCTGGAAGCCGGCATCGAAAAGTACCTGGCAGCGAAAGGATTGACCTTGGTGCCGAAAGAGCTGGCTGATCTGAACGTGCGTTACACGCTGGGCGCGGCCAGAAAGGCCGAAGTGGAAGCTTACCCGGCCGGGTGGCGGGGCTGGGGTACGCGTTACGTGCGGGTTCCGTACACCGAAGGAACGCTGGTCATCGATCTGCGCGACCGGGCAACGCGTTCCCTGGTCTGGAGGGCGATCGCACGGGAGGAGAAGCGCGACGCGGCCAAGGTCGAGCAGAAGCTCGACGACATGGTCAAGAAGTCGTTCGATAAGTATCCGCCCAAGGCCCGGTAGGCGCGCGCCCGGCGGTGTTACCAGAACCGTCGCTGCCTTAATTACCGGCCCCGCACCTTCTGCAATCTTCCAGAACTTCGTGTACCTTGCCCACCAGCACCGAGGGAGCGAAGGGTTTCTGCAGGAAAGCGGCGCCCCGCTCCAGAATCCCCCGGCTCACGGCGGCGGTGTCGGTATAACCGGACATGTAAAGCACCTTCATCGCAGGCCTTCGCGCGGTGAGTTGTGCGGCCAGGTCCAGGCCGCTCCCTTTGGGCATCACCACGTCGGTAATCAGCAGATGAATTTCACCCTTGTGGTTTTCCGCCGTACGCCGCGCCGCAATCGGATCGACGGCATCAATCACGCGGAATCCCTCGCGCGCCAGCGTCTCGCGTACCAGCATGCGCACCATGTCATCGTCTTCTACCACCAGGACCGTCTCGGTGGCGCGGGGAGCTTTGCGCTTCTCGACTTCGGCCTCGACCGCCACCGGCTGATCAATTCGCGGCAGGTACACTTCTATCGAAGTGCCGCGATCCGGTTCGCTGTGCAGATCCAGACTGCCGCCGCTTTGCTGAACAATGCTCAGGACCGTCGAAAGGCCCAGGCCCGTACCCTTGCCCGCGGTCTTGGTGGTGAAAAACGGCTCGAACAGCCGGGAACGGGTAGCTTGGTCCATGCCATGCCCGTTGTCGGTGACCGCCAGCATCACGTGGGGCCCGAGTTTCGCTGCCAGATGGCGCGTGGAGTAGCTTTCGTCCAGTTCCACGTTGCGGGTTTCGATCGTCAGCGAGCCACCTTTCGGCATGGCGTCGCGGGCGTTCACCGCCAGGTTCATGAGAACCTGCTCGATTTGCCCGGGATCGGCGCGCACGCGTCCCAGATCGGCTCCCAGCGACACGCGCAGATCGATGTCCTCGCCGATCAAGCGTTGCAGCATACCGCTCAGACCGGTCACCAGGTCGTTGAGGTCCAGAACCCTGGGCTGCGGGACCTGGCGGCGGCTAAATGCGAGTAGCTGCTTGGTGAGAGCCGCCGCTCGTTCTCCGGCCTTGAGAATCTGCGCCGCCGCATGGTGGCTGGGGTCCTGGGGACCAAGCGTATTCAAAATGAGATGGCTATAGCCGGTGATGATGGTCAGCAGGTTGTTAAAGTCGTGCGCCACGCCGCCGGCCAGCATGCCCACCGCTTCCATCTTCTGCGCCTGGCGTACTTCCTCTTCCACCTGCCGGCCGCGCGCCATATCCGCCAACACGCACAGGCCGGCCGGGCGCCCGTTGTATTCGATTTCATACACGGCCGTCTCGGCTTCCACCACCCGGCCGTTCCGCGTGCGGTACCGTCGCAGCCCGCCGCCTGGCTTCCCGGACTGGCTCCGCGCACCAGCCAGGCTGCGCGCCTGCTCCTCTCCTAAAAGGTCGGCCAGACGCTTGTCGCGCAGCTCTTCACGTGTGTAGCCTAACAAAGCCGCAGCGGCAGCGTTGGCTTCCAAAAGGGTCTGCTTGTCGATATCGAAGACCCACATCGCCTGCGGGTGACTGTCAAAGAGAAGGCGGAACGCCCCCTCCCAGTCTTTCTTCAATTGTCCGGAGCCCAAGTTCACCCGTCTGGAGGCTCGTCCGACCCGTCTGGATCCCGCTTTCACTTGTTTGGAGCCCAATTTCGGAGTAACCCATTCCCTAGTTCCAGAATATCGATGACAGGGTAATCGCTCAATATTTGACGCCAGGGCTATGTTCGAAGCGTTACAAAAGCATGCCTCCAAAGTGCAGGGAAATCACGACGAAACCACACTAATGGCAGAAAGCGCGCCCGCGGCCCCGCTCCGGGATGGTTTCGACCCACTTCCCGTAGCCAAAATCGGGCGGACCACGGTACAATACAATTTGAATGCCGGACTCCTGAAGTGGGCGAAAGCCCACTTTTTTGTTGGAGCGGACATCAGGAACGATGCGGCAAGAAGTGGCGTCGAAAATAGAAGAAATCGCACAGCGCGTGACCGAATCGGAAGGCATGGAACTGGTCGAGGTTGAAGTCAAAGGCGGCGGGAACCAGCGCCTCGTCCGGATCTCCATTGACAAGCCGACGGGGATCACCCATGCCGATTGCGAGCTCGTTTCCCAGCAGGTAGGCACCATTCTGGACGTCGAAGACGTGGTCCCGGGCGGCCGCTACACACTGGAAGTCAGCTCCCCCGGCGTGGAGCGGAAGCTCCGGAAACCGGGCGATTACCAACGTTTCCAGGGTAAAAAGGCCGCGGTGACACTGCGCGATGCCATCGAAGGACGCCGCCATTGGGAAGGCACGCTCGCCGGCTTTACCGAAGGCTCGGTCGCGCTCGAAGTTGCGCCGGGCCAGACCATCCGGTTTCCTTTCGAACAAGTGCAAAAGGCCAACCTCAAGTTCGAGTGGTAACCCGCCAATAGACGCCAAACCAGAAATCGAAACCGTGTATGGAGAGGATACTTGGAAACAATTTTTCAGTCCATTGAGATCCTGAGCAAGGAAAAGGGCATCGACCCGCAGATTGTGCTGGACGCCGTCAAGGACGCCATGCTGATCGCCGCCCGCAAGCACTATCGCACCAACGAAGATTACGTGGCCGATATGGATCCGAAGACCGGGGCTATCGCGCTGTACGCGGTAAAGAAGGCCGTGGAGGCGGTGACCGACCCGGTGCACGAGCTGACCCTGTCGGAAGCGCGGCGTATCGATCCCGCGGCCGAGGTGGGCTCCGAAGTCCGCATTCAAAAGAAGACGGACGCGCTCGGGCGCATCTCGGCGCAGACGGCCAAGCAGGTGATTTTCCAGAAGGTCCGCGAGGCCGAACGGGAAACGGTGTTCCAGGAATACTCGGGACGCGCCGGGGAACTGGTGAACTGCACCATCAAGCGGGTGGAGGGACTCGACTACATCCTGGACTTGGGAAAGACCGAGGCCAAGCTGCCCAAGAAGGAGCAGTCGCGGCTGGAAAGTTACAGCGTGGGCGACCGCGTGCGCTGCGTGATCCGCCTCGTCGACAAGCTCAGCAAGGGCCCGGGGGTGGTGGTGTCGCGCGCGGCGCCGGAGCTGGTGATGCGCCTGTTCGAGCAGGAAGTGCCGGAAATTTACGACGGCACCGTGCAGATCAAAGGTTGCGCGCGCGAAGCCGGTGAGCGGACGAAAATCGCCGTGCAAAGCCGCGATCGCGACGTGGATAGCGTGGGCGCCTGCGTGGGCATGAAGGGCATGCGCGTGCAGTCGATCATCCGCGAACTGCGCGGCGAGAAGATCGACATTATCGAGTTTTCGGATGACGCGGTAACTTTCGCGACGCATGCGCTCAGCCCGGCGAAAGTGAGCCGCATCAGCATCCTCGATCCGCTCGACAAACACATGGAAGTGATCGTGGACGATTCGCAGCTCTCACTGGCCATTGGCAAAAAGGGGCAAAACGTCCGGCTGGCAGCCAAGCTGCTTGGCTGGAAGATCGACATCAAGAGCGAGGAGGAGAAGCGGCAGGAAGTGGAATCGGCGATGGCCGCGCTGGTGGCCCCCGGGGCGCCGGTGTCGGTGCTCCTCGATTACGGGCTTTCCGAGGCCGTTGTGGAGAAACTGGTGGGTGCAGGGGTGGGCACCATCGAAAAACTCGGCGGCATGACGCCCGAGCAGCTCGAAGAAATCCCCGAGATCGGCGTGGAAGCGGTCGAAGGCATTCAAACGGCCGTCAACTCCTACTACAGCCAGTTCGAGGCGCCCGCGGCCGAGAGCGCTGGGGAAGAACCAGCCGAAATGCCACTCGATTTGAGCGCGGCCGAAGGTACGGTGGTGGACGAAGGCGAAGTGGCGGAAGCGGCACCTGCGGACGCGGAGGCCGCGGACGCCCCGGAAACCGAGCGGGAGCCTGCCGCCGCAGCGGACCCGGAAGCCGAAGGGGAACAGTTTGGTAGGATAGAAGACGCGGGTTCCCCCCCTCATATTTCGCCGGAAGGTGCGGGGCCAGACGGCACGCCGGAAGACGAGCATGGCGAGTAGTCCGGGCGTGCACAGTATAAACGTAGATTTTGTCTCTATGAAGAAGATTCGCATCAACGAGCTGGCTCGGGAGTTGGAAGTCAAAGCTCACGAAATTCTGGAGCGGCTCCCCGAACTGGGCGTCACCGAGAAGAAGACGCACTCCAGCTCCATCGACGAGGATGTAGCGCTGAAGCTGCGGCGGCTCTATGGGCACGAAGTGCCCGAGCTGGAAGAGACGCCGGACGTGGCTGCCGAAACGGCGGAGGAAGCCCCGGTCGAAGCCGCCCACGAGCCGGCTGGCGCGGCACCGGCCGCTCGCCCGGTCGTCGTCACGCCCGTCGCTCCCGTGGCCGAGCCGGTAACATCGCACGCCGCCGAAGAACTGCGGACCGCAGCCCCCATCCGCCCGCCGCTGGGAACCGGGCGTCCCGTGCATCCGCCGCTCGGCGTGCCGGGCGCACCGGCCGCGAGTGCCAGCCCGGCTCCACCGGCCGCCGTGATCGCGCCCGGCCGGCCCGTGCCTCCCGTGGCCAAGCCGCTGCCGACTTCGCCTGGCGTGACCACGCCGCGCCCCGGCCAGATCCTTTCCGGCCCGCGGCAGCCTTTTCCGGCTGCTCCCGCGGAAGGAATACGCCCCGCGGTTCCGGGCGCGCTCGGCGCTCCCGTTCGGCCGGGAGTGGTCCCGCGTCCCGCGCGCCCCCTCGAAACAAACCGCTCGGCCGCGCCTCCTGCTGCTCCTTCCGTGACTCCCGGAGCGGCTCCAGGCTCTGCTCGGACCTTGGCCGGCCAACCGGTAGCGCGCCCGGTGGTACCGCCGCGGCCGGATCTGGCCGCTAAGCTCGCCAGTCCGCGGCCGACCATGCCCACGCAACCGGGACCGCCGCGGCCCGGCGTTCCGAAAGCGCCCAGTTCGCCGGTGCCCGGTCAGCCGATTTATCGCGGACCCATTCGCCCCGGGCAGCCACTGGTAGCCCGAACCGGCGTGCGCCCGCCCATGCCCCTGCGGCCCGGTGGGCCGCGGCCGCAGCATCCTACTTCTCGCGGACGTATGGAGCCAGGATTGGCGCCGCCTCCGGTGGAACCGAGCCGCGGCCGTCCCGGAGACAAGCGGCCGGCGCGCCAGCAACGGGAGCGCATCGAGGAAGAGAAGATCCTGCGGCCGCAGCGCCGGCATGTGGAGGCGGGACCGCCTCCCATCAACCGTGAGATCACCATATCGGAAGGCATCACGGTCAAAGAGCTTTCCGAAAAGCTGGACGTGAAGGCCAACCTGGTGATCAAGAAATTGCTCGACAAGGGCATCTTCGCCACCATCAACCAGACGCTCGACTCCAAGCTGGCCACCGATTTGTCGCGCGAGTTTGGCGCTTCCACCGCGACCGTCACCTACGAAGAAGAGGCCATGCAGGCGGTCGAGAGCGCCGAAGACCTGAAGGACATCGAGAAGCGCGCGCCCGTAGTGACTATCATGGGCCACGTCGATCACGGCAAAACCTCGCTGCTCGACGGCATCCGCGAAGCCAACGTGGCCGCGCGCGAAGCCGGCGGCATTACGCAACACATCGGCGCGTATCAGGTCGAAATTCATAGCCGCAAAATTACGTTCATCGACACGCCGGGTCACGAGGCGTTTACCCGCATGCGCGCCCGCGGGGCCAAAGTCACGGATATCGTGGTGCTGGTGGTAGCCGCGGACGATGGCGTGATGCCGCAGACCCTCGAGGCCATCGACCACGCCCGCGCCGCCAAGGTGCCCATCGTCGTGGCCATTAACAAGATCGACAGGCCCGATGCGCAACCCGAGCGCATCAAGCAGCAACTGGCCGACCGCAATCTGCTGGCGGAAGACTGGGGCGGCGATGTGGTCATGGTGCCAGTCTCGGCCAAGACTCATGAGAATTTGAACCTGCTGCTCGAGATGATCCTGCTGGTAGCCGATCTGCAGGATCTCAAGGCCAATCCGAACCGGCCGGCGATGGGAAGCGTGGTGGAGGCGCAACTCGACCGCGGCCGCGGTCCCGTGGCAACCGTGCTGGTGCGCAACGGAACCCTCAATGTCGGCGATTCGTTCATTTGCGGCGCGGTGTTCGGCAAGGTTCGCGCCATGCAGAATGACCGCGGCCTCCAGGTTCGCCATGCGGAGCCGTCCCTGCCCGTCGAAGTGCAGGGCTTCGAGTCCCTGCCCGAAGTCGGCGACGACTTCCAGGTAGTGACCGACACCGCCAAGGCGAAACAGATCGTCAACTTCCGCGATCAGAAGGCGCGCGAAGCGGCGCTGGCCAAATCCAGCCGATTGACCCTTGAGCAGTTGCACCAGCAAATGGAAGCTGGCGAAGTGAAAGAGCTGCCCATCATTATCAAAACCGATGTGGGCGGTTCGGCCGAAGTGCTTGCCGAAACCTTGCAGAAGCTTTCGAACGAGAAGATCAAGATACGCGTGCTGCGCTCCGCCGTGGGCGCCATCAACGAATCGGACGTGTTGCTGGCGTCTACTTCCAATGCGATCGTGATCGGCTTCAATGTGCGGCCGGAGCGCAACGCGCAAGCGCTGGCGGAGCAGGAAAAGGTCGATATCCGTCTGCACACGATCATTTACAACGTCACCGACGAGATCAAGCGCGCCATGACGGGTTTGCTCGAACCGGTGTTCCGCGAGGTGTACAAGGGCCGCGCGGAGGTGCGCGACACGTTCCGCATCTCCAAAGTCGGCAATGTGGCCGGCTGCATGGTGCAGGATGGCGTGATCACGCGCGATTCCGAAGTGCGCCTGTTGCGTGACAACGTGGTGGTGTACACCGGCAAAGTTGCCTCGCTGCGCCGTTTCAAAGACGACGTGAGTGAAGTGAAAAGCGGCATGGAGTGCGGTATCACGCTGCAAAACTTTGGCGATGTCAAGCAGAGCGACGTCATCGAAGCGTTTGTGACCGAGCGTGTAGCCACCGAAGTGTTCGCCTGATCGGTCATGGCGGTTGTGGGAGTTCTAACGCTGGAATTGCGGCTGGAGAACGCGCATTCGCTAAAAGACAAACGCAACGTAGTCCAAAGCCTGAAAAACCGGCTGCGGCACAAATTCAATGTCGCTGTGGCGGAAATCGACGCACAGGATCTTTGGCAGAGGGCGACGGTCGCGGCGGTGACAGTATCTTCCAGCCACCAGTTCGCGGAGAAGGTACTGCGATCGGTGGAAGAGGAAGCGTCGGCGTTGTTAGGTGCGGAACTGGCCGACGCCACGCTGGAATGGCTGACGTAGGTAGCACAGGCCTCCGGCCTGTGTTCGGTTTATGGATGAGCGGCGTACATTGCGGGTCTCGGAGGCTGTCCGCGAGGAGTTATCCGAAATCGTCGCCTTCGAAATGCAAGATCCCCGGATACTCGAGGCCGATGTCACCGAAGTCCACGTCAGCCCGGACGGCCGGCATGCCCACGTGAAGATCGCCGTTCGGGGCGACGAGCGCAAACAACACGACGCGCTGGCGGCCTTAGACCACGCGCGGCATTATTTGCGTCACGAATTGGGTGTCCGCTTGAACCTGCGTCACGTTCCGGAACTGCATTTCGACCGGGACCGCAACCCGGACGCCGACAGCCGCATCGACTTCCTGCTGAAGCGGGCGAAAAAATCTCAGGCCCGCAGCGAAAAACAGCCCTAAAATCAAGCACCCTGTGCTAGTTTTGTTGTGACAACCATGCGCGTTGCTCCCATGACAAGCCGGTTTCTAGACGCATGCCGGCGCCGGCCCACGGATGTCCGGCCCGTCTGGTTCATGCGGCAGGCGGGACGCTACCTGAAACAATACCGCCAGATTCGCGAGCGCAACGGCATCCTGGAAATTTGCAAACGGCCGGACCTGGCCGCCACCGTCACTTTGCAGCCGGTGGAACTGCTCGACGTGGATGCCGCCATCATCTTCGCGGACCTGTTGCTGCCCGTCGAACCGATGGGCCTGCGGCTCCGCTTCGCCGCCGGGGAAGGGCCGGTGATCGACAATCCCGTGCGCACCACCGATGATGTTGACTCCCTTTCTACCGCCAATACCGATGACCTGGGCTACGTCGGACAGGCCATTCAGAACGTCGTTCGCGCGCTGGCCGGAAAAGTGCCGGTGATCGGATTCGTCGGCGCTCCTTTCACCATGGCCAGCTACATGATCGAAGGCGGCTCGTCGCGCAATTTCATCCGCACCAAGAAGCTGATGTATAGTGACGAGACCCTCTGGCGGCGGCTGATGGGCAAAATCGTCGACGTGCTGGCGCCCTTCGCCCACCTGCAGGTTTCGGCTGGGGCGCGCGCCATTCAGGTGTTCGATAGTTGGGTGGGCGCGCTGGGCTCGGACGATTACGTGCGTTTCGCGGCGCCTTATTCCCGCGCGCTCATCGAGCGCATCCGTTCTACGGGCGTGCCGGTCATTCACTTCGGCACCGGCGCATCGGGCTTCTTCCGCGAGCTGCACGCCGCGGGCGGCGATGTGATGGGCGTGGACTGGCGCATCAACATCGACCAGGCGTGGATGGACATCAGTTACCGCTCCGCCATTCAGGGCAATCTCGACCCCGTGGCGCTCTTTGCGCCGCTTCATGAGCTGCGGATCAAGGTGCACGAGCTGTTGAAGCGCACCGGCGCCCGGCCGGGACACATTTTCAACCTGGGCCACGGCATTCTGCCCGAAACTCCGGTTGCCAATGTGAAGGCCGTAGTGGAGATGGTGCGGGAATTCCGCCCGTGAAGCAGGGGGTTCTCCTCCTGGCGCACGGTGCTCCCGAGCGCGTGGAGGATGTCGAGAAATACCTTTCCTACGTGCGCGGCGGCCGTCCCGGATCGCCTCAAGTACTCGAAGAGGTCCGCCACCGCTACGCCGAAATCGGCGGCAGCTCGCCCCTGCTCCCATGGACCCGCAGCCAGGCCGATGCGTTATCGAAGCTGCTGGCGATGCCCGTCTTCTTCGGAATGCGCAATTGGCATCCCTTCATCGCGGAGACGATGGAGCAAGTGCGCGATGCGGGAGTGGAGCGGCTGGCCGCCGTCTGCCTGGCGCCGCAATATTCCGAACTGAGCGTGGGCCTGTATATCAAGCGCACCGAAGAGGCTAAGAAGGCGCTCGGTGTCACGGCCGAAATCGTCTGGGCCCACACGTTCCACGACGAGCCCTTGCTCATCGAAGCATTCGCGGAACGACTGGCGCCGGTCGCCGGCGATCGCCGCGTGTTGTTCACCGCCCACAGCCTGCCCGAGAAAGCTCTGGCCAACGGCGATCCGTACGACCGCGAAGCCCGCGCCACGGCGGCGGCGG
>Ga0335078_10015496_pt1 | contig 11321 bp, 12 predicted proteins | sample Lox_Sample_32_FD_206711 | JGI IMG/M metagenome (GOLD analysis project Ga0335078, IMG submission 206711) | Soil microbial communities from Loxahatchee National Wildlife Refuge, Florida, United States - Lox_Sample_3.2 | ecosystem: Environmental > Terrestrial > Soil > Wetlands | place: USA...
GACGCCGAAGGCAGTCTACCGCAAATCGAACGGCCGATGATGGCGGACGCGCTGGCGACCACGTTCGCCGCCCTTGCCGGCACGACCACGGCGGGCGCATTTATCGAATCGGCCGCCGGCGTCAGCGTCGGGGGGCGTACCGGGATGACCGCGGTCGTGACGGCGACGCTATTCGGGATATCGCTGTTCTTTGCGCCGACGGTGGCGGCGATTCCGCCGCAGGCCTACGGTCCGGCGCTGGTGATAGTGGGCGCTACGATGCTCGCGCCGATCCGGAAAATCGATTTCGACGACTACACCGAACTGCTGCCGGCGTTCGCGGTAATTGCCCTGATGAGCTTCACCTACAACGTCGGCGTCGGGATCGCCGCCGGCTTCGTCCTCTATCCGTGGTTCAAGGTCGCGGCGCGGCGCGGGAGCGAAGTCCGTCCGGGACTGTGGATGCTGAATATTCTGTCGACGATGCTGTTTGCGTTTTATCCTTACTGAGGCCCGCGACTGAGGCCCACGTGAGTTTGATCGCCGGCATAAAGCAATCCGCCGGCCGCGAGACGGCCTGCGGATTGCAGCTCTTCAATTTGCGCGATCCCAGCTAGTCGGCAGAGGCGGTCTTCTTGCCGCGAGCGCTGTTTTTGGCCAGCTCCTCGTCGATCATGCTGGTGAAGCTGTCCGCTGGCTGCGCACCAACGAGTTCGCGCCCGTCGATGAAGAAGGTCGGCGTGCCGTTGACGTTCAACCGGCGGCCCTCTTCCAGGTCCTTTTGGATCGCCGCGCTGTACTGGTTCTTATCGAAGCAGGCGTCGAACTTGGCCGAATCGAGGCCGAGTTTCTTGGCGGTCGCTTTCAGGCTGGCAGGATCGAGCTTGGATTGGTCCGCAAACAGCGCGTCATGATACGGCCAGAACTTGCCCTGCGCATTGGCGCAGCGCGCGGCGTTCGCCGCCGGCATCGCATTCGCATGAAAGCTCAGCGGAAAGTCCATAAAGACCAGCTCGATACGGTCGCCGTATTTCTCGCGGATCGTCTTGACCGCTTCCTCGGAGCGCTTGCAGTACGGACACTGGAAGTCGGCGAACTCGATCACCTTCACCGTCGCATCCTTGGACCCGAGCGTGGGATGGCTCGATTCGCTCAGGTTGACGCTGATCCGCGGGGGCTCGAGCAAAATCTTCGCGTTCCCCTCCTTGCGCAGCCGGGCCATGAGCTCTTCCTGATCCCGTTGGACGTCGCGCTGGCGCAGGGCCGCGATCAGCCGATCCTTGATCTTGTCGTACGAGCCGGCACTCTTGAGCGCCGGAATCTTGTCCTTGTTCTCGTCGTAGAATTTTTTGGCTGTTGCGTCGGTGACGGAAGCCGCCGCCTTGTCGGTAACCTCCCGTTTGAGGTAGTCCGCGACGCTGAGCTTGTCCTTCTTGGCGGCCTGTTGCAGCAGGTAGTCGTCGACCATCTGGTCGAGCGCCTCCTTGCGCGCGTCATAAAGCTTAATCTTTATCTTCGCGTCGACTTCGGGCTGGGTAATCTTGTGATTGCCGACCTCGGCGAGTACCGGACCGGAGTCCGCCGCACCCGTAGCACGCGCAGGCACCGCGAGCGCGAGCACCAAGACCGCCACCGCGGTTATGGAGGCTGTCAGCGCCGTCGCGACAAAGATGCAGCCGCCGGGACGCACCGGCGTCGAGACTGTTGCAGTATGCTTGACCTGTTTAAGCACTAAGCTGTTGTCCTTTTACCAAGCCCGTTGGCCCGGGCTTATCCCGGACAGACTACCACGCATCCCGCAGGTCCGCGACGGGGATGTTTCTGCCCATTTCGCCGGCCGCCGCTCGACGGCAGGACGGGTTCGGTTCCAACCTTCTGAGCATGACTACACTCTTGTTTGAAGGTGGGGATGTCCCAGCGACGTTTCAGGTCGCGCGGCCGCAGAGATGCGGCTGGTCCTCTCGATTTACGGTTCGGCGGATTGTTAACATAATGTTCATGCGCGCCAGGGCGGCAGTTCCGACCGGATGAGAAGCGAGCCGGCGCGGTGAGCGACGGGGGAAATCTTGGCGTTATACACCTTCAAACGCGAGGGTGACCGCTCCATCTTCGTGCCTTCCGGGATCTTCTCGGGCATGGCGGTCTGGATGTTCGTCGGCGGCGCGGTGCTGATGCTCCAGCTGTCTAGCATATTTTTCCGCCACCTGAAGGGAACGTCGGCGAACCTGTGGATCGGCGCGGTTTTCGTCGCGGTCGCGAGTTACAGCGCGGCCCTGGCGCTCCGGTCCTGGAGCACGCGCAGGACTCCGCTCAGCATCATGGCCGGAGGCAGCGTCAGCTATGGCAGACAACAACTTTGTGCCACCGGATCGGTTCGTGCGGTCCGGATCGACGGGGCGCGCGGCGGCGGCGAAGCGAACGAATGCGAAATCGCCCTCGAGCTTACCGATGGAGCGAAAGTGTATTTGCCGTCCCCGTACTTCGGCGTTCACCAGCCGCGGGCGCACCTCCGTCCGTTGGCGGCGAAACTCGGCGAGGTGCTCGGCGTTCCGGTCAAAGAGTCGCGCTGAGCCGAAGGCGCGCAACGCTGAACCCGATAGCCGCCTGTGCGCGCTGCACCCTGTCCACCCTGCCAATGGCCGGCTGAATTTTCTATATTGAATCGCTCATCTTGCGCGAGAGTGGCGGAATGGCAGACGCGCCGGACTTAGGATCCGGTGCCGCAAGGCGTGGGGGTTCAAGTCCCCCCTCTCGCACCACACGAATCTTGAGCCGGTACAAAGACCTTCGATGGCGGCGCCGCGCGCGCTAGGCATGGCGGCCGAAGTTGCACGGCAGATCAGGAGTTCGGCCTCGGACTAGGTGGCTGGGGTCTGAGAGTCGATGCGATAGCGTTCACGACGGTGTCACGCGCGACCGGCCGCCTGCGCCTGACCCGTCCCTACCTCGCGCCGACCGCGGCGGCCAGGTCGGACGCACCCAGGTCGTTGAGCACCGCCTCGCGCACTCTGGGCAGCGAGGAAAACCCATCGGGGATTCTGAGCCGCCGCACCGGCACTGCTCCGAGCAGGCGCTCGATGAAGCGGAGGTTGCGCGTGAGCACCGCGCGGTCGGTGATGTCGAGCATGAAGCTCGCCGAGAGCAGTTGCAGAAACACGTCGTTGGCGCGCAGCGGCTCGATCAGAGGCTCCGACTGTTGCGCCGCGCCGTCGTTGCGCGGCTCGCGCACGAGGCAATAGATAACCGCGAGGCGGACCGGACGCACGGGAAACCGCTCTGCCGCAGGCGCGCTCCAGATGCGCCGTTTGCGCGTATGGTGCGCGAGCGAAGGCGCGTCCGACCAATCCGTCGATAGCGGCTCTGCCGAATCGGCCCAAAGACGCAGACCCGGATAAGCTGGGATAGCGAAGAATCCGCGCTCCTCCTTTATCGCCAGGCAATCGTCGCCCAGCGCCGGATATCCGGCAGCCGCGAAGCTCGCCGCCAGAGTCGACTTGCCCGCGCCCGCCGGCCCAAGAAAACCACACACGCCGCGCGGCGTGATCACCGTCGAAGCATGGAGCGTCGGGATGCCGCGCAGACCCAACACCATCGGCAGCGCCTGATCGAGCAGCAGATGGCCCAAGGTCTCGCGCGAGCTTACGGGTTCGGCGTGCAGGAGAGTGATTTCGGTGCCCCGGAGATTGACCGCAAAATCGGCCATCCCGACGTAGCGCATGAGGAAGCCATGGTCATGACGCGCGGCCCACATCCATGGTTGACCGTCGGGCAGGCTCGTCTGCAGCAGCCAATCGCGCGGCTCGCGGACCTCGGAAGACGGCGCACCCATCCGGATGCGCAATCGCCCGGGAAACGTCGCAGCATATTTGCGCTGAGTCGTTTCGAGTTCGAGCAACGCGACGTCGGAATCTACCGCCAGCCCATAGGCGACGTAGTGGAACTTAAGCGGTCGCCGAGAACGCGCCTGTGACGAAGATTTGATCTTGCGCCGCCTGCCGCTTTTCAGCTCACAGGCCATAAAGCCTACGCGCCGAAGGTTCAGACAGCGATCTTACTCTCCCCAGTCAGGCCAGGGGAACACTGCGAAAACCACCACCAGGCACAAGTTACGACGTTCCAGCTCCTTTTGGCGCGGCCGATTCTGCAAAGTTGAATACGGCGCCGGCTAACCCTCGACCGCGTTGTTAATCTCGACCAGGCCGCGCACCGCGAGTTCGCCGAGCAGCGCGATCACGTCGCGCTGGCACTCTTCGCGATCAACTTCGTATTCGCCCAGCAGGGCGTCGACCAATTCATCCACGCGCCGCGGCCCGTCGAGCATCCGCCAGACCGAAGCGCCGACTTCATCTAGCCCATAATAAACGCCGGTCTTGAGATTTAGCACCGCGGCCTCGCCCTCGAGGTCGCAGGAAACCTGGTCGGCGACCGCCATCACTACCGAATTCAGCTCGATTTTGATCGTTTCGATGGACAAGCGCGTCTATGCCGAATGAGTTTTTCGGCCCGTGCGAGCATTTCTCCCGGAGACTATGCCACCGGCCGCATGATGCGACAAGGCCGCATGCGCGGTCCACCTCGCCGCGCGCGCACGCGTGCACGCGACGTTTATTAAGCTTTCCCGGCCGGATTTATCGAGCCGTGATCTATCGGGCAGGTCTATCGGACAGGACTATCGGGCAGGACTGTCGGGTCAGACTTGCGCGCCGCGCTCGACCAGCGGCGCCAGTTCGCCGACCACCTCGACGCCGTCGCGCGTGGCGATCTCGGCGGCAAGCATTATCACGCGGCTTATGCCGGCTGCCGCGTAGAGCTTGAGGGCCCCGGTGGACGGCGTCTGCTGCGCGCCGATACCGAGCATCACCGAGAATTCCATCCGCGCGGGGTCGCGCCCGTGCTCGCGCGCCATCCTTTTGATCTCGGGGATGACCTGTGCGGCCATCTCGGGGCTGAGTCCGCCCGGCATCCATCCGTCCGCCCATCGCGCGACCCGTTTCAGCGCAGGCCCTGGATCGTGCGCGCCAAGGAAGATCGGCGGATGGGGCTTTTGCACCGGCTTGGGATAAAGCCTGACCGGCGGGAAGCTGATTATCTCGCCGGCGTAGCTTGCTTCCGGCTTGCTCCACAGCTCGCGCATCGCTTCGACCGACTCGCGCAGATGGCGCCAGCGGCGTTTGAAATCGACGCCCATGATCGCCGCCTCTTCGGGAAACCATCCCGCGCCCACTCCGAGCATCAGCCGGCCGCCCGAATACATGTCGAGCGTCGCAACGGCCTTGGCGGTCTCGATCGGATTGCGCTCGGGCAGCAGGCAGACGCTCGTTCCGAGGCGGATGCGCGAGGTCGCCTGTGCGGCGATCGCGAGCGCGACGAACGGGTCGGCCAGATGCGCGTAGAACTCGGGCACCTTGCCGTCGGGCGAGCGCGGGTAGTAGGTCGTGTAGGCGGCCGGCATCACCAGGTGCTCGGCGAGCCAGAACGACTCGAAGCCGGCGCGCTCGGCCGCAGCCGCAATAGCGCCGGAATTGCCGGATTTTTCGGTGAGGAACGCCGCGACGCCGATTTTCATGATCGCCCTCTTGCCAATGCGGGCGAATCCGCGCCACACCGCAAGTCGCGCCTACGCACCGCCTCACACAACATCGCAGAACTCACCCCCGCAGGGAAAGCTTGCCGCATCGCCCGCGCAATGCTGAGCATCAGCTTCTCGCGTCGGGCGATCGCTTATCGCGGCCGATCGAAGCTAGAAAACCCAGCTTCCTTCGGGCGACGCACCGAAGAGCGAGCCGATGAAGGTCTCCATCTCCAGGTTGAACTTGACGATCACGTGGTCGGAACCCGACGTCAGCCCGAAGCCGGGCCCAACGTTGTACTCGATGCCGTGAGGGAGCTGGCCCCAAAGCACAGGGAAGATGTAGTGCTGCTGGTCGCTTAACGGATCGGTATCGTCAATCAGCCCGACGCCGCCGTAGAACTCGACCCCGGGCGAGAGATAGCGCAGCCAGCGGTAGTAGACCCCGTTGCGATAACCAAACTCGAAACCCTGATCGTGTCCCCTTCCGTAAAGTGGCTTCTCAAAGACCGGATTCAGTATCAGGGATAACCGGCCGAAGTCCTTCTCTATGATTGGTTTTAATTCCAGCTCAAGGTCGGCATCGTCGAACTGCGGCGTCTTGTGCCATTCGAGTTCGGCGTACCAGCCGAGATTGACCGGCAGTGTTTCCTCATCGAAGAGCCGGCCGCGCAGGCGGAACTTGTCGCCCGCCCACCAGAAGCCATGGCCGCTCGGCTGGGCGAAGGTGACGTAAGCGGCCGCCTCGATGCGGTCGGTCAAGCCGTAGGTAAGTTCCTCGCCGCTGTACCACATGCCCTGACTCGGATAGGTGCCGGCGTCGTTGGTTCCGGTCCCCGCCTGGCTATGGCCGTTGGCTACTACAGCATTGTCGGATTCCAGCTCGATCATTCCGCGGGGCTCGGTCGCGTAGGGGTACACCTCGAATTCATAAGGGTCCAACTGCGCCGAAGCGCGGCCGGCGAGCAGAGCAAGCACCAGAAACGAGCTACCAATGGCTAATATGCAGCGGTTTATCATTTGAACCTGTAATTAATTGAGACTCGAAGGCTCAATCGGAGATGTGCGGCGCGTTCGCGGAAATCCCGGATTCGATCCATCGCTCGAGCATCGCGCGGTCTTCGGTGCCGAGCCGCGCGGCCGGATGCATCAGGCGGTAGCTCCACGGCGGCATCGAGCGTTCGCGCAACACCCGGCCCATCCATTGAAGCTTCCGCGTCCGCGTCTGCGGGTAATAGGAACCCCACTCGGAGAAGTTGAGTTCTTTCCGTCCCAGGGCGACGTCGCGCGCGACCAGCCATGACATAGGAGCGATCCGGCTGTACCACGGCCATCGCGTCCGGTTGGAATGGCAGTCGTAGCAGGCGCGGGTCAGAAGCGTCTCGATTTGCTCCGGCGCGGCAAGCGGCGACCCCGAAGAGGCCGGCGGATTTGTGCGGCCGACCGTGATCAGTTGAGCGGCGAGCGCGCAAAATCCGAGCGCCAGCAGACACGCCCCGCGGCCCGTCACTTGGCGACGATGCTTCCCTGCGGAACGTCCTGATGGAAATCGTCGTAGAAATCGTAGCTGCCGGGGCCGAGCGCGGGCAGACGGACGGCGATCGCCTCGCCGGGTTGGACGGCTTTTTCGCGGTTCAGCCGGAAGCTCTCGAATTCGATCGTCTCGTTGCTCGCGTTCACGACCTTGATCGTCAGGGCCTGCCCGGCGGGCACCTGAAGATTGGCGGGCGAGAAATGATGATTCTCGAAGCGCACCTCGATAACGCTGCTGTCGGCATTGGCGGCGGCGGCGCCGAGCGCAAGGGCGGCGGGCAGGAAGAACATGGCAGAGACGAAAGCGGCGGACACGAAAGTGCGGGACAACACGTTAGGGCCTCCAACTGAAATTGAGAACGATTCTCAATATCTACGGAACCCGCCCTGCTGTCAAGCGCAGACTGCTTCTATCTCCTACCCATCCAAGGGGGATTCAACCGCGCTATCTTTGCGTAAATCGGGCAGTCCTCGGCATGCGCGCCTGGCAGGTAGCCCGTGCTCAACAGGAATTCGCCGGTTATCTCGCCGCCCGTGAAAACAAAGGTTCGCTTGAACAGTTTGACCCACTCGGCTTTCTCAAGCGGATGGTTTGCCCTAAGCCAGCGCGCGAACCCGCCATGGCTCTCGCGCAGCCCGGCGATTCGCCGCGCGTTTTCGATCGCGGCGTCGATCTTGAGCCGGTTCCGTACGATTCCGGGGTCGGCCAACAGACGCGCTCGCTCGCGTCGTCCGTACGCGGCCACGCGGTCGACGTCGAAGCCGTCGAAGGCCTTGGAGAACGCTTCGCGTTTGCGCAGCACGGTCAACCACGAAAGCCCGGCCTGGTTTATCTCGAGCACCAGGCGCTCGAACAGCCTGGTTTCGTCGCGCGTGGGAAAGCCGTACTCGCGATCGTGATAGGGACCGTGAAACGGATGGCTAGGCGCGATATCGCAGTAGGTCATTTTGGCCTGGAGTCCGCGGCGCTAGAATCGGAGCGGCTCATCGTCCGCGACCCGTCGTGCGCGAGACGACCGAAAATATCACTGGAGAAGTCATCGATGGAAACGATTGCGGCGGATATTCGCACCTGGCACTGGTTCTCCACTCCGCATGGCTACGATTTCAACGGCCTGCTCGTACCTCATCCCACGGGCAACGTCTGCATCGACCCGGTCGAACCCGCAGCCGCCGACCTCGAGGAGATCATTCGCGCCTGCCCGGCGCGCATCCTGCTTACGAACCGCAATCACGTGCGGGCGGCCAACCTCATCCGTGAGCGCACCGGCGCGCGAGTCGCGATCCATCCCGCCGACGCCGGTTACGCGCGGAGCCAGGGCGCCGCGATCGATGACGAGTTGCGCACGAGCGAGCGCGTCGGTCCGTTCGTCGTTATCGGCGTGCCCGGCAAGTCGCCCGGCGAGGTCGCGCTGCACTGGCCCGAGCGCAGGATCCTTGTCGTGGGCGATGCCGTGATTGGCAATCCGCCGGGCCGATGCGGTCTGCTGCGCGAGCAGGTGATGGACGATCCGGCGCGTTTGCGCGAGAGCGTGCGGGCGCTTCTTGCGATCGACTTCGATACGCTGCTGGTGGGCGACGGCGTGTCCGTCATGAACGGGGCGAAGGAGCGGCTCGGCGAACTGGTCGCGACTTTCGGGTAGCCGGCGACGTTTCTTCGCCTGGTCCGGATTCTGTGCAAACTCCCGGCGCTGGCGGCAGAATCGCTATTGAAGCAGCCGCTCGACGACTTCGAGAATCTTCTCCGTGCCGCTCTCCAGCGCTGCGCGGCGGATATTCTCATTGGGCTTGTGCGCCTGCGCGAAATCTCCCGGGCCGCAGATGAGCGGAATCATCCCGGCCCGCGCGAACCATCCGCCGTCGGTCCCGAACAGCGCCCCGCCGACCTCGCGCGTGCCCGTTACCTCGAGCAGCGCGCGCTCGAGCACCGTGCCGCGCGGCGCGAGCAGCGGCGGCACCACCATCGGCGAGCCGACCTCGATCGCCGCGCGATGATTGCGCGAGGCGTAATCGTGCGGATCGAGCGCGGCGAGCCGCCGCTCAATTTCGCCGTAGAGCTCGAGCGGGTCGGCGTCGGGCAGCGCGCGGTAAGTGATCGCGAAGCGGCACTGTTCGGCGATGATGTTGGGCGCGATACCGCCCGCGATCGTCCCGACGTTGAGCACGTCATGCGGCGCGTCGGGAAAGGTCCCGATGAAGCGAGCGTTGGGCGTGCGCCGCTCGGCCTGCAGATGGCCGATCGCCTCCAGCGCGCGCCCCGCCACGGCTATCGCGTTGACGCCCTGGCCGGGCGCGCCGCTATGGCCGCCCATCCCGCGCACCGTCACGTCGAACAGTACGATGCTCTTGTGCGCGTGCTGCACTTGCCATGAGGTCGGCTCGCCGATCCATACCAGCTTCGGCGCCGGAGTTTCGCCCAGGATCGAATCGAGCGCGCCGCTCAAGCTCTTCGCGCCAAAGCATCCGACCTCCTCGTTGCTGGTAAAGATGAAGACCAGCGGACGTTTGAGCGCGCGGACGTCGAGCGTGGCGGCCGCGGCAACGCACTCGGCTAGAAAGCCTTTCATGTCGCTGGTACCGCGGCCCCACACGCGCTCGGCGTCGGCGCCGAGTTTCAGCGGATCGCGATTCCATCCGGGCTGCCCCGCGTAGGGAACCGTGTCGAGATGGCCCGAGATGGCGAGGCCGTCGGGGCGCGGCGGCCCAGCCCATGCGACTAGGTTGAGCTGCGGCGTGCCGGCGATCTCGATGCGATGGAGATGGACCTTGAAGCCGTGCGCTTCGAGCCGTTCGGCGAGGAACTCCATCGCGGGCGCGTCGCTATTGGAGCTCACGGTGTCGAAGGCCACCAGGCGTTCAAGCACTTCGTAAAGATATGTAGTCATGGAGCACCTTTGCGCCGGCACACCGTCCGTTGCAACTATAGCCCATTCGCGGCGCTCGCCGTTATCGAAATCGCGTACCGGCAGGGGAGTCGGGCGGGCACTGACAAAAGCGACCGGCGGCCCGGACAAGGCGGACCGCCGGTCAGAAAACGCGAAGGCGCTGCGCGTTATTTCGCGAGCCCTTCTTCCTTCAACGCTTCGTGAACCTTGGGCCGCGCCGCAATCCGCTCGGCGTAGGCCTTGACCCGCGCAAATTGGCTCAGATCGAGCTTCACGAAATTCGCCCAGAGCGTCATCACGAACAGGTACGCGTCGGCGACCGTGAAGTTCGCGCCCATAAGGTAGGGACCACCGCTCGCCAGAAGGCGGTCGACGTAGGCGAAGCGGGCAGTCAGCGCGTCGCGCGCGATCGGCTTGTAGTCCTCAGGCGTCGCCCCGCTAAAGAGCGCGCCGAAGGGCTTGTGGATCTCGGCCGTGATGAAGTTCAGCCACTCCTGCAGCCGATAGCGCTCGAAGGTGCCGTTTTGCGGAGCCAGCCCCGATTGCGGCTTCAGATCGGCGAGGCACTGCACGATCGCCGGCCCCTCGGTCAGCGTCTGCCCATTGTCCAGCACCAGCGTCGGCACCTGGCCCTTCGGGTTCACTGTGCCAAAGTCGGCGCCGCTCTTGGTCTTCTTGGTCTTGAGATCGACCTGCTCCAGACCGGCCTCGATCCCAGCCTCGCGCAAAACGATGTGCGGCGAGAGCGAACAGGCGCCCGGCGAAAAGTAGAGTTTCATGTTGGTACACTCCTCTCCGAGTATGGTTGATGCCGCCGCCACGGCGGCGGCTGTCCTCGTAACCGACTCGTACTCCGATTCTGCCGCTTTATGGAAACTTCTCCGGGTCGAGCAGCCGGCCCGCCGGCGGCGGGGGTGCAATGCTGCGCTTCGCCGCCCGCACCGACCGGTCATGCGAAGTTTGGCCGAAGTTTGGCCTGCCCGCGCGCTGCCCGTGCGCTATCCGGATAGTTGTCCGATCATGATCGTCATCTGATCATGCCCAGATTCGCCCAGATCTGCGCAACCATCAGCGAACCGCCGGCGACCAGCGCGAGGCTCAGCGCCAACGTAACGGCCGAGCCGATCCGGTCTGCGGACGCCGCGCGCTCCGCGGCCGGCCCGGCGCTTCGCGGTTCGACCGGCAGGCCGCGGATAGCCCTGACCCCGCGCCCGGCGATCGCGCTGCGGGCGCTCCGCGGCACCGCGGGACGGCCGCTTGCGGCGTTCGTCGATTTGGTGTTGTTGGTCAACATGGTCTTTCCCTCCATGGCCCGCTCGGCTATCTTGTTTCTATGAGACAGGCCGTTCTGTATA
>Ga0335078_10015497_pt1 | contig 11320 bp, 7 predicted proteins | sample Lox_Sample_32_FD_206711 | JGI IMG/M metagenome (GOLD analysis project Ga0335078, IMG submission 206711) | Soil microbial communities from Loxahatchee National Wildlife Refuge, Florida, United States - Lox_Sample_3.2 | ecosystem: Environmental > Terrestrial > Soil > Wetlands | place: USA: Florida...
GCTTATAGGCGCGTCGCAACTGGAAACCGCGGTCGCGGCCGCAATCGCGCTCGAGCCGCGCGGCGAAGCGGGCGGATTCCTCCGCCATAAAATCGCTATTGAACAGCGAAAGCGCCTGCAAAGCGTGGGTGCTCACGGGCCGCGCGGGGCACGAGGTCATGGTGTCGGGTTGATCGAACGCCGTCATCATCGGCAATCGCACGGTACGCTTGTTCAGCAAATAGAGGCTGCGGCGATGCTGTTCGAATTCACCCGGCGTCAGCGGCCACAGACCATCGCGCTCGCTTTCGGTGAAAATCAGATCGTACACTTCCTGCTCAATCGGAACCCGAATGGGCTTCCCGCCGAGCCTGGGATTGAGCGCGCCGGAGACCGAGAGCACGGCGTCGCGAATGAGTTCGCCCTCCAGGCGCTTGCGGTTCATCCGCCAGTAGAGCTTATTGTCGGGATCGATTTCGGCTTTCGCCGGATCGGCGGCCGAGGCCTGCTGGTAAGCGCTCGACAGCACAATCATGCGGTCGATCGCTTTGACGTTCCAGTCATGCTCCATGAAGTCGACGGCCAGCCAGTCAAGCAGTTTCTGATTGGACGGGCGCGCGCCCAGCACTCCGAAATCGTTGGGCGTAGCGACAATCCCCGTGCCCACGCGGAGCTGCCAGATCCGGTTGACCATAACGCGGGCCGTCAGAGGATGATCGGGCGATGCCAGCCAGTTGGCGAGCACCGCGCGGCGTCCGGCGGAGCCTGGTGGAATTTCGATGTTGCCGTAGTTAAGGACGGTCAGCAGGCCCGGCCCGACTTCGCCCATTTTGTGTTTCACATCGCCCACTTTCAGGATGTAAGTCGGGGGCGCGGGCTTGTCGCTGTCCGCGACGGCGTACGCGGAAGGTTGCGGATCGGGCTCGGTCAGCTCGATTTGGTGCAGCTTCTTTCGCAACTCGGCGCGCCTGGCGCGCTCCTCAGGCGTCAGCGCATCGACCACCTCGCTCCAGAGGGGCTCCAGCTGTTCCTCCGCATTCATGGCGAGGGTTTTCTGTTCCGCGTCGCGCTTGTCCTTGGGCACGTCGAGCGCGGAGTGCAGCTTGGGATCGAGCTGAGCCAGTTTCTTCTCGCGCAGGACGCCGCGGGCTCGCTTCTCAATGTCCTCGATCGCCTTTTTGATTGGTTCGAGTCGGGCTTCGTAGTCCTTCTTGGCCCAGTAGGAAACGGACTTCTCCAGCGGGGTTGAGATGTCGATGTCCTTCAGCTCCGTGGAGGCGAAGATGGCCTGCAGCCGGTAGTAATCCGATTGCAGAATGGGATCGAACTTGTGATTGTGGCAGCGGGCGCAGCCCACGGTCAGGCCCAGGAACGCGGAGCCGATGGCGCCCGACATTTCCGTGACCACTTCCTGGCGGTTCACCTCTTCGTCCTGATTGCCGCCAACCAGGTGGATGGGTCCGGCACGGTGAAAACCGGTGGCGATAAGCGCTTCCTGGTTGCCGGGGAACAACTCATCGCCGGCGATCTGTTCTTTCACGAAGCGGTCGTAAGGTTTGCCCGTGTTGAAAGCCTTGACGACATAATCGCGATAACGCCAGGCCTGAGGACGTTCGGCGTCGAGCTCATAGCCGTTAGTGTCGGCATAGCGCACCACGTCGAGCCAGCGCAGGGCCCAGCGCTCGCCGTAATGGGGCGAAGCGAGCAGGCGGTCCACGACTTTCTCGTAAGCATCCGGACCTTGGTCCCTGAGAAAGGCGTCGATCTCACCGGGCTCCGGGGGCAGGCCGGTGAGGTCGAAGGTGACGCGGCGCAACAGATGTTCGCGATCGAGCGGCGGGGAGGGCGCGAGCTTCTTTTCTTGCAGCGCTTCCAGGATGAAGGCATCGATGGGATTTCGTATCCAGGCGTTGCTGACGTCGGGCACGGGGCTTTTGACAGGTTTCTGGAAAGCCCAGTAATGCCGGCGGGCGATGACCGATGCTGTATCCTTATCAGTCGCTGCGAAGGCCAAGAGCGCAAGCGCAGACATCACCGCGGCGATCGCTCCGCGCCTCCCGGGCGTCATCCGGATAGTCTACACCGCATTTGCCGCAATCTGCTTCAGGCCTGTTGGCGGGAGGTCAGGCGAAGCACGCCATAGGCCGCGAGCGAGGTCACCGAGGCGATCGCGCACGCCGGGGCGTAGCCGAAACGGTCGATGAGCGCGCCGAGTGCCGGCGAGACCACTGCCTGCATCGCGCCGTACGCGGAAACCAGGAGCGAGATCGCAAATGCCGCGCGGGCGCCGGCATAGACGTCGAGCGGCATTGTATATAAATTGACGCTGAACGCCGAGACGGCGAGCATGCTGACCGAGATCCCAGCCGACGCCCACAGTGCGTTGGGCGCAAGAGGAATGGCGATTGCGACCACGCCCACTACCGCGCATGCCAGGCACACGCGCGCCCGCGCTGCCACCGGATTCATGCCCTGCTTTGCCCAGCGGAACGAAAGCCAACCACCTGCAAATCCGCCCAGCATCGCGGCCAGAGGCGGCAGCCAGGCGAAGTAAGCGGCCCGAACAAACGTCAGCCCGTTGACTTCCACCAGATAGAGCGTGGTCCAGTTGCTCCAAAGAGAATAAGTGACCATGCTCAGCGCATTGGCGGCGATGAATCCCCACATTTGTGGCTCGCGCAAAATGCCCAGGCTGTGCGCGAGGGGTTCAATTGAAGACGGCCGCGACGGAGGAGCGCGATGCGCAACCAGGTTCCAGAGAGGAATCCACAGCAAGCCTGCGATGCCGGTTACCACGAACGCTGCGCGCCACTCGAAGCGCACCGCCAGCCACGTCGCCACCGGCGGCGCGAGCATGGCGCCGAGAAAGACGGCCGCCTGATTCAACCCGTTGCCCAGCGCGCGCTCTTCCGGAGCCAGATACTCGTGCATGGCTTTGCCGGCGGCGGGAATGCCGCCCGCTTCAGCCAGCCCCAGCCCGGCTCGACACGCCATTAGGCCGCCCAATCCGCGCGTGAAGCCCGTTGCGATTCCCGCCAGCGACCACAGCCCGATGGCGAAGCTGATGCCGCGGTTCAAGCCGATGCGATCGATCAGCAGGCCTGCAAACGGCGCCGCTGCAGCATACGTGACGGAGACGGCTGTGAGGATCCAACCGTAATCGAGATTGCTCAAGTGAAATTCGGCTCGCAGCAGCGGCGCGAGCGTAGCGAGCTCCTGCCGGTCCAGGTAATTGATGCTCGAGGAGACGAAGAAGATGGCGAGCACCAGCCAGCGGGTGCGCTGCGCAGCGAGCGGCGGGTCTGCCATCAGGGGAACTGGATCGTGGCCACTTCTCCCACGGTTGCCGTTCTGGCGTTGCGTTTGGCGTAATACTCGACCACGACGCGCCGCGGCTTTTGCGCGCCGCAGGCCAGTTTTTCTTCGCTCGCTCCCAGAATCGCCAACGAGGATGGATCGGGGACCAGCAGATTCGTGAGCTTGTGATCATCACTCTCCACCACGAGGCGGAGCTGCCGGCCCAGGCAGTCCACCCGCTGAAGAGTTCCCGAGGCGTGGCCGTTGGGCTTGGGACCCTCCCACCACGGCTCCACTTTCCCCGGCGCCGTGCCCTTGCCCGCGTTGGCCTTAGCTTCGGCGGCGCGAAGATCAGCAAGCGCCTGTTGCTTCAGCTTCTGGATCTCGAGTTCATGTTCCGCCGCGGCGCGCTGGCGTTCCGCTTCTTCCCAATCGAGGCGCTGTTGTTCGATGGCCCGGCGTGCGGCCTCCATGCGGGCGTGTTCTTCCGGTGTTGTAGCCGCCTGCTCCGCATTGCGCCACGCCTCCGCGGCTTTGTCGAACGCTTTTTCGTTCAGACACGCCTTAGCCATCTCTTCCCAGCGGCTGGCATTGCGCGGCTCGAGCTGCGCAGCTTTTTCCAGGTATTGGATGCGTTTGATGTTGTCGGTCTGACGGCGTCCGATCAGTGCGTACGTCTCGGCCGACTTCGGATTCAGCTTCACCGCCTTCTCCAACGCAGCGATGGCCTTGGCGTTGTCCGGCTCGAGCTTGGCGTACTCCTGATACGCCGTCGGCGAGGGCGTGCCTGCATTGATGGCTTCTGCGAAATCGCGCCGCGCCTCGTCCGGCTGTTTGTCATGGAGTGCCAGAATGGCGAGGCCTTCATACGCCGCCGCGACGTTTTCTGTCCGCTGGATCATGCCCTCGTACGCTGTGCGCGACCGGTTATCCAGCAGCAGATCGGCCAGCGCCAGTTGCACATCCGCGGTGGTGAGCGGTCTTTCGTCTTTGTAGTCCCGCTGAACGTCGAGCGCTTTACCATCGACCGGCGAAGTCTGAAAACTACCGGCGGCCACGTGTTGGTCCACTTCTTTTTCGATCTCGGCGCGCGATTTGCCGAACGCGTTGCCGTACGCGGCGTCTTCGTCCACGCCCTTCTGGAGGTTGAAAAGCAGGATGCGCAGCTTGGCGTAATAGTCCGGATTGGTGACGAATAATTGCATGCGCGCCCAATCGCGGCTGCGCTCATTCGGGGGCGGGGGCGCGCCCAGAGTCACATGCGTGCCGTTCACCTGGATGGTGGAGAGCACGTCCGCGATGCCATGCTCGATCGGCGCCGGCATGCGCCCGCTGTTGTTTTCGAGCAATAGCCGCGCGCATTCGCAAAAAACTTCGCGCGGGATGGGCGCATCGGAACTGAGCAGGATGTACCAGCGGTCGCGCCCATCGATCACTGCCGGCGCTATCGGATACGCGTCGCGCTCCTTGGCGCCTTTGAAATAGAGGATGCGGATGGGCCGCTCAGTTTGAAGATCCTGCTGGCCGAGCATGTACCCGAGCACGTAGCGAAACTGATCGAACCAGCCCAGCGTTTCCCGCGCGTGTTTCGATCCGCCTTCGATGTAGATTTCGAACGGCCCCGAGCGGAGTGCGGTCCAGTGGCTCTGCGCCGAAAGGACTAAGGGGAGGACGCCCAATAAGAGAAACCGCCGCATCCGAAAGTATTATCGCGCAGGCGCGTCGCGTCGCAGCGTTCCACGCCCGACGACAGGGCCCCGGCCCGGTTGCTACAATAGCAAAGACCCCGGCGCTATCGTCTAACGGTTAGGACGGAGCCCTCTCAAGGCTTAAATACGGGTTCGATTCCCGTTAGCGCTACCATGTTTTCTATCACTTACGGGCACCGCGCAGCCACGCGCTGGCACGCGCAACGTCTCAGCAGTACTCATTGAACATCTCCTGCCCGTTTTTCGGGCGAATTCTTGCGCTGGAACTCCTCCCAGCGCCGTGCGGCTTCGTCGTCTCGCCCCCGGATCGCATGTGAGTAGACATCCGCGGTCACGCGCGGGGATGAGTGACCCAGGCGTTCCGAAACCGCTGTGATCTCCATCCCCGCTGCCAGCAGGTGTGATCCATGAGTGTGGCGCAGCGTATGCAGGCTGACACCCTTCGGCAGCTTCAGTCGCCGGCAGAGCGAAGAGACCGAAGCGGAAATAGAGTCAGGCTTCAGTGGTGTGCCGTCGGGATTAGCGAAGATCAGGTCCAAATCTGTCCGGTAATCGGGACCGTACTGCTCACGGAACTCCTCCTGCCGCTTGCGGTGGCTCTCCAGCGCCTTCAGTGCGGAGACAGGAAGGGTCACCACCCTCACGCTATCCTCCGTCTTGGGATCTTTGAACGTCAGGATCTGCTTTATCTGGGTGAGCGATCGAGCGATCACGGCGCGGCCTTCTCTGATGTCGGACCACCGCAAGGCCAGCACCTCACCCCGGCGCGCTCCGGTCGCCGCCGACATCTCTAGGAACATAGGCAGACACCACGGTCCGGTGGCCGTCTCTGCCAGCAGACTCTGTTGTGCCGGCGTGAGTGCCACACCTTTGCGTTTCTTGGGGACCGGAGGCTCACTGGCCGCAACCGGGTTTTTCGCCGCCAACCCCCACCGAATCGCCCGCGCGAAGGCGCTCGAAACCACCCCAGAGACATTCCGGACGGTCTTGGCAGAGAGCGGACGCGGTTCCCCGGTCTTGCGATGATGGCCTCCACTCCTCAGCAGGCGTTTCCATTCGCGGCTGAGATGCAGGGGAGTAATCTCGGAGATGGGCATCTGGAGCAGTTCGGCATCGAGGTAGGCGGCCTGCTCGTGATAGCGCGCGACGGTTTTGGGCGCCAGCTTTTCCTCGACGTGCTGGGCGAAGAACTCGGCGAGGAGCGTGGCGAGCGTTTTGGGAACCTGTGTGACGATGCTGGCGCCCGCCTGGGCCAGGTCCTGTTTCTGCTGTTCTTCCAGGCGCCGGCGCGCCTCGGCCTGTTCGGCCTCGCGTTTGGTGGCAAAGCCGGATCCGGTAACCCGGCACCGATCTTGGCGGGTCGCGCCGGGCCGGTCGAACTCGTAGAACCAGACGACTTGCCCTGAGCGATATTTGCGTTTATGGACTGACATCAGCTCCACACCGTTACCTCTGGTCGCGTAGGAAGTCCAGCGCCGCAGGTACGCTCCCATTGCTCGTAAGCGTAGCGGGTGACAATCCACCGGCGGCCGAGCCGGATGCCCGGAATGATCCCCTGTTCCAGCAGGGCGTAGACCCCCTGGCGGCCGAGGGTCAAACGTTCAGCGATCTCGGGGACCGAGATGCGGGCGCGGCCCCGAAGGAATTGAACCCCACGCGATTGGCCTGAAGCGGGGCTTTCAGGCGGGTCAGTCCTGGCTCCCGTCACAGCGTCGTTTTGGCTCATTTATTTGCGATCCTCAGAATGGCCCACCCTCACCTCCGCGGAAGTTAACACCGCGCCCGCAGATTGTTTAGGGATACAACCGCCACCTTCGCCACCTCCGCCGTTTCTCGCTTCTGGCGGATTGCTGCCAAATCGGTTACCTAGTGTCAGGCCGGGAGGCGGTTGCAGGAGCGGTACATCGGCTCCCCCGGACGGCCAACCGCCAGCGGACGAATTCACTGCAATGTGCTGACTCGAAGAAAGAATTGGGTCTACCACGGCGGAGGTGGCGATAGTGGCGGTGGAAGGTGCTACCGTTCTTGCAATGCTTAGCGTCCGTTGTCCCTTGCCGCCCTTTCCATGAAAACTAATATGGATTCCCGATTCCCGAAGGAAGGGGACAAGTCGCCTCAGTCGACTGGAGAGGGCCCGTGGCGTTTGTGGCCAGTCTCGCGATTTCCTGACTGCTTCGTCGGTGAATTTCTCCAGTTCAAACTTGAGCTCTTTGCAGGTTCCCTCCCAATCCGCCGCTCCAGACGCCGCAAGTTGGCCCATCAACACAAGAATCGCGGCGCCAACCACATCAGCTTCCACGGTTTCCTGGATGGTGTCATCCCGGTTCCCGCGATAGGCGTCCATGAAAGAACCTTCCGATAACGCCAGTCCTGGTTCTGCTGCCGTGGCCCAAATGGCGAAGTCAGCCATCCGCGGCATGGTGGCGAGTCTGACTTGGGGTGCCCGCCTGATCGCAGCACTAACGGCTGTGAATAATGCACCGAGAATCTGCGGAAGGGCCCGCTCGAAATCCGCATACAGCTGTGCCTCATCCTTGCGGTCCTTCTCCGGGATGTGTGGCAGTTTTAGAATTAATGCCCGATCGGCCAGATCTGCTCGCTCGGCGAGATGATCGATCCCATTTAAAATCACTGGTCGCATGACGTCGAAGAAGACCTCATCGGAATCGGTGTATAACTCGCGGGTCGAGAACCCGCCGCCGGTTGCCAGCCTGCAGAGTGAATCAGAGAACCACTGCGGGATGCCCGAGAGGTTGTCATAGGCAATCACCCAGGAGTTGTTAGCCGCGATGAGCAGGTCGCGCTCTTCGCGGGGTGGCGTTCGCACGAGCGCAATTGACGGATCAAGGATCCGCCGGAGAATCTTCACCATGGTGCTCTTTGCGGCTCCCTGCTCTCCTTGCAGAATCAGGATCGGATACGCCCCCTTGGCGCGACAAGCCGCCACTAGCCAGCTGAGGCAAAGGACCCAGTTCTCATCGTCTCCGACGTTGATGAGGCTTCTCAGCGGGTTGATTGATCCGCCGGCCGTGGGCCGGGGGAGCGGTTGCATACCCTTGGCGCGCCGAAACATGACGGGCGGATCGTCGATGACTTGCCAGCCCTGTGATGTGATTTCCACTACGTGCCATTCGGCGTTGCATAGATCAAAGTAGATTCGACCTTGATATTCCGCCACGCGCAGCGACAAAGGAGCCTCACGGGATTCGAATTGAGCTTTTGCCTCAAGTAGACCAATCGCGTCCTGCAGGGCCTGAGCTGCCGGCGGTTTGCCGCACGTTTGGTAGAACCGGATGACCAGCCAACGCCGGAAGCTCTTGCTGCGAATGGGCCATGTTTCGTAGTGGCTATCGACCGCCACGCGAGCAAACGCTTCGCCTTCCGGCATATGGAAGAGTGCTGCATCATCGGCAAGTCTGATCAGCAATTCCGCCTGCTTCGGCTCGCGGTCCTGGGCCGGCGCGGGCTCCGCACGATTGAACAGCTCCAACACCCGGTCCGGCCCCCATGCGACGAGCAGTTCGTCAATGGCGTTGATGTCGGAGTCTTCCGGTAGATTGATCAAACTCACATCCGCGCCACGCGACTCAAATTCTTGGGCGATACCTTTCCGTGCCCAGTCCACACTTTCGTTCGTTTGCACGTCAGCGTCGAATACGATCAGAACTTTCCGCCCTTTCCATTCAATGCGGTTCAAGTCCGCGATCGGCCCGTGCACATCGATCCGCTCCCCACGCGGCCCAGTCGCTTTTCCAACCCTCCCCCGCCAGTTCCAGACGCCTGCTATGGCGATCGGGATGAACCGCAGCTCCGGCGTGTCATGCCGGGCAAGCCCCAAAAGAGCTATGGCTTTCTTTTCGCCCTCGACGATTGCGATCGGAATCGTCGTGTCTCGAAGTTGCTCCAGAGTCACGCCAGGCGGTATGTACAGTCGATTCGCGCTCTTCGGTGGCCCCAGATACTTTCGCTTCTGCTTGAGCTTTCCGTCCTTACCCTGTTCCCAGTCCGGGTTGTCGCGCCGGACACGGTAATTGAACGGCGATGGCTCTCCGGGCCAGTAGTACGGAATGAGGATTCCGGCACAATCGCGGTTCCCCATTAGGCCCAGTACTTCGCGCCCTTCGAGCGTATCCATACGGCGAAGCATGGCTTGGTCCGCTAACTCGCGGGTGATGCCAGACGCGGCGAGGGAGGCGTAATCCTCCTCGGTTAATCGGCCGCCCCACGAGGGAGGAACAAAAGTGGTGTCGCGCTCTAGCCCGTTCATTCGGAGGCCTCGCCGAGATGCACTGTTGCCTTGGGTTTGCGCACGTTGCGCTCGATGTGGGCTCTCACGTCTTCAGGACGATAGCGCACCAGCGCCCCCAGCTTTACGTAGGGACAGCCCAGGCGCAACAAGCGGTCGCGTCGCACGCTGGCCACGCTGCGCTTGGTAATGTGGGCGTATTCGTGTTCAGTCAGGAGGGTTTCTAACTCATTCCCGATGGTGTGCTTGGCGTTGCTCAGTGATGAAGGGTTCATACACTTCTACTGGGCGAAAATTCGACGCGAAAGCTGACTTTTCGACGAAAACTCAGCTAATCGATTGGAGTGACGGCGAAAAAATTTGAAGATTCTTGTTCGGGGTACCGTCGAAAATTCGGCGGGCTCAAGTTTTGAATGAGGGCGCGCAGTGAATGCGGAAGCGAGCTCGGTACCCAACCCGTTCGACGTACGGTAGGGGATCGTCGTCGAGGTTGAAATACTCCCGGAGCCTGCTCCGAATTTCCTGCATCCTCTTTTCCACCTTCGGCCAACCCTGGCCTGTATTGGGCTGCTGGAAAACACCGTCACCTACAGCTAGTGACTTGAGAGTAATCCATGCCAAGTTCGGCTTCCCGCTGCGTCCGTCCGCAAAACCGAACTCGGCGAAGTTCCGCGTCTCGGTGGCGCCAACCGTGGTGATTTGAACGCGTTCGTCGCTGAGGAATCTGATTTCGACCTCGTCCCACCTCGAGACGGTGTGAGCCGGGTGCGACGGACGGTCAGCACTAACACGAGCTGCGCGATCTTCGCAAAACTCCGCGGATTCCTTGAAGACGTGCGCGATAGCTCCGCTTTCTGTTATCAACGCATTGGATGGTACCGTGCCTTCGTCCAAGAACTGGTCGATGGACTGACCTCCGCGCCAACTACGTAATTGCGCGATACGTTTGAAGCCCCGTTTCTCCTTCCGCATCAGGTCAAGCCATACATGCCAAGAAGGTCGTACGTCGTTTGATGGTCCTAGCCGGGTAAGGGCGAGCCGGGCTGTCTCTTTGAAGAAGCGCTCCGAGTCCGCAGCCGCGGGTGTGCTGACTTCGCCCGGCGGCGCGTGGCGCAGAGTCCACAAGTCCTGGCGTGAATCCCAATGAGCGGTCAAATCGGCGTATTCCATTGCGCCCTGTAAGAATTTGTCCCGAATCTCCTGCCATGATGACGGATGGTCCATCGGTGCTTAATTGTCCCTTCGTGATATCGGCGCTACCCATGCCGTTCGGATGTAGATTGCTGGTCACCCTGAATGCTTCTGGGTAACAGATAACTCCATATATTACAGCATCTTGCGCGCTTGCTGGGACCCCCTTATAATTAGAGTGCCAGCAGGGATCGACCGCCGCTGTCAATAAGTCCAACTACGCCATGCAAACAACTGAAAACCCCCTGAGCCCGAAGTCGTCCCCTGTGGCACTCGTTGAGCTTTGGTCCATCGACCGTCTCGTCTTTTACGCGCGCAACCCACGCAAGAACGACACTGTTGTGGATCGTATGTGCGGCAGCATCCGAGAATTCGGCTTCAAAATTCCCGTCTTGGCCCGCAGCGATGGCGAGATTGTAGATGGGCATCTGCGCCTGAAGGCTGCCCGGAAACTGGGCATCACCGAAGTTCCGGTAATCCTATGCGACGAATGGTCGCCAGCCCAAGTGAAGGCCTTTCGACTGATGGTAAACCGATCAGTCACCTGGGCCGATTGGGATGAAGAACTGCTCGCCCTGGAGTTGCAGGACATCCAAGATGCGGACTTCGATCTGAGCTTGACCGGATTCGATCCCGGCGAGATCGATAGTCTGCTTGCGCTTGAGGACGACGAGAAGGCAAATGCCGCGCCGCCCTTGCCGGAATCGCCGGTGTCCCGGCCTGGCGAGTTGTGGCTCCTGGGTCAGCACCGAGTGCTTTGCGGGGATGCGACCTGTGCAGAAGACATCGCGCGATTGCTCAGCGAGGGCAAGCCGCGGCTGTTGGTTACGGACCCGCCCTATGGAATCGAGCTTGATTCTGAATGGCGCGATCGCGCGGGGCTGAACGGTTGCGGTGC
>Ga0335078_10015499_pt1 | contig 11320 bp, 7 predicted proteins | sample Lox_Sample_32_FD_206711 | JGI IMG/M metagenome (GOLD analysis project Ga0335078, IMG submission 206711) | Soil microbial communities from Loxahatchee National Wildlife Refuge, Florida, United States - Lox_Sample_3.2 | ecosystem: Environmental > Terrestrial > Soil > Wetlands | place: USA: Florida...
GCTGTTCGTACGGCCGTTCAAGGTCGGCGACGCGATCCGGCTGCGGGCCGGCGCGCTCGGCGGCCAGCTCGACGGGATCGTCACCGACATCGGCATCACCTACGTCAGGTTCGACACCGGCGGCAGTGTGATGTCGGTACCGAACTCACAGGTCCTGAACGCGGTAGTGGGCCCGATTCCCGCCGCGGACGAGGCAAACGGCAACGGCCAGCCGGCTCCCGCCCCGGTGAGCGGAGGTAAGCAACCTCCCGCCGTGGTGAGCGAGGGGAAGTCGGGCACTCCTGGCGGGCCTGAACAGCAGCAGCCCAGCCCGCCGGGTCCCACGTAAGCCGAAGGTTATGCCGCGAAGGCGTTGGGCACGCCCCGCGGGACACAAACCACACCGGCTGATGGCTAGTAACGCCCGCGGCGGCGTCGATGCTCCCGCGGGGTTCCCGAAGGTCCTCCCTCGTAAGGGAACGATGAGACGGGCTGGCTCACGGGCGTGTCCTGGTCCTGGTACGGACCACGCTGGTCATGATCGGCATAGCCGCCCTGATATACCTTCCCGTCGTAGCCGCGGTAATCCTGGTCCGGGTAGGGCTGCTCGTACCCCTGCCCCTGAAAGTCCTGCTGCGGGTATTCCTGGGAGCGGTAATCCTGACCGCCGTACCCATATCCGGGTCCGGGATCCGAGGCCTGTTCCTGGTATCCGTAGTCCTGGCCCTGCCGGGGGTCCTGGCCCTGCCACGGCCCCGGCTCGCGGTAACCCTGGCCGGGGTAGTCCTGTTCCGGATACCCGTAACCGTCATAGCCCTGCGCCGGATACGCCCGATCCTCGTAGGCCTGACCCGGATAGGTCTGGCCCTCGTAGGCGTGGCTGGACCGGGCCGACCCGGGGTGAGCCCTATCGTCGAGCCCGGCGTATCCGCGACCGCCATCCGAAGGCTCGGTAAACCGGTCCCCGAAACCCTGCTCCACCTGACCGTGCTGCGGAAGATAGCCCTGCTGGCCGTAGCCCTGCTGGCCGTAGCCCTGCTGGCCGTAGCCCTGCTGGCCGTAGCCCTGCTGGCCGTAGCCCTGCTGGCCGTAGCCCTGCTGTTCATAGCCCTGCTGTTCATAGCCCTGCTGTTCATAGCCTTGCTGGCCATAGCCTTGCTGGCCATAGCCTTGCTGGCCATAGCCGTCCGGATCGTAGCCCTGCTGGCCGTAGTCTCGCTGGTCATAGCCTTGCGGTTGGCTGAGGTCCTGCTGGCCGTAGCCCTGCTGGCCGTAGCCCTGGCCGTAGTCCTGCTGGCCGTAAGCCCTGTCATCCTGCTCCGGGTAGCCGCGGTCGTAACCCTGGCTCGGGTAGCCGTGCTCCGGGTATACCGGGCTGGCATACCCACGGTCGGCGTGCTGCGGCTGTGCGGGATACTGGGCCGATTCGGGATAAGGGGCCTGGTCTGGATAGCGCGCTGGCGATGGGGCGTTCGCGTAACGGTCCGCGCCGGCATACCCGTCCGTGGAATAGTCCTCGGCCGGCCCTCGGGCCCTGCGCCGTCCCGCGGGCCGCTGCTCCTGATACTCGCCTGAGTAGTCCCGGCCATATTCGTTAGCGGTGCCGGAACCGGCCGGCAGCGCCAGCGGAGGCGACGGCAGCGCCCGGGGGGATGCCCCGGTGCCGTGTGAGCCGGCACCAGCCGCGCCAGCTTGATCATCGGATCGAAGCGCACGGAAATCGCCGGTCACCGGCCCGGTGAAATCGGCGTTGCGCGCGGCGCCGTAACCGGGAAGCGCGGTCAGCCTCGGGTCGGTCGGGTCGCTTGGAAGCGGCCGAGGGCCGTACGAATCGCGCTGATCGGCCGGCATGCCACGGTGCAGGGCGTCGACCAGCCTTGGCAGCTCTTCCATCGGCAGCCGGAACGTGCCGGTGCATGTTCCGCCCTGCCAGATGCTGAATACGGAGATCCCGGTATCGGCGTACCAGCTCAAGCGCATGCTGCGAGAGCTGCCGCGCACGTCGAAGAAGACCTCGCCGAGCCGGGGCAGTGGCGCTGCGTCCGACGCTGACATGGTGCTCATCGTGGCCTGCTCCTCGCCCTTTGTCCAGTTCGTCACGAGCCCTGAAGAGGAGGCTAGCTGGACTGCGGAAATCAGGTAGGGAATTTCGCCACCTTGCGTGCGAGATGACCATGGCCGATGGCATCATTATCGGCGGGCACGCAACGGCCTGGCGCGAACGGTTAACGCACGGGGTGAACCATAGCGCCGGTGCCAGCCGTTCGGTATAGTGACCGTTTGCTTACGCGGTCGCACATACCCGCGTGCGGGAACATCACGTCGTCAAGACGCGTTGTATCTTGCAACGGAGGCTTCCGGACAGGACTGGTTTGCGTGTTCACGACCTGACGCTCCACTGTAACGCACGTTTGATGCATCTTGGTTGAGGTGATTGATCCATGTCTCAGGTACGTCGGCAGTCGGCTGTGCTTCCCCGCCCTAACTGGGGGTGGCAAGATGCTGCCGGGTGCCGCGGTGAGGACTTGTTGCTCTTCTTCGGCCCCGACGGCGAGCGCCAGCCGGAGCGGGAGATCAGGGAGCGCAAGGCCAAGGAGATTTGCGCAGTCTGCCCGGTGCGGCTGGAATGCCTGAACTACGCCGTGTCGCGGCCTGAGAAGTATGGCACCTGGGGCGGGCTGAACGAGGATGAGCGCTCGGCGGAGCGGCGTCGGCGCATGCGCCGGGCCAACGCCGCCTGAGCGGCGCCGACTCGGTAAGCCACCCGCCTCCGTCAGCCACGTCCCGCCAGCAGGGCCAGCACATCGGCATCGCTGAGCTGACCGAAGGTCCGGTACCACTCCCCCACGGAGTGGAAATGGCGCGGCGTGGCCAAGGCGATTACCTCGTCTGCCTCAGTTCGCATTGACGCGGCCGCGGATGGCGGCGCGACGGGGACAGCGAGCACGAGATGGGCCGCCTGTGCCTCCCGCAGGGATCGCAGCGCGGCCCGTGCGGTGCCGCCGGTGGCCAGGCCGTCATCGACCACGATCACGTCCCAGCCCGCGACCCGCGGCAGCGGGCTGCCGCCCCGGTAGACCCGTACCCGCCTGGCCAGTTCGGCCTCCTCGGCGGCGAGCACCTCCGTTAGGTCCTCCGGCGTGATCGACAGCGCGTCGAGCAGGCCGCCGTCGTAGACGGGCGGACCGCAGCCGGCCTTACCAGGGACCTCGGCGATGGCGCCCACGCCGAGTTCCGGCTGCCTCGGGTATCCGATCTTCCTGGTGACCATGACGTTCATCGGCACCGCGAGGACCGCGGCGACCTGCTCAGCGACCGCCACGCCGCCCCTGGGCAAGCCGAGCACCAGCGTGCGTCCGGGCCATCGGACCGTGCCCTCGAGCCTTTCCCCGAGGAGCCTGCCCGCGGCACGCCGGTCAGGGAAGGGAAGCACATATCGGCCGGGCTCCTCCCTCATTCCCCCGGTGTACCCCTCAAAGGGGCACGTGGACGCACAATGGGGGACATGATCTGCGTCCCGTGCAGGGAACACCATCATGAGGAGTGCCCGGGCGGCACCTGGTGTGACTGCCAGCATCAGCCGCCCGCGGAACGGGCCGAGCCGCCGCTCGGCTGGATCCGCCAGGGCTGACCCCGGATATCAGGGGCTGGGGCGATCCTGGGAATGGCGATCCTGGGAATAAGGCCTCGGACCGGCCTGGTTGCCACCTGCATGGCCCCGTACCAGACGGCTCGGACTGTCCACATGCCGGACCCGTCCTGGACAGCGGCGTCCGTACCGTGTGATCCTGCTGTTATGGCCGTTACGGATCCGTTGCTCGTCGTGCGTAGGCACGTCGATCTCCTGCGCGTCCGCAGCGCCATTTGTCGCCGCACCCGTTGACCGCCGGCCCGGATATCTGACCGGGCGCGCGCTGCCGGGTGCCGTCTCCCGCCGTGAACACCCGTCGATGGAGGCTGAGTTCCTTGAGCCGTCACGCGCGCGTCCCCGACCTGAAGGACTCTCAAGATGCCCGTCGCAACCGGGACGAACACCAGGCGGAAGCGCGGCGAGGGCCAGTGGGCGCTCGGCTACCGCGAGCCGCTCAACAAGAACGAAGAGAACAAGCGGAACGACGACGGGCTCAACGTCCGTCAGCGGATCATCGACATTTACTCAAGGTACGGCTTCGACTCCATCGACCCGGCCGACCTGCGCGGCCGCTTCCGCTGGTATGGGTTGTACACCCAGCGCCGGCCCGGCATCGACGGCGGTAGGACCGCGGTGCTCGAGCCGGAGGAACTCGACGATCGCTACTTCATGCTGCGGATCCGCATCGACGGCGGCCAGCTGGCGAACGACCAGCTGCGCGCGATCGCGGACGTCTCCCGCAGGTACGCGCGCGGCACTGCGGACGTCACCGACCGGCAGAACATCCAGCTGCACTGGGTGCAGATCGAGAACGTGCCCGCGATCTGGGATGCCCTGGAATCCGTCGGGCTCAGTACCACGGAGGCCTGCGGTGACACGCCGCGGGTGATCCTCGGCTGCCCGCTGGCCGGCATCGACGCCGCCGAGATCATCGACGCCACGCCGGAGATCGCCGCGATCACCGATCAGTACATCGGCGATCCCGAGTTCTCCAACCTGCCACGCAAGTTCAAGTCCACGATCAGCGGCTGCTCGGCGCAGTGCGCTATCCACGAGATCAACGACGTCGCGTTCGTCGGCGTCGTGAACGGCGACGGGGAGGCCGGCTACGACCTGTGGGTCGGCGGCGGCCTGTCCACCAACCCGATGATCGGCAAGCGCCTCGGCACGTTCGTCAGGGCGGGGCAGGTTCCCGAGGTGTGGGCGGGCGTGACGGGGCTGTTCAGGGACTACGGCTACCGCAGGCTGAGGCACCGGGCCAGGATCAAGTTCCTCGTCGCGGACTGGGGACCCGGGCGATTCCGCGAGGTGCTCGAGAAGGAGTACCTCGGCTACGCGCTGCCCAGCGGGCCGGCCCCGGCGGCGCCGTCCGGCGGCGTGAGGGATCACGTGGGCGTCCACAGGCAGCGGGACGGGCGGTACTACGTCGGGTTCGCGCCCACCGTGGGCAGGCTGTCCGCGGACGCGCTCGACGTCATCGCGGAGCTTGCCGCCAGGTACGGCAGCGGCCAGGTGCGCACCACCACCGAGCAGAAGATGGTCATCCTGGACGTGCCGCCGGAGCGCACCGGCGAACTGGTTGAAGCGCTCGAGGCGGCCGGCCTGCCCGCCAGCCCCGGCGTCTTCCGCCGGCACACGATGGCGTGCACGGGCATCGAGTTCTGCAAGCTCGCGATCGTCGAGACCAAGCAGCGGGCCGCGGAGCTTATCGGCGAGCTCGAGCGGCGCCTGCCCGACTTCGACACGCCGGTCACGATCAACGTGAACGGCTGCCCTAACTCCTGCGCGCGGATCCAGACCGCCGACATCGGCCTGAAGGGCTCGCTTGTCACCGGGCCCGACGGGACGCAGGTAGAAGGCTTCCAGGTGCACCTGGGCGGCAGCCTGAACGGGGGCGACGGGACGGACTCCGGTTTCGGCAGGAAGCTGCGCGGGCTCAAGACCACCTCCGGCGAGCTGCCGGACTACGTCGAACGCGTGCTTCGCCGCTTCCAGGCGGCCAGAGCGCCTGGTGAGAGCTTCGCCGCGTGGACCACGCGGGCCAGCGAAGAGGATCTGACATGAGCACGCGGGCGGTTCCGTTTTACTGCCCTTACTGCGGAGAGGAAGACCTCGAACCGCAGGGCCCGGCCGACGGTGAATGGCATTGCCGCAGCTGCACTAGGAGTTTCCAGCTACGCTTTGCCGGAATAGGAGTCACCATATGACCCCCGCCACCGTGTTTTTGGATCATGGCGTGGTGCCCGATCACGACCGCGGCCTGGCGCAGATCAGCCTGGAGGACCCCGAGCTCATGCGAACCCTCGCCGAACAGGCCGCCGAGGAACTCGCCGATGCGCCCGCAGAGGAGATCATTCGCTGGGCCGTGGACACGTTCGGCGAGAGGATCTGCATCACCTCGTCGATGACCGACGCGGTGATCATCCATCTCGCGGCCGCGGTCAAGCCCGGCATCGACGTGGTCTTCCTTGACACCGGCTACCACTTCGCCGAGACGATCGGCACCAGGGACGCCGTCGGGGTCGTCTACCCGGTCCGGATCATCAACGTCACGCCGTCACGAACGGTCGCCGAGCAGGACGCCGCGCTCGGGCCGCGGCTGTACGGACGCAACCCCGACCTGTGCTGCTACCTGCGCAAGGTCGAGCCGCTTGAGCGGGCCCTCGGCAACTACGACGCCTGGATCACCGGAGTGCGCCGCGACGAGACCAACCAGCGCCGCCAGACCCGGGTGGTCGAATGGGACGACCGGCGGGAGATGGTCAAGGTCAACCCCATCGTCAGCTGGACGCAGAAGCAGGTGGATGACTACATCACCACCAACGGCGTACTGGTCAACCCGCTGGTCTACGACGGCTATCCCTCGATCGGCTGCGCGACATGCACGGCACGGGTCGAGGCCGGGGCCGACCCGCGCAGCGGGCGCTGGGCCGGGACGGGCAAGACCGAATGCGGCATACATGCCTGAGCCGGTGCTCGTGGCCGTCGCGCACGGAAGCGCGGACCCGCGGGCCGCGGCCACCGTCGCGGACCTGATGGTCACGGCCGCCGAGCGGGCGGCCGCGCGCGGCCTGCGGGTTCCCGACCTGCGCACCGCCTACCTCGGCCACGCCGCCCCGTCCCTTTCGCAGGTCATGCAGGCCGTCGAGGGCCAGGTGACCGTGCTGCCCCTGCTGCTGACCGCGGCATACCACAGCAAAGCCGACATCCCCCGCGTGCTCGCCAGGTGCGGGTCGCATCGGGTCAGCTACGGTGCGACTCTCGGCCCGCATCCGCTGCTGCTGCGCGCACTCGAACGCCGTCTCACCGAGGCCGCTTGCGCGGACACCGCACGCCCGGAGGACGCAGGCCCGGGGCGGACGGGCGTGGTGCTCGCGGCGGCCGGTTCCAGCCACCCGGAGGCCAACGCGACGATCGCGCGCCTCGCCGCGCAGTGGCAGGCCAAGGCGGGATGGTTCGCGGTCAGGCCTGCCTACGCCTCCGCCGCCGCCCCGTCTCCGGCGGCCGCGGTGACCGGGCTGCTGCAGGCCGGGGCCAGCCGGGTGCTTGTCGCCACCTACCTGCTCGCTCCCGGCTTCTTCGCTGACAGGGTCAGGGCCTCCTGCATCGCCGCGGGCGCGGCTGGCGTTGCCGCGCCGCTCGGCGCCGCCACCGAGGTGGCCGACGTGCTGCTCGATCGCTACCAGGAGGCGGGATCGCGGCGGCGAACGGCGGCGTAACGGAACCGGACAGGGAGAGATCCGGTCGGCAACGGCGAGGCCACGCGACCCGTTGATGGCGATCAGGCATCTTACTTCCCTTCCGGCATACGCTTACCCGGTAGAGTCGGCTGCTGGCCGAACGCGACCTACCGAAGGGGGCTAATGCGTATCTGGCCGGGGAGGCCGTACCCGCTCGGTGCGACATGGGACGGGTGGGGCACGAATTTCGCCCTGTTCTCCGAGGTCGCCGAGCGCGTGGAACTCTGCCTCTTCGACGAGGCCGACGACGGCGCCCTGGCCGAGACCAGGGTCGAGCTGACCGAGGTCGACGGGTTCGTCTGGCACGGTTACCTGCCAGGCATCACCTCGGGGCAGCGGTACGGCTACCGCGTGCACGGGCCGCACGATCCCTGGCGCGGGCTGCGCTGCGAGGCATCCAAGCTGCTGCTTGACCCGTACGGCAAGGCGGTCGTGGGCGACGTGGTCTGGGACGAGGCCCTGTTCGACTACCACTTCGCCAATCCCAGAAGGCGGAACACCGCCGACAGCGCACCATGGATGCCGAAGAACGTGGTCATCAACCCGTCCTTCGACTGGGGTCAGGACCGCGCGCCGCAGATTCCCTATCACGAGACGGTGATCTACGAGGCGCACGTGCGGGGGCTGACCCTGTGCCACCCTGACGTGCCGCCGCCGCTTCGCGGCAGCTACGCCGGGATCGCCCACCCGTCCGTCATCGGGCACCTGCAGCGGCTCGGCGTCACCGCGGTGGAACTTATGCCGGTGCACCAGTTCGTCGCCGAGCAGTCCCTCGTCGCGCGCGGCCTGACCAACTACTGGGGCTACAACACGATCGGGTTCCTTGCCCCGCACAACAGGTACTCCTCGGCCGGGCAGCGCGGCGAGCAGGTCGGTGAGTTCAAGGCGATGGTCAAGGCGCTGCACGAGGCCGGTATCGAGGTGATCCTCGACGTGGTCTACAACCACACTGCCGAGGGCGACCACATGGGGCCCACGCTGTCATTCCGCGGCATCGACAACGCCGCCTACTACCGGCTCGACGGCTCGCAGCCGTGGCGCTATCTGGACTACACCGGCTGCGGGAACAGCCTCAACGCCCGTCACCCGCACTCGCTGCAGCTGGTCATGGACTCGCTGCGGTACTGGATCCTCGAGATGCACGTGGACGGGTTCCGGTTCGACCTCGCCTCGGCGCTGGCCAGGGAACTGCACGACGTGGACCGCCTTTCCACGTTCTTCGACCTCGTCCAGCAGGACCCTGTCGTCTCGCAGGCAAAGCTCATCGCCGAGCCGTGGGACGTCGGCGAAGGCGGCTACCAGGTGGGCAACTTCCCGCCGCTGTGGACCGAGTGGAACGGGAAGTACCGGGACACCGTCCGCGACTTCTGGCGCGGCCGCCCGGCTGCCAGGCCGGAATTCGCCTCCAGGCTTACCGGGTCCAGCGACCTGTACGCCACAAGCGGGCGGCGCCCGTTCGCATCGATCAACTTCTTCACCTGCCACGACGGGTTCACCATGACCGACCTGGTCAGCTACGACGCCAAGCACAACGAGGCGAACGGGGAGGGCAACAGGGACGGCACCGACGACAACCGCTCGTGGAACTGCGGAGCCGAGGGCCCGACCGATGATCCCGCCATCCTCGAGCTGCGGGCCAGGCAGCGGCGGAACTTCCTGGTTACCTTGTTCCTGTCACAGGGAGTGCCGATGCTGCTTGCGGGAGACGAGATGGGGCGCACCCAGCGGGGCAACAACAACGCCTACTGCCAGGACAACGAGCTTTCCTGGGTGGACTGGGGGCTGGCAGCGGCCGAGCGGGACCTGCTGCAATTCACCCAGACCCTGGCCGACCTGCGCAGGGATCACCCGGTCTTCCGGCGGCGCAGGTTCTTCCGCGGCCACCCGCAGGCCACGGATGAGGAAACCGGCGACCTGATCTGGCTCACCCCCGCCGGCGAGGAGATGACCCAGGATGACTGGGGCGCCAGCGATGCCAAATCCCTGGGCGTGTTCCTCAACGGGGAGGCGATCAGCGAGCCGGATCCACGTGGTGAGACGATCACCGACGCCAAGTTCCTGCTGCTTTTCAACGCGCACAGCCAGCCTCGGACGTTCACGTTGCCCGAGGCAAGTCTCGCGCTCGGCTGGCAGGTCGTGATCGACACTGCCGAACGGGACCTGGCGCTCGTCCCGTCGCCGCCGGTGCCATCCCTGGCGCCGAAGAGCGAGGTCGAGGTGCGGGGCCGCACCGTGGTCGTGCTGCGATCGGCTGACTGACATGAGCAAGCTGCTCACGCGGTCGGATCTGACCGATGCCGATCTCGCCGATCTTTACGCCTATCCGCCAGGTCCGCGGCTGCGGGCCAACATGGTGGCAAGCGCGGACGGGGCCGCGAACCTCGAAGGCGTCTCCGCCGGCCTGTCCTCGGCCACGGACCGGCACGTGTTCGCGCTGCTCCGCACGCTCGCCGACGTCATCCTGATCGGCGCGGCGACCGTGCGCACCGAGCGCTACGCGCCGGTCCGCACCCGCGAGCTGTGGCGCCACCTGCGCGAAGGCCGGGCGCCGACGCCGCCTATCGCGGTCGTCAGCACGCGCCTTGATCTCGACCCGGCCAGCCGCCTGCTCGCCGATTCCCCGCCGGACGCGCGCACGATCGTCATCACCGGCGGCGCGTCGCCGCCAGACCGCCGCGCCGAGCTGGCCTCCGGCGCGGACGTCATCGTGGCCGGCGACAAGAACGTCGACCTGGGGGCCGCCGTCAAGGCCCTTTCCGAGCGCGGCTACCAGCGGATCCTCGCCGAGGGAGGCCCGCACCTGCTGGCCCAGCTCCTCGCCGCGGACCTGCTCGATGAGCTGTGCCTGACCGTAGCGCCACTGATGACGGGCCCGGTCGCGGGCCGCATCGTGGCGGGCTCCCTGGCCCCGGATCGTCCGCTGCCGCTCGCCCTTGCCCACGTCATCGACGCTGACGACTTCCTGCTGTGCCGCTATGTGAGAAAAGGCGATTTATCCAGAAGGAGCCGTGGTGCGCATCCCGGGCAGGCTTACCGTGCCGAGGGCGATCAGCCCCGCCGTGAGCGCGATCCCGGCCAGCGCGAGGGCACCGGCGCGGACGCCGAGCGCGGCCAGCGTCACCCCGCCCAACGGCAGCCCGATCGTCTCGACCCAGGATTGGATGGTCGCGCTGACGCCCATCACCCGGCCGTGCGCGCGGACGGGAGCGACCTGCTGGATGGTGGTGAGCGCGAGCGCGCCGAACACAGTCCCCGCGACACCCCACATGAAGGCGCCGACATAGGCGACAGGAACCGACGTGGTGCCGGTGAACAGGGCCGCTGCCAATCCATAGCCGACTGCGCTCGCCGCCAGGATCTTTCCGCCGCCGGGACGGGCCCGGGATATGACGAGCCCGGTCAGGAAGGCCCCGGTGCCCGCGGCCGCCTCGAACAAGGCGAACTGCGAGGGCGGCCGGTGCAGCACGTGCCGGGCGTATAGCGGCTCCACGACGAGGAACGAGGCTGACGTGAAGGCGACCGCGACGCTGAGCGCCACGACGCGCCGCACCGCCCGGACGCGGACCACCAGCCCGATACCCTCAGCCAACTCGCGCCGCCAGCCTTGCCGCTCCTGCGCGCCTGGCACGGGCCGCAGCGGTAGCGGTGCGACCGCCGCCGCGCCGACCAAATAGCTGGCCGCGTCCATGATGAACGCCGCGGAGAACCCGGAAAGGGCCAGCGCGGCGCTCGCCGCCAGCGGCCCGGCGACCTGTCCCACCTGGCTGGCCGCCCCGAGCAGCGCGTTGGCCGCGAGCAGATCGTCCTCGGAGACGATGCGCGGCGGCAGCGCGCTTGCCGCGGGCCCGGCCAGCGCCCGCGCGATCCCGTAGCCGACCGCGGCGACGTCCAATTCGGCCAGCGAGCCCGCCGCGGCCATGCCCAGGGCGGCACCTGCCGCCCCGCAGTACCCGGCGACCAGTGCCGCCCG
>Ga0335078_10015500_pt1 | contig 11320 bp, 9 predicted proteins | sample Lox_Sample_32_FD_206711 | JGI IMG/M metagenome (GOLD analysis project Ga0335078, IMG submission 206711) | Soil microbial communities from Loxahatchee National Wildlife Refuge, Florida, United States - Lox_Sample_3.2 | ecosystem: Environmental > Terrestrial > Soil > Wetlands | place: USA: Florida...
CGCGACCCCACCGCGACGCAGGGCGACGCCTCGGCACTGATCCAGGATCTGCTGGTTACCGACGACAGCAGCATCGAGATTCTGCGCGGCGCGGGATCGTCGATTTACGGCACAAACGCGGTGGGCGGGGTGGTGAACATGCTCACCGACCCGGGCGGTGCGCCGAATCACGGCAGCGTTCTGATGGAAGGCGGCGGAGAGGATACTTTTCGCGGACGCGCGGAATTCGGCGGCGGCGCGCTGGACAACCGGTTCGGCTACAGCGCGGGTGTTTCGGCGCTGGACGTTCTCAGCGGCCTCGACGGCGATTCACCGGCGCGAACCACCAGCGCTCAGGGTCGCGTGAGCTGGCGGATCAACCCGACGACGGAAATCTTCGCCCGCATTTTCGGCGCGGATTCGTTCGCCAAACAAAAGGACAGCCCGGTCACCGCGCCGAGCCTGAACGCCACGGGCATCGTGGGCGCCGTGCCATTCGTCACGTTTATCCCTTCCGCTGACGATCCTGATTACAGCCGCGCGGCGCACTTCACGGACGGCATGATCGGCATCACCGGACATCCCACGGCCGCGTTCGGCTACAGCGTCACCTATCAGGGGCTCGCCACGTATCGCCTGTTCGCAAATGGCCCGGCGGGAGCCGGCTATCAGCCGCCGGACAATCAGTACAGCTATTTCTACGGCCAGACGCACACCGCGGACGCGCAGGTGAACTATCAGTGGCAACATCAGTTGCTGAGCGCCGGATACGAATACGAGCGGGAGCTGTTCTCCACGCCCTATGTGGAGCCGTTGATGCCTTCCAACAACGCCAATGTCGGCGCTTCCGAGCAGAGCAACGCGGTATTCGCGCAGGATCAGGTGCGGCTGTTCGGCGACCGGTTGAACATTGCCGGATCGTTCCGCGCGCAGTATTTCGTTCTGACCCAGCCGGTATTCACGCCGGTGACGAGTTCGCCGTATGGGCCCGGGCAGTTCGGCGCGCCGCCGCCGGCTTACACGTTCGACGGGTCGATCGCATACCTGTTTCGAAGCAGCGGCACGCGCGTACGCGCGCACGTGGGACGCGGGTATCGTGCGCCATCGCTTTTCGAGCGATTCGGATCGTCCTACGACAGCCTGTTCGGGTACTCGTTCTACGGCGATCCGCTGCTGCGGCCGGAGCGATTCCTCTCCGGCGACGCCGGGTTCGATCAGCATCTGTTTCGGGATCGGCTGCGCTTCGGCGCCACGTACTTCTACACGCAGCTTCAGGAAATCATCGCCTTCGACACGGTTCCCGCAAGCGATTCATTTGGGCGCTATGAAGGGTATCTGAACACGCCGGGCGGGATTTCGCGCGGTGTGGAGGTGAGCGCTTCGGCGGCCATCGGGCGGACGCTGGATGTGCGCGGCGCTTACACCTACACGAACGCCGTGAATCGCGTGCCCATGGACGGCGTGTGGCCAACGTACCTCGTGCCGCACAACATGTATTCGCTGGTGGCGACGGATCGGCTGACGCCGCGCCTGACCGCCACGTTCGATCTGGTGGCCTCGGACAATTACCTCTATCCGGTGTTCGATGAGGACACATTCGCCAGCGTGCCGATGCGGTTTCCGGGCGAGAAGCTGGCGGGCGTTGCGCTCAATTACCGCATTCCAATTTCCGACCGGCGCGCGGTGCGATTTTACGGGCGCGTGAGTAATCTGTTCGACCAGAATTACTACGAGGGCGGGTTCCGCACGCCGCCGATTGTGGGACTGGGAGGCATGCAATTCGAGTTCTGAGCGAGCTCACGATACTGGCGGTGGCCGCATCGGTTGCGGCCGCCGCTCCTCCCGCACGCATCATCTCCATGTCGCCGAACGCGACGGAGATTCTCTATGGACTCGGCGTGATGGATCGCGTGGTGGCGGTGTCGGATTACGATGTCTGGCCGCCGCAAGTGAAGAACCTGCCGCGAATCGGCGGGTGGAGCACGCCGAGCCTCGAGCGGGTGTTGGCTTTCCGGCCCGATCTTGTGGTGCTCAGCGACGCCCAGGGACAACTTGTCGGGCCGCAGTTGCGCGATCTGGGTCTCAACGTAGTCACGCTGCCCACGCACACGCTGAACGACGCGTACACGGCCATTCGAATCACGGGCCACGCCACGGGCCGCGACGCCGAAGCGGCACAACTTGAAGCGTCCACGCGCGCGCGCATCGAACATATTCGCGAGCTCACCAGCGATCTACCGCATCCCTCGGTGTTATGCGTGGTCGACCGCACGGCCGGTACGCTGCGGGATATGTACGCGGCCGGCGAGGGCAGCTTCATCGCCGAGCTGATCGCGGTGGCGGGGGCGCGATCGGTGGTGCCGCATTCATCGGAAGGTTATGTGCGCATCAGCAAAGAGGCGCTGCTCCGGTACAACCCGGATATCATCATCGACATGATGCAAGGCCCGCCGGGCCGTCTGGGCGAGGATCCGCAGGCCGTCTGGCGCGATTTTCCCGAACTGAAGGCGGTGCGCGATCATCGTGTGGTGCCGGTTCACGACGAGTATGTGCTGCACGCTTCGCAGATGGTGGTGAACTCGGCCATGCTGTTTTTGAAGATTTTTCACCCGGAGATCCGGGAATGATCGAAGCCCGCGATGTGTGGTTTTCCTGGCAGCAGGGACGCGAAGCGATTCGCGGCGTATCGCTGTCACTCAGTACAGGGGAGTTCGGCGCCCTCATTGGCCCGAACGGGAGCGGGAAATCGACCCTGCTGCGCCTGCTGAACGGATTACTTGCGCCCGCGCGCGGCGAAGCGCGCTTCAACGGTGTCGGGCTTCCGGACATGCCCGCGCGCGAACGGGCCCAGCGAATCGCGTGGGTTCCGCAGTCGATGAGCACGGCGTTTCCATTTACGGCGCTGGAAGTAGCGCTCACCGGGCGGAGCCCGTGGAGCCCGCGGTTTCGCTTCGAAAACGAAGCGGATCGCGCCATTGCGCAGGAAGCGCTGGAGATGGTGGGGGCCGGGCATTTGTCGAATCGTCCGGTTACCGAGCTTTCCGGCGGCGAACGCCAGATGGTGATGATTGCCCGCGCGCTGGCCCAAAGGCCGGAGTGTCTGCTGCTGGACGAGCCCGCATCCGCACTGGATCTCAAACACCGCGCCGCGCTGGTGCGCACGCTGGTGAGTCTGCGCCAGCGTTTCGGTCTCACCGTGCTGATGGTCACTCACGATCTGCAGCTGATCGACCCGGGCTTCGACCGCGTCTTTGCCATGAGCGAGGGCCGGCTGGTGTCCGAAGGCGCGCCCGCGGAGGTGTTGACCTCCGAGAAACTAGCGGCCATTTTCGACGACACGCACGTGCGCGCGCTGCGCATGAACGGGCGAACGGTGGTGTGGTCGGAATGACGACGCGAACCCGGTTGCTGCGCGCGGTGGCGATTTCGGTGGTTGTGCTCGCGGCGGCGATTGTCCTGGGCCTTTGGGCCGGATATGAGCGCATCACAATTACGGCCCTGCGCTCCGATCCCATGGTTCGCGCGCTGTTCTTCCGCGTGCGCATGCCTCGGGTGGCGCTGGCCATGCTCACCGGCGCGGCACTCTCGGTTGTCGGCGCCGCGCTGCAGGCATTGTTTCGAAATCCGCTGGCCGAGCCGTTCACTTTGGGTGTATCGGGGGGTGGCGCTCTGGGCGCCAGCCTGGCGATCGCGCTGGGCTGGGGGGCGCGCGCGTGGGGCGTGCCGCTGGTGTTCGTCGTTTCGTTCGGTGGCGCGATGGCCGCGGTGCTGGTAGTGTATCGGATCGCCCGCGCCGGCGTGGTGGTGCTGCCGGGCGCGCTCCTTCTCTCCGGCGTCATCGTGAACCTGATTGCCGCATCCGGCGTGCTGATCCTCGAATATCTCACCGACCCAACGCGCTCGCTGCAGATTCTGCGATGGACCGTGGGGAGCCTCGACATTGTCGGCTTCGACATGATCTGGCGAATGGCGGTGATCCTGCTGCCCGCGATGCTTGCGCTTCTGGCGTTCGCGCGCGACTTGCAGCTTCTGGCCATCGACGAAGATACCGCCGAGTCCCTCGGCGTCAATGTGCGGCGGACCGAAGGCGTTGTCTATTTTCTTTCGTCGGCTCTGGTGGGCGTGACGGTGGCCGTCGGGGGGACCATCGGCTTTGTCGGTCTGATTGTGCCACACGCGGTGCGGCTGGTCTTCGGCCAGGATCTGCGGGTCCTGATGCCGGCGTCGGTGCTGCTGGGCGCGGCGTTCCTGATTGCCGCCGACACGGTGGCGCGCGTGGCCGTGGCGTCAACCGATCTGCCGGTGGGCGCGGTAACCGCCTTACTGGGAGGCCCGGTTTTCCTGTGGCTGCTGACGCGGCGCCAACGCAATACCGCGATTTGAGGTTCCCATGAGCTTTCCTGTTCCCAGAATCGTTCCGGTCGATCCCAACTGGATGGCTGCCGCCGAGCGCCACCAGAACGACCTTACAAAGCCGCCCGGCTCGCTGGGCCGGCTGGAGAGCATCGCCAACCGCTGCGCTGCGATTTTCGGTTCGCTGACTCCGCCGGTGGATGCGGCCCGTATTGTGGTTTTCGCGGCCGATCATGGCGTGGCCGAAGAAGGCGTGAGCGCGTACCCGCGCGAGGTCACCGCTCAGATGGTGCTGAACTACCTCAACGGCGGCGCGGCCATCAACGCGCTGGCGCAGGCCAACGGCATAGATCTGGTTGTGGTCGACGCGGGCGTGGCCACGCCTCTGCCGGACGCGCCCGGACTCATCCGCCATCACATTGGCGATGGCACGCGCAACTTCACGCGCGAGCCGGCCATGACGGAGGCGCAGGTGGACGAGGCGCTGGAAGCGGGAATGGCCGAAGCGGAAGCGGCCATCGCGGACGGTTATCATCTGCTCGGCTGCGGCGAGATGGGAATCGCAAACACCACAGCAGCGGCAGCAATCGCTGCCTTGCTCAGTGGCCGGCCGCCCGAGGAAGTGACGGGGCGCGGCACGGGCGTCGACGACGCCTCTTTCAGGCGCAAATGCTCGGCCATCGGGCGCGGACTAGCGCTGCACGGTCCCAACTTCCGGGGGCCAGTGGACCTTCTGCGGCGGCTGGGAGGCTTTGAGATCGCGGAGATGTGCGGCTTCTTTATCGGCGCTGCCGCCCGGCGGCGCCCGGTGGTCGTCGATGGTTTTATCGCCACGGCGGCTGCCGCCCTCGCCGAGTGCATTGCTCCAGGCGCCGGGAACTACATGTTCGCCGCGCATCGCTCGGTTGAGCCGGGTCACTCGACATTGCTCAGGATCATCGGACAGGAGCCGATTCTCGACCTGGGCATGCGCCTGGGCGAAGGTACCGGCGCGGCGCTGGCGATGCAGGTGATCCGGAGCGCCGTTGCCGCGTTCACCGGAATGGCGACGTTCTCATCGGCGGGCGTTTCCAATAAGAGCGCATGAGCCTGTTCGCTGCCATCGCGTTTCTGACGCGCATTCCCATCCGCCGGGCTTTCTCGACGGAAGAAACGGCGCGCGCCGCGGCGTGGTTCCCACTCATCGGCGGTCTACTCGGCGCGCTTTACGGTGCGATCTGGTCCGGCGCGACGCGGGCCGTGCCGGCGTACGTGGCGGCGGTTCTGATTCTAATGGCCGAGGCTCTGCTCACCGGCGCGTTGCACTTCGACGGACTGGCGGACACGGCGGACGGTTTTGGCGGTGGAAAAACCCGGGACGACGTTCTGCGCATCATGCGCGATCATGCCATCGGCACATACGGCGCGACGGCGCTCATGTTGATGTTGCTCCTGACGGCGTCGTGCATCGTTAGTCTAAAGACGCCAATGCTGGTGACCGGCTGGCTCGCCGCGGGCGGCGCGCTGGGCCGGTGGGCCATTGTGCTGCTGAGCCGCGCCCTGCCCTACGCCCGGCCCTCCGATTCTGTTTCCTCGCGTATTGGCGCGCGGGAGCTGATTGTCGCGACGGCGACAGTGTGCCTGCTCGGTTTTCCGCTGCACTGGCAGGCGCTGATCGCGGCTGGTGTAACGCTTTTGCTCGCGGCGGCGCTCGGCGCGTTCTTTCGCAGGCGCATCGGCGGTGTCACGGGCGATACACTCGGCGCTATCGCGCAGATCTGCCAAACCGCGGTGCTGGTCACAGGCGTGGTTTTGAACCGATGACCGATATCTGGCTCATCCGCCATGCCGAGCCCGAAGAATGCATCCGGGGGCGCTGCTACGGTTCGCTCGATGTCGGGCTGTCCGCCACGGGCCGCGAAGACGCCGCCAGCCTCGCCGACCGCCTGGCGGACGAGCCGCTGGCCGCCATCTATTCCAGCCCGCGCATTCGCGCCATCCAGACCGCCGGAGCGATCGCCGCGCCGCGCGGGCTTGCCATCACCCTGGAGCCCGCCTTCCGCGAACTTGACTTCGGCGATTTCGAGGGCCGGGCTTACGACGAGATCGCTGCTGCGTTCCCCGAGCTGTATCGCCGGTGGATGGAGACGCCCACCGAAGTCCGGTTCCCCAACGGCGAGAGCTTCCGGCAGATGCGCGAGCGCGTCCTCGCCGCGCACGGCTCACTGCTGGCGCGCCACGAAGGACAGAACATCGCCATTGTCGCCCACGGCGGCACCGCCAGAATCATCATCGCGGAGGCGCTGGGCATTCCGCCCGCGAACATTTTTCGAATCGCTCAGAAACACGCGGCGCTGAATCGACTGCGCTGCTACGACGGCTGCTGCATTGTGGAAGCGTTGAACGCCTGACCCTCACTTCGCGTCCACGCGCCCGAAGAAGCGCACGCCCAGCACGAAATGCCGGCCTTCGTCGCCATAAAACGTCAGGTATTGCGGCGACCCGATCGTGTTCGTCACGGCCGTTGGGTTCGCTTGGCCGGTGAGGTTGTTGAAGCCACCGCGCACGGCGAAACGGTAGCCGGCCAGCGCGATTGTCCGCTCCAGGTGCAGATTCAGATCGAAGTTAAAAGGATAGCGGTGCGTGTCAACTCCGCCCACGATGACGCCGGTCTGATCCACCGCCGAGAATGGAAAACCCGTTCGCGCATCGGCCAGGGCCAGCAGCGCCCAATTGCGAAACGGCAGGGGCAGATATGCCCAGCCCATTAGCCGATGAGGGGCATCCCATGGCACCGGGGCCGTCGACGGCGTTACCTCCAGCGGCTGGCCGGCGTTCATATCGAGGACGGCATTCGAAACGGCTCTCGAGCGCACGTATGAGAGCATCCACTCGAACTGCCCGGAAAGCCGCTGACGGATGGAGACGGAAGCCTGGTCGTAGTCGTCGCGGCGAAGATTGGTCAGCTCGTATGCGCCACCGCCAATCGCGTTGGGAATGGGCAGCTCCGACGGCGGAGCCGCTGGATCGCGCGTATTGATGTAGGTGAACCCGTCAGCTCCCCGGCGGCGCAGATAACCCGCGCTGGCCGTGATCCGTCCGGTGAACCGATGATCCACATTCACGCTCCAGTTGGAGGCCCGCGGCAATTCGAGCGAGGGCCCGAGACGAAATGAGGTGGCCGTGGTGATGCCCGAGGCTGTGGTCAGCGCGGCCTGATCGAGCGGCAATCCCAGGGTGGAGAGAGCAACGGCATCGTGCGTAAGCGCGTAGCCGCCGGAGATCCTGGTCCGCGCATTGCCGAATGGCGCCCACGACAAACTCACATGAGGCGACCAGGCAGCGTCATCGATCCGGGCGTCCCAGTCCTCGCGAACGCCGGCGTCTATCTGTACCTGCTTCGTAAGCCGCCACGAGTCGAGGGCGTACCAGGCAGCTTCGGTGTCGGGCACGTGAAAAGGCGAGGCAGGCTGGAACAGAGTGGTGGAGATTACCTGCCCGGCCAGGCCAATCACTTCGTAGCCGGTGCGCTGGAAATCGGCGCTGTAGGCGAGATGATCCGCATCCCCACCAGTCCGAATCTCGTGCGTGCCAAAAAGGTGGTAATCGGGCAGAAAAGCGTTGACGACACCTTCGTCTCGCGCCGAGGCGCCGCTGGAACGGACGAAGTAATTTCCGCCGCGGCCCTCCGGCGAAAACACGTAGAGACTGTCGCCCTGCGGCGTTTCGCGATTGGTGAACTCGTTGTGCGCGAACCCGGTCTCCAGCAGCACGCCCGCTCCGAGGTAGATCTGATCGCGCAGGCTGACGAAATACTGGCGGCCGCGCCGCGTCGTGGTGGTGGAGACGGGGTCCAGGGGACCGAGGCCGACACGATTCTGATTGCTCACGGTACCCAGAAAATCGGCGAAGAGAAGGTTTGAGGCGTTCAGGTTCACCTGGGCGTGCAACAGATTGTTGCCGGTCCATCCGTTGCTCGTGTTCTGCACTTTTGGCAACCCGCTGACCACCGCTTCGTCGTATTCGCCATCGAAGTTGTCGGCGAACCAGGCGCGGCCTTTGACGATGGGCCCGGAGAAGCCGAGCCGCGGATACCAGTTGCCCGGATGCAGGCCCTCGTGAAGATCGAGCCCGGGGACGAAGTTGGTGGCAGTGAAGCGAAATTCGTCGGTGCCGGTGTCGGTGCGAATCGCCAGCACTCCGGCGGAACCCTTGCCGTATTCCGGCGAAAAGCGGCCGGAGAGAAACTCCATGGATCGGACGCCTTCCAGCCCCACGCGGGTTTCGAACTCGCCTGTAGCCGGATCGGTGATGTTGAATCCGTTCAGAACGTAGAGCACCTGATTGGATGAAGAGCCGTTGAAGTGCGGCGCGCCACCCTGGTCCTGTACCACGCCGGGCATCAGCTTCATGGCGTTCACCAGACTGTGGCTCGAGGGATACGGCACGTCGTTGATGTCGGTTCCGTTCAGGCGTTCTTCGTTCTGGGTCTGCGTCAGGTCGACCGGCGAGGGCTGGTCGTGAACATTCACGGTCTGGAAAACCTCGCGCACGGTGCTGAGCGCGAGGGTCAGGTCGCCTCCCGGCTCAGCGTGGACGGGACGATTCGCAAGCTTGTAATAGCCTTCCCGCTCCACGGAGACCTGATAATCTCCGGGCGCGGGCAACGCGACCTCGAAGGCGCCGGCCGCATCGGAATGGACGGGAGCGATGCCCGCAAACGTGACGGTGGCACGGGAGATGGGAACGTCGTTTTCGTCCACCACGTGTCCAGTGAAGCTGAAGGAACCGGCGCCACCGCTAACGGCGACAGCCACGAAAGCGGCCAACCAGCAAGTTCTGGCCATAATCCACCAGACGCGGTGCAGCTCGGCCAACACCATCTTTCCATGTTCGCGTCTTTCGAGCGACTTAGGTGTGGCACGGCTCTTGCATTTCCGCGGCACAGGAGGAAACGTTATGAGAACGAAGCTGCTGCTCATCCTGTTGCTGGCCGGAACTTCAATGTTCGCCGGAACGCACGTTTTTGTGGGATTCGGTTACGGAGGCGGAGGTTACGTCTACGCGCCGCCACCGCCACCGCCTGCGGTCAGCTACTACGCACCTGCCCCGGGACCCGGTTACACATGGGTCGGCGGTTACTACTATCCGGTTGGGGCGCGCTGGTCCTGGCACGCCGGGTATTGGGCCCGCCCACCTTATGCCCGCTCTCACTGGGTGGCTCCTCGCTACTATGGACACCGCTACTATGGCGGCTACTGGCGCCGGTAACCGAATCCCGCCCGCTGAAACCTCGGCTTAGCCGAGCTCTGCTCCCGGTGGCCGGAATCCATGACAGCGGCCCCGGGCGCAGGCTGCGGGATGAAAGACGTCAGTCGCCCCCTGCCACCATGGCGCCGTCGTCGAAAGCGAGTTTTCGCGAGACCTCGGAGGGGTCGAGACGGACGCCAATGTTCCCCGGAAAATGCTGCCGGTTGGGGAGAACCGCATGGGCCACATAAGCGACCGCCACGCCACCCAGCAGCAGCGGATGCAACGCCAGCACAGGCAGCGTGTACTCCGGCCCGGTGACCAGCGATTCGATCACTCCGCGTGTTTCCTTGCTTGGCGGCAACCCCGGAATCTGCGGAATCACGTAAGCGCGAAAGCCGCTCTCGGGATGGCGGCGGCCGTAATGGATGAACGATTTTGCCAGCTTCTTCGGGGTGACCAGACCCACGTCGAGAATGTAACTGCGATGCGCCGAGTGGGGGTAATAGAAATTGACGATGCGGCTGGCGAAGCCGGCGCAGTTGCGGAACAGCAGATTGAAACACTCCCGATTTCGTCCGGCGTTAAATCGATCGATCAGCTCGTTGTCCTGATCGGCGCTGGTGTCCACTTCGAGCGCATAAACGCGCCGGTCGTAGGAAGCGCCCAGCAGCTCGATCCAGTTCCCTCCGGGCGGCTGGCCGGTGGCCGTATCCGGGACGATTTCCCGGAGATTCTGGTGACGGTAGCGGTCGCGCAGGTCCGCCTCGGTCTTCTCGTCGATGCGCGCGGGAACCTCAGCGGGGTTGTTCACGGCGTAGAGATACGGAATAAGGGGAATGGCGATCCAGTCGTATCCACCCACCAGGTGATAACGGCTGATCACCACCCCGGGCTCGCCGGCCTCGCAGCGTCGAAGCCGCACGGGCGTATCGGCGCACACTCGCGACAGGTAGATGGCCGCGTGCCCAGTGGGATTGAGGCGGCCAAACGTCGCAAAGGGTTCCTCGAGGAGCAGCGCCATTTCGGCTCGCGCCATCCCCCCAGAACCCACAAGAAAACAAAACAACAAAGCCAGCGCAGGCGGTCTCAAGAGAGCCACTCTCTAACCGGTAGACGTCCCGTGGCCCGATCGCGCTTCAGAACCAAAAGTAAGATAACGTACCGGCGCCGGGTGATTTGCCACCGCCGGCGAATGGCCGGAAAGTACCATCGCATCAGGTACATCCGATCCATGGACGGGATGGGACTGTACGGCGTTTAATGGGCCATGACCCGCTGTAGCTCCTGCAACGGCATCGTCGCTCCCACCGATGTGCATTGCTATGTGTGCGGGGAGGCAATTCCGGGCCGGCGGAAAGGGATGCGGAGCCGCGCGGTGACCGGAGGAGCCCCCAGCTCAAGATCCTCGGCCGCAGGGATCCAGCTCGCCTGCTTCGCTTCGCTGGTAATGGCCGGATGGGCCCTGGTGTCGGGGCATCGGCCTTTGGTTTACGTGGGGCTCGCCCTTTGCAGCGTGCTCCTGTTCAGCAGGATGGTGGGAGGCCGAAAACATGCGGGCCAGCAATCGGCCCCGGCGGCGCCGGCAGAGCAGAAGAGCTAGCTATAGCCGTTCCACTTCCACCCAGGCGCGTTTCTCCCACGACTCCAATCCTCTCTCGGCAAGCTGAACGCCTCTCGCGCCCGCCAGCAGATCCCACGGAAACGGCTCATGGCGGACCACGTGAGCCAGGAACAACTCCCATTGCGCCTTAAAGGC
>Ga0335078_10015501_pt1 | contig 11319 bp, 8 predicted proteins | sample Lox_Sample_32_FD_206711 | JGI IMG/M metagenome (GOLD analysis project Ga0335078, IMG submission 206711) | Soil microbial communities from Loxahatchee National Wildlife Refuge, Florida, United States - Lox_Sample_3.2 | ecosystem: Environmental > Terrestrial > Soil > Wetlands | place: USA: Florida...
TCGTTGGCCAGCTTGATCGAGGCGCGCAGGCCCCATAGAGCTGGCACATTGGAGGATCCGATGCGCTGGAAGCGCTCGGCGCGAATCTTGACGTCCTCCCAGCCTTCGGTGGCAATCGTATTCCACATCCGGTCGATGACTTCGTCTCGGACGTACAAGAAGCCCGAACCCTTGGGCGCTTGCAGCCATTTGTGCGGACTTGAGGAATACAGATCACATCCCAGATCGTGCAGATTGAAGCGCATCATGCCGGGCACGTGCGCGCCATCCACAGCGGAGAGAATTCCCTTGGATCGCGCCAGCCCGCAAAGCTCTTTCGCGGGAAGGACCACGCCAGTGTTGGTCGTGATGTGACTGAAGAACATCACGCGAGTGCGCGGCGTGATGGCATCGCTGAACAGATTCAAAACCTGGCTGGGATCGTTCACTGGTTTGGACAACGTGACTTTCTTGACCACGATCCCATAGCGCTTGGCCCGCAACTGCCACGGGCCCTCGCCGCCCGGATGCTCCTGATCCGTCATGAGGACTTCGTCCCCGGCCTTCATGTCGATTCCATTCGCGATATAGCTGTTGGCTTCGGTGGCGTTGCGCAGCAAAGCAATTTCGTCGCGATTGCATCCCACAAATGCCGCCAGCGGATCGCGAAACTCGTTCCAAGCCGCATAGCCCCAGATCGGATAGTCCTCCGGATCCTGCTGGTCCATTCTTTCTGTTGTGTTGTAGCCGTCGAAGATCGCCCGCAGCACCGGCGCGGGGCTGGAGCCGACCGTGCCATTGTTGAGATAAATCTCGTCTTCCGGGATCAGGAACTGCTTTCGCAAGGCTGCCCAATAGCCGTCTTCATTGCCGCCAAACGACGCCGGATCAGGTAGGGAAGCAGGCAACTTCTCCAATTGTGCGAACAGGTCGGGACGAACGGCAAGCGCGGCGGCAAGGCCGGTGGTCGTGGCAGTCAGGAAACGGCGGCGGTCGAGCATGAGAATCTCCTTGGGAGCGGAACGCGCCATGTTACGACTGGGCAGCCAGAGATAGCAAGCTATGTGACTCGATCCGGGGACTTTGCCGCTGCCCGCTCACACTCAGCCTCAGGGCCCGGATAACCTTCCTGGCTCGGCTTGCGTCCTACTTCATAGGGCGTTGTGTCTGCGGCGTATAATCGTGGTAACAGCCCGCCCAATGGTAACAAGGGAGTCCGGTATGAAGCTTCGATTTTTGGTTGTTGGTGCAAGCCTTCTGCTTTTCGGCGCCAGCGCTTCGTTCGCCCAATCCCAAAGCACGACCGACCAGACCGTATCCGCGGGCGCGCCCCAGAGCGGTCAAAGTGCGCCTGGTCAGAGCACGCCCGGGACCCAAACCGGCGCTGCCAGTAGCTCCGCCCAGACTCCGGCGCAGAATACTCCTCCGCCGGTCGCGGAGCCCGATCCCAGCAAGGTAAAACATGACGGCGGAAAGGACGACGTGGATGCGATCGGCAACCGCAAGGTTGGCGGGCGCGGTTTGGGCGACTGGTATTCGCTCGAAACCGAGATACGCATGGGCAAGCAGTACGCCATGATGATCGAATCCAGTTCCAAGATGGTCAACGATCCTGTGGTGACCGAATACGTGAACCGCCTGGGCCAGAACCTGGTGCGCAACTCCGATGCCAAGGTGCCGTTTACCATCAAGGTCATCGATTCCGACGTCGTGAATGCTTTCGCCCTTCCTGGCGGATTTTTCTACGTGAACAGCGGCCTGATCCTGGCGGCGGACGAAGAGGCCGAACTCGCCGGTGTCATGGCCCACGAGATCGCGCACGTTTGCGCCCGGCATGCGATGCGCCAGATGACACGCGCGAATATCGCCAATATCAGCACCATCCCATTGATCTTTGTGGGCGGTGGTATTGGATATGCTGTGTATAACGCCGCGGGGCTGGCGGTGCCGATGGCGATGCTGAGCTTCCAACGCGGCTTCGAGGCGGAGGCGGATTACCTTGGCCTGCAGTATATGTATAAGTCAGGTTATGATCCACAGGCCTTCGTGGCTTTTTTTGAGAAGATCGAGGCCCTGGAGAAGAAAAAGCCGGGGACGCTGGACCGAGCCTTCGCCACCCACCCTCAAACACCCGAACGCATTGAGGCCTCCCAGAAGGAGATTGCGACCATTTTGCCGGCGCGACCGGAGTACACCGTAACCACGTCGGAATTCGATGAGGTGAAGGCGCGCCTGGCAGCCATTGAAAACCGCCGTAAGATGGTCGATCACAAAGATGCCGGCAAGCCCAGTCTGCGCCGCGCCTCCAGCACTGACAAGAACGGCACAGACGACAAGACCAGCGACGACGACCGTCCCACACTTAAGCGGCGCGACGATAGCAGCAATTAAACCGAGCCCGAACAAAAACGCCGCGATTTGCATCGCGGCTTTTTTGCTGCCCCTGAAAATCCGTGCTGCTAAAATCAGCTAGGCTGCGTGTTTGGTGGCCAGAGACTGCGCATACTGCCGCTGATCGGCCTGCGTGCCAATGACCTTCATGTCCTGCCAGTCGTAGGGCATCTCTTTGCCACAATCCAGACAAACTACATAGGTCCCAGTGAGGGAAGCTGCCGAGTTGCGGCGCGATCCGGTACGACTGCTATGCGGAAAACTATAATTTCCGTGCGAACATCCAAAGAGGGCGTCCAACAATTTACCGACCATTCCCTACCTCCCAGAAGCCCAGAAACTACAAGCTTCTACCCACACATTTAGATTCAGTTTTGCCGCAAAGGGTTCCGATGCTGGTAGCCAGAAACCAAGGGAGTAAAGGGGCGTCTTCTCGCGCCAGCAAAAGGATTGCGCTGCAACGCATTACAGATGCCCTGGAGGGTTATGCAGGACTTTGCGGACCTGTAAATGTTTTCACTTCAGGCGAGAAGCGGGCGCTCAGACTCGTTCCGGTCCGGCTTTCTTCTTGGCGTGACACTTGGAGACGATGGCGGAGCGGAGCCGGGTACGTAGGTCTTCCGGCAGTTGGTAAAGTTGGGAATCGCGGTAGATTTCGATTGTCTTTTTGGTCGTATCGCAGACCACGTAGCAGTTGTGGCACCAGGCGAGATGGTCTTCCAGTTCGGCCTTTGTACGGGCGTCAATGACCCCATCCAGGTAGTCGGTCAGCTCTTGCAAAAATTCAGAGCACTTCACTGGTTGCCATCTCCACTCGCGTTTTTCTGCTTCCCATTGCCGCCCTCGCGTCTTTGAAAGAAACGGCTGAGCCGTTCCCGCAACTGCAGGCGCGCGCGCAGCAATCTCGACTTCACCGCCGGAATACTGAGCTCCAGCGCCTCGGCAGTTTCCTCGGTCGAAAGACCTTCTACGTCGCGCAAAACAAAAACCGTGCGAAAACTCGCCGGCAGGCCCTGAATGGTGCGGGTCAAAATGTCCCGCAGCTCCGCCTGATTGTACTGCTGCTCAGGATTGGGGCTCCAGTCCGCCACCTCGCGGGGCAGTGAGTCTTCTTCCGTCTTGACTTCTTCGTCCAGCGAAACCATGCGCTCCGGCCGCCGGCGCCGCAACTTCATCAGCGCTTCGTTGACCGCGATCCGCACCAGCCAGGTATAAAACTTTGACTGCCCCTGGAACTGTTTCAGGTTTCCGTAAGCCTTGAGGAACGCATCCTGCACCACATCTTCCGCGTCTTCGCGGTTTTGCGTAATGTGCTGGGCGATGCGAAATACATTCCGGTCATAACGCCGAACTAATTCCTCGAAGGCCCCGACGTCGCCGCCTTTGGCCGCCTGCACCAGTGACATTTCGTCACTGATGGGTTCACTCACTTTGGGTTGGATGGTACTCATTCTTCGTCCGATGCAACTATTTTCACGCCTGGGCCAGAAGGGAAACGTTTATTTTACTTGGGAATCGGCCCCTGCGCGTAACTGTTTTGACGTTCCCTGGCGGGCTCGGGTTTGCGCCGGGGCCCCGTTTTCTTTCTAACCCTGCTTAAACATTACTTCCGTCACCCGAAACCTCAGACAACTCGCCCTATAATCAGGACTTTGCGGCACAATAGTTGGGAAAGCTGTGCGCACCCGCCCAAAAATGGCAGAGAACACTCCAGTCGAGCAAATCGTCGAGCGAGCCGTTGCCCAGGCCCTGGAAAGCCAACTTCCGCCGCTTCGCGAGAAACTGGTCCAGCAGGTGCTGGAAGACATACGCCCTTACTTGGGAGGCGGCGCCAGCAGCGGAGCGGGCGATCTACTGAAGGCTGTCTCCACCATCCACGGCGGGTCCACGCAAAAAGAAATTCTGCGCGCGCTGCTCGAAAGCACTTCAGGCTACAGCGGGCGGGCAGCACTTTTCGTTGTCAAGTCCGGTTCCGCCAACGGATGGCAGGGCCGCGCGTTTGACACGGAAGGCATCAAAGATTTCGCGTTAGATGTAAGCAGCTCCGCACCAGCTAAAGTTCTGGGCGACCGTACTGCGGCGAAGACCAGTGTTTCCGCGATGGATCCTAAATTCATCTCGCAATTTGGAGCACCCGTCGATGACCAGATTTTGCTCTTACCCTTGCATTTGAAAGACAAAGTTGCGGCCCTGGTCTATGCCGACGCGGGTACCGACTCCGGCGGAAAACTCGACGCCTCCGCTCTGGAACTGCTGGTGGCCGCGGCCAGCGCCTGGCTGGAAGTAACCTCTTTGCGCAAACAAGCCGCGAAAGACGGTGCAAGCGAAGCAGCAAGCGGCGAAAAAGCCGAAACCCCTGCACCTGTGGCTCCGGCCGCGCCCAGCTTTTCGGATCCGTTTGCGGCACACGCTCCCAAACACGCCCAGCCCGCTCGCGAGGAAGTCGAAGAACCAGTCTCTGCCGCCGCTGCGCAGGTCGCTGCCCCACCTGCAGCCATGGCGGCTGCCGCCGCTGCGGCGCCGGCACCGGACGCTTTCGCCCAGATGTCAGTGGCTGACGCCGACGTGCATCGCAAGGCCCAGCGCTTCGCCCGCTTGCTGATGGATGAGGTCAAGCTTTACAACCAGGCTAAGGTCGCGGAAGGCCGCAAGCACAAGGATTTGTACGACCGCTTGAAGGAAGACATCGATAAGAGCCGCAACACCTACACCAAACGCTACGGCAACACTGCGGCCGCCAGCGCTGACTACTTTAATCAGGAACTGATCCGCAGTCTGGCCGAGGACGACGTTACGCTCTTGGGTCCGAACTTCCACCGCTGATCAAAAATAGAAGATAATTAGAAAAGTGGTTGGTCATCGTGGACAAGTAGTTGCCATTCTGGCTTGGTCGCTGTTGTGCGGCCCGGCGCAGTTTACTTCCTTTGCCGTTTCTCAATCCGCCGCTCAGTCTTCGTCTGCAGCTCCGAAAAAGAGAGCCGGCCACCCAACCGCAGCTCACAAGAAGGCCACTCGCGCTTCTCCTCGCCTTCGCCGCATGCGCCAGGCATTTGTGGCATCCGCCAATCTCCGGCCCATGGCACGTCAACTTCTGCAGGATCGCACTCCTGCCGCCTATGCCGGCGTCCAGGCGTTCGCCGTGCGGCACGCGAAGGAGGATGCCGGATCGCTGGCTTGGCTGGTCATCGGATACGCCCACATCCTCGATCACGACTACGCCAAGGCCATCGATCCCTTGAACCGCGCCAAGCCGCAAGCTGGCGATCTCGGAGACTACGTCAACTTCTATCTTGGCAGTGCATATCAACAGACCGGTCACCTCGCCGAAGCGATTGCGACTTTCAGTGTCTTCGACAAAACCTATCCCGAGTCGCTGCTGATTCGCGATGCCCACGTGGTCTACGCCAACGCTCTGGTGGGCGATGGCCGGACGAAAGAAGCCGCGGCGTTACTAGAGGGCGACCGTCAGCCAATCCGGGCCGATCTGGAACTCGCTCTGGGACGGGCGTATGAGGCTGGCGATCAGCCAGCCAAGGCCTTGACCATTTTTCGCAACCTTTTCTACACCCTGCCCACCTGTTGGGAGGCAGGCCAGGTTCAGGGAGATCTCACCAAGCTTGCAGCCCTGACCCAAGCCCCGCCGGTCGGTCTGGAAGCCCGCCACACGCGTGCGGACCTTCTAATGAAGGGGAAGCAATTCGGCGAGGCTGCGAACGAGTATCGCGTTTTGGCGACTGAGGTGACTCCGCCCGATCGCCCCACGATACAAATCGCGCTGGCCGAGGCGTTGCGCCGCGCCGGGCAGAGCCGGGAAGCCCGGAAAATTCTGGAACAGGTACCTAGCTCGCCCCCGGAACTCAACGCCGAGCGCATCTTCAACCTGGGAGAAATTGCTCGCAGCATCAATGATGACGACAGTTTCCTGCGTGTTGTGGATCAGTTGCGCCAACTCGCACCGACCAGTTCGTGGCTGGAGCAAGCGCTGTTTTCGGCGGGAAACATCTATCTGCTGCGCCATGACTACGACCGCGCCATCGACTCCTTCCGCGAGTTGCAGCAGCGTTTTCCCAACGGCGGCCGCGCTTCCTACGCTCACTGGAAGGCGGCGTGGCTGAACCTGCGGCAAGGCCGGGTGGTGGAAGCGAAGACTGGCTTCGATAACCAGATTGCCCTTTATCCCTCGTCCCCTGAAGTTCCCGCCGCACTCTATTGGCGCGCCCGGCTGGGGGAGGAGGACAAAGACTCAGCGCTAGCGCACGCCTTCTACCTGAAGCTCTCACAGCGCTATCGCAATTACTACTATGGCGACCTGGCGCGCCAGAGGCTGACCAAGCTCAAGAGTGATGATCCTGCGGCGCACTACGCGCTGCTGGACCGCGTTCCGCCCATCAATTTCTCGGACAAGGTCACCAGCGACGAAGTACCCAGCGATAACTTGCGGGTACAGAAAGCGGAATTGTTGGCCAACGGCGGATTGCTCGATTTTGCGGTTCGCGAGCTGCGAGCAGCCGCGGAACAGGAGAAAGGCAACTGGCTTGCCGTCGAGATCGCCCGCCTCTATCAGGATGCCGGCCGCTACGACGCCGCCATCGAGACGCTGAAACATGCCGTGCCCAACTACTTCGCTCTCGACCTGCCCAGTCTGCCGCGGTCTTACTGGGAGGGGCTCTTCCCCAAGCCGTATTGGAGCGATTTGAAGAAATACTCCTCCAGCAATGCGCTCGACCCCTATCTTGTGGCCTCACTGATTCGCCAGGAGTCTGCCTTCAACCCCAATGCGGTTTCGCACGCCAATGCCGTGGGCCTTATGCAACTGCTGCCCAAAGTTGGGAAGAGCGTTGCGAAGCAGGAGAAGCTGCGGAAATTCAATCCCCAACAACTCTTTACTCCTGCGCTCAATATGCAGTTGGGTACGCGCTACTTCCGCATCATGGTCGACAAGTTCGATAGCTTTGAGTATGCGCTGGCGGCTTACAACGCCGGATCCGACCGCGTGCAGGACTGGATGGGGCAAGGGAAGTATCGCGACCCACAGGAATTCGTAGAGTCGATTCCGTTTACGGAAACCCGCGAGTACGTGCAGAACATCATGCGCAATGCGAACGTGTACCGGCAGCTATACGGGGCGCCGTAGATCTCAGGTCGGCGTCCTCCCCCTGCAAAGTCGGGCCGTCATAGCGTCGTCCTTGGCAGTGACTTTTTTACAAATTTTCACACTCCCACAGCCCACCATAGGCGTAACATCGCTATCGCCGATAATCTGGTAACCAAAAAGGAGCGAAGTCATGACCAAATCCAGCCAGCACATTCCCTCTGGATTCCACACCATCACTCCCAGCTTGACATTCCGCAATGCCGCCGAGGCGATGGATTTTTACAAGAAGGCATTGGGCGCCGAAGAACGGATGCGCATGGCCGGCCCGGACGGCAGAATCACCCATGCAGAGCTGCGAATTGGGGATTCCATCATTTTCATGAACGACGAAATACCCGGAATGAGCTGCAAGTCGGCAGAGACTCTGGGGGGCAGCGCCACCGCCTTCTACCTCTACGTGGAAGATGTCGATTCGGCATTCCAGCGCGCCCTCGATGCCGGCGGGAAACAGACCTGCCCGGTGACGGACATGTTCTGGGGAGACCGCATGGGAAACTTTTCCGATCCTTTTGGTATTTCCTGGACTTTGAGTACTCACACCCAGGACTTCACTCCGGAAGAGATGGAGGAGGGAGCCAAGAGATTTCACGCCCAAATGGCAACCCAGGCTCAGAAGAAGTCCGCCTGACTTCCCAACAACCGAGGACACCGAGGATTTTCCTCGGATGTCCTCTGGCGTAATTTTTATGCGGATTTTTCTGCCGCCGGAGTCTTGGCGAACAAGATCTCAATCACCAGCAATCCCGCGCCGCACACGATTGCGCTGTCGGCGATGTTAAAAGCCGGCCACTGATACTGCCCAACGTAGAAAAGCAGGAAATCGACTACCCGGCCGTTGAGCAGCCGGTCCCACAGATTGCCAACGGCGCCCCCAAGAATCAGCGCCAGGCCGATGCCGGTGCTGGTCATGGCGTGACTGTTCCGCCACAGCAGGGCCAGAACAATAACCAAAGCGACAATCGAGAACAAGACCAACATGGCGATCTTCCACTGCGCCGGGGAGTCCGCAAACAAACCGAAGGCGGCGCCGCGATTCTCTACATGCGTCAGACGAAAGAAGCCGGGTATGACCTGAATGCTATCGTGGAGGGAAACGTCTTTCGCCACCATCAACTTCGTCACGCGATCCAGACACACTACCAGCAGCGCAATCACGAAGTGAAACCGGCGCATGACATGAGGTGCACTCATTGTTCTTCTCCGCGATCTCCGCGGATGTTCTCCGCGAGCTCTGCGTTCAGCTTTGTTACTTAGATTACCTCACCCCCGCTGCCGCTTCGATCTCTTTCAGCACCGCGCTGCAACGCTCGCACACCGTCGGGTAGGCCGGATCCTCCCCGACATGGGTCGAATAGTTCCAACAGCGGTCACACTTCTGCCCCGCTGCTTTCTCTACTTGTACCGCGACGCTGCCAACACCGTTCCCTGAGGCTGCCTTCTCCAGCGTGACCGCCGACACTATGAACAAATACCGCAGTTGATCCCGCTGGCGTTCCAGCACTGCAAGCACCGCCTCGGCTGCCGAAATAGTGACCTGCGCCTCCAGACTCTTGCCGATCAGCTTGCTATTCCGCGCCGTTTCCAGCGCTTTCAGCACTTGGTCCCGCACAAGTAGAAGCGTGCCCCAGTCTTCGAGTTGCCTCGCGTCGTCACCCACGTCGTTAGCGCCGAGCACATCCGCCCGGTCAGGGAATTGAACGGCATGCACCGTTCGTGCCCTGCTGCCCGGTAGATAGCCCCACACTTCCTCGCAAGTAAAGCTCATCACCGGCGCCAGCAGCCTGACCAACGCTTCTCCAATTCGCCAGATCGCAGTCTGCGCCGCCCGCCGCCCCGGCGAACTCGGGGCGTAGGTATACAACCGGTCTTTGATCACATCGAAGTAAAACGCGCTCAGGTCCACGGTACAGAAATTCAGCACTCGCTGATAGACCTTATGGAATGCGAACTCGTCATACCAGCGCCGGACATCGGCCGTCATTGCCGCGGTCTGCCGCAGCATGTATTGATCGAGCGCTTCCAGCTTCGCGAACGGAAGCGCGTCTTTCGCCGGATCGAAATCGTACAGATTTCCCAGAACATAGCGGAACAAATTGTTGCGGATCGTCCGATAGTTTTCGGCAATCCTCTGCATCAACTGCTCCGATCCAACCACGTCCTCGCGGAAATCCACCGACGCGACCCATAACCGTACAACTTCCCCGCCCAGTCGGCCCGCGATATCGACCGGGTCAACATCGTTCCCGCGCGACTTGGAAAGCGCCTGGCCCTTTTCATCGAGCGTCCAGCCGACCGTCCCCGCCGATTTGTAGGGAGCATGGTTCTCGGTTCCCACCACGCACAGCAGGGAAGACTGAAACCAGCCGCGATGCTGATCGCCGCCTTCGAGATACAAATCCGCTGATGGCGGATACTGTGGCTCGGCCGCGCGCAAGGCCAGATAGCTGCACCCCGATTCGAACCAAACGTCGAGGATGTCCATCTCCTTTTTGAATGCTGTTCCTCCACATTTCTCGCACTTGGTTCCCGCCGGCGCGAGGCCATCGGCCTCGGAGGTGTACCAGGCGTCGGCACCCGCGCGCGCAAATAGCTCCACTACCTTGCGGCTGGTGGCAGCGTCGTTGAGCGGCTTGCCGCAGCCTGCGCACAGGAACACGGCGATGGGCACACCCCAAATGCGTTGCCGCGAAATGCACCAGTCCGGACGCGTGGCGACCATGTTCGATATGCGCTCCTCGCCCCACGCCGGGTCCCACTTCACTTTCTTGATCTCCTCCAACGCCCGGCTCCGTAACGTGCCGCCCGGCATAGGAGTTTCCATGGAGATAAACCACTGCTCCGTCGCCCGAAAGATGATGGGATTGTGGCAGCGCCAGCAATGCGGATAGGAATGCTCGATCTTCTCCTCGTGCATGAGCGCACCACGCTTCTTCAGCAGCTCGATGATCGGTGCGTTGGCCTTGAACACCTGCAACCCGTCGTACTCTGGCAGGCCGTTGTGGATAATTCCCGCATCATCCACGTTGCTCGTAAGCTCAAGCTTGTACGTCACCCCGGTGTTGAAGTCGTCCGCGCCGTGAGAGGGCGCGGTGTGAACCACCCCTGTGCCGGTGTCCATGGTGACGTAGTGCGCCAGCACGCCCAAAATGTTCCGATGCAGGAACGGGTGAGCAAAGTTCTTGCGTTCAAGCTTCTCTCCGGCGAAGCGGGCCACTTCGCGAGGAGTGTCAAGTCCCACCCGCTTGGCGAATTCTTCGCTGAGCTTGGCGGCGACAATGTAAACCTCACCCCCAGCTTCCAGGGCCACGTAGTCTTCATGCGGATGAAACGCCACCGCCATCGAGGCTGGCAAGGTCCAGGGCGTCGTAGTCCAGATCACGGTGAAAACTTTCTTTCCCTTAAGCGCCGCATCCACCGTTCCTGGGTCGTCCTTTAGCGCATATTTCACCCAAATCGCTGGGCTGGTCTGGTTCTCGTACTCCACTTCCGCCTCGGCCAGCGCAGTTTTATCGTGGATGCACCAATACACCGAACGCAGGCCCTTGTAGACGAATCCTTTTTCGAGGAACGCGTAGAACGTTGCCAGCACCACTGCCTCGTACTGCGGGGTCATGGTGGAATACGGGCGCTCCCAGCGTCCAAACACGCCGATTCGCTTGAACTGCGAGGTTTGCAGATCCAGAAACTTCTGCGCGTACTTGCGGCATTCCAGTCGCACGTCGGTTGCCTTCATCTGTAACTTCTTGCCGCCCAGAGCCTGGTCCACTTTGATTTCAATCGGCAGGCCGTGGCAG
>Ga0335078_10015502_pt1 | contig 11319 bp, 9 predicted proteins | sample Lox_Sample_32_FD_206711 | JGI IMG/M metagenome (GOLD analysis project Ga0335078, IMG submission 206711) | Soil microbial communities from Loxahatchee National Wildlife Refuge, Florida, United States - Lox_Sample_3.2 | ecosystem: Environmental > Terrestrial > Soil > Wetlands | place: USA: Florida...
CGGCCGCCACGCCGGCCGGCGGCGCGACGTTCCGCGCGGTCGTCGCCGCGCCCGCGGCAAGCGGCGGTACGACGGGCGGCACGGCGTCCCAGGCGGGCACGGCGTCCCCGGCGGGCACGGCCTCCCCGGCGGGCACGGCGTCCCCGGCGGGCACGGCGTCCCAGGCGGGCACGGCGTCCCCGGCGGGCACGGCGTCCCCGGCGGGCACCGCCTCCCCGTCGGGCACGGCCTCCCCGGCCGGCAGGCCGTCCACGTCGGCGGGCGCAGGCACGCAGACGACGGAACCGACCGTCACCGCGCTCGGCATGGTTAAGACACTGAGCGTGCCCGGCGGGGAGGGCGCCGAGGTGGCGGCGACCGGCCGGATGGCCGAGGGGTTCGAGGCGGAGCAGTCGGACGCGTCGGGCACCGGGCTGGTGAGCTGCAGCCATCCGAGCTCCGACGTGTGGTTCGCGGGCACGGGTCAGTCCGACGGCGCCACGCAGACCCGGCTCTACCTGATGAACACCGGGAACGTCGCGGCCAGCGTGGACGTGACCATCCTCACGGACACTGGTCAGCAGAACGGGCTGAGCAACGCCATCACGGTCGAACCCGGGCAGTTCGCGACGGAGAACGTCGCGCCGTTCATGTCCGGCTCCCAGGCACTGGCCCTGCACGTGCAGACCACCGCCGGCCAGGTGGCGGCCTCGGTCTGGCAGGGCGGCGCCGCGGGCGGCGCCTGGTTGCCGCAGGCGGCCGCGCCGGCGACGACGCTGGTGATCCCGGGCCTCACCGTGGCGAGCAGCGCCGCCAAGCTGTTCGTCGTGGTACCCGGCTCGACCGACGCGCAGGTGAAGGTGGTGGCGTACACCCCGGCGGGTGCGGTGCCCCAGTTTCCCTCCGCCCCAGTCGACGCGTCCGCCGGGGCGGCCACCCCGGTGGCGCTCAACTCGCTTGGCGCCGCCGCGGCCGGGCTTAGGCTGACGTCCAACGTGCCGATCGTGGCGGGCGTGCTGGTCCCTGGCACGGGAATGGGCGCGTTCACCACCGCGGTACCCCCGGTCACGGAGCAGGGCGTGGTGGCGGGGAACCCGGCCGTCCGCGGGGTCACGGTGGGCCTGCTGCTCACCGCGCCGTCGGCTGCCGCGCGGGCCAGTATCTCGGTGATCAGCCCCGACGGCACCGTCACGACGCCGCAGGGCGGCGGTTCCGTGACGGTCGCGGCCGGCCATACCCTCGGCGTGGCCGTGCCGAGGCCAGCGGGCAGCAGGGAGCCGTTCGCGATCGTCGTCACGCCGGCGGCCGGCTCGGGACCGCTTTACGCCGTGCGCGTGGTGACCTCGGGCACCGGCGGCATGTCCGCGCCGGTGGCATCGCTCCTGCCGGTGCCGAGCGCGCTCGCGTCGATCGAGTTGCCGCCGGCGGAGAACTCCTACAGCGCGGTCATGCCGTAACCCCTGCGACGGGACCGGACGGGACCGGATCGGACGGGACGGGACGGGACCAGACGGGACGGGACCGGACGACGGGACGGGACGCGAGCGGGCCCGCCATGAGTAACTCCAAGGGTCCCGGTGGGCCGCAGACGGGTGCCTTTCATGCTGTTCGAGGAGTCGTTGATGTTGCGGTGTTCAGGCAGGTAATACTGCGATCGGCGAGGGTGGTGAGCTGCCTGTTATTTGCCGCATTCGCCCAGGCGGGAGCTTTTATGTAGGATTTTGGTGTTGTGAAGGGTTTTAGGCGCGGGAACACTAACAATCCTTCATGATCTTGCTCTCGGCCCGCGGTGCTGTGTCTTTGAGGCCGGCGGTGCTGTGTCTTTGAGGCCCGCGGTGTTCAAGAGGTTCGGTGCGTGACGTTTCCTGGCACCCGCGCCGCGTCGCCCGTGCCGCCCTCGGGAAATTCCCGGCTAGTCCAGGCCGCCGCGATAGCCGGGATCCACCGAGTCGGGGTCGAGGCCGAGGAAGCCGGCGAACTCTTCGACGATGACGTCGAATACCAGGTCGCTCAGCTCGTCGTCGCTCTCCGACCTGGCCATCAGCGGACGCCGGTAGACCACGATGCGCGCGGGCGCGGCGGGGCGGGCGGGGTTGCCAGGCTCCGGCGACCCGGGAACGGTCCTCGCGAGCGGCAGCGGGACGCTGTCGTCGACGAGTTCCTCCGCCTCGGGCACCTCCTGGACGGCGAACTCCACTCCCGCTAGCTCGGCCTCCCAGCGCGGCTCGAGCCGGGCCACCGCGTCAAGCACCATGTCATCGAACTGCTGCGACCTGGTGCGGTACAGCGGCACTCCTGGAGGCACCAGCCGGCCGCGGACACCGCGCCCGTGCCGGTCACGCCGCCGGATCCGCGGGGGAGGAGCGGCACCGTCCGCACCACTATGCACAGTTACCGAGAGTATCGCGGTCGTGCGGCGGCCGGGTAGCGACGGGGCCGGGAGCCCGCCGAGTTCGACCGTCCTGGGCCCGCTGCGCCCGATGGTGGCACATTCAGCGGGCTCCCGGGAGCCCGCGGTGCCGAGCCAGACAAAACGACACGATCGCGAACCATGCCCGGGTGATGGCGCAACCGCCTTCCGGTAGGTACCGTCAGCCGTTGTGAGCGACATCGGATACCAGCCGGCGGCCAAGGAGCGGGCGCTGGCGGAACCGTCAGACAGCGCTCACGCGAGCACGCTCTCCGGGCGTGCCGACGGAGTCCCTGGGGCTGCGCGGGGGTGCCACCACGGAAGACTCCAGTCGGGGGGTACGGGGGGTCGCCCCCCCGGACGACGACAGTGCGAGGTGGACTGGTGAACTCCCGTTGCTGCTCACGCACCGCGTGTAAACAGCCTCCCGTCTACACGCTCACGTACGTGTACAAGGACTCGACGGCTGTGCTCGGCCCGCTCGCTGTCTACGTCGACCCGCACTCGTGGGACCTGTGCGAGATGCACGCCGCGCGGCTCGTGGTGCCCCGCGGCTGGGACGTGGTCCGGCTGCCCAAGGACCCCGCGCAGGAACGCGCGGATGACCTTGAGGCGCTCGCGAACGTCGTCCGCGACGTGACCCGTGCCGAACGGGCCAGCCTGGAGCGCGGCGCCCCGGCGCGCACGGCCCCCCCGCTGCGGCAGCAGGACCAGTTGCGGCAGGCGGCGCAGGGCACCGTGCCGCGGCCGGGCGCACCGCAGCGCCCGCCCGCCGAACCGGTGGGCCAGGGCGTCGAGGTCGGCCGCCGCGGCCACCTGCGGGTGGTGCGCTCCGCGCCGCAGTCGGAAGCCTGAGCGGCCCTCCGCGCAAGGCGTCGCCGCTGCCCTCGTTTGCACGCCATCGGTGCGTGACCGATAGGTTAATCCTGGGAAGTCAACAGGACGGGATCGGTGGCCTTTCTCATCCTGATATCGACGGGTTCGTCAGATCCTAGGGAGAACGAGGGTGGCAGCGGTCCAACACAGACGGGGGACGAAGTGGCAGATCTGAACGCGATCTTCAAGGCCTATGACGTTCGCGGTGTTGTTCCCGACGAGCTCGATGAGTCCGTTGCCGAGGCGGTGGGGGCGGCGTTCGTGCGGCTGACCGGGGCGAAGAGCATCGTCACGCTGCATGACATGCGCGCTAGCAGCGGACCGCTCGCCGTCGCGCTCGGCCGCGGCGCGGCCGCCCAGGGTGCCGATGTGATCCACGGCGGGCTCGGCTCCACCGACATGGCGTACTACGCGAGCGGGTCCCTCGGCATCCCCGGCGCGATGATCACCGCGAGCCACAACCCGGCCAGGTACAACGGGATCAAGCTGTGCAAGGCCGGCGCCAAGCCGGTCGGCATCGAGACCGGCCTGGCCGATATCAGGAAGATGGTCGAGTGCGGCATTCCTGCCTTCGCCGGCCCGCCAGGCACGATGATGAGCAATGACCTGCTGCCCGGGTATGCCAGGTACCTCAGGAAGCTGGTCGACATCTCCGGTATCCGTCCGCTGACGGTGGTCGTTGACGCGGGCAACGGCATGGCCGGCCATACGGTGCCGACCGTGTTCGAAGGCCTGCCGATCACCACCATCCCGCTGTACTTCGAGCTCGACGGGACGTTCCCCAACCACGAGGCGAACCCGATCGACCCCAAGAACCTGCGCGACCTGCAGCACGCGGTCAGGGAGCACCAGGCAGACATCGGCCTCGCCTTCGACGGCGACGCCGACCGGTGCTTCGTCGTGGACGAGCGCGGCGAGATCGTGAGCCCGTCGGTGCTCACCGCGCTGATCGCGAGCAGGGAGCTGGCCAGGGAGCCGCGTGCGACGGTCATCCACAACCTGATCACCTCCCGGGCGGTCCCCGAGCTGATCTCCGAGCACGGCGGCACTCCGGTCCGCACCCGGGTGGGCCACTCGTTCATCAAGGCGAAGATGGCGGAGACCAACGCCATCTTCGGCGGCGAGCACTCGGGTCACTTCTACTTCAGGGACTTCTGGTTCGCCGACTCGGGCATGCTCGCCGCGCTGCACACGCTGGCGGCGCTCGGGCACGACGACCGGCCGCTGTCGGCCATTCTCGCCGACTTCGCCAGGTACGCGGCGAGCGGCGAGATCAACAGCAAGGTCGACGACCAGGCCGGGGCCACGCAGCGGGTCAGGGACGTTTACGCGTCCCAGCCCGGGGTGACCACGGACGAGCTCGACGGGCTGACCGTCTCAGGCGACGGCTGGTGGTTCAACCTCCGCCCGTCCAACACCGAGCCGCTGCTGCGGCTGAACATCGAGGCCGCGGACGAGGTTGAGGTGGCCGCGATCAGGGACGAGGTGCTCGGCCTTGTACGCGGCACGGGCACCGGTTCCGAATGACCCGTCTGACGTTGAACAAAGGGATTATGAAGATGGAACTCGAAGCCTGGGTGCTCGACATCATCGTCTGCCCCAAGTGCCGGGCAAGCCTGAACGCTGACGATGCCGCCAGCGAGCTGGTATGCACCGGGTGCGGGCTCGCCTACCCGGTCAGGGACAACATCCCGGTGCTGCTTGTCGACGAGGCACGCCAGCCGTGAGCCGGGGCCGTCCCCCCGGGAAAGAACAATGAACACGCCGCCCGGCGGGCCGGCACTCGCGGCCCTCCGCCTCGACGACCCGGAGATCGTCGAGGCGGGCGATCCCGGCGGCATGCTGCGGCAGGTCGCCTCGTCGGCCGCGCAGGTCCGCACGGCGCTGCGGGCCTGCGCGGAGGCGGACCTGTCCGCGCTCAGCCCGGATACCCGCCCGCGCGCGATCGTGGTGGCCGGCTCGGGCGGCGCGGGCGGCTCCGCGTTCGCCTGCGACGCGCTCGCCGCGATCTGCGGCACCGGCGCCCCGGTCCAGGTGACCGGGGTATCCGGCTGGCAGCTGCCCGGCTGGATCGGTGCCGCCGACCTGGTGATCGCGGTATCGCGGTCGGGACACACCGCCGAGGCACTCGCGCTGGCCGGCGAGGCGGCGCGGCGCGGCTGTTACCTGGTCGCGGTGGGCGCGCCAGGCTCGCCGTTGCAGGAGCTTGCCGCGCAGGCCAGGGGGACGTTCATCCCGGTGACCACGGTCGGGCCGGCCAGGGCGATGCCGTGGGCGCTGACCGTGCCGCTGCTTGTCTGCGCGGACCGGCTCGGGGTGACGCGGGTCGACGCGGCGGCCTACGAGACGGCGGCTGCCGTCATGGAGGACGTATCGCACCAGTGCAGGCCGGCGAGTGAGTCGTTCGTCAACCCGGCCAAGTCGCTGGCGCTCGACCTGGTGGGCAGGCTGCCGGTCATCTGGGGCGGTTCGCCGGCCGCGGCCGCGGCGGCCCGGCGGTTCGCCTCGCAGCTTGCCGCGAACGCCAAGTACCCCGCGCTGGTCGGCGTGCTGCCCGAGGCCGGGCATGACCAGGTGGCGACGTTCGACGGCCCGTACGCGCCGCCGCCGGAGCCGGCCTTCCCCGCCGCCGAGGATCTCGGTGGCACCTTCGACGACGCGGATTTCGCCAAGTTCTCCGAGGAGGACGACGCGGAACTCGACGGCCTTTCCGGCGACGAGGCATCGCTGCGCCTGGTGCTCATCGCCGACCAGGCCGGCGAGCATCCCTCCGTGGAGCGGGCAAGGGCGGCGGCCACCTCCCTGGCAGCGGTCCGCGGCATCGACGTTTCCGACGTCACGATGGACGCCGGCGACCCGCTGCCACGGCTCGCCGGTGCGGTCCAGCTGCTTGACTACGCGTCGGTGTACCTCGGGATCGCGAGCGGCATCGACCCGCTGGCGATCGCCGCGATCAAGGACCTGCGTGACCTGACCGGGCGCGAGTAATCCTTATGGAACTGGTAAAGATAGCGCCATCTCGGCCGGATGTGCCACGCCGGTGAGGGCCGTTATCGCCGCGCTCGCGGCCAACACCGGCATCGCCATCGCCAAGTTCGCCGCGTTCCTCGTCACCGGGTCCGCGTCGATGCTTGCCGAGGCGGTGCACTCGGTCGCCGACACGGGTAACGAGACGCTGCTGCTGATCGGCGCTGGCCGGTCGCGCAGGGCGCGCACCACCGAGCACCCGTTCGGTTTCGGCAGGGAGCGGTACTTCTACGCGTTCGTGGTCGCGGTGATGCTGTTCACCGTGGGCGCCGTCTTCTCGATCTACGACGGCGTGCACAAGATCGTCTCCGGGGGAGAGCTCGACTCCCCCGGGGTCGCCTACGCCGTGCTCGGCCTGTCGACGATTCTCGAGGCGTTCTCGCTGCGCACCGCGATCCGCGAGGCGAACGAGGTGCGCGGCGGGCGCGGCTGGCGGCAGTTCGTCCACCTGACGAAGACGCCGGAACTGCCCGTCGTGCTGCTCGAGGACTCCGCGGCCCTCATCGGGCTCTTCCTCGCGTTCCTCGGCGTGCTGCTCTCCCAGCTGACCGGGCACGAGGAGTGGGACGGCATCGGGTCGGTGGCTGTCGGCGTATTGCTCGGCTGCGCCGCCTTCATCGTGGGCTACGAGACCAAGAGCCTGCTGATCGGCGAGTCGGCCTCGGAGGAGATGTCGGCGCGGATCGTCGCCTCGCTCGAGGCCGGCCCCGAGCCGTTCCGCCTTATCCACCTGCGGACCTCGCACATAAGCCCGGATGCGCTGCTCGTCGCCGCCAAGATCGGCGTGCCGCCCGAGCTGACCGCCGCCGAACTGGCGGCGGGCATCAACGCCGCGGAGCGGCGGGTTCGCGCGACGGTGCCGATCGCGGAGACGATCTACCTGGAACCGGACATCTACCGCCCGGGCCAGGAAGACCCGGCGGACCCGTCGGTGGAGATCGTCCAGCGGACCAAGCGCCGCAGCCGACTCAAGAGCCAGCGCCGCCCCTGACCGCGCGCAGCGCGCGCAGGGCACGCTCCTTCTCGAAGTCAAGCGCACGGCCCGCGCCGGGGCCCGCAGGGACATGGCCGGTGCGGCGGCCCAGGTCGGCGACGGCGCCCCGGGCGGCCGGGTCGGACAGTACGCGCAGCCCGAACGCCAGTGCGGCGGGCGTGATGTCGAAGCGCCGCTCGATGGCCAGCGCCGCCGTGATGGCGGCGAGGTCTTCCTCGGTGAACTGACGGTGCGGGTGACCCCGGCCGACCGGGCGGTCCCGCAGCGGCGGCAGCAGCCCCAGGTCCTCCCGGTAGCGAAGCATCCGGGGGGACATGCCGAGCCGGGCAGCGGCCTCAGTGATACGCATGTGTATCAACCTAACATTCTGCCGTTAAAAACATGCCCATCACCGTGCGCCAAGCCTTCCGTATCCCGTAGCGTCGTCATGGTCGCAGATGACTCGAGGGGCGACCCAAGCACCCCCGGCCGCGCGCACGACGGCAGGGACCGCCAGTCAGACGGGGCGCGCCAGGGCTTCCGGGGACAACCAATGAAGGGAAGAGCGCATGAGCGCCGAGTCGTACAAGGTCGCTGACATCAACCTGGCCGCCTTCGGCCGGAAGGAAATCCAGCTGGCCGAGCACGAGATGCCGGGCCTGATGGCGACCCGTGCCGAGTACGCGGCGTCCCAGCCGCTGCGCGGTGCCCGGATCACCGGGTCGCTGCACATGACGATTCAGACCGCCGTGCTGATCGAGACCCTGGTCGCGCTCGGCGCGGAGGTCCGCTGGGCAAGCTGCAACATCTTCTCCACCCAGGACCACGCCGCGGCGGCCGTCGCGGTCGGTCCCGAGGGCACCGTGGACGACCCCAGGGGCATCCCGGTCTTCGCCTGGAAGGGCGAGTCGCTCGAAGAGTACTGGTGGTGCACCGAGCAGGCGCTGACCTGGCCGGACGGCCAGTCGCCGAACATGATCCTGGACGACGGCGGCGACGCCACGCTGTTCGTGCACAAGGGCGCCGAGTACGAGACCGCCGGCGCGGTCCCGTCGCCGGCCGCGGGCGACTCCGAGGAGTGGCTGGTCATACTGGACCGGCTGCGCAACTCCCTGGCCGATCACCCGGGCAAGTGGACGCGGGCCGTCACCGAGATCAAGGGCGTCACCGAGGAGACCACCACCGGCGTGCACCGCCTCTACGAGATGGCCAAGGCCGGCACGCTCGCGTTCCCTGCGATCAACGTCAACGACTCGGTGACCAAGTCCAAGTTCGACAACAAGTACGGCTGCCGCCACTCGCTCGTCGACGGCATCAACCGCGGCACCGACGTGCTCATCGGCGGCAAGGTCGCGCTGGTCTGCGGCTACGGCGACGTCGGCAAGGGCTGCGCGGAGAGCCTGCGCGGTCAGGGCGCCCGGGTGATCATCACCGAGATCGACCCGATCTGCGCGCTGCAGGCGGCGATGGACGGCTACCAGGTCACCACGATCGAGGACGTCATCGACCAGGTGGACATCTTCGTCACCACGACCGGCAACAAGGACATCATCACCGCCGACCACATGACGAAGATGAAGCACCAGGCGATCGTCGGCAACATCGGCCACTTCGACAACGAGATCGACATGGCCGGCCTCGCCGCACTCCCTGGTGTCAAGCGGGTCAACGTCAAGCCGCAGGTCGACGAGTGGACCTTCGCCGACGGCCACACGATCATCGTGCTCTCCGAGGGCCGCCTGCTCAACCTGGGCAACGCCACCGGCCACCCGTCGTTCGTGATGTCGAACTCCTTCACCAACCAGGTCATGGCGCAGATCGAGATCTTCACCAAGCCCGAGGAGTACCCGATCGGCGTCTACACGCTGCCCAAGCACCTGGACGAGAAGGTCGCCCGCCTCCACCTGGACGCGCTCGGCGTCAAGCTGACCGTGCTGAGCAAGGAGCAGGCCGACTACATCGGCGTCCCCGTCGAGGGCCCGTACAAGCCGGATCACTACCGCTACTGAGGTCTCCCGGGGGGCGATTCCCCGTACCCCCGGACTAGGGCCGCGTGGTGATTCCGTCACGAGATGCGCAGGTGAGTGCTTGTCAGAAGAAACCCGGCAGCCGTCGCGCCGGTACCGGTCCGTCCCCGGGCTCGCCGAGCTCGGGGACGGCCGCATCAGTTACGCCGAACGGATGATGCCGCTCCTTGCCGCGCTCCGTGCCCGGTTCAGCGTGGACAGGCCGTTCGACGGGCTGACCATCGCCGCCTGCCTGCACGTCACGGCGGAGACCGGCGTCTTCGTCCAGGTGCTGCGGGCGGGCGGCGCGCGGGTGCGGCTGGCGGCGTCCAACCCGCTGTCCACCCAGGACGACATCGCGGCGGCGCTCGCCGCACGCGACGGTATCGAGGTATTCGCCCGCGCCGGGGTGGACAGGGACGCCTACTACCGGCACATCGCGCTCGCCGTGGGAGCCGGCGGCGACGGGGGCACCAGCGCCGGCCGTGACGGCGCCGGCCACGACAACGCCGGCCCCGACGGCGCTGGCTGGGCCGAGGGGCCTGACCTGGTGCTCGACGACGGCGGTGACCTGGTGTCCACGCTGCACACGATCGCGCCGCGCGAGGTGCTCGACGGGGTGCGCGGCGGGTGCGAGGGGACGACGACCGGCGTGCTCCGGCTGCGCCGGATGGCGGCGGAGGCGACCCTCGCCTTCCCGATGATCGCCGCGAGCGACACCCCGGTCACCCGGATCGTGGACAACACCCACGGCACGGCGCAGTCCGTCGTCGACGGGCTGCTGCGCGCCAGCGGGGTGCTGCTCGCGGGCAAGACCATGGTGGTGGCTGGGTTCGGCGCGTGCGGCGCGGGCATCGCCGAGGCGGCCCGCGCGCTTGGCGCCCGGGTAGTGATCACCGAGGTGGACCCGGTGCGCGCGCTCGACGCGGTGCTGCGTGGCTTCCGGGTGCTGCCGATCGCCGAGGCGGCGCCGCTCGGGGAGATCTTCATCACCGCGACCGGCTCGGCGGAGGTGATCACCGCCGAGCACCTGGCGGTGATGCGGGACGGCGCGGTGCTCGCCAACGCCGGCCACTTCGACGTGGAGATCGACGTCCGGGCCCTGTCCGCCATGGCGGTCACGGTGGAAACCGACGTCCGCCCGCACGCGGATGCCTACCAGCTTCCCGACGGCCGCCGCCTGCTGCTGCTCGCCGAGGGCCGCGTGGTCAACCTTGTCGCCGCGGGCGGGCACCCGCCCGAGGTGATGGACCTCGCCTTCGGCATCGAGGCGCTTGCGCTCTCCTGGCTGGCGGGCAACAAGGACAAGCTGTCGGCCGGCGTGCACCGGGTGCCCGCGGACATCGACGCCGAGGCCGCCCGCCTGGTCCTCGCCGCCCTCGGCGCCCGGCTCGACGCCCTGACGGAGGCCCAGCGGTCCTACCTGGCCAGCTGGCACCTCGGCTCCTGACGCGCCAGTCCAGCCCGACCGCACCTTCCCAAGAGCACCGTCAGTCACCGGAGCCGCGCAGCGCCGACCTGGAGACGGCCGCCCGTCCGGCTCCGGGGCGATGGTTGTGGCAGCCATACGCCTATGACCGGCTCGTTGCCGCAACCATCCGGGTTCCGGATGGTGGTCTGGGGGCATCGGTGCGCTGCCCGCCTGCCCGCCTGCCCGCCTGCCCGCCTGCCCGCCTGCCCGCCTGCCCGCCTGCCCGCCTGCCCGGTGGCGTGGTGGCCGGCGGGCGGGTAGCCGGCCGGCGCGGTGGTGCTGCGGGGCGCGGGGCCTGGGCGTGGATCGGGTTCCCGCGTCCGGCGGGCCGGGCTGCGTCCGCCTGCGTCCGCCTGCGTCCGCCTGCGTCCGCCGGCGTCCGGCGGCGTCCGGCGGCGTCCGGCGGCGTCCGGCGGCGTCCGGCGGCGGGCGGGGAATCAAGCGCGGACGATCGAAAAGATGATCACCGGTTTACCACTTGCCTTACCGTGATCGAACTGTTAACCTAGTACCAGGCCCTGGGTGGGCTGGCGGCCGGCATTCCGGCTATGGCGCGCGGGAGCGCGGTGACGCGAAA
>Ga0335078_10015503_pt1 | contig 11318 bp, 9 predicted proteins | sample Lox_Sample_32_FD_206711 | JGI IMG/M metagenome (GOLD analysis project Ga0335078, IMG submission 206711) | Soil microbial communities from Loxahatchee National Wildlife Refuge, Florida, United States - Lox_Sample_3.2 | ecosystem: Environmental > Terrestrial > Soil > Wetlands | place: USA: Florida...
TGCGATCGATCAGCTAGCAATCGACGAGGGCTTTAGCACGTTGAATGGATGGGCCAGTCCATACGTACCACCAAATGGCCAACCGGCGTGCGTCTTGACCTATCCTTCCGGGGACTAGGATGTAGGGTAGGTCGCAACAAAGTCTGCGCTAAGACTCGCAAGACGCAAGGTGGAACGCCCGCACGGCGGATCTCATCCGCTGTGCGGGTGTGGCCCTTCCTATTCCAAGTTTTGATCCGGGTTAGGGAGTCTGTTGTGGCGAACACTGGGTTCTCCCTAACCAACCGGGGTTAGTCTGCTGCTCAAGACTCAGTCATCAACCCGTGAACCATCAGTAGAAACCCCGCAACCGAACCAATCATCAGCACGATCATGATGTAACTCGACGGCAGTCGAGAGAGTCCGCCAGCAAGGAGACTTCCCGCGAAACTCCCTAAGTACTGGAGCACCTGGAAGGACCCTTGCGTGGCGCCCAAGGATCCCTGTCGCGCGACCCTGCTTACCAGGCTGGGTAGAACCGGCTCCAGACCGGTAAACCCGACGAGGAAGAGAATGCCTGGAACTAACACCGCTACCACGCGGGTCGGATCCATTCCAAAGGTGGAGGGGTGAAACAGCAGAGCGGCGCTCAATGCCAGAACCAGAAAAGCCCCTGCCGCTAGTTCCCTACCGAAGCCCCGATCCGCCCCTGACGAAAACCCAAACATCGTCACACCGCTGGCCAGCAGCATGGGAATCAGAATCCGATAGTACTGCCCCATTGGCATATGGTGCTGCACGGTGACGATCAAGGGGAAGTAGAACCAGAAGGAAGTCATGAAGGTGTTCATCAGAAAGCCACAGAGGTCTAGCCTGAAAACTGCTCTCTGGCGGAGGACTTCGAGGAGAGACGATGCAGGCGCAACTCGATGAGGGACAGCCGCCGGCAGATAACGAGCCAGCAGCCAGACCGTAGTCAGCCCCAAGGCGCCCGTTAACCAGAAGAGCGATTCGGTTCCGAAACGCCCCGCAATGACTGGCCCCCCGACGACACCGATTATGAACGAGGCGCCAATGGGTATCCCCAGGACCGCCATCGCCGTCGACCTTCGTTCTTCCTGGACGTAATCGGAGACGGTTGCAAACGCGGTCGACGTGATTGCCCCGATCCCTTGCACGAGCCGACCGAGCACCAACTCGCCGATTCGCACGGAAGCCGGCAGCCAGGCCGGAATCGCGCACAGAAAAGATCCCACGCTAAAAATCGCCATGCCCAACAACAGCACCTTCCGGCGTCCGACACGATCGGAGAGTCGCCCCAGAGGAAACTCCGTCATGGCCATGGCCAGGCCGTAGCAGCCAAAGGCGAACCCGACGAGGAATCGCGACTTGGTGAACTGGAGCCCGTACAATGTAAAGACAGGCAGTACGAGAAACAGGCCCAACATCCGCAAGCCTACTGCGCTGGCGAGAGCCAGGAGAATGCGGCGCTGTGCGGGGGTGAAGGGAATGCGGTTCTTCTTGGTCTCTCCTGGCGCGGGCGGAGGGGCCGAAGGAGCAGTGCCCGGAATCAAGGAAATCACTCCACGAACTCCGCGGTCACCCGTCGAGGCAGGATGCCCTTCTCGAACCCTCGATCGAGCAGAGACTGAACGGCCCGACGCCCGCGCTCGCCGTAGTCGAGGGTCCATTCGTTGACATACATCGAGACGAACTGATCGGCGGTGGGTGTGTCAAGGCCGCGCGCGAATTGCATCGCGTAGAGGAGGGCCTCTTCACGATGGTGCAGGCCATACTGAATGCTGGCCCTCATCAACTCGGGGACGCGCCGAAGGATTTCCGGGTCCAAAGCGCGCCGGATGGCGTTGCCACCCAGCGGCAACGGCAAGCCACTCTCCTGGTGCCACCATTCACCCAAATCCAGCACTTTGCTTAGACCCGCGCGCGCGTAGGTGAGTTGACCCTCATGGATCACCAAGGCGGCATCAGCTTCTCCTGCCGTGACGCGTGCCATCACCTGATCGAACGGAGCAAAGATCGGAATAAACTCACGCTCGAAGAGCTGGAGAGTGAGAAAGGCGGTGGTCATTCGGCCCGGTACCGCGATTCGCTTTCCCTTCAGTTCGGTGCGGCCAAACGAGTTGCGCGCCACCACCAGCGGGCCATACCGCTCGCCGAAACTGGCGCCACACGGCAGGAGGCAATAACGATCCGAGAGGTAGGCATAGGCGTGAAATGAAACCGCCGTGATGTCATAGACCTCTTGAGAAGCCTTCTCGTTCAGTGTTTGAATGTCCTGCAGAACGTGAGTGAACTGGAGATTGCCCGTCGGGATCTTCCGTGTCGCGAGGGCGTAGAACATGAACGCATCGTCGGAGTCGGGACTGTGGGCGAGCTTCAACTCGATCAAGTTGGCGCGACCTTTACCGTTTTTCTGGGTTAACGAGCTTGGCATAACTATCCTGAGGTGCTGGCGCCGCCGCGAAGGATCACGAGCCAGGCAACTTCGCTTCTGCCCGCGGACGACCTCTTGGCTCGCATGGGGGTCAACACAGCTTGCCAAGACGTCTTTCAGAGCGACAGCGGATTACGATAATAGCATAGGCCGCGCCGCTTCTCAAATACCTCTGACGGCTAACCGCTTCTCAGCATGGCGGGACGGAGCCTTGGCTGCGAGGCGTCTGTTGACCGCAGCATCGGACTCCGGTATCTTCGAATTATGGGCCGGGGCTTATTTTCGACTGTGCGGTCCTGGATCGCTAAAGGAGAGTCCATGGCAACGCCGTGTACGCACCTCGATCAAGCGCGGCCTGTCCATCCTAATACCAAGGGCTGCGAGGAGTGCTTGAAAGCCGGTCAGAAGTGGGTGGCGCTCCGCATGTGCCGTGTTTGTGGCCACGTCGGCTGCTGCGACTCATCCCCGGGTCGCCACGCCACCGCGCACTTCACGCAAACGGGCCATCCGGTGATGAAATCCATCGAGCCCGGGCAGGACTGGTCCTGGTGCTACATCGATAAAGCCTACCTATGAGGCTGTCTTGCCTTGGGAACACCCCGGGGTGGCCTGTACTCAGACTGCCCGAACCGGAGCAAAAAGCAGGGGGACGAAACCCGTCCCCCCAGAGAACAAACTCTGCAAGAACCTCGCCAAGGGAATTACTTCCCTACGTAGCCCTTTACAGCGCCGACGCCAGTGCAGAGATTCCAAGGAGCAACCGCGCTGAATCCCATGTAAGGGCCGCAATAGGCTGAGGTGATGTTGGTGAAATCAGTTGTGACCTTCATGTTGTTGTAAATAGTCGTCAGTTCGGCATTGCTGCTGGCAGCGAAAGCGCCGGCGCTGTTGATAATGCCGGCGAGCGATGGCGCCGAGGCACTGGTCCCACCGACGATCCACCACTGGTAGACGTAACCCAAGGACGGAAACGTGTCATAAACGTAGACGCCGGTAAAAGGGTCGGCGTCGAATGAGAGGTCGGGAGTGCAGCGCCACGCGGTTCCGCATTGGGCTTGAACCGAGGCCTTGTTGGTGCCGCTGTTCTGGTAACTCGGTTGCTTCTCATACGCGCTTGGACCGCCGCCGCCATCCACCCACGTCGTGGAGCCGATGAGGTTGAAGGTCGACGGATTACGGCGAGTGGTGAGCCCGCCGGCGCTGACCACGTTGGGTGAAGTACTGGGCCAAATAACTCCAGGACCATCCCCGGAAGATGCGAAATAGACGATATTGGCCGCGGTGAAGCACGCGTCATCGGGGAAGCCAGGCGTCGCACACTTGTCACTGGTTATAGTCTCGCCAGGGAACTCATCTGCTCCCCAGCTCATTGAAATTTCGCCCTTGCCAGTGCTTCTCGCCGGGCAGGTCCCGAGATCGCCGGTGACGGGATCGACCTCGGTTAAGCCACACTGCACCAGGTTATTCGCGATAAGCACCGCCTGCTGCAGGTCCTCGCTGGTCGGCGTACACGCCTCCACGAGATAAAGGTTGGCTTTGGGGGCCATCGCGTGCGACCACTGTACATCAAGCGACTCCTCCAGTTCCCAGCCGCCGGTGGGATCGACTGGAATATAGCCCGGACAGTCGAAGGAGTTGTTGCTGTCGAGGGCAGCAACTACCTGGAATTGGGTCAGAGTCAGTGGAAGTCCGAACTGCAGCGAGAACCATGCCAGGTCGCTTGGTCCAGAGGGATTGTCGTAAGCATCGACGATGGCGATGGTGTTGCTGCCGCCCGTTGGATTAGCCGTGGTCTTGTAGGGATTGCAACCCTCCAGAGAGGCGACCAGACCATATACACAAGCAAGCGAGGCCGGCGTCTCAGCAGTATATATGCCGGGCGGGAATGGGGGTGCCTCGTCAGGCTTGAGTCCGGCGGGAATGAAAACCTCGATGTTGGTGCGGGCGTTAAACTTCTGGCCCCGCGCCGGAGTTTGCCGCATGCTGGAACTTGGAATTACGAGTGTACCTTGAGCCGTCGGAATGTGGGTCGGTGCCGGTTGAGTTGACCCCGACAATTCACCCGTGGATCCCGGCCTCTCTTCCTGGGCCAGCCCCGAAATTGTGAAAGCAAACAGTACCAAGGCCGCGACTGCGGCCAGTGCAAACTTGATTGAGCCCCTCATCGATCCTCCTTCGTTCTTCAGCTCTACTCCTTGCGGTTTGTCTTGCAGCGGCCGTCGTGGCAACCGGTTTGCGACTTCTACCCCAGCCGATGCCTACATTGGCAAAACTTGAGATTCCCTTTCCGTATGTCAACCTTGCGTCGCGTTCTCGGCGGCGGCAAGTGCTCTCGTGGTTGACCCGGCCCGAAACTTAGAAGCGACCGCCACGACAAGCCCTCGCCGCACTCCGAAAACCGTGACCCAACAAGTGGGTTGGAGAACAAGTTACTTCCCGGTGTAGCTCTTGACGGCGCCGACGCCGGTGCACAAATTATAGGGATTGCTCGATGTTCCGGCGTTGTAGCCCATGTAAGGGCCACAGTACGCTGACGTGATGGGAGTAAAGTCTCCCGCGACTTTCATGTTACCGTAAATAGTGGTGAGTTCGGCCTTGCTGCTGGCAGCGAAACTGCCCGCACTGTTGATGATACCAGCGAGCGACGGCGCCGAGGCACTGGTCCCCCCGACGATCCACCACGTATAAACGTAATCATCATACGGAAAAGTATCATAGACATAGACGCCTGTAAATGGGTCGGCATCGAACGACAAGTCCGGGACGCAGCGCCACGTTTTGCCGCAAACGGCTTGAACGAGGCTCGCGTTGGTCCCGCTGCTCTGGAAAGTCGGTTGCTTCTCATAGGCGCTTATGCCGCCTCCCCCATCCACCCAAGTGGTCGACGCGATGAGCTTGAAGGTCGACGCGTTACGGCGAGTGGTAAGGCCACCGGCTGCGACTACGTTCGGTGAGGTACTGGGATAAATGACTCCTGGACTGTCGCCGGTCGAGGCAAAATACACGACATTGGGGGTGGTGAAGCATCCATCAGCGAGACCCCCTCCTGTGTCGGCGGGGTTCCATGTACACGTTGACGCGGTCTCGGTGGGGTACTCGCCCACATCTGCTCCCCAGCTCATGGAAACCTCACCCTTACCGGTGCTTTTCGCGGGGCAGGTGCCCAAGGCGCCTGTGGTGGGATCAATCTCGGTGAGCCCGCACTGGACGATATTGTTAGCGACAAGCACGGCTTGCTGCAGATCGCTCAGGTAACTGGAACAGGCTTCCACGAGATAGATATTGGCCTTGGGTGCCATAGCGTGAGACCACTGGACATCGAGCGATTCCTCTAATTCCCAGCCGCCCGTCGGGTCTACCGGAACTCCACCATAGTAATAGCAGGTGCTGTCGGCGGTGACGGCCGGAATCACCTGGATCTGCGACAACGTCAAAGGAAGGCCGAACTGCAGCGAGAACCATGCCAAGTCGCTCGGCCCGGAGGGATCGTCATACGCATCGACGATAGCGATGGTGTTGCTGCCTCCAGCAGGAACAGCCGACGTCGAATAAGGATCACAACCGGCGACAACGGACACAAGCGTATAAACACACGACAGCGAAGCTGGGGTCTCAGCAGTATATATACCAGGCGGAAATGGGGGTGCCTCCTCAGGCTTGAGTCCGGCAGGAATGTACAACTCCACGTTGGTATGGGCGGTGGACTTCTTTCCCGCAGCAGGGGTTTTCGGAACACTGGATTCAGGAACGATCAACGTGCCCGGCGTGGAGGGTATGTGAACGGGCGCCGGTTGTACCGATTCGGACACGTCTATCGGCTTCCCGGGCTTCAAACCTTGTGCCCCCAGGGAAGTCATAAAACCGAACAAGCTGATGACCGCGAAGACGGTCATTCGTAATTCAATCGCACGTTTCATGCTGTCCTCCATGGATCGGTCAATTTGCTTTTCACACTGGTCTCAGGTCGGCTGCGACACAGCACGGCCAGCGACGGCTACTAAGCCACACCGAGCTTATGAAAATGGATAAGGTGCTAGCTGTGGACTCCCCCCCGCTTTGAGTCAGCCCCTTATTTAACTACCACGCGGGTCAGGAGTCAAGCAAAAAGTTCAAGGAAAATGGTCATACCACCCTCAAGGTTAAAGAACGGTTGATCAATAGGTTGCGCTGTCTCGGGCATATCGGTCCCGATTTTCCTCATGAAGTTGCTTCATCACAGGCGCGGGTCTCAGCCCGGATCGCATCAGCGAGTTCCGGCTGATTTCGATCATTCCGAGGCGTCTCACTTCTTGCGCGCCGCGTCAAACGCTTCGCTCCATCGCGCTACTTGCCTCGAGTCCGGGTTTGTCGCGCGGCAAGTAAACACGAGCCGGTGTCCGCAGGGATCGGTTACTCGAAGATCACGCGTGTTCCAAGGCGTATTTGTCGGTCCTTCGACGCTCGAAGCGTCAAGAGCGGGTGCCGCCCGCGCGCGGGCCGCCAGCGTTTCCACGTCAGCACTCTGAAAGGTCAACGTCACGCTTGTTTGCGGATGGCTGTCAGTGGCGCCGCTGGCTGGGACGAGCAGAACGTCCTGGTATTTCCCACGCCGCAAATGGACCATGCTCGGCTGGCCCTTTACTGGCGGACCTTGGAACACGACGGCGAACCCGAGCGCGTTCGCGTACCAGTTCGACATAGCGGACACATCAGTGACGGCTAGCGTAGCAAACATGGGCATCGGATATATCTCGAAGCCGTTGAATTCGCCAAGCGTCAGCGGCTCGCCGTGCGCGTCGACCGCGCACAAAGCCTCAATCTTCGGTTCTTTTCCCATGTTTAGCTCTCAGTGCATTTGCTCGGCTGGCGCGCCTCCGCCGCCTTCGAAATGAATGATCCCACTTCGTCGCGATAAGGCTTCTTGAATGTGGATGGCCAGTTTGCCTGATCGGCATAGAGTTTCTTGAGGCCGGCCGCCACCGCGGGGTTACCCCCGGTGAAGGCGTCGATCAGGCTTTGCCACCGTCGAGCAAGCTCCTGGGCCTGCTCGCTTGAGGGATCCATGCCTGCCGACACCGCCGCCTCGACTTCCTTGATCAGCGCCGCCCAATCCTGTTGGCCGCGCTCAATCAACTCCGGAGTTCCGCGCTTCGCTAGATCCTGGCGGGCCTCCTCGCTGTAATACCCCTTGATCCATTCCATATTCTGTTCCATGTTGATCACCTCGACGATTTTCCGGAACACTTCCCAATTAGGCTTGCGGCTCCACGTCCGCGACCTCACCGAGCCTTGAGCCCGCTCGATCGCCTGGATCGCGAGATCCAGGTGGCGGCGTTTCTCCTTGAGGATTTTGCCCTGGAGTCGAAGCGCCGCCGGCAGGTCAGGCCCTTTTGGTTCAAGAAGGTCCCTGATTTGTTTGAGGGGAAAGCCAATGAATTTCAGCGCCACGATTTGCTCCAGGCGCGCGAAGTCGCGCTCGCAGTAAAGGCGATAGCCGGAGGCGGTGCGGCCGCTCGGCTTGAGCAGGCCCAGGCGGTCGTAGTGATGTAAAGCCCGGACCGTCACCCTTACTCGCTCGGCGAATTCATGCACCTGATACAAACGTGCCGCCGTGTCGTTCATCGTCATTCTCCCTTCTTAGTGAGAATGGAATCTGACGTTACGTCAGGGTCAAGCACTTTTTTTCAGGTGTCAGGTGTCAGCTCGCACTACGAGGTTCTGTTCTTGATAAGAAGCCCGGTACTGAGAGAGAGGGCTGTTATCCCAGGCCAAACCTCGAGGTCGCGGTAAGAGGTGGTCGTCATCAGTTTCTCCTCTGTTACCGCTCGCTGGTGCCGACGCCTGCTGCCTGGCACCCGGTACCTGACCCCGGCTGGTAAAACGAGAGTTGTGCATCGCCGTGGCGCAGTAGACGAGTGCGGACCAAGGCCGCGTACGCGGTTTCCAGCTCGCAATGGCGCGAGTGTTCCGCCACCACCATCGAGTCAGCCATGAGGATTGGAGAGCGGCCAAGCTGGCGCAGGACGCGGTGGTATTCGCGGATTTGGTCATAGGGAGGGTCAAGGAACACGATGTCGAAGTGCTCGTTCTCCTCTGCGAGTCGGTCGATGCCGGTTGCGGTTTCCCGAGGGATCAGCCGGTAGCCGGCGCCGATGCCCAGGATCTCCAGGTTCTTGCGGATTAACTCTACCGCGGGCCGATGGTGCTCGATAAAGACCACATCGCGCGCGCCGCGACTGAGAGCCTCCAGACCCACCGCACCCGTTCCTGCATACAGGTCAAGAAATGTCGAGCCCTCGACGCGCGGACCCAACACGTCAAAAAGCGTCTCGCGCAACTGGTCGGAGGTTGGGCGCAGATGTCCGCCCTTCAGGGTTTTGAGGTAGAGGCCACGATAGGTTCCGGCGATGATACGCATGATTGGGTTACCTAATGCCGAGGACGATGGCAAATGATGGATCAAAAATGGCAAATGGCAAATGGCAAAGGTCGAATGGCAAATAGCGAAGACGCTTCATGATCCCTGCCTGTACCGCCGCCTCGCCAAAGTCCGGTCTTTACTTCTGCCATTTGCCTTTTGCCATTTGCTTGACTTTCTTTATCAGCCTACCCGAACCAGTCCATGTCGTCGCGGCCATTCGTGCCGCAGGTAGTGGACAAAGGATTCCCACTCCGGCTGCGACGGCGGATGCTCGATGAAATCGTCGGCCTCGCGTTTAGCCCACTGCAGGATTTCCTGGTCGCGTACGAGGTTGGCGATGCGAAACGTCGGGATTCCCGCCTGCCGTGTGCCGAAGAAATCGCCGGGGCCGCGCAGCTTGAGGTCGATCTCGGCGATCTTGAAGCCGTCGGTGGTTTCGGTCATGGTGCGCAGCCGCTCCTCGGCCACTTCGGTACGCCCGCCCGCCGCGACCAGCAGGCACGTCGACTTGCCGCGCCCGCGTCCGATGCGCCCCCGAAGCTGATGCAGTTGCGCCAGGCCGAAGCGCTCCGCGTGCTCGATCAGCATCACCGTGGCGTTGGGCACGTCGACGCCCACTTCCACCACCGTCGTCGCCACCAGCACCTGGACCTCGCCGGCCTTGAAGCGGCGCATGACGTCGTCCTTCTCGTCGCTACGCAAGCGTCCGTGCAGCAGTCCCACGGAAAACTGCGGGAAGACGTTGGCCTTCACGTGCTCGTACTCGCGCACGGCGGCGCGAACGTCGAGTTTGTCCGATTCCTCCACCAGCGGATAAATGACGTATGCCTGCTCTCCCACGCGCAGTTTCTCGCGGATAAACTCAAAGGCGCGCTCGCGATCGTGCTCGGAAAAGAGCTTGGTCACGATCGGCGTGCGGTTGGGTGGAAGCTGATCGATCACCGAGACATCGAGATCGCCATAGAGCGTCAGTGCCAGAGTGCGCGGTATCGGCGTGGCGCTCATCACCAGGACGTCCGGCGTGACGCCTTTGCGGATGAGCGAGTAGCGCTGCATCACGCCGAAACGATGCTGCTCGTCCATGATCGCCAGGCCCAGCCGCTCGAATTCCACGTCCTCCTCGAGCAAGGCGTGCGTGCCCACCACCAGGCGCACGTCGCCGGCAGCGACGCGCCGCTTCAGATCTTCCTTCGCGCTCTCCTTGCGCGCGCTCACCAGCAGATCGACCTCGTAGGGCAGTCCAAGCTGCCGGACGGAGAGAAAATGCTGCGTCGCCAGAATCTCGGTGGGCGCCATCAGCGCCACTTGGTAACCGTTTTCGATCGCCAGGATCGCCGCCTGGATGGCAACAATGGTCTTGCCGGAGCCCACGTCGCCTTGCAGCAACCGGTTCATCGGATGGGGCGAGCACATGTCGTCGACAATTTCCCGCAGCACGCGTTTTTGCGCCGCCGTGGGATGAAAAGGGAGAATCCTCTTGATCACTTCGCGCGCGCTGGGCAACACGCGGAACTCGACGCCCGTTGCAGTCTTCAGGTGACGGCGCTTCAGCGCCAGGCGCGCACCCACGTTGAAGAACTCCTCGAAAATCATCCTTACCTGGGGCGGGGTGCGGAAGCGCGCGAGTGCGTCGAGATCCGTGGTCTCGACCGGAAAATGCGTGAGCCGAATGGCGGTGCTGCGGTCGAGCAGCTTGTTTTTGTGCCGCACGCTCTCGGGCAGATACTCCGGAACCTGGCCCTCCACTGACGCCAGCGTATTCCACGTGAGGCGACGTAAGACGCGCGGGGTGAGCGCGCCGATCGATTCGTAAATGGGCACCACCCGCCCCACTTCCAGCGGGGTCTCGTCGGCTTCCTCGGCTTCGGGGAGAATCTCATACTGCGGCTGGACAATCTGCAGGTTGCCGACGCCGTACTGATCATGCTCCACCTTGCCATAGAAGAAAACCCTCTGCCCGGCGCGGAAGATATGGTTCTTCTGCAAATAAGCGGCGTTGAACCATTTGCAGCGGATGGTGTTGCCGCGGCGGCTGAGGGGCGATCGTCCGATCGGCTGTGGCGGAGCTAAAGTCGGCGGGGTTCGGGATTCGGGGTCCGGGGTTCGCAGAGAAGAATGGGATTCGGGATTCGAGATTCGGGGTTCGCGGAGCGATGACGCAGTCTTCTCTGCAATCTGCGAAAGTCGGCCACCTCCCTCTGCCTCTAATCTTGAGTGGTCGTCTTCCTCGGCAAACCCCGAACCCCGAACCCCTAATCCCGTCTCACTGGCGTCCACCGCCGAAAGGTCGAAGATGTACATGCCCCCACGCGTACGCATCAGGCCGCAAGTCAGCACCCGCGCGAGAATCGTGGCGTACTGGCCCGGCATGAGGTCGCGGATGGGAGTGACGCGCGTCCGGTCTTCATAGCGGAAGGGCGTGTAATAGAGCAGGTCTTCCACGGTGTGAATGCCGCGCGAGGCAAGCAGTACGGCACGCACAGG
>Ga0335078_10015504_pt1 | contig 11318 bp, 8 predicted proteins | sample Lox_Sample_32_FD_206711 | JGI IMG/M metagenome (GOLD analysis project Ga0335078, IMG submission 206711) | Soil microbial communities from Loxahatchee National Wildlife Refuge, Florida, United States - Lox_Sample_3.2 | ecosystem: Environmental > Terrestrial > Soil > Wetlands | place: USA: Florida...
TATCTGGAAGACCGGTCGTACCAACAGGTGGCTCTGGCGATGGGGCTGCCGATGGGTACCGTCAAAACGTATCTGCACCGCGCCAGGAAAGAGCTGGCGCAGCTCATAGCCGAATCCAATCTGCGAAAGGAGAGCGCACCCGCATGGCCTGCCCTGAATTTGAAGATCTGATCCTGGATTATTGCGAAGGCGCCGCCTCGCAAGCCGATAGCGCCCTGCTCGAATCCCATATCGCGGCTTGTAGCGCCTGCCGCGCCTGGCTCGCCGAACAGCGGGAGCTGGACTTACGCCTGGCGAAATCCATCGCGGCGCCATCGCTTTCGCCCGAATTCCCCGGCCGGCTCGCCGCCCGCATCGCCGCCGAACCGCGGCCGCGCGAATTCCGCCGCCTTCCACGCGTTCTCGATGCCATCGGCTGTCTCGGCATCGCGGCCACCGCCGGATATCTCCTCCAGCAATTGCCTCATGCCGGCGATTGGGTGGGCCTGGTCACACTCGCCGCCTCCGCCGCTTTCGCCCTCTGGGAGACCGGCAAGGCCTTGCGGACAACCTACGGCCATCGTCAGGGATTTTAACTTATCGGTGCCCGATGGGATGCGCCACTGGCGCCGGATGCGCCATCGGCGCGGGGTGCGCCACCGGCGGCGTGATCGGACGCGTCACCGGGTACCGCGGGGCGGTCAGCCCCGTACCCCCGCCGCCAATCCGGATCGGCGCATAGGGCGAGCGGCCCGCCCCGAAGCCGTGCCCCATCCCGAGTCCATGCACCCCCAACAGCAGCGGCCGGTACGTGTACCCCGGCAGGTAGAGTGAAGAGAAGCCCGGCTGATACAACGTCGTCCCATAGAGCGACGATTGATACGGCGAAACTCCGCCATAAGCGCCCGCGCTCGAAACCAGCGGCGGATATCCCAGCAGCGGGAAATACGTGAACGCGTCCATCGGCGTATACGTGCCCGAAACCGCGGCCGGATCCTGAATATCGGCGGCAATCGCGTTGTCCGCCGAGATCGACTGCGCGCGGCCCTCCGCCCAATCGCTCAGTGCGTCGTGAGTTTCGGTCTCCGGAGTTTTTTCGGGCGCCAGCACCGCTTCGAGCGGCAGATCGTTCCCTTGCTCCACCGTCACCGGAGCATCGCCCGCCGCCGCCACCACCACCGACCCTCCGCGAACCGAGATGCGCGGCGGGTCGCAATCGATGCGATAGCTGCCCTCGTGCGCCTGGCGTACCGTCCAGTTCTTGTACAGCAACGTCACCGACGTGCCCGGCGCCGCTTCCGCCGATTCCATCATGGCCGAGCCCGCCAGCAGTTCCACCTTGGTATCCGTCAACGCCGTGCCAACCATGCGGATGGCGCTCTTTTCACCCACGCGCAGGAAAACGCCCGGCGTCAACAGGATCTCCGCCCGGCCCTGCTCCGTACGCAGTTCCCCGCCTTCCGGGATCGCTGTGAACCTGCCGAAACGTTGCTCCAGCGGCTGCCCGGCCACCGATACCGAGCCTTCGAAGAAGTGCACCAGGCCGGAATGCGTGGAAATCACCGCCTGCCCATAGGCCGATACCGCCAGAGCGGCGCCCGCCGCCAGTGAAAAAGCATACAAGGAGACGCGAGACATGCACCAACTCCCCGTCCCGAGTATGGCGTCATCCATGCCCCGCGTCAAGGGTATGATGGCGGAATGATCTCGAAGTGTTGGGTAATGCCCGCTCTGTGCGCTGCCATGGCGTGGGCGCAGGCGCCGAATCAGGCCGGAATCGCGCATGTGGCCTTCCGCGTGGCCGATCTTGCCAAAACGCGCGCCTTCTACAACCAGCTCGGGTTCGAACAGTTCTTCGCCATGACCCAGGGCGAGCGAACCACCGAAGCGTTCCTCAAAATCAACGACCGGCAGTTCATCGAACTGTACCCGCGCACGGACCCCTCGCAGGCGCTCGGGCTCATGCACGTCTGCTATGAATCGAACGGCCTGGAGGCCCTCCACACGGAATTGGTGCAGCGCGGGCTCGCGGTTTCCGACGTGCGCAAGGCCGGAGCGGGGAACCTGCTGATGACCATGAAAGACCCCGAGGGCCAGACCATCGAGTTCACGCAGTACATGCCGGGATCGCGCCACTATGAGGACCGCGGCAAGCACCTGGGCGCGAATCGCGTCTCCACCATGCTCGTGGGTGTGACCACGATCGCCCGCGATGCCGCCGCCCTGCGGAGATTTTACGCGGACAAGCTGCCTTTCATCGGGCCGGAACTCGACATCGAAGCCCCCGGCTCCGACGTACACCCTGGCATCCAATTCGCGATTTCGGACTTGAACCAGACAGCGGCGGCGCTGGCGCATTTGGAGCTGCCGGTTCAGAGCGATGCCACCAGGGTGATGGTGACCGACCCCGACGGCATGGTGGTGGCATTTGTAAAGCGCCGGTAGCGCTCACGGCATCTGCGGGCTCGCCGTCTCCAGAATGCGCGCGATCCATTCCGCATGCGGCCGCCCGCAGCTTCGCACCAGCTTCAGCTCGCGATCGAGATCGTACGCCACGCGGCGGATCGAGGGGCAGCCCTCGTCCAATAAAAGGTAGGAGGCCCGCCGGTCGCCGTCGTGAGGCATTCCCACACTGCCGCTATTGGCCACCACAATTCCCGCGACAGTGCGGACAAACGGCCGGTGAATGTGCCCGTACACCACCACGGACTTTCCCAGTCGGCCGTAGACCGATTCCAGATCCGCGTCCGCGGCGTTGTGCATGGGCGCGCGCCATGCCGTCTCGGGGCTCGCATGCACCAGCGTAAAATGCTCCTCGCTGTGCGCGCCCGGCAAAGAGCGCAGCCATGCCAGCCGTTCCTCGCCCACCCGTTCGCGCACATCCGCCGCCATCTCCTCGATGGCCTCCCACATGGATTGCAACTGCGGCGCCGCACTCGCGAACCGCGTCAGCGATGGCGGATCGAACAGCATTTCATCGGTATTTCCGTACACTCCGGGCCAGCCGAGATCGCGCAGGCGATCCAGCACTTCCACCGGGCTCGATCCGTTATCGCCCAGGTCGCCGCCGTGAAGAATCAGGTCGGGCGAGGTTTCGCGCAGATCGGCCAGCACGGCTTCGAACGCCGTCAGATTGCCGTGGATGTCGGAAACGATTGCCGCGCGCACTACTCAGAAAGCCCTCGCCGCTGGAGTTCTTCATCGTACGCGCGATTGATGCGCTCCAGCCGGTCGTACAGGCCGCAAAAAGCGTATTGCGGCTCCATCACGCGCAGATCGTCGTCGCTCAGCATTTCCAAATGGGCTCGCCACTGCTGTTCGAATTCGGCGTTGAAGATGTCGCGGTCGATCACGCTGGTGGCGCGATGGATCAACTTACCCGGCACCAGGATGCGCCAGCGGTAGCGCAGGTTGTCCTCCTGGTCGGGCTCTTCGTGCAGTTCCAGATGGCACGGGATTCCCGCCGCTTCCAGCGCGTCGCGCACATCCACCGAACCTTCCGACGGGTCCGTGGTTCCCGGCCGCGGATAGGCGGAATAGGCTTCCGCCGCATCCTCCAGCCAATCCCGCTCCGCTGGTTCTTCTTCCTCGCTCGGGGCCATTGGCCGCCGCACAGCCGCCGGCGCGGCAGCCTTGCGCCCGGCCACTTCGTCGTCGTAAATCTTCCGCGCCGCTTCCACCAAATCGTTGCGATCGATCTCGCGAAGCTCCTCGTCCGACATGGCGGCATAGTGCTGGCGCAGAAATTCGGTGTCCAGTTGCATGGTTCTACCTTAGCGCGAAAGGTTCTGAACCCGCGACCGCGCTCCGAGGGGGCGGTGCATCTTCCCCGGAACATTCCTCAAACCCATGCGTCTCCTCTTACAATGAGCACGATCCTGTCCGACGTGACCTTCGTCTTCCGCACCCTCCGCACCAATACCGGGTTTACCGCCGTCGCCGTGGCCGCCCTGGCCCTCGGAATCGGAGCCAACACCGCGATTTTTACGGTTGTTGACACCGTCATGCTCGCGCCTCTGCCGTATCGCGACGCCAGCCGCCTTGTCCGCCTCGGACGCAAATACCCCGGCGGCAACGGATATTCCAATTCGATTCCCAAATACATGGCCTGGCGCAACCAGGACGTCTTCGACAGCATGACGCTCTACGACCAGGGTGGGATCGGCATGAACCTCGGATCGGCCGACCACCCCGGGCAGGCCAAGGTCAGCCATGTCTCGAAAGATTATTTCCAGGTCTTCGGCGATTCGCCGGCTATTGGGCGTACCTTCACGGCCGCCGAGGATCTCCCCAACGGCCCGGCAGTGGCCATCCTCAGCGACCGCATGTGGAGAAACCGTCTGGGCGGCGACCCGCAAATCGTCGGCCGCGCCATCCTGCTCAACAACCTGCCGTACACCGTGGTCGGGATCATGCCCAGGAACTTCGAATCCAATCCGCCCATGGATATCTGGCTGCCATTACAGGCCGATCCCGCCAGCACCAATCAGGGCCATTACCTGGCCGCGGCGGCGCGCCTCAAGCCCGGCGTCTCCCTCGAGCAGGCGCGCGGCGCCATGAAGCTGGCGGGCGAGCGATTCCGCGCGGAATATCCCAAATGGATGGACCCGAGGGAGAGCGTGGCCGTCGTCCCCATGAAGGATTCCATGGTCGAAGACGTAAGGCTCGCGCTGCTGATTCTGTTGGGCGCGGTCGGGTTCGTTCTGTTGATCGCGTGCGCCAATGTCGCCAACCTGCTGCTGGCGCGCGCGGCTGTCCGCCAGAAGGAACTGGCCATCCGCGCCGCCATCGGCGCCAGCCGGTGGCGCGTGGTGCGGCAATTGCTTACCGAAAGCGTGATCCTGGCCGGCGCCGGGGCCGTGTGCGGATTCGCCATCGGCGCCGCGGGCGTGCGCGCCTTGCTGGCCATGGCCCCCGGGAGTATTCCGCGGCTCACCGAGACCGACGGTCTTCACCAGCCCCTCCCGATACTCGATTGGCGTATCGCGGCATTCACCATCGGGGTCGCGGCCGTGACCGCAATCCTTTTCGGCTTGTTTCCGGCGCTTTCGCTCTCCAATCCCGACCTGGCATCCACGCTGAAAGAAGGCGGCAGAAGCGGCGGCGGATCGTTGGGCCGCCGCTCGCGTGCCTTCCTGGTGGTGAGCGAAGTGGCTCTGGCGCTGGTTCTGGTCACCGGCGCCACGCTGCTGATTCGCACCTTCAGCGGCCTGCGCTCGGTGAATCCCGGCATCAATCCGCATAACGTTCTGGCGCTCGATACTTCGCTCGCCTCGGGCGCATTCGATTCCACGGAGAAGGTCGACCGCCTGGTCCGCCAGGCGGTGGAGCGGTTGGAAGCCATCCCCGGCGTGCTATCGGCCGCTTCCGCGGTCATGTTGCCGCTCAATGGCAACGATGTTGACCTGCCGTTCAACATTGCCGGGCGTACGGCTCCCAAGGGCGGATACGATGGCGACGAGCAGTGGCGCTCGGTTTCCGCGCACTACTTCCGGACTCTCCAGATTCCGCTGCTTCGCGGGCGGCTGTTCACGGAATCGGATGCCGCCGGCGCGCCCCAGGTGGTGCTGATCAACCAGGCGATGGCGAAGAAATATTGGAAGGGCCAGGATCCCATCGGCCAGATCGTCTTGATCGGCAGGGGGCTCGGCCCGCAGTTCGCGGACCCGCCGCGGCAGGTAGTCGGCATCGTGGGCGACGTCAAGGAAACCGGCCTCGACGCGGTGGATCAGGGGGTGATGTACATTCCGGATGGGCAGGTCGGCGAGGGACTGACGAAGTTCGCCAACAGCGTCGTTCCCCTCGCTTGGGCGGTCCGCACCGCCGGCGATCCGCTGGCGTTGCGCGCCGCCATCGACCGCGAATTCCGCGCCGTGGACGCCACGTTGACCCCCGCCAACGAGCGCACCATGGACCAGATGCTGCACCAATCTCTGGCCCGGCAGAACTTCAACGCGCTGCTGCTCACCGTCTTCGCTTCCATTGCGCTGCTGCTCGCGGCGATCGGAATCTACGGCCTGATGTCGTACTCGGTGGAGCAGCGCATGCAGGAAATCGGCATCCGCGTGGCGCTCGGCGCCTCGCGCGGCGACGTGCTTCGCCTGATGGTCTTGCAGGGGATGAAACTCGCCGTCATCGGCATTGTTCTCGGCCTCGGCGCGGCGTATGCGGCGACTCGCGTGCTGGCTTCCATGCTGTTCGGCGTGAAGGCTAACGACCCATATACCTTCGTCGCGGTGGCTGCGATGGTGGCGATCGTAGCGGCGCTGGCTTCCATGATTCCGGCACGCCGAGCGGCGGGCATCGCGCCCTCGGTGGCACTCCGGCATCAGTAGCGCGCGGCGATCGGCCATGCCCGGCTTACCGTGTTTGGATCATTGACTGCGGCACGACGGGCGTTCCATCATGAACACCATGTGTCGTGCGATGCGCCTTGCGCTTTTCGGCATGGTTCTTCCGTTGCTGGCCCAGACCCCGCCGCCGAAGACATGGATCGATCCGGCCACCGGGCACCGGATCGTGCGCCTTACCGACGAGCCTGGCAGCGCCAGCCCGTATTTCAACCAGAACTGGTTTACCCCCGGCGGCAGGAAGCTGGTCTACACTTCGCCAACGGGCATTTACACGCTCGATCTCGAAACCCATGCAAACCGGCGCGTGGTGGAAGGGCGCGTTCGCCTGGTGGAGGCCGGCAGGAAGACGGCGAGCGTGTTTTACATCAAAAGCGGCTCCGTCTATCGCACCGATACCGAAACCGGCGCCACGCGCGAGATCGCCCGGCTCCCTCCCAATGGCTCCGTCAGCACCGTCAATGCCGACGAGACGCTGATCGCCGGCACGTTCACCGAAGCGGCCGGCCCGGCGGGCAACGCTTATGCCGCCCCGGCGCAACAGGCACAGAGCCTCGACCAGCCGCCGAACAAGGGCCAGATGATGGAAGAGCGCCTGGCGGCCCACCTTCCCATGGGCCTGTTCGTGATCGACACGCGCACCGGCGAATTGAAAACCATCCTGCGCAGCACCGACTGGCTCAACCACTTGCTGTTTTCGCCCACCGATCCCGCCCTGCTGATGTTCTGCCACGAAGGCCCGTGGCACAAGGTGGACCGCATCTGGACCATCCGCGCGGATGGCTCGCAACTCACCAAAATCCATACCCGCACGATGGAAATGGAGATTTTCGGCCACGAATTCTGGAGCCTCGACGGAGGCACGATTTTCTACGACTTGCAGACGCCGCGGGGAGAAGACTTCTGGCTCGCGGCGTATGGAGTGGCGAACGGAGATCGCACCTGGTACCACCTCGAGCGCAACGAATGGTCGATTCATTTCAATGTGAGTTCGGACGGCAAGTTGATGTGCGGCGACGGCGGAGATCCGGGGCAGGTTGCCAAGGCGCCGGACGGCGCGTGGATTTACCTTTTCCGCCCCGAGCGGACGGTCAACCGCGGGGTGGAAGAGAAAGGGTTGATTCGGACGGGCGTCCTGCGCGCCGAAAAACTGGTCAACATGGCGAAGCACAAATACACGCTCGAGCCCAACGTGCGCTTCTCGCCCGATGATCGGTGGGTCCTGTTCCGCTCGAATATGTTCGGGCCGGCTTACATTTTCGCCGTGGAGGTCGCCAAAGCGCAGTAGGCCCGCCGGAGCGGTTTTCCGTCTGGCTCCTTGCCGGTGGCTCCTCCATTGCCGCCGGTAGTGGCAAAATTTCGATGGCGGGTGCGAGGGAGCGTTGCTTTTCGCGCGCCAGTGTCAGACCATCATGGACCGGGCCCCGCGCGGTCCCCCACTGCAAGCTGACCTTCCTTCTGCCCCACCCGTTGGGAGTCCCCGGCTGTTCAATCCGGCGCCGCCGCTGGATACCGCTGGCTTCCGTTTCGATCGAGCCCCTCCTTCCACCGCGTAATCGCCGCCTCCGCTATTGTCGGCCAAGCCTAACAATATTCGCTATTTGGCCGATATGAAAGCAGTGAAGATCTCCGTCCCCAGGCTTGCGGCGGCCCTCGCTTCGCTTTTGTGGCTGTCGCAAGCCGGCTGTTCGACGAGGCTCTCGAACCGCTTCCCGGTCCTCACCAGCATTGCCGCGGTACGCCGGCTTACGCCGGAGCAGGCCGCGCTACGATATCCCGTGCAGATTCAAGCGGTAACCGTCTATCACGATCCCCTCCTGAAGATTCTGATCGTACAGGACGACAGCGCCGGAATCCGCGTCGACTTGTTGGACCAGCGCCGCGATTATGCGCTGGGCGATGTTCTCAAGATCACCGGCGTCACGGGGCGCGGCGAGTTCTTCCCGGTCGTTCAGAATGCAGTCGAAACCCGCGTGGGACAAGTGCCGCCACCCAAGCCGCTTCCTCTGACCGTTACCGAACTCGATTCCCCCTCGCGCCAGTATCGTTACGCGGAGTTTCATGGCATGGTTCGCTCCTGGAGCGAACGAAAAGACGGCCGGCTCCAACTCGACCTCAGCACCGCCGGCATTCCCGTGGAGGCCATTGTGCTCCACCGCGGCATCGTCCCGCTCGACGGGCTCATCGGCGCCAAGGCGCTGGTTCGCGGCGTGCCCGTCCCGCTCTACACCATCGCCGGCAAATTACTGCACCGTCAGTTGCTGGTTGGCGGTTCGGATGATTTCAAGGTGGAACAGAAAGGCCCCACCCAATCTCCCGGCACGGCGATCGCTTCCGGAAACTCGCGCCCGTTGACCTCCGCCGCGGCCCTGAGGAGCATCGCGCCGGCGGCAGCCAAGCGGAAGCTTCCGGTCTTGCTGAACGCCGTGGTCACGTTCTACGACCCGGACTGGCACTTGCTGTTCGTCCAGGATGGGACCGCCGGAGTGTTCGTACACAGCCCCGGATTTTATCCCGTGAAAACCGGGGACGCGGTGGAACTGACCGGCATCGCAAACCTGGAGGGGTTCGCTCCCATGGTGGACCGGGGGGCATTTCGAGTGCTCGGAACCCGCCCATTGCCGCGGCCGCTGCGGCTGTCTCCGCAACAATTGTTCACCGGTGAGTACGACAGCCAGTGGATCGAAACCGAAGGAGTCGTGCAGTCTGTGCAGCGCGTTTATCAACACCTTCTGCTCGCGGTGTCCGCGGGATTGTACCGCTACACGGTGCACATACCCAGCCCCAACGGCGCCCCGCTTCCCACCGATCTGGTCGATGCCACCGTCCGTCTCGAAGGCGCGGCGGGAAGCGTGTTTAACGACCGCCGCCAGTTGATCGGCGTCGAAATTTACGTGCCCCGCCTGAAACTGATTCGCACGCTCAGCCCTGGCGGGCAGGAAGCCCTGCCGGTGCGGCCGATCGTGACGCTTCTTCGTTTTGCCCATGGCGAGGACTGGCAGCACCGCGTACGAATTCGCGGCATCGTGGAGTACCACCGCATCGGCACGCGCGAACTCTATGTGAGCGACGGGGAAGCCGGAATTCTGGTCCATACCGAGCAGGAACAGCAATTCCGTGTTGGCGACCGGATCGAGGCCACGGGATTTGCCGAACCCGGCGAGATCAGCCCGGTTCTGGAGAACGCCTCCGTGGTAAAGGCTGCCGCCGGACCGCCTCCAAGACCGGTTGGCCTGGAGGCCCAGGAAGTCCTCAGCGGAAATTCCGACGGCCAGGTGGTGACCGTCGAGGCAAACCTGCTCAGCCGCGTCATTCAAGCGAACGAAGAGGTTCTCACCCTCGCGGCCGGCGACATTCTCTTTAACGCGACCATCGCCAACAGCGGGCCAAGCGATCCTCTCGCCGCCGTTCGCGACGATTCGCTGGTTGCCGTTTCCGGAGTGTGTGTGGTCCGCGGTTCCGCGCGCGACGGCGTGCCACGGTCGTTTCAAATCCTGCTCCGCGACCCGCGCGACATCACGGTTCTGCGGCCCGCCTCCTGGTGGACCCGCCAGCGCGTGATCCTGGTTTCGGCATGGCTTGGCGCCGTGATTCTGTTTTCCGGAGTATGGATCTCGATTCTGACCGCCCGCGTGCGTCGGCAGACCAAAATCATCGAGGCCAGGCTCGCCGCCGAAGCTGCCTTGAAAGAAGAAGCGCAAGCCGCCAATCGGGCCAAGAGCGACTTCCTGGCGAACATGAGCCACGAAATCCGCACGCCCATGAACGGCATCATGGGAATGCAGGAGCTTCTGCGCAAGACCCCGCTCACCTGCGAGCAGGAGGAGTACGTCCATTCCGCGCAGGAATCCGCGGATACGCTTCTCTCCATCCTGAATGCCATCCTCGACCTGTCGAAAATCGAGGCCGGCAGAATGGAACTGGAACAGCGCCCGTTCAGCATCCCGGCGGTTCTCGATGAGACCCGGCGATTGATGCTGGCCGTGGCGAAACGGAAAGGCCTGCAACTGACTTGGGCCATCGGTCAAAATGTGCCGGCAACGGTGGCAGGCGATTCCCTACGCCTCCGGCAGGTGCTCGCCAATCTTGTGGGGAACGCCATCAAATTCACCCCCAGCGGCGGCGTACACATTAGCGTCGAGGTCGAGAGCCAAAGCGAATCCCGCGTTCAACTGCGGTACGCGGTCTCCGACACCGGCGTCGGCGTCCCGCCAGCCTTACGGGAAGCCATTTTCGAGCCCTTCCGTCAGGGCGACACTTCGGTGTCGCGGAAGTTCGGAGGCACCGGGCTCGGCCTCGCCATCTCCAAGCGTCTCGTGGAAATGATGGGCGGCCGCATCTGGGTGGAAAGTGAAGAAGGGCGTGGCAGCGTATTCTGCTTCACGGCTCGTTTCCAACCGGCAGCCGTTGTGGACACCGCTTCGGTCCCAGCCCTGCAATCGATCGATGACGCCCCCGAAGCATCCGCGAGGAAACTGAAAATCCTGCTGGCGGAAGATAATCCTGTAAACCAGCTTTTTGGCGTCCGCGCTTTGGAGCGCGCCGGTCACTCCGTGTCGACGGCGGCGAACGGACGCGAAGCCATCGCGAAATCAGCCGTTCAAGCCTTCGACGTGATTCTCATGGACTTACAGATGCCGGAAATCGACGGTCTCGAGGCCACCCGCGAAATTCGCCGCCGCGAAGAAAAGACCGACAGCCATGTCTGCGTGATGGCCCTTACCGCCTGTGCCATGAAGGGGGATCGCGAGCGTTGCCTGGCTGCCGGGATGGATGGGTATTTCACCAAGCCGCTCAACCTCCGGGACCTCCTCGATTGGTTGTCACGCTTCCACCCGGAGCAGCGGCTCCTCCACGCCCCAGCGTTTGACGCCCCGTCCACAAAACCAGGCGATTAGCGAATCGGCGCTCCTGGCGCAGGCAGATCCTTTCGAGTCCAGCACCGCGAACGGCTCGCCTCGACCCCCGTCCGCGCGCGCCAGCCGAACC
>Ga0335078_10015505_pt1 | contig 11317 bp, 9 predicted proteins | sample Lox_Sample_32_FD_206711 | JGI IMG/M metagenome (GOLD analysis project Ga0335078, IMG submission 206711) | Soil microbial communities from Loxahatchee National Wildlife Refuge, Florida, United States - Lox_Sample_3.2 | ecosystem: Environmental > Terrestrial > Soil > Wetlands | place: USA: Florida...
CACCTCCGCCACCATGGACAACTGGTCCGCCACCCGGTGGATCACCCGCATCGCCCGCGCCAACGGCCTGCCGGCCGGCGGCGAGAACGCCGGCTACAACATGCCCGCCAGCCTCAACACCCACTACCTGGACACCTCAGCGGCCGGCATGATGGCCGACGCCCTCCGCCAGGCCCAGACCTGCGGCTTCACCGCCTTCTACTGGGCCCACGACGTCCACCTCTGGGACGGCAAGCACACCCTGACCCAATACACCACCGACATCACCAACTCCTATCCGGCCGGGATCATCACCGGCTACGCCGGCTGCCTGGACGATTACGGCTCCAGCGCCGCGCCCGGCACCACGGTTGACCTTTACCCCTGCAACGGGACGGGCGCCCAGCGCTGGACGCTGCAGGCCACCAGCGGCACCTACACCGGCGAGTTGGTCAGCAGCAACGGCCAGTGCGTCAATGACGCCGGCTACGGCGGTGCGGGCAGCAAGGTCGTCCTGTGGGCCTGCACCGGCACCAGCAACGAGGTGTGGACCTACTGGCCGGCGTACCAGGAATACAGCGTCAGCTACGGCGGCCATACCTACTGCCTGAACGACCCCGGCTACTCCGCCGCGAACGGCACCCAGCAGATCGTGTGGACCTGCCCGGACACGGCCAACGAGCAGTACTCCCTCCCGCACTGAGGAAGCGCGCCGGGTGGTGCGATGCCGCCGCTCTGTCGCGATACGTCCAACTCGGTCTCCTTCACCGGGAGGGTTGCAGGAGCAGCGCGATAGGTCACCCGTTGGCTCAGTGCATGAGGATGGACGACAGGTGAGATAGGGCTGCCGTACTGCCACTGCTGACGAGGATCCGGGGCGGTAGCCACAGCCCACACTCGGTCACGTAGCGCTTCGATACCGGCACTGGCCGTCGAGACGCGCAGGCGGAAGCGTTAGGGGACGTCACCCAACCGCTGGAGAATTCACCTTACCCGTTCCGGCTTCGGCGTTGATCAGGCCAGCGATCGCGGGGTCACCGCGCAGCTTGTCCAGGCAGCGGCTTCGGCTGGGCCCGATGCTCCCGACCGGGATGCCCAGCTTGGCGCTGATTTCGGCGTAGGGCACGGGAGGGTCTTCGATCAGCAGGGCGATCAGCCGCTGGCATTTGGGTGGCAGGCGCGCGAAGGCCTCGCGTAGCGCTGCGTGGCGCTCCGCCAAGAGCAGTTCATGTTCGCCTATCCCGGTCTGATTGTCCGGGATGTTCTCGGCGTCCAGCGGACTGCCGACAGCGTCTGGTCGTCGCGCTACGCGCAGGACCCGGAGGCATTCCCGCCGGGTGGTGGTGGCGAGCCAGCCGGCAAGGGCGGCCGGATCGCGGACTCTGTCACGGTGGGCCACAAGCTGCAGCCAGACATGCTGGCCGACGTCGTCGGCGTGGGTCCCGTTCAGCCGGTACCTGCAGCAGATTGACCAGATCAGCGGGGCGAACCGTTCCACCAGTGCGTCCCAAGCCTGGGCTTCGCCATTTTCCGCACGCATCATCAGCTCAGCTATGGACGAGTCATCGCACATCGGAGTTGCGTCCTTTCAGGTAGGTGCTCGGAACCGGCCTGTTGTGCAAATGCAGCCAAGCGTGTCCGTATCGCTATGTGCGGCCAGCCGGCGGGCATCTGAAATTCCCATGCACTTTTTCGGTTTCTCTCGGCCGAGCGGTTATGTTGCACGACACTACGTCCGGTTCTCCTGGCGGTCCGTTTAGCCGATGACACTTTCGGTGTCGGCGTGCCAACACAGGACCCTGGGCACAGGCAAGGGAAAGGCCGGACGGGTGAACGTGAGTGAATCGCCGAAGACGCCTCGTTACGTGGACTCCCGCTGGCGGGATGCTGGAGGCGGGAGAGCAGGGACCGCCGCTGGAAGGCGGCAGGTGCTGGCCGGTGTACAACGACCGGCCGGGAGCGAACCGCCGTCCCCGGGGTCCAGGCGGCACCCACCTCACCCACCCCGGCCGCACCTCGGCCAAGCGTGTCGGAACGTGACGACCCCGTTGGGGTCCGGCCGGCCGGCCGTCCGGCCGGCCGGACGCGAGGAAGGATCAACTCCCCAGCGGGCACAGGAAGGCCCGGGAAGCGAACGCCGGCGGCCGAAAGGCAGCGGGAAACCGGCACCGCGAACTGGCTCCTCCGCCAGCGGCTCCCGCATAACCGGCCGGACAGGGGCAGGTGCCCCGGCCCGAAAGGGCGCTGACGCGGGCCTGGTGGGCCTGCGGAGGAAAGCAAGCGCGGCCGCGTGGAGGCCCCTGCCCGTCAGGCGGGTATATGTCCCGAAGCGCAACGGGAAGCGCCCGGCCTCGGGATCCCCGAATTTTGTCGGCCAGGAAACCGCAGGCTAGATCGGTCCGGAATTGCCTGCCCGCTGGCGCAGGCCCTTACGGTTCAATACAACGATCTGGCTACGGCTTACCTCTACTATTCCGCTGGCAACTAGTCGCCGGAGGACCTGGTTCGCCGTGGGACGGGTAGTTCCGGCGAGGCTGGCGAGCATTTCCTGGGTCACTGGGATCACAACGCGTTGATTGTCCACTGTATACAGGTCGCACAAATCCAGGAGCCGACGTAGAACGCGTCTTTCGACGGGTACGTACAGCGCCTCGAGCAAATAGCTGTTGAGCTTCTCCACTCGCGCAGAAAGGAGCTCTACGAGAAAGCGGTCGACGCCTGGATAGGATGTCCTGAGGCGCTCGAACTGGTTCCGGCCAAGTGACAATGTCTCGCATCGTTCCAGCGCGACCACCGTGGCTCCCCGGCGATGAGGATCGCTGACCAAAGCAAGCTCGCCGAAAGCGTCTCCGGGCCCAAGGATCGCGACGACGACGAACTCGCCGCCGTGTAGCGTTACGCGCACGCTGACATGACCCGCGGCAATCAGGTGGAGAGTGTCTGCTCCGTCGCCCTGATGAAAGATCACCTCATCACGACGGTAGGCCCGCCGGCTCAGGCTAGCGACCACCCTACGCCGGTCTTGCAGCGGCAGCGACGCGAGAACCGGCCAGTCCATGACTCCACTATGCCGTGACGCCGGCCGAGCGCGCCGCGGTCGAGGCCGCGGCGGTGCTCGGCGACGGCGGAGACGTCCGCGTGGTGCTCCGCGCGGCTGACTCCGGGAAGACGGGCGGCGCCGCGTCGGTGCTGGCGGCACTGGACGCCGCCGTCTCGTTCGGGCTTCTTGACGGGGAGGATCTCGCCCGCGGCCGGATCACCTTTCCGCACATGCTGACCAGGCAGGCCGTCCTCGACCTGACCAGCCCGTCGCGCCGGGCCGCGCTGCACGCCCGGGTAGGCGAGGTGCTTCAGTCCTCAGGTTCCCGCTCGCCGACGGGGGTACGGCAACTCGCCTACCACTTCGCCGGGGCCGCCGCCCTGGGCTACGGCGAAACCGCCGCCCAGCTTCTGCGGCAGGCGGCCGGGGATGCCGAGCGGAGCCTGGCGTTCGAGGACGCGGCCGCCTGGTACACCCGGGCGGCCGACCTCACCGACGGACCCGATTCCGATCGCGACGAGCTGTTGCTGTGCGCCGCGGACAGCCATGTCCGCGTCGGCGACTTCGCCAGTGCACGGACCCTGTACCTTCGGCTGACCGGATCCGGTGACAGCCGGGTGCGGCTACACGCCGCGATCGGCTACGAGAACGCCGCCTGGCGGCCCGGGCTGCCGGGAACCGAGGCCTGCGTACTGCTGGTCCACGCCCTGGAAGGCGTGCCAGAGGACCCCGACGACCCCCGGTACGTGCGGGCTCTGGCAAGCCTGGGGCGCGCCACCGCGTTCGCCGGCGACGTTGAGCGCTCCCGGCGACTGGCCGATCTCGCACTCGAGCACGCCCGCCGGCTCGGCAACAGGCAGCTGCTCGTGCACGCGCTGGAAACGATGATGTGGCAGCCCGCGGTACCGGAGACGGTGGGCCACCACCTCGCGCCAGCCGCCGAGCTCGGCCCGCTCGCCAAAGCGGTCCAAGACTGGTCCGCGCTCGGCACAGCGGCGGTATTCAGCAGCGCCATCGGCTACATCAGCGGCGACCGCGCCGCCTGGGCGGCGGCGACCGCCGACCTGGACCTGGCGGTGCGCGGCAGCGGGCAGCCGTTCATCGCCTTCATGCGCCGCTGCGGCGACTACGCGCATGCCTTCCTGAACGGCGACTTCGCCGCCGCAGCGCAGGTGGCCGAGAACCTGCTGGAACTGGGCCAGTCCTTCGGGCCCGACGACACCGAGGGAACCTACGGGCTGCAGATGTACATGATCCGCCGGGAGACCGGGGCACTGGAGCAGGTCCGGCCCCTGCTGGGCACCTTCCGGCAGGCGCTGGGCACCTGGGAACCGGGGCTGCTGGCGCTGTCTACCGAGCTCGGGCTGGCCGAGGAAGCACGCAACCTGTTGTGGCAGGTGCTGGAACGGGTTGACCGGGCCGCCGCCCGGCAATCGCCGTGGGCGCAGTGGACCGCGGTGCTCGTGTTCCTCACGGAGGCGGCACTGGCGCTCGGTGACGTTACCGCTGCGCGGCTGCTGCGGCCGCTGCTCGCCCCGTACTCGGGAAAGCAGCTGATCACCGGGCAATTCGTCGCGGTGTTCGGGCCGGCTGACGCGTACCTCGCCGCGCTGGACTCGCTGCTGGGGAATGGTGATTCCGCGGAGCGGCTGTTCACGGCGGCGCCGGCGCAGGCAACCGGCTTCGGCGCGCTGGTCCACCGGGCGTCAGTGCTGACCGCGTGGGCAGCCCACCTGAGCGCTGGCGGCGGTGCTGAGGCCCGGGCGGCTGACATGCGGGTGCAGGCGCGGCGGCTGGCGGCCAGCACCAGGCAGGCACGGCTGCTGCGGCTGCAGGCCGCCATGATGGCCGCGTCACGGGGCTGGATTGAGGATCCGGTGCCTCGCCCAGCACGCTTAAGCCGGCTGCCCCGGATTGACCTAGCCCGCGGGCACCTCGTTCGGGATGCCGGCCGCCGAGCCATCCGGCAGGACCATGCCGCCGACCTCGACGACAGCATCGGCGGGCAGGCCCGCGCGCTCCGCCGCCCGGTGGATCGCATCCGCGAACGGCGCCTCGTAGAGGCAGTACGTCTTGCGCTTGTCCGCCGACAGGAACGAACAAAGCCAGCGCACGCCCTGTTCTTCGTTGATCCGGTTGATCTGGTCGGCCTCCTCGGCCGAGGTCTCCAGGTCGCCGTCGAACCGGCGTTCCACCATGAAAATCGGCACGCGTCCCTCCCCCCACCTTGGTTTGCCCGATAACGTACCGCGCCGGATGGCGGTTTCCCAGGCTTCCGCTGCGTACAGCGCTTCCATGCAGGCGGCGGCACCGTCCCCGTCGCCGCTGGGATGACCAGCCGCACCTGGGCATCAGCGAACGCCTGGATCATTTCTGCGACGAGGCGACATTCGTGGACCGGGACCAGGCCAGCCCCGATTTGCCCGACTGGCAGACCAACTGGCGCCACCTCACCGCCGATGGCAAGATCGCCGAGCTCAGCCACCCATCAGCCGCAAATCAGAGCTGGGGTTTCCCCCGCCCGGTCGAGCCGCCTTCTGGCGTCTCCTGAATCAGCGTCGAAGACTCCACCCTGCCTGACGGCGAAAATCACAGCCGGTTTAGCCGCAATACGCCGGGCGCCAGTCGCCGGCCTGCCTGGATAACACCGGCTAACCGCCGTCACGTTCGCCTGTTGTGCATGCGGGCAAGGAACCGCGCCCATTCAGGACCCGAGAACGTCAGCACCGGCCCATGCGGATCTTTTGAGTCACGGACCAGAATTGAGCTCCTCACCGCCGCTACCTCCACACAGCTCTCGCCTCCGCTCACGCCGCTCTTCCGCCACGTCGTTCGGTAAATTCTGACAGCAAGCAATGGACCTCCGTAACGACGCTGGCGATCTTCCCGTGGGGAACATAATGCGAGTTCCGCCGGGCGTAACGGCCAATCGTGCCACGACGATAGACCGTGGCGCCCCCGCCAACGAGCAAGGCAAACCTCTGCATCTTCGTCGCAGTTCCCACCGGGGAATTGTAACGGCGAAGGCATCAACCGCCTAGACCGAACTTCCCGCACGACGGATGGGCCCACATGTTTGACTAGGGGAAAGCTGTTCCGCTCATGGACGTACATGTCGACCCGGCCGTGAGCCGGAGCTGTTTCGCCTGTTCAGCGGGTGCGCCGGTTACAGGCCAGGGGAAATTCGGTCTAGACCAGTGAAGCACAGGCCAGGGAGCTTCACAACCTCAGCAGTTACAAGAATCCCGTTAGTCATTCCTGTCACGAAGGACGGAAATCGCAACCCGAGTAATTCTGGTGTCATTGGTCACAATAACTCTTTGCAGCACCAGGCGACGGCCCGGGTTTCTGGCTCCGGCGACTCAACCGAGAGTCATACTCTCAGCTACCTGGCTGATCAGCTCGACTGATTTCTTCGGGCCGAGGGACTGCTCCCGCAGTCGCTCGAAGGCCACACGATGTGTCAGGATTTGCGGATCTTCGCCGGTTAGCAGCGCGCTGGGATTCGATCCGCCGCCACGGGCATTCTCCAGATACAAGACATCTTCATCATCGCCTGGAAACTCAAGTACCGTAAACGGCCCTTTCATGCCCGGGTGAACGCCAGCACTGAACGGCACGATCTCTATGGTGATGTTTGGCTGCCGGGCGGTCTCGGCAAGCTTACGCAACTGACGGCGCATGATGCCGGGGTTGGTCGGTGCTCCCACCTGACGCTGGATGGCCGCCTCGTCCAGAATGAAGAAGAACAGCCGCCCCGGCTCCTCCAGCAGTTCCTGGCGGCGTATTCGAATCTCGACCAGCTTGTCGGCGCGATCCGCAGCATATTCGAGGGTGACCGCACGAGCATATTCCTCGGTTTGCAGCTGGCCTGGAATGAGCGTCGGCTCGAACTGGCGGATAATAGACGCGGCCGCTTCATATCCGACAAAGGTCACGTACTGAGGGGATGTTACATCGCGGAACGCGGTGAACCACGACCGCTGGCGAGCGGCACGCGCGAGGGCGACCAGTTCCTCAACGTGGTCCTCGTCGGTGATCTGGTACCGCGCCAGCAATGACTTCAGGTCACTGACGGAAATGCTGACGCCGCCGCCCTCAATCCGGATGAGCTTGGATAGGGACCATTCCATCGCGGCAGCAACCTGCTCCTGGGTCATTCCGGCATCCTTGCGTATCCGGCGCAACTCCCGTGTCAGCCGTCCCCGCTGTATCACGGACCCCTGAACTTCTGCCATGTCAGGCCTGATCCTCTTCTATGTCTGAGCTACCACGCAAAGAGCCAGGTAGCAGAGCGATTGCTGGCTTGCCGCCACAAGCCAGAAAGCGGGATCGTATCACCCCTGGTCGCGAAGTGAATAACACTTGCATTTCAACCGGAAGGCCGCTCACGTCCACGCTATGGCTTTCTGCCACCTGGCTATCGTACGCTTGGCTAGGTGAGAGGTTGACATCGTACCGTAGCTTACGGCTACATGCTGTCGCCGGGTGGATAAACACGCCGGCGAATGCCGCGACGCCCACGATTACCGTGCCCCCGCACCGGAGGGAGGCCCGTTTATGCACCTGCCATCTGACGCCGGGGCAGGCGGCTGTCCCACCGGGGCGTCATGGCGGCATGTGCGATCCTCCACGACCCCGGAGCCAAGGGCGGAGGGTAGCCATGTCAGTGAGTAGCCTGCCGCTGGGGCCGGAGCCCGAGGAACCCACTCGCTTGCTCCCCGGCACCCGGCGCGACTATGCGCAGCACTGCTCGCTGATGGCGGCCGACATCGCCGGCTTCAGCCGTCCCGATCGGGACGACGAGATTCAGCTCCACCTCCGCACGTCGCTGTACGGAATCTTTGGCGCAGCCTTCCGCGACATCGAGATTGCCTGGGAGGGGCCACACGACCTCCATCGCGAGGATCGGGGTGACGGCGTGACGATCGTGTTCATGCCGCACATCTCCACGGGGCTGCTCGTCAGCCAGCTCCCGGATCCGCTCCTCGCCAAGCTTCGTCACCACAATAAGGTGTCGAGTCCCGCCGCCCAGATTCAGCTCCGGCTGGCCCTGCACGCAGGCTTGGTGACCCGCGACGCCAACGGCTTCGCCGGCCAGGCGGCGATCCACCTCTTCCGCATCCTCGAGGCTCCGCCGGTGAAGCGCGAACTGGCAGTGTCCGGCGCCGACCTCGCGCTCATCGCCTCGGACTATGTGTACGACAACTTCATCCGCGACGCGCGCGGCCCGGTGAATCCGGATGCCTACACCCACGTCAAGGTCAACGTGAAGAACACGCGCACCCGCGCCTGGTATCGCCTCGGGGGCGGGCCGCCACGCGATCGCGCCAGGTCCGCGAACGGCCACGCCGTACTTGCGGCCAGCCGGCGGAACCTGCCGGTGTTAGGGCTTGCCGACGGATAATCCGGCTCATTGCACGGACCCGGCGCTTGCGGGCGCCGATGCTGCGGCGTCGCCGCCGGTGTCCTCGGCGTGGTAGCGGGCGAGCAGTTCCTGCTCCTGCCGGTTCCTGGGAAACAGGAAGAACACGAGCGCCGTGCCGAGCAGGACCGCGACAATCCCCGCCGTGTAGGCCCACTGGTCACCCGCCAGGAACGAGGCCTTTGCCCCGGCCGTGATCTGCCTGGCGTACTGCGGGTACTGTTTCGCGACCTCCGCGGCGCTCGAGAACGACTTGGTCAGCTCGTTCTGGACGTTGGCCGTGATCTGCTGCTTGTGCGGCGCGGTCGCGATCGCGGCCGAAACCGCCGCCGCGTACCCCGCCGCGAGCAGCGCACCGAAGATCGACTGCATGACCGCGCCACCTAGGTCGCGCTGCAGGTCAGCCGTGCCCGACGCCATCCCCGCGCGCGGGACCGGGACCGAACCCGTCAGGGAATGGGAGGCGGGCGTGCCGGCGAAGCCGACCCCGATCCCGATCAGCGCGTTCGCCAGGCCGACCTTCCAGAACGGGATGTCCTGCTTCCACAGCAGGAGCATGACGAGGAAGCCAAGCAGGAAGAACGCGTAGCCAGCGAGGAGGGTGAACCTGGAACCGCGCGTATTCACCAGCTTCGCTGAGGCCGGCGCGACAAGCACCATGAGCACCGCCATGGGCAGGATCGCGAGCCCGGCGTCCAGCGCCGAGTAGCCGAGCACATTCTGCAGGAACTGCTGGCCCACGAACATCGCGCCCATCATTGCGCCGAACACGATGATCCCTGCGGATCCGGCCACCCAGAAGATTCGGCGGCCTGCGACGTGCAGGTCGTACAGGGGATTACGTGCCCGGTGCTGCCGGATGACGAAGGCTATGGCCGCGACGATCGTGATGACCGCCAGCCAGAGGGTCAGCGCGCCCTTGCCGGGAACAGGGGCGAAGTTGATCGCCAGGACAAGCGCGCCCACGAACAGGATGGACAGGAGGCCGCCGGGATTGTCGACGGGACCAGTCGTCTCGTTGACGTGGGCAGGCACGAAGGCGAGCGACATCGCCAAGGCCACGACGGCAAGCGGCAAGGTGATCAGGAACACCGACCCCCACCAGAACCGCAGCAGCAATGCCCCGGCGATCAGCGGGCCCAGCACGCAGATGGCGCCGCCGACACCCGACCACAAGGCGATCGACCGGGTGCGCGCTGGCCCCGACCACAGGGCCGTGATCACCGCGAGCGTTGTCGGGTAGGCCATGCCTGCCGAGAGCCCGCCGAGGATGCGCGCGGCGACAAGCGCGCCGCCTGTTGGCGCGTAGGCGGCGAACAGGCACGCCGGGACCGACAGCACGACGCCGAGGATCAGCATCAGCTTGCGGCCGTAGCGGTCGCCAAGCGCACCCAGGTACAGCACCGAGCAGGCAAGGCCGAGTGAGTACCCGACCGAGATCAGGTCGAGGGCGGTCTGCGACGAATCGAACGCCCTGCCGATGGCAGGCAGCGCGACGAAGGCCACGGCGAGGTTCAGGTTCGCAACGGCCGCCACCAGGATCAGCGAGATCAGCACCAGGCCCGCGCGCGCCGGCGCGGCCGGCCCCTCAACCGGGCCCGGCGCCGCGGTGCTGGTTGCACTTGCCATCTCGCTCATCCTCCCGACGCGGGGCAGGCCGGCCCGTCCCGCCCCGCGGCGCCGATCCCACGGCAGGGAAACCTGACCGGGCGATTGCCGCGGAATCCAGAGCCAGCGTGATCGACCGATTATCCGAATTCGGCAGTCTTAAGCACTTAGTGCGGAGATCTTGGCATCAGGCAGCTGAAACACATGTCAATATGGAGATCATCTTACTCTGATCCTGATCCTTGGGGCGGCTTACCGGGCCGTTATCATCCTGCCGGGTGAAACCACCGGGCCCGCTCGGCCGAACTTGAGTGAGACGAGCGACTTTAAGGCTTTTGCGGCGCGGCGCACTTATCGCCGCCATTGCCCGGAATGGCGGGCAGGAAGCCGGCAGTTCAGCAGTCTCGACTTCAATTAGTTCACCGAGGCCGCGCTGGATAATGAGCTCTGAAGATAAGCTCGGCGCTGACGAGCTCCCCGCGATTGAGGCGGAGGGCGAAGCGGGCGATGGCGTGGTGTCAAGGCCGCCCGATCGCCGTCCTGGCAAGATAGCGGCATGGAACGCGTGCTTGGAATCGGCGGATACTTCATGCGGGCCGCCGACCCGGCGGCCCTGGGCGCGTGGTATCGCGATTGCCTGGGCCTGGACGCCGACGAGAACGGCCTGTGGCGTCAGGGAGCCGGGCTGACGGTGTTCGCAACCTTCGAGTCCGAGACCGGCTACTTCGGGTCCCGCGCCCAGCAGACCATGCTCAACTTCCGGGTCCGCGACCTGGATGCGATGCTCGCGCAATTGCGGGCCAAGGGAGCAGACGTGGCCAAAGAGACGCAGGACATGGAGGGTGTCGGCCGGTTCGGCTGGGTCACCGATCCCGAGGGCAATCGGGTCGAGCTGTGGCAGCCCGCCTGACCGCGTCGTCACGCAGACGGTGACGGCCAGACCGCCTCCGGTGAGGGCCGCCGCACAGATGTGGCGAGGCGCCCCGCCGGCCATCAGGGGCGCCCGGGGAAGGGCATGGCCGACGGGGCGCGCTCTGCGGCCGTTACCGGGCTGGCGTCACTCCCATGGCCGGGAACAGCCACCTAAAGAGTCAGGGATAATCCTGACCGATCGCTGTAAATTACCACTTAGTAACCTTAGTCCTTGGTCAAGACATCTTCTGGATCTGGCAGGGCAGTAAGGCGTGGGGCCAGGGGCACGCCGTGGGGTGGCACAGCGAGGGCCGGGCGCACAATGCGCAGCCGGGCACCCAGCCTGACGGCGC
>Ga0335078_10015506_pt1 | contig 11317 bp, 10 predicted proteins | sample Lox_Sample_32_FD_206711 | JGI IMG/M metagenome (GOLD analysis project Ga0335078, IMG submission 206711) | Soil microbial communities from Loxahatchee National Wildlife Refuge, Florida, United States - Lox_Sample_3.2 | ecosystem: Environmental > Terrestrial > Soil > Wetlands | place: USA...
GTCGCCTGGGGGGCTTCCGAGCCTATCGCTTTCCCGCGGCTGCTTCACTTTGTCGCCCCGATCCTTGGCCTCGCGACCCCGCTGCTGCTCATCCTGAACCTGTCAGGTATTCTGCCCCTCTGGCCGTTCCTGATCGCGCTCCTTGTTGAGCTGGCGATCGTCTTCGGGCTGGGTGACAAAGTGAAGCGCGTCGCGGAAGCCGTCGAGGGCCCGGCGCGCTCACTCGAGCTGCTTGCCGAAGTGCTTCATCGTTTCGAACGCGATCGCTTCGATCTTGCTCACTTGCAACGTCTTCGCGCCGGACTCGAAGCCGCCAACGCACCCGCATCCTCGCATATCGCAACTCTCAGGAAATACGTCGCACGGATGGAGTGGAGCCATAACCAGTTCTTCATGCCGATAGCTGTTCTCCTGCTCTGGCGCGAACAGCTTGCCGTGCGCATTGAGGGATGGCGGCGACTTCATGGATCAAGCCTGGCCGCCTGGATGGCGAGTATCGCGGAACTCGAAGTCCTGTCCGCCCTCGCCGGCTATTCCTGGGAACATCCTGCCGATTCGGTGCCCGAACTGAGCGCGGGAAAGCCCGTCTTCACTGGCGAAGGCATCGCACATCCATTGATGCTGGAAACGACGGCGGTGAGGAACGACATCACCCTCGGCGAGGGCGCCCGGCTGCTCATTGTCAGTGGGTCCAATATGTCCGGCAAGAGCACGCTCCTGCGCGCCGTGGGTTTGAACGCGGTTCTGGCCATGGCTGGCGCGCCTGTCCGAGCCCGGCGGCTGATCCTCTCCCCCATGGCGGTCGCCGCCTCCATCCGCGTCGTCGATTCTCTCGCCAACGGTCGGTCCCGCTTTCTGGCTGAAATCACACGACTTCGCCGCATGATGGAGCTCGCCCGCAGGGGTGGCCTCCTCTTTTTGATTGACGAACTCCTCAGCGGCACCAACTCGCATGACCGCCGCATCGGAGCCGAGGCTGTCCTCCGAAGCCTCATCGGACATGGCGCCATCGGAATCGCCACCACGCACGACCTGGCGCTTACGGCAATTTCCGAGGCCCTCCCCCCACTGGTGAAAAACGTCCACTTTGCCGATGAACTATCAGCCGGTAGTCTGTTATTCGATTACCGGTTGCGAGAAGGCATCGTGAGCCGAAGCAATGCCCTCGAACTAATGCGTTCGGTGGGCCTCGACGTCTAGTGTCGATCCTGACGTTGACGGCTTCGAATAAGTGCTGCACCCTGGATTTAACCTGGTGAGCACTGAGGAGAAACCGTTTTGAAGCCTGGTACCGCAACATATCCGGTCCAGGCCGGGTACACTCAGGCAACTGGTCATTTAGCATGAAGTGCGCATTCTGCGGGAACCAAATCGGCGCATGGCGGCGGATGGCCGGCAGCAGATTCTGCTCGTCCGATCATCAGCGGCGCCATTCCGCTCGATCGGCGCGTGCGCTCCGCGACCTGGAGGACGCCTACGGCGCCCAGGCCTGGACTCGCGAACTCCATGTGCGCAAGAAGGCCGAAGGAGAATCGCGCCGCGCCCAGCCCGGACAAGTGATCACCGTCCTGGGTTTAATGGCCGCCGGTTTCCTGGTTCTTGCGCTTTTGAGCCTCCCCGGTAACGGTCCTGCTCCCGCGCATTCATCCCGGCCTGTTCCCGATTACACACTGCGCACACAGCCGAAACCCGAGGTCGGTTCCAGCCTCAGCACTCGATTCGGATCTGGTAATCCGATTACTCTGCATGAGAACTTCGTCTCCGGCCTTGCCCACTGGACTGGCGGGAGCGACGCCTCCACAAGTTGGACCCAGGCGGGCGACTATGTGCGTCCCGGTCGGCTGAGGCTGTGGCAGCCTTCGACGCATCTTTCAAACTACGAACTGGAGTTCATGGGCCAAATCGATCATCGGGCCATGAGCTGGGCATTTCGGGCGCCGGATCTTCGCAACTACTATGGCGCCAAGCTATTGATCATGCGGCCGGGGCCCCTGCCGAATGCCGATCTGGTTCGGTTTGTGGTGCTCAACGGACACGAAACTGAACGCGTGCAGCTGCCGCTGCCACTCACTCTGGATCGAGCCACCGACTACCGCGTACATGTCAGCGTGAAAGGCACCCGCTTCCTCACATCCGTGAACGGGCAGCTGATCAGTTCCTGGAATGACGCCCGTTTGGGTATCGGCGGCGTCGGGTTCTTCTCCGAGCCGGGCGAGGAGTCCGCAATCCGGTGGGTCAGCGTTTCCGAACGCGACAGCATGCTTGGCCGCTTCCTCTCGTACTTCTCGATCGTGACCTTCCCGGTTGCGGTACCCGTCGCCGACTAGTTCCTGTTCCGGCAAAAGTTGTCGGCCGGCGTGGATTTGCCACGTGTTACCGTGGAAGCAATTAGTTGTTGCTTCACGAGGAGAATCTGAATCAGATCGAGCGAATCGCCTCCAGCCCATCGCTGCGGGGTTCCGAATCTCTGTGCAGGTTGTTGCGCTATCTCGCTCAGCAGACGCTCGATCACCCCGGTGTTCCCATCCGCGAATACCACATCGCAACCCAGGTATTCGGGCGCCCCCCTGAATTCGATCCCCGGCTCGATTCCACCGTACGTGTGCAAACCGGCCGCCTCCGCTCAAAACTCACGGATTACTATCGCAACAGCGGCGCCACTGACCCGGTGCTTGTCGAGATCCCCAAAGGAACCTATCAGCTCACCTTCGAGCCGCATCAGGCCGGCCTTCTGCCGCCGCAGACAATCGCCTCCCAACAGACGCCAGGTCAACGAGAACGTATTGCCAGGCGGCAGCCCGGCTGGATCGCCGCTTTCGCCGGGATGACCGCGCTTGCGGTGGGCCTCGCTATCGCCCTGACGTTCTTGCTGTTGCAGCCACCGCGCCCGCCGGCATCGGATGCCGCGGCCACCGGCGACCAGCCGCTTCAGAGCTTCTGGACCGGCCTTCTTGACAGCTCATCCGCGCCCCTGATCGTGTTCTCCGGCGGCGTCGGCGATACTCTTGCGATCCATCAACTGGACTCGATATTCGCTCTGTTTCAGCGCGTGATCCCGGCGCGCCCAGCCAGCATGTTCACAGCCGACGACCGCCTTTCTCACGATCTGATCATCGTCGGTCCGCCGCCAGACAATATTGGGCTCCGGGGGTTTCGTTTCCAGCCCGTAGCCGGAACCTCCGGAATAGACGGAACTGAGATCGTCAATCTCTACCCGCTGCCCGGTGAAGCAGACCATTGGATATCTCGTCCCTCGGCGGCAGAGGACTACGGCATCATCGCACTGGAGCCCGGACTCGCCGCCGGGCGCTGGATTCTGATCCTCGCCGGAGTCACTTCGGCTGGCACGGAGGCGGCCGCAGATTTTGTCTGCCACCAAAGCACGGTCCGGGATCTTCTCTCCAGGGCGGGGCACTCCCGATTCGAAGCGCTGATCTACACAAAAGTCGTAAGCGGCGCCCCTGTAGACGCCCAGTTGATTGCAGTTCACCCCGCGGATCGATAAGCTGCGCCCAGCCGGCGCCAGACCTCGTTGAGCTACCTTCCCTCCCGGCAGAGCTTAGCCGTCAGCATCCACTTCAATTCACCGCGAGGCTCCGGCCCGAAGCGATCGACATAGATGCGCACCAGCGTCGCCTTCTTGAAATCCACCTGCAATCCTGGAAACCCGAGCATGTACCCCGTCAGCGAACTGATCAGCGGATCGTGGCCCGCCAGAAGAAGCGAGTCGACGTCTTTATGCAGCCGGATCTCCTCCCAGACGCCTTGCGGACTTGCCCCCGGCAGAAGCGCTTTGGTGCGCAGCATGTCGCCCTGGTATTCGAAAACCTCGGCGGCAAGTTCGGCCGTTTGCACTGCTCGCCGGTAGGGGCTGGTGATGATCAACGCCGGAGAAACGGCGGCGTTATTGAAGGCTGTCTCCAGCACCGCTCGTAATTTGCGGCGTCCCTCGCCGGTCAGCGCGCGCTCGGAATCCTTAGCCGGAGGACCCTCTTCGGCAATGCCGTGGCGGAGAAGGTAGATGTCCACTACACGACAGCTTACCGCGAGTGTCATACTCATTTCTTCCATGCATTTTGGCCGTCCCGAACTCCAGCGCGCCGCCTTCTGGGCCGCCTTTGCGGCGTGCATCGCCATTGTCGTTTCCATCGCTGCCTCGCAGGTGCTCATGGGCGCGGCGCTGGTTTTGCTGCTGGTTTCACGCACGAGGCTGCGCCTCCCCCCGGTGTGGCTGCCGATGGTGTTCTTCATGGCGGGCAGTCTCGCTTCGTGGTTCCTTTCCGGCGATTTGCGCCGCGGCTTGCCGCAGATCCGCAAGTTCTACGTCTGGCTGATGCTGCTTGTCATCTTCAGCGCCTTTCGGCGTCTGCGTGAGGTGCGCTGGGCGGTCGCCGGATGGGCGCTCCTCGCTACGGCGTCGGCCGTTTACAGTTTCATCCAGTTCGCCATGAAATACCAGGAAGCCCTCGACACTAATCAGGACTTCTATCTTTACTATGTCGGAGAGCGCATCACCGGCTTCATGGGCCACTGGATGACTTTTGGCGGCGAGGAAATGGTTGTTCTGTTGTTCCTCACAGCGTTCCTCTTTTTCGCGCCCGGATGGCGCCGCGTGCGTATCGCAGGCTGGATCTGCGGCGGCATTCTGCTCGTCTCGATGTTGCTCGGCTTCACTCGGGGGATCTGGCTGGGGACGATGGCCGGCGGCACCTACCTGCTTTGGTTCCGGAGGCGCTGGCTCGTGGCTCTGGTCCCCGTCGCCATTCTGGCGGCCATGGCCGTGACGCCCGTGCGCGAGCGCGTTGTTTCGGTGTTTCATCCGCACGGCGAGAGCGATTCCAACCGCTTCCGCGTTGTGGTGTGGCGAACGGGCATCGAGATGATCCGCGCCCATCCCTGGTTCGGCCTCGGGCTCGAGGAGGTCGGCCCGAACATTGAGAAGTACGTGCCCGCTGATATCGCCCGGCCGCTACCCCCCGGCTATTACGGACATCTGCACAACATCTACATCCACTACGCCGCCGAGCGTGGCATCCCCACCATGCTATGCCTGATGTGGCTCATTGCCAAAGCGCTCTGGGATTTTGCTTCCACTCTCTGGCGAAAGCGTCCGGCAGGCGACGTCCGATTCATCCTGCACGCCGCCATCGCGGCAATCATAGGCCTTCTCGTGGTCGGCTGCGTCGAATACAACCTCGGCGACAGCGAAGTGCTCACCATGTTCCTCAGCACCCTGTGCTTCGGCTACCTGGCGAAGGAGAGTCTGGAGGCCAGCGCCCGAATCCTAGAACCGGAGGAACGCCTGCAGACCCGACCCCGATGACATCGCGTGGATGATGTGATTCGCCAGGAATCCGCCGCCCCAGGCCAGCACCGTCATGTAGCTGAACTGGATGATGGGCCACTTCAAACCGCCGGTCTCGCGGCGCACCACCGCCATCGTGGACATGCACTGCATCGCAAACGCGAAGAACACCAGGAGCGCCACCGCCCCGCCTAATGACAACTCGCGATGCAGCGCTTGTTGCAGCCCCACCGACTGCGACGTGCCCTCCATCCCGTAGATGGTTCCCAGGGTTCCGATGATCACCTCTCGCGCGGCCAGCGAGCTGATCAGCCCGATCCCGATCTTCCAGTTGAACCCCAGCGGCGCGATCAGCGGTTCAATGGCGTGGCCGATCATCCCTGCCGCGCTCTCCTCGATCTTCGGTGGGTGTCCGTTGTGATACGGCACATTTGCCAGGCACCACAGCACCACTGCCACCACCAGAATCACTGTGCCCGCGCGCTTCAGAAATATCAGCGAGCGGTCCACCAGACGCAGGCCCAGCGAGGTCAGAGTGGGCCAGCGGTAGGGCGGCATCTCCAGCATGAACGGTTCCTGCCCGCTCTTCAACACAGACGACTTCAGAACGCGCGCGGTAATTACCGCCGCCAGAAATCCGAGCACGTAGAGCGAAAGCAGCGCCGCTGACTGGCTGCCCAGGAACGGCCCCAGCACCGGACGTTCGCGAATGAACGCCGCGATGATCAGCGTATAGACCGGCAGCCGCGCCGAACACGTCATGAACGGCGCAATCATGATGGTCGCAATGCGGTCGCGCTTGTTCTCGATGGTTCGCGTGGCCATAATCGCCGGCACCGCGCAAGCGTAGGCCGACAAAAGCGGAATGAACGACTTCCCCTGTAGCCCGAACCGCCGCATCGTTCGGTCGGCAATGAGCGCCGCGCGGGCCAGGTAGCCGGAATCCTCCAGAATGCCGATGAACAGGAACAGCAGCAGGATCTGCGGTAGAAACACCACAACCGAGCCCACACCGCTCCACACGCCGTCAACAAGCAGCGATTTCATCAGCCCTTCGGGAAGCAGAGAGCCCAGCCATGCACCGGTCGACTGAATCGCAATCTGCAGGCCGTCCATGATGGGCCGTGCGCCGGAAAAGATCGTCTGGAAAACCGCCACCACGACGACAACAAAAATCACCGGCCCCAGCAGCGGATGCAGGAAGATCGAATCGAGCCTTCGCGTCCACAGCGGCGGTGCAGGCGCGTGATAATGCGCCTTCTCTCCAATCCGCGCTGCCCACGTGCGGCACTTCGGAATATCCTGCAAAATCGGCAGTTCCGCCAAAGGCGCCTTAATTTTGATGCGCCCCGCCGCAGTACCCTGGATGTACTGGAACACCCGATCAACGCCCTCCCCCGTGAATGCGCTGATCAGTGCCACCGGTGCACCAAGCTGCGCGGCAAGCAGCGGAACATCCACCTTGCCGCCACGCGACGCCAGGTCGTCGGCCATGTTCAGAATCACCAGCGTAGGCAGCCGCAGGCTCAGGATGGGCGCCGCCAGAATGAGGTGCCGGCCGAGGTTGGTGCAATCCAATATCAATAGCACCGCGTCCGGGCGGGGCACGCCAGGCATTTCACCGTAGAGGACATCCCGGGTCACGCGTTCGTCTTCCGATCGCGCTTCCAGGCTGTAAACGCCAGGCAGATCCACCAGCATTACTTCGCGGTCCGCCTCTACGCGCGCGCGGCCGGTATGTTGTTCCACGGTCACGCCGGGAAAGTTCGCCACCTTCTGGCGCAACCCTGTCAGCCGGTTGAAAAGTGTGGATTTGCCGGAGTTAGGCGGGCCAACCAGCGCAATGACGTGAGGCCGGGCCGCAGAACCGTCCCGGCTGGGTTCCAGACTGGCAACCCCGCCCGGGCCTCCATGGCACTCGCTCACGCGTCGCTCTCCTTACGCGGACAGGGAAACGCCCGGGGAGGCCGGCGCAGCTTGATCGCGCAGGCGAAGGCGAGCAGCAGTTTCACGGCGCAATGCGATTTCTGATCCGTCTACCCGAAACACCCGCGGATCGCCGCCTGGAGCCGCCAGCGCCCGCGTGATGCGATGTCCGGGAAGGAACCCCAGTTCCATCAGCCGCCGCGCAACGTCCTTCGGCAAATCCAGCCGGTCCAGCACTCCCTCTTCACCGGGGTGGAGATCTTCGAGACTGCGTGCAAACCGCCCGGCGGGCTTCTTGAAACTCAGTTGCATCGCTGAGTCCAGTATCGGGCAGCCTCGAAGCCCTTGTCAACGAGAAAGTGAGACTATTGTGGTCCGATATTGTAAGAGTAAGCCACCTCTCAATCTCCCTCGCTCTGCCCAGGCTTCACCTGAGCGTGCCGAAGCGGCTGTCCCGGCTTCGCCCCATCGCCGATCTGGATGTTGTTCACCACGCGAATTGCACCGGCGCTCCTGGCCATTCTCGTGGCCGCCCCCTTGTGCTGAGGAACCGAAGTGTGCCCTTCCCAGGTCACTACCCCGTTGTGGACTTTCGCGGTGAATCCGTCCTTGCCGATCTTGGATTTCGCCAGCTTCGTACGAATGTTCTGGTCGATTTCTGCGTCGCTCAGCCGCACTCCGCCGGACGCGTGGATTGTTGGGGTTGACCCGGGCGCGGCGTTCACCCACCCGCCGGCCGCCAGCAATGTAAACAGAGCAATCAGTATTCTGCGCATCACGCCCAGTTAGTGGCGCAATGTTGGCCAGTCTCTCAGCCCGCGGTAGTTTCGGTCGACGCCTGCTGCTTCGCGTCCGCGATCTGAACCAGTTCCTCGCTCTTCGCCGGAAGCCTTTTCCTCGGCGGCCTGAGCGTTGCCCTCGGAAGCCGGGCCAAATAGGTCAGCCGCTCAATCCAGGGAATGAGCCGCCGCACTGTCCTGCCGTGGAACAGCAAACTGCCGGTCACCAGCAAGGGATGCGGAATCGTCGTGCAGCAGCGCGCGCACATGTCGATCTCGCCCGCTCGCCCGGCAACGTGCTTGCGCCGCAATTCCTGCATCGGCTCCGCATTCCAGATCTCCTCAAGCCGTTGGTCGCCGATGTTGCCGATCCGCTCGCCATCCAGCATGTAGCTCTGGCAGCACGGATAGACGTCCCCGTTGTGCTTCACATAGACAGGTCCGCGCCACAGGTAGTGGCAAGGATGTTTCCAGTCACCCGCGTCGTGGCCCGCCTCCGGCTGCAGAACGTTTGTCTCATCTTCCTTGATTCGGACCTCGTCGACGCCGGGCACCGTGTTCCAGAAGCGCATGAAGTCGTCCACCTCGCCCGCATTGCGCTCCATACGCACCATCTGCACCACCACCTGTACCGCCGCACCCAGCTCATGTTTGCGCTGCGCGAAGCGCACGAAATTGTCGCGCACCTTCTCGAAGCGCGCGCCCTTGCGGTAGTGTTCGAACGATTCCTTCGTCGACCCGTCGAAGCTGAGCGTGATATGCGCCAGAGTACTCTTCAGAAGCCGCTCGGTGCTGTTCTCGTCGAGCAGCGTTCCGTTGGTCGACAGCAGCGTCGAAACGCGATGGCGCTCACAGAATTCGATGCGGTCGAAGATTTTCGGATCCAACAGCGGCTCGCCCAGACCGATAAGCATCATGTGCTCGGCGCTGCGGCCCGATTCACGCACCAATCGCGTGAAGATCGCGTCCGTCATGTCCTCTTTGGGCTGCTTGTGTGTTTCGCGCGGGCACATCGGGCAATAGAGGTTGCACTTGGCCGTGGTCTCGACAATGTACTCCACGGGCAACCCGCGCAGGCGCGCGCTGCCGCGCAGATAGCCGGCGAGCAGTTTGGCCCGGTTCCACGCGCGCATGACTTCTTCATTTTAGCGGGCGCTTCCGGCGCCTTCGCTACGCTGGTTAATTGCTCGACCGAATCCGCAAGCTCAATGACGCCGAATTCCCCGCTCATGCGAAGTACGTGCTCTATTGCGCCGAGCGAAACCGGCGCGCCCGCGGGAACCATGCGCTAACTTTCGCCGTCGAGTTGGCCAACGAGCGTGGCCTGCCCGTCCTCTTTTACGAGGAGCTGACCTCCGATTACCCCCACGCCAGCGACCGCCTGCATACATTCGTTCTGGAAGGTGTGCCCGATACCTCAGCCCGCCTTGCTGAACTCGGCATAGGCTACGCCTTCCACCTGCAGCCCCGCCAGCGCCAAACTGCCCCCGGCATCCTGGGCAACGCCGCGGCGGTTATCACCGACGATTATCCGTGGGTCCCTGCCAGACACTTTGCAATCCCCCACTATGCCGTGGATTCAAGCTGCGTCGTGCCGATGCATCGGTTCGACAAACGCGAGTACGCCGCCTACACCATCCGGCCCAGGATCCACAAATTTCTGCCCGATTATCTCCAGCCGTTCCCGGCGGTTCGCGTCGCTCATGCCTGGCGTGGTCCGGCGCCCGATTTCCACACCCACGTGGTCATCGCGCATATTCCCGCGCTTGTCGCCTCCTGCAACATCGATCATTCCATCGCCCCTTCGCCCTGCTTCCGTGGAGGAAGCGCCGAAGCTGAACGGCGGCTCCGGGATTTCCTTCAAACGGGCCTCCGCCGTTACGCAAGCGAAAAGAACGAGCCGTCTGCCCCGGCCACTTCAGGCCTCAGCCCATATCTACACTTCGGCCACATCTCATCGTTGGACGTCGCCACTAGCGCCCGCGAACATGCCGCGCGCAACAAGCTCATCGCCGGCGAGTTCCTCGAAGAACTGATCGTGCGCCGTGAACTCGCATTCAACTTCGTCCGTTTCACGCCCGATTGTCGGTCCCTGGAGGCGCTCCCCTCGTGGGCACGGGAAACGCTCGCCAAACATGATGCAGACTCTCGCCCTGCCCTCTATACAAGAGAGCAGCTCGAAGCCGCCGTGACCCACGATCCACTCTGGAACGCCGCCCAGTGCCAGTTGCTCCGGCAGGCCACGATTCACGGCTACTACCGCATGTATTGGGGCAAGAAAATCATGGAGTGGTCGCGTACTCACAGCGAAGCGCTCGCCACTATGATTTATCTCAATGATCGCTATGCCCTCGATGGATGCGACCCGAACTCCTATGCGAATATCCTCTGGTGCTTCGGCCTCCATGATCGGCCCTGGGGCGAACGCCCGGTCTTCGGCACGGTCCGTTACATGTCACTTGCCGGTATGCGACGCAAAACGAATGTCGATGAGTATGTCGCATCGTATCCGTTACAATCGCGTTACAGTGCGGCTCTCGGCGCCCTTGAACGCATCCACTGAAGTGGGAGAATAGACCTTATGCCGAATAAGCACTTCATGCGCGTGAGCGAAGTTGCCAGGGAAAACGGCAGTGTTGAACGGGTGGTCTGCCGTGTTCACCCGAACGAAGCGCTCCTGGTAAAGGAGCAGCTAAGTTCCACGGCGCCGGCCGAGCGTAAGATCGTCGTACAGTGCCCTATTTGTATGAGAAGCGCTCACTCGCACGAGGAGCGCGAGCGCTGCACCATGACGCTTGCGCGCGAGTTGCATCCGGCGGAGCCAGTGAGCGCGTTTCGTGCGGCTTCCTGACAACCCTGAGTTTCGCTAAGACTGGGTCTCAGTTCTTCATCTTTGCCACGTGTATGTTGAAGTCCGTGCCGGGCAGCAGCGCCGTAAGTATGAACGCGTCGAATCCGCTGCCTACGATCTCCGTGTTGCGAAAGACCGCCGGATCGCTGTCCACGTTCTCTCGTTGCGCGTGAAAATCGTCCAGGAAAGCCTGCGCGTCGCCCTGTGACGCGGCCTTTCTGTAACTTTGTAAGGACACCGCCTCGGCCGCATAAGACCTTACCAGCTTGGGCCAGTACTTTTCCAGAAGTCCTGGGCTGGCGAAAATATCCGCCCACACGATTTCGCCATTTACTGCAACCACGGCGCCCACCGCCTTGCGGGCCCGCAATTCGCCCAGCGTGCGCTCCCAACTCCGCGCCACTGGCGCGGCCAGGAGATCGACGCGTCCGGCCACCGCGCCGTTCTGCATGGTTT
>Ga0335078_10015508_pt1 | contig 11316 bp, 4 predicted proteins | sample Lox_Sample_32_FD_206711 | JGI IMG/M metagenome (GOLD analysis project Ga0335078, IMG submission 206711) | Soil microbial communities from Loxahatchee National Wildlife Refuge, Florida, United States - Lox_Sample_3.2 | ecosystem: Environmental > Terrestrial > Soil > Wetlands | place: USA: Florida...
GGGCTCTCTCCCGTGATCTCCATCGAGCAGAAGACCATCGCCAGCAATCCGCGCTCGACGGTCGGCACCATGACCGACATTGCGAGCTACCTCAACCTGCTGTACGCCACCATCGCGCAGGCGCATTGCCCGCGCACCGGCGAGCCGGTCGGCATTCGCACCTCGAGCCAGATTCTGGAAGCGATCCTGTCTCTGCCCGAAGGCGCGGAGATCGAGCTGCGCGCGCCGGTTTTTCCGCAATACGGCGAAGAGCTCGACTTCGTTCTCAACGAAGTGCGCAAGAAAGGCTGCCGGCTGCTGATGGTCGACGGCAAACCCGTGGATATCGCCGCGGAGGTCGAGCTGGACGAAGCCGGGATCCGGCACATGGACGCGGTGGTCGACCGGTTCGTGGCCGGCCGCAAGCACGAGAAGGCCATCCAGGCCGGGATCGCGGCAACCTTGCTGGTGGGCGACGGCCTGCTGCAAATCAAGATCGTCAAGGGCGCCAGCAAGGCGGAGGCCGAGCGATTCTACCGCGGGTTGTGCAGCCCGACGCACCACTTCGTCTATGGCGACATCCAGCCCGACTACTTCGTCTTCAACAACCCGGAAAGCGCTTGCCGCACTTGCGGCGGCCTGGGGGTGCACAAGCTCACGCATCCGGAACTGCTGGTGCCCGACCCGAAGCGCAGCATCGCCGGCGGCTGCTTCGTGCGGGAAGCGTTTCGGTACAACCCGGACACGTGGGACGGACGGGTGATGTACAGCCTCGCTAAAGCCCTGCGGTTTTCGCTGGAGACGCCCTGGCAAAAACTGCCTGAGACCGCGCGCGAAGCGATTCTGAACGGGATCGACCACAAGAAGCTCACGGTGGTGACGCCGCCCGACGCCAAGGCTCGGCGCGAGGACTTTGAAGGCAAGCAGGTGGGCTTCGGCGGAATCGCGCGGCGCATCGAACGCCACTACCGCCGGTACCGCCAGCGGGGGGAAGCCAACTCGGGGATGGAAGCGTGGCTGGACAAGGTGATGGTGGAGCACACGTGCCCGGACTGCCACGGAGCGCGGCTTCGCGCGACGCGGCTGCTGTTCCGCATCGACGGCAAAAACATCTACGACGCCGGCCAGCTTCATTTCGACGAGCTGCACGCGTTTCTCGGCGCGGTCAAGCCCAGCGGTCGCGGGGCCGACGCCGGCCGGCAGGTCTTAGGCGAAATCCGCGGGCGGCTGGAGCTGCTGTTGGGAATCGGCCTCGACTACCTCAACCTGAATCGCCGCTCCAGCACGCTCTCGGGCGGCGAGTCGCAGCGCATCCGCCTCTCGACGCAGATCGGTTCCGGACTGATGGGGATGCTCTACGTGCTGGACGAGCCGAGCATAGGCCTTCATCCCAAGGACAACGTCAAGATGATCGCGACCTTGCAGCGTCTGCGCGACATCGGCAACACGGTAATCGTGGTCGAGCATGACGAAGACACCATCCGCGCGGCCGATCACATTGTGGAGATGGGGCCCGGTCCGGGCGTGCATGGCGGCGAGGTGGTAGTGCAGGGGAAGCTCAATGCCGTGCTGGCCTGCAAGCCTTCGCCCACCGGCCAGTTCCTCTCGGGCAAGCGGCGGATCGCCACGCCGCCGAGGCGACGCCCCGGCACTGGCAAGACGCTCACGGTGCGCGGGGCGCGCGAAAACAACTTGAGAAACGTGGATGTGGCGTTTCCGCTCGGCATGCTGGTGGCGGTCACGGGCGCGTCCGGTTCCGGCAAAAGCACGCTCGTCAACGAGATTCTGTACAAGGCCCTTTGGAAACGGCTGGTGGATACACGAACTTTGCCCGGGGAACACGACGCCGTGGATGGCGCCGAGCACGTGCATAAAGTGGTCAACATCGACCAGACAGCCATCGGCCGCAACAGCCGGTCGAACCCCGCCACCTACATCGGCTTCTACGACAACATCCGCGATCTGTTCACCCGGGCGCCGCTCGCGGTGGAGCGTGGCTATCCAGCCGGGCGTTTCAGCTTCAACGTCAAAGGCGGGCGTTGCGAGGAGTGCCAGGGGGAGGGCACCATCGCCACCCAGCTTTACTTCATGCCCGACGTGGAAGTGACGTGCGGCGCGTGCAAGGGCGCGCGGTTCAACGGCGAGACGCTGGAAGTCACACTGCGCGGCAAGACCATCGACGACGTGCTCAACATGCCGGTGGAGGAAGGCGTGGCCTTCTTCGCCGGCGAACCCGCCGTGGGAAAGAAGATCGAGGTGCTGAACGAGCTCGGGCTGGGCTACCTGACGCTCGGGCAGTCGGCCACCACGCTTTCCGGCGGCGAAGCCCAGCGCATCAAGATCGCTACCGAGTTGAGCAAGCTGCAACGGTCCAAGCACGCGGTGAACATCCTGGACGAGCCGACCACCGGTCTGCACCTAGCGGATGTGGAGCGGCTCCTGGCCGCGCTCAACCGGCTCGTGGATGCCGGCCACACCGTGCTGTTGATCGAGCATCATCTCGACGTGATCAAAACGGCGGACTACGTGATCGATCTGGGTCCGGAAGGCGGGCACGCCGGCGGCGCCGTGGTGGCGACCGGGACCCCGGAAGAGATCGCAGCCTGCAAGGCGTCCTACACCGGGCGGTTCTTGAAGGCGCATCTGCGCGGCTAGCAGGCACCCGCGGTATCCTGGGCACAATGGTTGGCAGCACATTCGGCCACTACCAGGTCCTGGAAAAGATCGGCGAAGGCGGCATGGGCGCGGTCTACAAGGCGCGCGATACGCGCCTGGGCCGGTTGGTGGCCTTGAAAATCCTGCGTCCGGAGAAAGCAGCGGACCCCGAGCAGAGCGCCATGCGCGCCCGCCGCTTCACCCAGGAGGCGAAGTCGGCCTCGGCCTTGAATCATCCCAACATCATCACCATTTACGACACGGGCTGCGAAGAAGGCATCGACTACATCGCCATGGAGTACGTGCAAGGCCGCACGCTGGATGCGCTCATCGGGCGCAGCGGCCTGCGGGTCAGCGAGGCTCTGCGCTATGCCCGGCAGATGGCCGACGCCCTGGCCGCTGCCCACGCGGCCGGCATTCTGCATCGTGACCTCAAGCCCGCCAACGTCATGGTGAACGAGTCCGGGCTGGTGAAGGTGTTGGATTTCGGCCTGGCCAAGCAGGCCCTCAGCACCCCAATCGGGGACGACGAGGGAACGCGGACGCTCGGCACCGAAGACGGAACCATCCTTGGGACCATCGCCTACATGTCGCCGGAACAGGCGGAAGGCAAGAAGCTGGATTTCCGCAGCGACATTTTCAGCTTCGGCGCAGTCCTCTACGAAATGCTCACGGGGCGGCGGCCCTTCGCGGGAAACTCAAGGGCGGCCACGTTGGCGGCGATCCTGCAGAACGAGCCCAAACCGGCTTCGGCTTGGCGCGAGGACCTTCCGGCCGACCTGGACAAACTGATCGCCCGCTGCCTGCGCAAGGACCCCGCGCGCCGGGTGCAGACCATGGCCGATCTGAAAGTGGCCTTGGAGGATCTGGAAGAGGATTCCCGGACTTCCGGCGTGGCTGCAACGCCCGCCGCGACGCGAAAGCGTTTTCCGTGGCCGGCGGCGGCCGCGGCGGCTGGACTGCTGCTAGCGGGGGCCGGCGGAGGTTACTGGCTATTGCGCAGCCGCGGCGCGAAACCGGAAGCGGTTATGTCGGCGGTGCCGCTGACCGGCAACCAAGGCTTGGAAGTCGGTCCATCCTTCTCCCCGGATGGCAACCAGGTGGCGTATGTCTGGAACGGGGAAAAGGAAGACAACTTCGACATCTACGTCAAGCTGATCGGGCCGGGCGCGCCGCTGCGGCTCACCACGGACCCAGCCGTGGATTCCGCGCCGGCGTGGTCTCCGGACGGGCGATCCATCGCCTTCATGCGCGAGGAACCGGACGGCCGGGAAGCGGTCATGTTGATACCGGCGCTCGGCGGAGCCGAACGGAAATTGGCCGAGGTTTTCATCCGGCTGGGCGGCCGGCTGTGCTGGACACCGGACAGCCAGCACCTTATCGTGGGCGGAAGGGAGAGGCGGCAGGATCCCAATGGTCTGTTGGTGCTGACGGTGGCCACCGGCGAGAACCGTCAATTGACCTCGCCGCCCTCAGCGACCATCGGCGGCGATGGCCACCCGGCGATCTCGCCCGACGGCAAGACGCTGGCGTTCATCCGCGGCCCGAACGGCGCCAGCCGGGATCTTTTCACGGATATTTTCACGCTAGCCCTCTCATCGGACCTCCGGCCCGTTGGGGAGCCGCGGCAGATCACGTTCGACAAGCGCCGTTCAATGTGGCCGGCGTGGTCGCCGGACGGACGCGACATCATCTATACGTCCGAGGTGCAAGGCCGCACGGGACTCTGGCGGGTGGCCGCGGACGGATCGGGCCGGCCCCAACCGCTCGCCGGAGTGGGTGAGGGCGCCACGGGCCTTGCCATTTCTCCGGCCGCACACCGGCTGATCTACGCGCGCCACCTGCAGGACGAGAACGTCTGGAGAATCGAAGTCTCCGGCGGGAAGGCGGGCCCTCCCACGCGCTTGATTGCCTCGACGCTGCGCGACTTCGAGCCGCGATACGCGCCCGACGGCCGCAAGATTTCGTTTAGCTCCGACCGCGGCGGGCACACCGAGATATGGATCGCCGGCGCCGATGGATCGAACCCGGTCCAGTTAACGGACATGAAAACCTCGCTCACCGGCGGCGCCCGCTGGTCGCCGGACGGCCAGCGCATCGTGTTCCTCTCCGAGGCCGCAGGCCAGCTGGAAATCTTCACGATCTCAGCCGGCGGCGGCGCCGTCACCCGCCTGACCAACAACCCGGCCCACGACACGGCGCCAAGCTGGTCGCACGACGGCAAATGGATCTATTTCGGCTCCAACCGCGGTGGCCAATTCCAGGTTTGGAAGATGCCTTCGCAGGGTGGCGACCCGGTGCAGATCACGAAAATGGGCGGCTACGCGCCGCTGGAGTCGAGCGACGGCCAGTATCTCTACTATGCGCGCCGCAGTCCGTCGGATGGCATCTGGCGGGTTCCGGTGGGCGGCGGCGAGGAAGTGCAGGTGATTCCAGCCATCGACACGTGGGGCAACTTTGCGGTGACCGAACGCGGCATCTATTTCGTGCCGCCCGAAAAAGGAACGATCGAGTTTTACGACTTCGCCACGCGCCAGGCCCGCACCGTAGCCAAGGCCGACAAGCCGCTCGATTTCGGCCTCGATGCCACCCCGGACGGCCGCTTCGTCGTCTACGCGCAGACCGACCGGAACACCGACGAACTGCTGCTGGTGGACAACTTCCACTAGAACGGTACAAATCGTAAGGTAGCCCGTCTACCCTCAAAACGTCAGTGATGGTAGAATCTCTACTATGGCCGATCAGCCGTAGAGGAGTCTTGCCATGTGGTGGATGCGGAAGAAAGAGCGCGACCTCGCGCGCGAATTGCGCGGCCATTTGGAACTCGAGGCCGAGGACCGGCGGGCGGGCGGCGCGGGCACGGAGTCGGCTCATTTTGCCGCCCGGCGCGCCCTTGGCAATGTGACTGCCATCCAAGAGGAAGTGCGCGCCGCGTGGGGATGGACCTGGCTCGAACGGCTGGCGCAGGATCTGCGGTTCGCCGCGCGAATGCTGCGGAAAGACCGGGGCTTTACGGCGACGGCCGTGTTGACGCTGGCGTTGGGCATCGGCGCCAACACGGCCATCTTCAGCTTGGTCCGTACGGTTCTGTTTCGCGCCCTGCCCTTCCGGGATGCGGACCGGCTGGTGGTGGTGTGGGAGGACAACTCTCACGCCGGCTTCCCTCGGGACACGCCCGCGCCCGCCAACTTCGCGGATTGGAAGGCGCAGAATCGGGTCTTCGAGGATATGGCTGCCGAAATTTGGCAAACGTTCAACCTGACAGGCGATGGAGACCCGGAGCGGGTGACGGGCCTGCGGGTTACGGGAAACTTCTTCGCGGTGCTGGGCGTGAAGCCGGCCGGCGGGCGAATGCTGCTGCCGGAAGACGACACTCCGGAAGCCAATCAGGTTGCGGTGGTGGGTTATGCGCTGTGGCAGCGCCGGTACGGAGGCGCCCGAAGCCTGGTCGGCCGAACGATTATGGTGGACGACGAGAAGCGCACGGTGGTGGGGATTGCTCCACCCGGTTTTGAGTTTCCGTCCAAAGGCACGGAGTTGTGGGTGCCGGCGGCGCTAACGCCTCGCGACATGGCGCAGCGAACCAGCCATTACCTCACGGTCGTGGGGCGGCTGAAACCCGGGACGTCTCTGGCCCGGGCGCAAGGCGACATGACGGCGATCGCCAGGAAGCTCGAACAGGACCATCCGGATTCGAACAAATACCTGGGAGCCGTGGTCGTCCCCATGAGGGAACAGTTCGTCGGCGATCTCAGGCCGGCGCTAAACATTTTGCTGGCAACGGTCGGGGCGATTCTGCTGATCGCCTGCGCCAACGTGGCGCACCTGTTGCTGGCGCGAGGCAGCGCGCGAAGCCGGGAGATGGCCGTGCGGGCCGCACTGGGGGCTGGGCGGACGCGGGTCATCTGGCAACTGCTCACCGAGAGCCTTGTGCTGGGCGGATTGGGGGCTCTCGCCGGCGCGGCCCTCTCGACGGCTACCTTCCGCTTCCTGGGCCGTCTGATTCCGGACGCCTTCCCCGAGGGAACGCACCTCGGGCTCGATCTTCCGGTGCTCGAGTTCACGGCCGGAATCGCCCTGCTGACCTCGCTCCTCTTTGGCGCCGGGCCGGCGTTCTCCGCCACGCGGTTCGACGTCAACCGGGCTCTGAAGTCCCGCACAGGCAAGGGCGGCCGGCGCACCCGCAGCGCGCTCGTGGTCGCGGAAATGACCCTGACGTTGGTGATGCTGGTGAGCGCCGGCCTGCTCCTCGGCAGCTATTCGAGAATCCGCGGAGTGGACGTCGGCTTTCATCCGGAGAACCTGTTGATTGTGGAAACACCGCTCGCGCCCTCGAAATATGGCGCGCAGGCGAGGCGCACGCAATTCTATCGCGATGTCCTCGAACGGGTGAGCGCGCAGCCCGGCGTCGTATCCGCGGGGTACGTGAATTTTCCGCCGCTCACTCTCCGAGGAGGCGCCCACCTGTTTCGCATCGAGGGGCGGCCGGAGCCGCGGCCGGGGCAGGTGCCGGCCCAGATCGCGACGAATCGCACAGCCAGCACCGGGTACCTGCGCACCATGGGAATTCCGCTGCTCCGCGGCCGCTACTTCGACGAACACGACGGGCCGGAGGCTCCGCTGGTAATCGACATCAACCAGACGATGGCGCGAACGTTTTGGCCAAATCAAGATGCCGTCGGGAAGCGGATCCAGTTCGGCCGCGCGGGAACGATCCAGCCTTGGTACACCATCATCGGGGTCGTGGGCGATGTCCGGCAGATGGGGCTGGATGTGCCGACCCGGGCGGAAATGTATTTTCCGCTGGCGCAGGTCGGGCCGGGCGGCTCGTTCTTCTGGCCGCGCGATCTGGTGGTTCGCACGGCAGGCGATCCGCTGCGCGCGGTGTCGGATGTTCGCCGCGCGGTGGCGGCGGTGGATCGCGAACAGGCGGTGTTCACCGGCCGCACCATGGAGGACATTCTCGATGGTGAAGTCTCCAACCGCCACACGCAGATGATTCTGCTCGTCGCCTTTGCCCTGCTGGCCCTGGCGCTGGCGGCCGTCGGTCTGTACGGGCTGCTGGCGTACGCCGTGGCGCAAGCTACGCCCGAGATCGGGTTGCGCATGGCGCTGGGCGCACAACGGGGCAGGGTTGTAGGAGGGATTGTCGGCCGCGGACTGGCGCTGGCCATCTGCGGCGTTGGCGCCGGGCTGGCGGTTTCCTGGGCCATGACGAGGGCGATTGCCAGCCTGCTGTTCCACACCAGCCCGCGCGACCCCGTGACGTTCGCCGCCGGCGCGTTGGTGCTTCTGGCCGTCGCGGCCGCGGCCAGCTTTGTTCCCGCGCGGCGCGCCGCGAGCATCGATCCGGCCGGCGCGTTACGGCACGAATAACCGGGCGAATTCCCTATTTCCGCGGCAGCGCGAATACCATATAGGAGCCGGGGCCGGGAGCCGGCGCGGGCTTGTCGGGAGAGCCGCGGCCGGCCATCAAGCCGTTGCCGCCGGCAACGCAGACGGCCAGGTATTGGCGGCCGCCCACTTCGTACATGGCCGGGACGCCTTCGGACGCGGCGGGCAGACTGGTTTCCCAGATGACCTTGCCGTTGTCCGGATCGTACGCGCGCAGCTTCTTGTCGGAGGACGTGGCGACGAAGATCAGCCCGCCGGCCGTAACCAGCACGCCGCCGCGCGGGGCGTGGCTGCCGGTGCCGGTGTGGCCTTCCTCGGCGAGCGAACTGACCTCGCCGTTCGGAACCTGCCAGAGGATGGTGCCGGTGTTGAGATCGTACGCCGTCAACTGCGACCACGGCGGACCGATGGCCGAAAGGCCGTTGCTCATGAGCATGAAATCGTACGGCGCGTTGTAACGGATGAATCCGCCTTCCACGGTTTCCGCAGGCGCGGGCGGCGCGGGCGGCTGCGCTTCGGGCGCGGCGCCGCTGGGAGGCGCGCCGCCACGGCCCCCGCCTCCGCCACGTCCCCCTCTGCCCGCGCCGGGCAACTGCAGCTTGATGGTCATCGGAAGTTCCTTGGACACGACGTATAGGGTGCCCTTGGTGGGATCGACCGCCGAACTCCCCCAGTTCGCGCCGCCATTATTGCCGGGCATCTCGATGGTGCCCTGAAAACTCGGAGGCGTGAACAGGCCTTCGTTGCGCGCGGCCCGGAGCCGTTCGCGCAGCATCTGCTGCTCGGCTTCCGGAAGGTACGGGTTGATGTCTTTCTCCGTGAACGACTGCCGCGCGAACGGCGGCGGCTTGGTGGGAAACGGCTGCGTCGGCCAGGACTCTTCGCCCGGCACGTCGGACTTCGGCACCGGCCGTTCCTCAATCGGCCAGAGCGGCTCGCCCGTCACGCGGTCGAAGACGAACAGGAAGCCTTGCTTGGTGGGCTGCGCGACGGCGTCTACCATCTTGCCGTTGTGGCGGACGGTCAGCAGCTTGGGCGCCGTGGGCAGATCGTAATCCCACAGATCGTGGTGCACGGTCTGGAAATGCCAGAGGCGTTTGCCTGTGCGCGCGTCGAGCGCCACCAGGCTGTTGCCGAACAGGTCCTGCCCGTGGCGGTTGGCGCCGTAAAAGTCGTAGCGGGCGGTGCCGAACGGGATATAGGCGATGCCGCGCTTTTCATCCACCGTCATCTCGTTCCAGTTGTGGACGCCGCCGGCGGTTTTCCAGGCGTCCTTCGGCCAGGTGTCGTAGCCGAATTCGCCGGGCCGCGGAATGCTGTGGAACACCCACACCAGCTTTCCGGTATGCACGTCATACGCGTGGACGTCGGCGGGAATGGCATCGTAATTGGCGCCGCCGGCCGGCAGCGGAATAATGATGAGGTCCTCGAACACGCGGCCTGGATTGTTGGTCTGGAGCGGCCGGAGGTTGCTGGTATCGCGGTCGAGCCCCACGCGCAGATCGGTGCGGCCGTTATCGCCGAAAGACGCGATGGTCTGGCCGGTGCGGGCGTCGATCTCGGTGAGGAAGCCGGCGTTGATATAGAGGAGGCGGCGATCCGAGCGGTCCTGGCTTTCCCAATAATTCATGCCGCGCGTGCCCACCGCGCCTTGGTTGGGATGCGTCCAGATCTCCTTGCCGGTGGCCGCATCCAGCGCGACGACGGAGTTGTTCTTGGCCAGCACGTACATGGTGCCATCGATGACGATGGGATTGAACAGGTAGTTGCCGCGCTCGCCGGTGGGATAGGTCCACACGACTTCGAGCTGCTTCACGTTGGACTTGTTGATCTGCTTGAGCGAGGAATATTGCGAAGAATCGGGACCGCCCAGGTACTGCGTCCAGGTATCGAAGGACCGCAGGTCGGCGGCCAACAGCGTGGCCGCTCCCGCCAGGAAGAAGGCGAGCATTCTTAGCATCCGCCGCGGCCCTCCCGAAGCCGCGCAGTGCTGAAAGTATACACCCCCCGGGGGAGCGGCTGGCCGTCGACGTCCACTAGCGCGTCATTGATTAGACGTCAATGAGATGTGAGGTCTGGCAAAAAGCGGAGCGGCGGGGCTCTATTGCATGGAGATGACCGGGCCGGGGTAGGTTGTCCCGTCCGGAACCTGAATCTTCAGGGGAAGATCTCCTGACCCGACGCCGGCAGGGACCTTGAAGTTGATCTGATACAGCCCCGCGCCGGATAGGCCTGCAAATGAGGGAGTGATGAAGGTGGTGTTGATCTGGAGCCCCAGCCCAGATTGCCGCCAAAGATGGAGACCCATTCGCCGGGCGCAACCGTCTAGTCAATGCTGTCGACGGGAACAATGGCGCCAGCAAAAGAAACAGGCGCATGGGTAAGAGAACTGAGGCGCGATCGGTACGCGGCGCAACGGCCATCCACTTAGTTTCGCTCCGAGCGGTATCTAATGCAATGGAACGTATTAGCGGAAGTTCGTCGCGACCACTCCCTCACGGTCGTGGCTGCGTTGCGCTGGCGAGTGTTTGCAGGCATTTACAAAGCCGCGACCGTCAGGGAGCGTCCAGTACGGAGCCCGGTAGAGTAGTTAGCGCCGCTATAGTGCTGAAAGTGTACCCCGGCGGCCGGCTACTTGCCGTCGACCGAGAAGGCCAGCAGCACGTTGCCGGGCTGGCCGCCGGCGAAGCCGTAGCCGCTCACCGTTACCACCAGGCCGTGCGCGATGGCCACGCCGCCGCCATCGAAGGAGCCGCCTTTGGCGGGGACCTGGTTCACCGTCTCGAAATCGCGCAGGGCGTTGAAGTCCCAGACGATTTCGCCGGTCTGCTCCGAATAGGCGCGGAGATGGCCGCCGAATGACGCGGAGAAGACGATGCCGGGCATGGCGGAAACCGCCGCCGCCTGCGCGCGGTTGCCGGCGCCTTGCGGCGCGGGCGTGCCCCAGATCTTCTCGCCGGTCTCCACGCGCACGGCGTACAGGCCGGGAGAGCCATCGGGCTTGTTGTAATCGGCGATCGCCACATACGCGTTCGCGCCATCGAAGGCCGTGCCCCAGCCGATGCCCCCGAGCAAGCCGTTGCCCACGCCCAGCCGCGTCTTCCACAGGATCTTGCCGCGCGCCTCCGGATCGAGTCCGTAAATCACCCCGGATTTCTGCGACGCCACCAGAACCTGCTTGCCCGCCACCGTGCGCAACACCGGCGAACCGCCGAAATCCAGATCGTCGCCCGGCTTCTCGGGGCAATTGGCCGACCGGGGACAGCCCGGGATCCAATTGTCTCCGGG
>Ga0335078_10015509_pt1 | contig 11315 bp, 9 predicted proteins | sample Lox_Sample_32_FD_206711 | JGI IMG/M metagenome (GOLD analysis project Ga0335078, IMG submission 206711) | Soil microbial communities from Loxahatchee National Wildlife Refuge, Florida, United States - Lox_Sample_3.2 | ecosystem: Environmental > Terrestrial > Soil > Wetlands | place: USA: Florida...
GTCGTACGTCATCTCCGCGGTCTGCGGGATGCCTCCGATCATCCCTTGCCAGGCCGCATGCGCCGCCAGGTCGACGCCGTTCGAAGAAGGCACCTCGAGGCGGCCCACCAGGTCGCCGCGCGCCGTCGCTGCCCCCGGCAAGCCGCGGGCGACGATCGACGCGCGCGAAACGTCGACGGTGACGTGTCCCGGCACGACACCGATGGAGGTCTCGAGGCCGTCGACATCCGCGTCCACGTACGGTGCGCCGCGCGGCAGCCCGTGGACCGTCGCGTGACCCAGCGTGGCGTGATCGATCGACAGACGCGCGCCGCGCTTGTTTGGCGAGGGCGGCTCGGTCGTGGGGGAAGGGGTCGGCGCGAAGGCGCGGGCGAGCCGGAGCGTCCCCGTCTCGTCGGGGTCGAGGCTCACGTCGGCCGAGGCGATCGAGACGCTGCTCAGCGTGACGATCACGTCTGTTCCCGCCACGAGCGAGCGCAGCAGGTCGGCCGTGTCGATGCACCCCGATACGCCCGACGCGCGCACGACGGTCTCGCCCGACGGGTCGAGCACGTGAGCGTCGACGTCCCGGACGCACCCGGTCCCGATCGACCCGGCGCGATCGAGCACGATGCGCCCTTGCAGCACCGGCGCGAGGATCGGGTTGACCCGGGAGATGACCGCGCGCCGCACCGCCGGCAGGTCGAGGTGCAAGAGCAGCGCGCCCACGAGGGCGAGCACGAACACCAGGGAAGTCCCCAGCGCTCGCGCCACCGCGCCGAGCGCGCGATGCATCTAGAACGCCTCCCCGATGCCGAAGGACAGCGCCACCGGCCATCCGCTCGGCGGCGCGCCGAAGAGCGTCGGCTGGAGCCCTTCGGTCGGGATGGCCGGGTGACTCGAGTCGCCGCCCTGGTTGATCTCCCTTTCGTCCTTGTAGCCCAGCACCTGGAGGAACGGGATGCGGTAGCCGATGTCGAGGCGTATGGGCCCCACCGGAGTGTCGTAGCGCGCGCCGGCCCCGCACGACAGGTGCAGGTACTTGAATCGAATGTCGTAGGGCTTCGGGGACACGTCGCCCGCATCGCAGAAGACGGCGGCGCCAAACGGTCCCGCGATGTCGAAGCGCGCTTCGAGCGAGGCCTGCCACATCGAGAAGCCTCCAATGGGGATCAAGCAATTGATGGGGTTGTAGTTCGCCTGCCCGGGTATGCAGCCCGCCTGCAGCAGCTGGGCGGAGTTCGCCGGGCTCAGGAACGGGACCAGGCCGTGCGGCGCGATGCCCCGCAACGGAAAGCCCCGGTTGGAGTCGGGTCCGCCCAGGTAGAAGCCCCGGAAGAGGACGATCTCGATGTCGCGATCGATCCAGGCCGCGTCCGAGGGGAGCTTTGCGTCTTGCAACAGCTGGCCGGGCTGGATCTGCTGCTCGATCTCCTTCAGGTTCTGGATGTACTGGCCGTAGTTCCCGGCGAAGAGAAAGCCCAGGCCTGCGTGCGCGGCGAGCGTGACGCGACGCCCGAGCGGGATGTACGCGCGGGCATCGGGCTGGATGCGCACGTCGTGCGCGGTTCCCGGGTACGCCGTCGCCAGATCGTTGGACAGGTACCAACCAGCGTGCGGATGCAAGGGATTGTCGCGGAAGTCGAGCGTGGTGCTCAGCTGCGGGAAGAGCAGCAGCATCGGGGGCGGCTTCACCGTGTCCTTCGTGTCCAACCCGGTCGGGTAGAAGAAAGGGACCTCGCCCTGCACGTTGTAGGTGAGGCCCGTGATCAGGTGCTTGAGGAACCGCCGCTCGACGCCGAACGCGATCTTCGGCTCGAAGTAGGAGAGCACGGGCTGGTCCGCGGGGGGATCGACGCTCACGAGCATCGGAAAGACGTTGATCTCCGGTCGAACGAACCCCTTGGTGTGGGCTTCGAGAAACCCCGGCTGACTGAGCTGCAGCCGCGTGCGCTCCTCCAGGATGTAGGTCGACGGCCACTTGATGTGGTCGGCGCGCGTGGGGTACAGGACCACGCCCGGTTGAAAGTCGACGCTCAGGCTCCGCAGCCCGCCGTAGAAGTTGTGGTCCTCGTAGCCGATGAGGCCGTGCACCTCGGTCTTGATGTCGTCGAACTCGAAGCCCCCGCCGTACTTGACGACGTGGAGCGTCGTCGGCTCGACCTTGACGGTGAGGGGCACCACAGGCGCCGGCGGGTCAGCCAGCGTGGGCACGATCTGCACCGACGCGAGCACGCCGAGGTCGAGCAGCGCCTGCGTTGCCGACGCGATCGCTGCCGTGGAGTAGGGCTCACCCTCCCTGATGTCGAGGGCGCGCCGCAGGGGGGCTTCGTCCAGGGGCTTGGCGAACTGGCTCGCCTTGCCAGGCTCGGTCGGCTGCGTGTCGACGATCGTGATGCGCCCGAAGACCGCTGGGATTCCCGCGCGAACGGTGAAGGCGTAATCGATGACGTGCGCGGCGAGGTCCACCTGCGCGTCGGCCTGCAACGAGGCGTACGCGTAACCGCGGTCCGTCAGCGCGCGCGTGATCGCCGCCTTTGCCTTCGCGAAGGCGTCCTCGTCGAAGCGGGCGCCGACGGGCAGGGCCGCGGCGGCGTCGGCGCGGACAGCGGCGGCGATGGGCCCGGGTAGCTCGGCGAGCCCGTCGATCCGGACCGTTCGTACGAGCGTGGCGGGACCCTCGTCCACCTCGATCTCCACGCGCACGTGGTTGGCACTCACGTGCACGACGCGGGCGGCTCGCGCGTGTGCATCGAGGAAGCCGTGACCCTGGTAGTACCGCTCTAGACGGGCCAGGTCTCGCTGGAGCAACGACGCGTCGAAGATCTCGTAGTCCAGCACCACGCCGCGCATCAGGCCGAGAAACCGCGGCGACGCCGTCGTCGCGAGCTTGTCCGTCACGTCGCTCTTCCTCAGCGTCGTGGGACCGACGACGCTGACCGAGTCGATCGCGGACCGTCCCTCCGGGATGCTCGTACAGGCTGTCGACGCGAGCCCGGCGAGGGCGCACGCGAGCAGGGTGCGGAGCAGACGGTTCATGGCTGGCTGCGGGGCGATTCTACGTGCTTCAATGCGTATCGGATGCGCCTCGCGGCGGTCGCCCTCGTCACGGTCCTAGCCAGCTCCTGCACGCCTGCGATGCCGCGGCCGCCATACGCGGCGCAGCCGCCGAGCGCGCTCGTCGAGGTTACGCGCCCGCCGCCACCCGCGCGTGTCGAGATCGTGCCGTCGAGCCCGCGCGAGGGCGCCGTGTGGCTGGACGGAGAGTGGATCTGGCGTCGTGGTCGCTGGGCGTGGCTGACTGGGCGCTGGGTCGTGCCGCCCGTCGGGGCTGCCTTCTCACGGTGGTCGTTCGTACGCGGGGCCGACGGGCGACTCTGGTACGCCCCCAGCGAGTGGAGGGACGCCCGGCTGACGATCGTCGAGCCGCCGCCGGCCCTGGCCATGGCGCTGGTCGAGGGCGGCGCCGTCGTCGACGCGGACGGCAGGACGGAGACGACCGGTCCGGTCCTGCACGACAGACCGCACGAAGATGCGCCGGAAGGCGATGCTCCCGGCGGCTCCCCATCTCCAGCGCAGGCTCGGTGAGAAGGCCGCGACGCGTGACGAATCGCGTGTCAGGACCCAGGTCCGCGGCTACCATGACGCTCATGCGTGATCTGGCCTTCGTCCTGATGATCTCGCCGGTCATCCTTGCCGCCTTGGCTTGTGAGCCCGAGACGAACCCTGCCCCCACCGCGCCGACCGCCGCACCGGGTGCGCCGCAATACGGCTATCCGCCGCCAGGCTACCCGCCACCGGGGTATCCACCTCCGGGCTACGCGCCGCCCGCCGGCTATCAGCCACCTCCCGCCGCGCCGACGGGCTACGCCACGGCACAGCCCCAGCCATACCCGGCTCCGACGGCGGCACCGCCGAGCTACCCCCCTCCGGCGCCGTCTCCCGCTCCCAGTCCGACCCCGCCGCCGACGGCCGCGCCCGCCGGATCCGGCATGGCGACCCCCGGGCCTCTCGCCTTGCCTTGTCAGAGCGATGCGGTCTGCGGCACCCACCATTGCAACACGCAGTACGGAAAGTGTGCTTTCCCCTGCCAGACCGCCGCCGATTGCGTGGCGCCGAACCAGTGCGCCATGGGCGTCTGCGTACCGCAGCTGCCGGGCACCCACTAGCCATGGCCACCCGAGCGAAGAAGGCCAAGAAGGCCAAGCGCGCGACGCCTGCAAAGTCGGTCAGGACGGCCAAGGCCAGGGCGCCCAAGCGGCCCGCCCACGCCAAGAGGACGATCAAGCCTGCCAAGGCGGCACCCAAGCAGCGCAAACCTGCTCGGGCGCAGCCCGCGAAGGCCACCCGGGCGGTTCCCGCGAAGAGCGCCAAGGCGAGAGCGAAGCCGCTCCTTCGCCGCGAGGATCACGCGGGCCACCTGGATCCCAAGTACGCGGCCGGCCTCCGTCGCCAGAGCGGACGGCCGGCGTCCGAGCCGAGCAGCTTCGTCGAAAGGCCGCGCTCGAAGGACGATCTGGTCGAGGAGCTCGGCGAGGAGTTCGTGGGCCAGGCCACGTCGGGCGAGTACGAAGGCGAGGATCTGCAGAACCAGCAGGTGCCCGAGGAGCGTGGCGGGCCCTTCGTCGAGACGCCGGCCGGCACCGAGTTCGCCCAGGGCACCGATCCCTCAAACCCCAAAGGTTCGACCCGGGAGCCGTTCCCCCGGACCTGAGGTTCGCTCGTGCGAGCGCTCGGGATCGTCGCGGCGCTGGCGTGGATCGCGCTCGCGCTCCTCCACGGCGACGCGTGGACCGGGTCCGGTCTGGTCGCGCTGGGCGCGTCGCTGACGGTCGCGGTGGCGCTGAAACCACTCACGTCCTTGGTGTCGAGGCTCTTGCTCGCGCCACCGCGCGCCGTCTTCGTCGGCGGGTGCTCGCTCGTCGCTGGAGGGATGTCGTGGTGGGTCGTGCACCGCACGCTTGGCGATCGTCCCCTGTCGATCGACGCGGGCGCGTACCTGCTCCAGGCCCGGGCCCTGGCGCATGGCCACTTCGGAATGCCGGAGCCGTTGCCTGCGCAGGCCTTCGGAGAGCGCTTCGTCCTGGAGGGCCCCGATGCGCGCCTCTACGGCGTCTTCCCCCCGGGGTGGCCGCTCGCCCTCGTGCCCTTCTTGTGGATGGGGCAGCCGATGCTGGCCGGCCCAGCGCTGGCCGTCGCGCTGGTATTTGCCCAGGCGCGACTGGGGTGTGCTCTGGGTCGAGCCTCCCGGGATGACGACGGCGGCGAGCTCGCGATGCGCGCCTCCCTCCTCCTGTCGCTTTGCTCGATCGGCCGTGCGCTCGAGACGGCCGACCTGCTCTCGCACGCGTTGGTCGCGGTTCTCGCGTGCGCCGCCCTCGCCATGGCCGTGGACGCCAGCGAACATCGCTCGCGGGCCGGGGCAGCGGCCTTGGGAGTGTGCGTCGGCTGGGTGCTGGCAGCTCGCCTGCTCGATGGCGTCGTGCTGGCGGCTGCCGTCGCCGGTGTCGTGGTCTGGAGACGCCAGGGGCGGCACGCTCTCCCGTGGGTCGCGCTGGGATCGGCGCCGTTCCTGCTCCTTCTGGCGTTCGAGCAACACGCCGCTACGGGAGCCTGGCTCCTGCCGACGCAGACGGCGTACTTCCAGCGGTCGGACTGGCCTCCGACGTGCCATAGGCTCGGTTTCGGCCCCGACGTGGGCTGCACGGTCGAGCACCCGACCCTGGTGGCCCGCATGGGCGGCCATGGCTTCGGGCCGCGGGCCGCGCTCGCGGTCGTCCGCGAGCAGGCCGGCTCCCTCGGAGAGGAGCTCGTCGGGTACGCCCCGCTGCTGCTCGTAGCATTCGTCCCCATCGTGGGGGCGTGCTCCGCGGACGCCGTCGCGGTCGCCTTCTTCCTCGCGCTGACGCTCGCGTACGGGCTCTTCTACTACGGCACGGCGATGTTCTTCGGCGCCAGGCACCTGTTTCCGGTCGCTCCGTTCGTCTGGCTCCTCATCGCCCGCGGCGCCATGCGCGTTCCCCATCGCGAGCGCGGATGGCTGGACGCAGCGCACGTGCGGGGTGCGGCGGTCGTCACCGTGCTCGCGGTCTGCGTCGCCGCCTCGCGCGCACCCTGGTCGACTCGCACCGCAGGCGCACGCGAGTTCCAGGCCGGCCGCTCGGATCTGCGCCGCTCGCTCTCGGCCAACGGGATCGACCGGGGAATCCTCAAGAGCCGCGACCTCACGTCCCTGGCTTCGGCGTTCGACCCCTGGGCCGACGGGGACGATCGTCTCTTCGTGCTCGAGGACAACTCGGGTCTGGTCGAGCTGCGCCGTGCGCACCCCCAGCTGCCCGTGTTCCTCTCGCTGGCGGACGACGCGATCGGGCGCTTGTACGTGTCGCGACCCACCCCGGGGGTGCTGATCGAGCTGGAGCGCGAATGGCCTTCGTTCGTCCGCCCGGTGGGGCTGGCGACCCGCGAGACACCCCAGGAAGGGGCGAGCGGGGGCCATGTGCTGCTCCTATCCCACGCCTCGCCGGGGTCCCGCGTCGTGCTTCCGTTCGACGTTGCGCTGCCGGCCGAGTACCTCTTGCGGGTCGACGGGTTCGGTGGACCCGACCAGGGCGACTACGACCTGCTCCTCGACGGCGAGCCGCTCGCCCGCTGGCGGGGTTACGCCGCGGACGTGAGCACCACGCGCACCGATGCCGCCCGCCGCACGCTCGCGTCGGGTCGACACGTCCTCGAGGCGCTCTGCGCAGGGCGAGACCCGGCGAGCCTGGGCTACGACGCCCGGCTCGACGCCCTCGTCGGTGAGGTGCCGTGATGCGGGGTGACGGTCAGCCGCCGCTGCCCGAATCCACCACTGGGCTGGGGCACGACGTCTGGGTCGTCGCGTAGCAGACGCCCGAGCCCGTGTCGCAGCAGTTGGTGCCGCCGCCCTGGACGGGCGGGCACGAGCTCTGGCATTCGGAGTCGGTCGTGCAGGAGCCGCAGGTACCCCCGCTCCCGGAGGAGCTTCCGCTGCTTCCGCTCGAGCCGCTGCTCCCGCTCGAGCCGCTGCTTCCGCTCGAGCCGCTGCTCCCACTCGAGCCGCTGCTGCCGCTCGAGCCGCTGCTGTGGCCGCCGGAGCTTCCGCTGCTCGAGCTGCTCGCTTCGTCCGAGCCGCCGTCGTGGGAGACGCCCGCCTCTTCGGTCCCGAAGTCGTAGCCTCCCGACGAGTCCCCGGAGCCGCAGGCGGTGAAAACCCCGGCAGCGAAGAGTGCGGGAGCGAGGATTCGGAGCGACGCGATTCTCATGAACGGCCTTCCTGGCGGGGCGAGCCCCCACGGCTGCGCCAACAGTTGGAGTTTCTGCCTTTTGTCATGCCTGCCGTCCCCAAGCAATCGCATGCGAAGCGTGAATGAGACGAGGGTGGTGCGCGGATACCCCACGCTTCCCTCTGTCCGTCACCGCCTCAGGAGCAGCTCGGGCGGGCCGGAACACCGTGTGGGCGGCACTTTCCAGGGAGCGCGTCCGGGGGTCTTGCTCATGGCGAGGCGGGCTGGCGGGAGTCGCTCCGGGCTGCCCTCGGTCTGAGCTCCATGAACGGCCTCTCCACCAGGACGTACATCCCGGCGGCTGCCACGAACGTCCCGCCCATGTCGAACGGCAGAAACAGCGCCATGGGCGGTGCTCCCGCGAGCCACACGAACGGGGCGAGCACGTGGTCGACCATGTGCGTGACGATGGGGTTGAGCAGGTAGGCCGAGTAGGCGAGTTGGCCGAAGGGATAGAGGGCGCGCGACGACAGCACGCGGCCGATCACCGCTCCCACCGGATGCCGCGAGAGCGACAGCAGCAGCACGTACGCGATGGCGATTCCGAAGCCCGTCCGGAAAGTCGCGAGGTACGCGATCTCGACGCCTCGGGGCGCACTCGCGACCACGGGCCAGTGAGTGAACAGCGCCGCCGCGACGATCGCCGCCACGAGTCCGATGACGGGCAGCATCCGTGACTTCGCCAGCCTTTCCATCGCCCCCGGGATCCGGAACACGTACGCCGAGGCGACGCCTGCCAGCAGGGGGCCCGCCCGCATCCATGGCTTCGTGTAGAGCTGGTCGAATCCGAGCGCCCAGCGGCCGAGGTCCCGGTTGATCACGATCTCCGAGTCGAACGCGCGGAAGTCGCCGGCGAAGACGACGTACGCCCCGATGCCGCAGAGGCCCGTGACGATCGCCGCGATGACCGCGAGGCGCGCGGCGCCCGGGAGGGGCTGGAGAGCGCGTACGAGCCAGGGGCACACCAAGTAGAACTGCTCCTCGATGGCGAGAGACCAGGTCCAACCCATGGCGGCCTCCAGGATCGGCACGAAATTGGAAACGTACAGGAGGTTGGCCCACGCCATCTCGCGGTGGTCGCCGATGACGACCACGTCGGCGAGCACGGCGACGCCGAGCGCGGGCCACAGGCGCATCAGTCGTCGCAGGTAGAAGAGCCCCAGCTCGAGCCGTCCCGTGCGCTGACGCTCGTCGATCAGCATGCCCGCGATGAGGAACCCAGACAGGACGAAGAAGACGTCGACGCCGAAGTCTCCGCGCCACACGGGCAGCATCCACGGCGCCGCGAGCATGCCGCCGTAGACCGTCGGCGGGATGTGAAACGCCGCGTACCAGCCGGCGTGGAAGAGCACGACCCACAGGATGGACAGCGCGCGGATCCCATCGAGGGGACGGAGGTGGCCCTCGGCCGGAGCGAAGAGCAGGTGTGCGTTGCGGCGAAGCGAGAAGGCGTGCCGCAGCCGGTCCACTAGCGCTACATCGACGGGCAGGTGCTGCCGAGGCATGCCGCCACGGGCCCGCTGCACTGGTTCTGCAGGCAGGTGAAGCTCACCGGCTGGCAGTTGCCGATGTTGGCGATGAAGCAGTCGACGGCCTGATCGGCGAAGTAGCCCGCGCTCGCGCACCCGCGGGCCACGCAGTCGGCCACGCACGTCAAGCTGAAGGTGGGAGGGTTACCGGACAGGTCGATGCAGCCAAACGAGCACGTCAAGATCTCGAAGCAGCTGACCGTCGTGCATTGTCCGCAGTCCTGCGGGCAGTTGACGCAGGTCTCGTAGGGCATCTGGCAGACGCCGTTGCCGCACACTGCGCACGGGCCGCAGTCCTGCGGGCAGCTCGCGCAGGTCTCCGACGAGTCGCAGGTCCCGTCGCCGCAGCCCTTGCACTTGCCGCAGTCGGCCGGGCACGTGTAGCAGTCTTCCTTCGGTGCCTGGCAGATGCCGTCGCCGCAGCCCGGGCAGACGCCGCAATCCGCCGCGCAGTTCTCGCACGTCTCGTCGCCGTTGCAGTAGCCGTCGCCGCACGAAGGGCACGCGCCGCAATCCTGCGGGCACGAGGAGCAAGTCTCGGACGTCTGGCACACGTGGTCGCCGCAGGTCGAGCACACGCCGCAGTCGGCCGAGCAGGTGACGCACGTCTCGGTCGGCTGGCAGATGCCGTCGCCGCAGCCGGGCGGTAGCGTCGATCCGTCCTCGCCCCCGTCGCCCAGCGTCACGTCGAGCGTGGAGCGATCACCGCAGGCCGAGGCCAACACGGCGACCACCATGAACACGGCCCCCGCAAAGGCGCCCTTCCGGATCCGCCGCACGAGCCGAGGCTATCACACGGCGCGCCATTTCGACCCCGCGGGTCGAAACGACACACGCAGCCGGGACCGCTATCCGCGCGGAATCCCTCGCCGCGATGCTGCTTCTGGCTGGTTCGCGCCTTGCTCCGCGAGCGGGGCCATGACGACTCATCGACGTCTCTGCCTCTCGGTCGCTCTCGGATGCCTCACGACGGTCGTGGCCTGCGGGGGCGCGAAGCCCGCCGACCCGGGCACGCCGGCCTCGGTGACGGGTCCGACCGCGCAAGCCCCCCAGCCCCCGGCGACCACGGTGCCGGCACCGCCGACCAACGTCGCCATCTCCGACGAGATCCGCTCCAAGTGCGGCATCCCCGATGCGGACGCGTACTTTCCGTTCGATTCGGCCCACGTGACCTCCAACGACCGTACGCCCCTCGATCTCGTGGCCAAGTGCTTCACCAAGGGGCCGCTCGCGGGTCGCTCCGTCAAGCTGGTGGGGCGCGCCGATCCCCGCGGACAGTCCGACTACAACATGACCCTCGGTCAGTCCCGCGCCGATGCCGTGGGCACCTACCTGAGCGTCCGCGGGATGGACAAGGGAAAGGCGCAGTCGACCTCGCGCGGCGCGATGGACGCGTCGGGCACCGACGAGACCGGCTGGCAGAAGGACCGGCGCGTCGACGTGATGCTGGGCAACTGACGGACGCCGTCAGGCGATGCCCAGCTTCTCGAGCTTGCGGTAGAGCCGCTTCCGGTCGTAGCCCAGGATCCGTGCTGCCGCGGTCTTGTTGCCCTGCACGACCTCCATGACCCGCAGGATGTACCGGCGCTCGACCTCCTCCATCGGCACGAGCTCGCTCGGGTCGTCGCTCGCGACCAGGATGTGGCTGCGCCGGTAGTCGCGGATCTTCTCGGGCAGATCGTCGACTGCGATGTGATCGTACCGGGTCAGCGCGACCGCACGCTCGATGCAGTTCTGCAGCTCGCGGACGTTGCCCGGCCAGGAGTAGGCCAGCATGCGCTCGGCCGCCGCCGGGGAGATGCCGACGACGTTCTTGCCGGCGCGCGAGGCGAAGCGGTTGACGAAGTGCTGGGCGAGCAGGAGCACGTCGCCGCCGCGCGCGCGCAGGGGAGGCAACGGCAGCTGCACCACGTTGATGCGAAAATAGAGGTCTTCGCGGAAGCGTCGTTCCTCGATGGCTTCTTCGAGGTCGCGGTTCGTCGCGGCCACGATGCGCACGTCGACGGGGATCTCGTGGGAACCCCCGACCGGGCGAACCGAGCGCTCCTGCAGGACGCGCAGCAACTTGGGCTGCAAGGGCAGGGGCATGTCACCGATCTCGTCGAGGAACACGGTGCCGCCCGTCGCTTGCTGGAACAGGCCGGCGCGAGCGTCCTTCGCGTCCGTGAAGGCACCCCGGACGTGTCCGAAGAGCTCCGACTCGAGCAGATGCTCCGGGACTGCGGCGCAGTTGACCGCGACGAACGGACCCCGCGCGCGTCGACCTTGCGCGTGGAGGGCGCGGGCGACGAGCTCCTTGCCCGTTCCGCTCTCGCCCGTGATGAGGACGGATACCTCCGAGTCCGCGATGCGCTCGATGAGGTCGTGGACGCGCCGCTTGGCTTCGCTGTCCCCGACCAGATCGGCGGGCCGAGCACGGGCGCGGCCCGCCTGGTCTCGCAGGCGCTTGACCTCCTCGCGCAGCCGATGGGTGCCGATCGCGCGGTCCAGGGCGATCACCAGG
>Ga0335078_10015510_pt1 | contig 11314 bp, 11 predicted proteins | sample Lox_Sample_32_FD_206711 | JGI IMG/M metagenome (GOLD analysis project Ga0335078, IMG submission 206711) | Soil microbial communities from Loxahatchee National Wildlife Refuge, Florida, United States - Lox_Sample_3.2 | ecosystem: Environmental > Terrestrial > Soil > Wetlands | place: USA...
CTGGCCTGGAAGATTCTCAAGGCGACTGAGGCCGATCTCGGCGCCAAGGCGATCGACCTCAAGCAAAAGGTTTTGCTCGAGGATATGGTGGAAAAGCGCGGGCGATACGGCCGCAAGAACGGCAAGGGCTTTTACGACTATCCGCAGAACGCGCCGAAGCGCTTGTGGAAGGGACTGGCGGAACTGCAACCGAACAAGCTTGATCCCGACACCATCGCTATCGCGGTCTTGAAGCAACGGTTGCTGGCGATTCAGGCGCTTGAATCCGCCCGTTGCATCGAGGAGAAGGTCGTCACCGATGTTCGCGAAGCCGATGTCGGCTCGATCCTCGGCTTCGGCTTTGCCCCTTTCACCGGCGGCACCATCTCCTATATCGATGGCATGGGCGCCAAAGCCTTCGTCGATTTGTGCAGCGGCCTCGCCAGGGATTACGGCGACCGTTTCAGGCCGTCCAAGCTCTTGCTCGACATGGCGAAAAAAGGCGAGACCTTCTACCGTCGCTTTCCGCCGCCGCAGCGCAAGGCGGTCGCCTGACCGTCATGAACGCCACATTGCCCTCACCTGCATGCCGCGTATAAGGTCGCGGCCCATTTCCTCCGGGACATTGCATGGCGCGTGATCAAGTCGACCTGACGCCGATCGAGCGGCGCGACGAGCTCGTCGATTGGCTTGCTCAGGGCGTCAAACCGAAATCGCAATTCCACATCGGCACCGAACACGAGAAATTCGCCTTCACGCTGGAGGGCCACCGGCCAGTCCCGTACGAGGGGCGTCGCGGCATTCGCGCGCTGCTCGAAGGCATGCAGCACCTGCTCGGCTGGCAGCCGATCATGGAGGGGCCGAATATCATCGGCCTGTTCGATGTCACCGGCGGCGGCGCCATCTCGCTCGAACCGGGCGGACAATTCGAGCTGTCCGGCGCGCAAGTCGAATGCGTTCATCAGACATCGAGCGAATTGATGGCGCATCTTGCGCAGGTGCGCGAGGTGGCGCGGCCGCTGCGCATCGGATTTCTCGGCATCGGCATGACGCCGAGCTGGACGCGCGCCGAAATGCCGAAAATGCCGAAGGGCCGCTACAAGATCATGACCGCCTATATGCCGAAAGTCGGCACGCTTGGGCTCGACATGATGTATCGCACCTGCACGGTGCAGACCAATCTCGACTTCTCGTCCGAAGCCGACATGATCAAGAAGCTGCGGGTGTCGATCGCGCTGCAGCCTATCGCAACCGCGCTGTTCGCCAATTCGCCGTTCATCGACGGCAAGCCCAGCGGGTATCTGTCGTATCGTGCGCATATCTGGAGCGACACCGACAACGCGCGCGCGGGAATGCTGCCGTGGGTGTTCGAGCCCGGCATGGGATTCGAGCGCTGGGTCGACTATGCGCTCGACGTGCCGATGTATTTCGTCAAGCACGGCGACGAATATGTCGATGCGTCGGGTCAGTCGTTCCGCGACCTCTTGGCGGGCAAGCTGCCGGCGATGCCGGGCGCCCGGGCGACGATTTCCGATTGGGCAAACCATCTCAGCACGATCTTTCCCGAGGTGCGGCTCAAGCGCTATCTGGAAATGCGCGGCGCCGACTCCGGTTCGCTGCCCAATCTGTTGGCGCTGCCGGCCTTTTGGGTCGGCATTCTTTACGACGACAACAGCCTCGATGCGGCGTGGGATCTGGTCAAGAACTGGACCGCGGAGGAACGGCAAAGACTGCGCGACGACGTGCCGAAGCGGGGTCTTGCGGCATCGGCGGGCGGCCGCACCGCGCTGGAAATCGCAATCGAAGCCCTCAAGCTGTCGCGTGCCGGGTTGGTCGCCCGTAAATGCCTCGATGCCGGCGGACGCGACGAGACGCGCTATCTCGAAATTCTCGAGGACCGCGTCCAACGCGGCATTACGCCGGCACAGGAGCTGCTCGACAAATATCACAGTGTTTGGGGCGGCTCGGTCGATCCGATTTACGCCGAAGAGGCTTATTGAGGAAGCGCGCTTGCCTCGTAGAGCATGATCCAGATGCCTACTGATCGATGTCGTAGAGGCGCTTAGCCTGCTCCAATGCCGCATTGCATGCGGAAGCGTTCCCCGCCGCGTCGGCGTCGCGGGCCGACTGCAGCGCCGCGTCTGCCTGAGTCCGGCCGACCTGCTGCGCGTGCTCGACGTCTTGCGGCGTCGGTTGGTGGTGCAATTGCGCACCGAGCGTCTGCGAAAAGGTCGGTCCGCTCTTCGGGCCGGAAGGTAGCGCCTTGATTTGCTGCTCCAGCGCGGCGATCCGCGCGGTGCAGGGGCCGGCATAGGCGAAGCCGACGCCGCCGAGCGATGCCGCAACCGCGGTGCAAACAAAAAGGCCTCGCCGGGCGGCGCCAGCCACGGCACACGCAAATTCGCGCTGTTGAACGCTGTTCATGGCTGCCAATCCTTGCGGGTCGCGCTTCACGGCGGTCCCGGGACCGCTTTGCCGTAAACCTAAAATTTACGTTTCGTTCATCAAACGATCGCCGGCGCCGGCGGCGGCTTTCAATATCACCTCTTGCGGATAATGCCCACGTTTCCGTGCAATCGCTGTTTTGAGTTTATTTTTACGTCTGTCCGTCACAATCCGGGTCATGACCAAGGTCTTGACCGTGGAAGCCCGGCGCAGCAACGCCGAGCAGCAGCTGTTCGGCGCGAAAAGGGCATTGGCGCATCTTGTTGAGATGTACGACAACGGGCAATGGCGCCACTATTACAAAAAGGAAGAGGCGTTCGCCGAGGCCGTACGGAACGCGCGGCAAGCCGTCGAGCAATGGGCCAATATGGTCAATCAGATTGACGGCGGCTCCTAGAGCGCAATTTGCCCAGCAGAGTTTCGTAAAACCGCCTTCCGCCTTTTTTACCGGACACGGTCCAAGGTCGCGCTGCCGCCGTGGCGCAAGATCATCTGCATCGACCGCGCCAAGCCCTGCGACCTGGACACCCGTCCTGAATGCAGCCATGATCGCCGTGGCATGACAACGCGGGAGGAGTGCGTGCTGGAGCACTATCACAATATCAACTCGGTCTGCGCGCAGAAGGTACGCATTGCGCTTGCGGAAAAAGGTCTCGAGGCCAAGGAGCATCTTCTCACTTTGCGCGGCGATCAGTTCGACGCCGCTTATCTGCAGCTTAATCCCAACGGAGTGGTGCCGACGCTGGTGCACGACGGCAACACGGTCATCGAATCTTCGCTCATCTTGTATTACCTGGACGAGGCTTTCCCCGCCGTCGCCTTGATGCCGGGGCCGCCCCTCCTTCGCCACCGCGTGCGCATGTTCAACAAGTTCATTGATGAATATCTGCACAATTCATGCATGATCCTCACTTTTGCCACCGCGTTCCGGCCGAACTTCCTCAAAATGCCGCGTGAGGCCTGGCTTGCCGAGGTCAACAAATCGCCGCTCAGGCGCCGCGTCGAATACAAACGCAGCGTCATCGAGCATGGCTTGGATTCCGAATTCGTCAGCGACGCGATCAATCAGCACAAGAAGCTTCTGTCCTGGATGGACCAGTCGCTGCATGGCGGACGCTATCTCGCCGGCGACGATTTCTCGAATGCCGATTGCGCCGTTATTCCTTACATCGTACGGCTCGATCTGTTGAAGCTAAGCGGCATGTGGGAGCGCTACCCGGCCGTGGGCGGCTGGTGGGCCCGGATGCGCGAACGCGCTTCCGTGAAGGCGACGATTTTCGACCGCATGACCGATAGCGATTGGGCGCCGTTTCGTAATCTCGCGCCCGACCCGTGGCCGAAAGTGGAAGCGCTCCTGCAGGCGGCATAAGCGCCGACGAGCCGGCATAGCGCAGCCGTCCGTTCGCCGGCATCGATAGCTCGGGCTCGGCTTTCTTATGGCATCGATCGTCAATGCTGCCCTGTGCGCGCTGGTCGCGACGGCGTTTTACACGTCAATCGGCTACGCCATCGGCCGCCATGTGCTGCCCCGTACTTTGGCGCTCGGAGCGGGACCGCTGATCGGATGGGCGGTGTTCAGCGTCGTGTCGTTGCCGGTGCTGACGGTGTTGCGGTTTTCGCCGCCCGCAATGGCCGGCCTGGCGGTCCTTTTTCTCGTTGTCGCCGGCGGCGCATTGATGACGGCGAGCGCGAACGGGGAGCCGCCTGGCCGGCCGGTCATTCCGCTTTGGTGCTATGCGGCGGCTGGGCTGCTCGCCCTCGTTCCCGCCAGCGCCATCGTGCCGAAATTTTCCAATGGCGGCGTGCATCTCGCCGATCCGATCTTCGATCACGCCAAAATTGCCGCCATCGATGCGATGACGCGTCAAGGCTTGCCGCCGGTCGACCCGGTGTTTTCTTCCGTCGGCGCGGCTGGACGGCTGGCCTATTATTATCTCTGGCACTTCAGCGCGGCGGAACTGGCGCTGCCGCTTCGCATCAGCGGCTGGGAAGCCGATATCGGCCTGACCTGGTTCACCGCCTTGGCCTCGCTGACGCTGATGATGGGCCTTGCCGTCTGGCTGAGCCGGCGCGCGGGCGCCGCCGCGGCGGTCGTCGCACTCGCCGCCGCGGCCTCGCTGCGGCAAACCTTGAGTTTGCTGTTCGGCAGCTACGCGCTCACGCCGTTTCTGGCGTCGCCCACCGGCTTTGCCGGCTGGCTATTTCAATCGGCCTGGGTGCCGCAGCACCTGATGGCGGCATCCTGCGTCATTGTCGGCCTTGTGTTGATCGCGCATTACGCGCAGCGCCCGAGCGCCGCTCGATTTGTGGTGCTGGCATTGATGGTCGTCGCGGGCTTCGAGAGTTCCGCCTTTGTCGGCGGGCTGACATTTGCCGCTGCCGCCGCGATCACGGCGCCGATCCTGCTTGCCGCGGTACGGCCAGTGCATCGCCTCGCCGTCGCCGGGGGGTTGGCGGCGGCTGCCGCGCTTGCCGTGTTGATCGCCGCGCCGTTTATCCGCGATCAGTTCGCCGCGGTTGCGGCGCGCGGCGATGGCAGTCCCATCGCGATCGATCATTTTGCGGTGCTCGGCGACATGTTCGCGCCGGCGCTGCGCCGCGCGCTCGATTGGCCGGCTTACTGGATCGTGCTGCTGCCGATCGAATTTCCAGCGACTTTCATCGCCGGCCTCCTTGGACTCGTTGCACTGCAGCGGGCGGCGGCGGCGGGCGTGGAAAAAACCACGACTACGATCTTGACCGGCCTCGCCGGCGCAGGCCTTGTCATCTCCTGGCTGCTGGTCTCAACGGTGGGCGACAACAACGACCTTGCTCTGCGCGCAGTCTTGCCGGCGGCCATGATCCTCATTGTCGGCGCGGCGGCAGGCATGATGCGAGCGTCAAATCCGCTGCCGATCGCCGTTGCGGCGCTCGGCGGACTGTTGCTGAGCCTGCCGGATACCGCCGTGATGATCCGTTCCAATCTCGTCGGGACGGCTGCCGCGGATGCGCAGGTCTTTGCCGCGGCGCCCGCGATATGGGCGGCGGTGCGCCGCTACGCGGCGCCGACCGCGCGCGTTGCCAACGATCCGCTTTATCTGCAGGATCTGACGCCGTGGCCGGCAAACATGTCCTGGGCGCTTCTTGCCAACCGCAGCTCTTGTTTCGCCGGCCGCGAGATGGCGCTAGCCTTCGCGCCATTGCCGCCTGCGCGCCGGGAGGCCATCAATGCGGAGTTCATCCGCGTTTTCGCCGGACAGGGCACGCCGAGCGATGTCGACGACATGGCCGACAACTATGACTGCGATGTCGTCGTCGTCGTGCCGCAAGACGGCGCCTGGAAGAACGACCCGTTCGCGGCAAATGCCAAGTATCGGCTGGCGCAATCGCAGGACGGCAAATGGCGGATTTACGTCAAAACTCCGCGTTAGATTCCGGCAAACCAGTTTTCGCCCTGCTTGCTCCAGAACGTCTCGCGAAATTCATTGGTCACTTCGATCGCCCTGATCCATTTGGCGTTCTTGTAGCCGAGCTTGGTCGCGGTGCGTAGCCGCAGCGGATAGCCGAACGGATCGGTGATGATGTCGCCGGCGTATTTGGTGGCGAGGATCGTTTGCGGATGCAGCGCCGTGGCCATGTCGATGCTTTCGGTGAAATTGTCGTTGCAGATGAAATAGACGTATTTGGCCGTCAGATCGGCGCCGACCCGGGTTAGAAACGCGCGCAGGTTCGGTCCCGACCACTGGCCGATATAGTCCCAGCCCTCGACGCAGATGTGACGGATGATGAGGTCCTGCTCGGGCAATTCATAAATCTGCTGCGCGGTCCACGGCTGCTTGTTTTCGACGCGGCCGGTCCATTCCAGCTTCCAGGTCGCGCCGTCGACCGGTTTGACGTCCTCGATATCGTAATAGGCGTTGAAGCGCGGCGGCTTGACCACTCGCGACGGCGAGAATGTCGGCGCCAGATGGTTCGGGCGAAATATCGCCTCCTGCACGCCGTCGTTCCAGGCCGAGACCGTTCGCAGGAATTTCTGAACCGGGGGCTCCTCGCTGACGTCGCAGCCGGTCAACAAGCCGAGCGCGCCGATGCCGGCGGCGCCCCGCAACAGCGCCCGCCGATCGAGGCCGTGCCGCAATGCCGGCTCTCGCGGCCGCAAGATCGACGGGGTGGGGATGCGGATCGGCATGAGGTTACCGTGTCATCAGGTTGCTTCGGCTTCCGGAGCGAGCGGCGCATGTTGGACGCCGTCATGGCTCACCCGCGGCCCGCCTGTGAGCATGGCAATGAGGCTGCGCGGCACCAGCAAAGCCAGCGTCACATGCACAAGGATGAAGCCGACAATGGCGGCCATGCAGAAAAAGTGCACCAGCCGGATGGTTTGAAAGCTGCCGAACAGATCGGCGAGCTCGGAAAATTGCACCGGTTTCCATAGCGACAGTCCGGAAATCACGATAAGCACGCCCACGGCCATGACGCCGAGGTAGAGGACCTTCTGCACCGCATTATAATGGGTCAAATCGTCGTGCCGCAGCCGAAAGCGCAGGGCATCGCCGACCGTGGCAAGGACCTCACCGATCGAGATCGGAAACAATTTGCGCCGGAAGCGCCCGCTCGCGATCCCATAACTCAGGTAAGCGATCCCGTTGAGCACGAAGATCCACATGCCGAAAAAGTGCCACTGCAGGCCGTATTGCGCCCATTTGCCGATCACGAGCCAGTCGGGGAAATGGAGAAAGCCGAAGATCACATCATCGTTATAGATCTTCCATCCACTGCCGATCATGATGAAAATCGCAGCTGCATTGATCCAATGCATGATGCGCAGCGGAAGCGGATGAAGCCGCACCCGATGGGCAGGTGGGTCCGCGGTGGACTCTGGCGGCATTCGGCGACTCCGCTGACGGCGCTTTCGGACACTACGGTTCGGGAATTTCGCGAGCAAGACAAACCGGTTCACAAAATTGCGTGGAATGATTGATCAAGGGCGACGGATGGCATGCGCTTGAACAGCTACAGTTCTGCGACGCTCGTATTGGCCGTTCTTCTGCGCCCGGCAGCTGCGGCGCCCTTGCCGTTGTCGACCGGGCCGTTCGCGCTAGCCCAGGCGATGATTCCGCCGACCGGCATGGGTGCCGAGGACAAGGCCATGGCGGCAGCGCATATGGCGGCTGCCGAGCGCATGCGCCGGCGCTACCCGCAGCCGGTGCGGGTCGGCGACCTGATCGGCATCCCGCTGCTCGACGATGACAGCCGGACACTCGGTCATGTCCGCCAAGTCGTGCGCACGCCGCGGGGCGACATCGAGCTGATCGTCGATTATGGCGGATGGTTCGGCTGGGGCGCACGGCCGATCGCGGTGCCGGTCGAGGTGGTCGGGATTTTCGGCCGCCAACTCGCCGCGCTGGACATGCCGCGACGCGAATTTGCCGCTGCGCCGACCTGGCATGACGGCAGCGTTACGGTCCTTGCCCAGGATGCGCGTATCGCGGTGGCGCTGGCGCGCCGCTGAACGAGGCCGCCACGATCACGACTTTGTGAGGCCGATAACTTTTTGGTGTCTCGCGATTTGATAGCTTTGAGGCGGAAGTGATTGGCGCTCGGCCGGCAGCTTTGGCAAGCAAGCGATATTGCGCTGCTGAATTGATTACAGGGGGCATCGGATGGATCGTGCGGATCGGTTCGGCGGCGATTCCGCGCCGGTCGGGAATGCGGCCGCGGCATGCGGCATCGCCTTTATGGCCAAGGCCTCCACGCCGGGACGCGCCAAGACGCGCCTGGTGCCGCCGTTGACCTTTGACGAAGCTGCCGCGCTCAATACCGCGTTCTTATGCGATGTCGCCGACAATGTGCTGCTCGCAGCGCGCCATGCCGCGCCGCACGGCGGCATCGCCGCCTACGCGGCTTTTGGGCCGACGGGGTCCGAGGATTTCTTTCGCCATATCCTGCCGCGGGCGGTCGGCTTGATCGGCGCTTGGCTGCCGAATTTCGGCGATTGCCTGTTTCATACCGTCCGGCAGATCTTCCAGCGCGGGCACGCTGCTGCCGTCGTGCTCAACTCCGACAGCCCGACCCTGCCGACAGCGCTGTTGATCGACACCGCAGCGGCGCTGGCCGAGCCTGGCGATCGCATCGTGCTCGGCCCGTCAAGCGACGGCGGTTACTATCTGCTCGGACTGAAGGCGGCGCACCGCCGTATGTTCGAAGACATCGATTGGAGCACCGAGCGTGTGGCCGCCCAGACGCTGGAGCGCGCCCGCGAAATCGGCCTCGACGTGCGTACACTGCCGATCTGGTACGACGTCGACGATGTGGACGGGCTACGGCGTTTGAACGCCGAACTGCGCGGCGACGATCGCGGCCGGCACCGCGGGCACGCGCCACACCACGCGATGCAGACCGCAAAATTGATCGGCCGCCTGCGGCTGGAGCACGATTTCGACAGGCGGATCGACCTGCCAATCCAGATGGACGAAATTCGCCTTTAACCCACGAGCGCCCCCGAGGCCGCCGAGGATGTGAACGCCCATGCAAAAGATTGCGACGCGACGCGCCATCGACCCGCAGCGTTACTTCGAGAGCGTGACGGCGGACAAGGAAGTCCCCGAGCACGAGCCGGTTTGCCTTTATCTGGAGACGACCAACCGCTGCAATCTGTTATGTACGACCTGCCCGCGCACCTACGAGGAGCTCGAGCCGCCCGCCGACATGAGCTGGCATCTGTTCACCTCGATTGTCGATCAGATCCCGCAGCTGCAACGCGCGGTATTGCACGGCGTCGGCGAGCCCATGCTGGTCAAGCATCTGCCGCGGATGGTGCGTTATTTGAAGGATCGCGGCACATATGTCCTGTTCAACACCAACGGCACGGTGCTCAACGAAAAAAACGGCCGGGCGCTGATTGCGGCCGAGCTGGACGAATTGCGGGTCTCGTTCGATGCGGCCAACGCGAAATCCTATCTCGCCATTCGCGGCAAAAATTATTTCAATCGCATTCTGAAAAACGTTCGCGCCTTTCGCGAGCTGCAGGAGCGCGAAGGACACGCAAAGCCCCGGGTGTCGGCATGGCTGACGGGCCTGCGCGAAACCATCGCGGAGCTGCCCGACTTCGTGCGCGTCGCGGCAGACACCGGCGTCAAGGAGGTGCACCTGCAGCGGCTGGTGTTCTTCAATGACAATGCGTTGGGCATGGCGCGGCCGGATCAGGCGCTTTACGAGCGGCTGTCGGGCGAAGAGGCGGTTCATATCGACCGCGCCGCTGCGCTGGCGCGCGGTCTCGGTATCGAATTCAGTGCGTCGGGGGGCGCTTCCGAGCCCGGTATCAGTCTCAAACGCCACGACAGCGGCTCGCCGTGGTCGTTATGCCGGCGGCCGTGGACGGTGATGTATTTCACCGCCAACGGCCGCGCTTTGCCGTGCTGCATTGCGCCGTTCTCGCAGCACGGCTATGAGAACTACACGCTGGGCGACGCCACGCAGCAGACCTTGCGCGAGATCTGGACCGGCCCCGCCTATGGCGAATTCCGCAAGGCGCTCAAGTCGAATACGCCGCCGCAGGCATGCGCCGGTTGCGGCTTGCGCTGGAGCCTGTAGCGATGCGATCGGGGGCGGCTCGCGTCGCGGTCGTCATTCCAACCTTCAATGAAGCAGCGTCCATAGCCGCTGTCGTTTCCGAACTGCCCCGCGATATCGTCAGCCGGATCATTGTCGCCGACGGCGGTTCGACCGATGGCACCCCGGAGGAGGCTCGCGGCGCTGGCGCCGAAGTTGTCGCGGTCGGCCGCGGTTACGGCCTCGCCTGCTTTGCCGGCGCGCAGGCAGCCGCCGACGCCGATATCGTCGTTTTCATGGATGGCGACGGCGCCGACGATCCGGCCGCTATTGCTGCGCTGGTGGCGCCGATCGAGGAGGGCCGCTGCGATTTCGTCATCGCTTCGCGCTCGCGCGGGGCGCGCGCGCCGGGAAGCATGGCGTGGCATCAGATCGCCGCCGGTCTCGTCATCGGCTGGCTGACCAAGCTGCTTTATGGCGTGCGTTACACCGACATGTGCGCATTCCGGGCGATCCGCCGCGATGCCTTGCTCGCGCTCGGCATGCGCGAGATGACCTATGGCTGGAATCTCGAAATGCAAATGCGCGCAGCGCGCAGCGGCTTTCGTATTCTCGAGCTGCCGGTGGACTATCGTCGGCGGCTCGGCGGGCAATCCAAGGTCGCCGGCACGTTCCGCGGATCGATCAAGGCCGGGCTGAAGATCGTAACGACTTTTGCCCGCGTGGCGTCGGAATCGGCGCCGCGGCGCGCCCATTGATCGGCTTATATCGCAACTTTGCTCAAAAAGCCGTCGACGCTGTCGCGCAGACTGTCGGCGGCTTTCTCGACGGCCAGCGAAGCCGTCAACACCGTATCCGCCGAGCCCCGCATTTCGGTTATGGCATGCGAAACCCGTTCCAATACGGCCACCACCGATCGTGTGCCCAGAGCCGCGGCTGCGACGTTATTGGAAATCTCGCCGGTCGCCGCATGCTGTTCTTCGACCGAGCTGGCGATTGCGGCAGTGAACTGCCGGATTTCCTCCATCCGGCCGGTGATGCTGCCAATGGCGCGCACCGCGCCTTGCGTGGCGGATTGCACGGCGGCGATCTGGGAAGCGATGTCGTCGGTCGCTTTTCCGGTCTGAACGGCGAGCGCCTTGACCTCGGAGGCGACCACGGCAAAACCCTTGCCGGCCGCGCCCGCGCGCGCCGCTTCGATGGTGGCATTGAGCGCCAGCAGATTGGTCTGCCCGGCGACGCTCTGGATGAGCTTGACCACGTCGTCGATCTTCTGCGTCGCGTCGGCGAGGCCGGCGATGATCGCGTTGGTCGATTGCGCCTCGGCTGCGGCGGTCCCTACGATTTCGCTGGTGCTGAT
>Ga0335078_10015512_pt1 | contig 11314 bp, 5 predicted proteins | sample Lox_Sample_32_FD_206711 | JGI IMG/M metagenome (GOLD analysis project Ga0335078, IMG submission 206711) | Soil microbial communities from Loxahatchee National Wildlife Refuge, Florida, United States - Lox_Sample_3.2 | ecosystem: Environmental > Terrestrial > Soil > Wetlands | place: USA: Florida...
GTTCCCGGTACTTCGGAGATTTGCCCGGAGCCGAAGACGTGGCTGCTGAGCTGCGCCGGGTGGGCGTGCAGGCGCACATCGCCGGAACCGGCGATGGTCACTTGAGCCTCTCCGGTCGGTGAGACATCCGCATCGCCGCTGCCGTCGATGGTGACGTGGGCGTTCTTGTCGGCGAGCTGAGCGAGACGTGCGCTGCCCGATCCCAGGATCTCGAGCCGCAGGGATTCGACCTTGCCGTTGCCGCTCGCCGCTCCGCTGCCGCGGATGGTGACGCTCAGGCGATCCTGGTCGATGCCCTGCAGATCGATCGACCCCGAGCCATTCAGCGTCGCCTCCTTCAGCGCCGGACCGGACAGATCGACCTGCAGCGGCTGCGAATGGTGCCAGCCGAATGAGAAGAAGCCGTGGTCCTTCTCCCGGATCCGGCCATCGGAGACCTCGACCCGATCCAGCGTCCCCTCGCGTCCGCGAATATCGAGATGCCAGCTCGGTGCGGGATGAAAGCTCACCTGGCCGGGAACATCGAGCTCGAGCCGATCGGCGCTCCAGGAATAATCACGGGTGACGATGGGTCCGGAGTCCGACGGCTCATTGCTCGACCAGCTCCACGAGTCTCCCGAATCGGTCCAGGAGGCGTGAGCCGCGGCACGGATGCCCCCCGAGAAACGCCAGCAGACGAGCACGATCAACAGGCTGATGATGACGAACTTGGCGATGCGACTCATGGCTTTCTCCCGCGCTCGTGGCGCCAGAGCACTTCGGTACCGCGCTCGTGCCGTGCCAACACCCGGGCCAGCACGAAGAGCAGATCCGACAGGCGGTTGAGATAGCGAAGCGCCTCGGGGTTGACGGTTTCGAGTCTCGCCAGGGTCCACGCCCGCCTCTCGGCGCGGCGGGCGACGGTTCGGCCGAGGTGACAGGCCGCCGCGGCCGGTCCGCCACCGGGAAGGATGAACTCCTTCAGGGGCGGCAGCGGATCGTTGAACTCATCGAGGACCGTCTCGAGCCTCGCCACGTGCGCGGCTGTGATGACCGTGTGGCCGGGAATGCAAAGCTCCGCGCCGAGATCGAACAGCTCATGCTGCACGTCCGTGAGCAAGGCCGTCACGGAATCCGGCAATCCGGGAACGGCCAACAGCGCCCCGAGAACGCTGTTGAGCTCATCGACCGTGCCGTAGGCCTCGACCCGCGCTCCATCCTTCGGCACCCGCGTGCCGTCGCCGAGGCCGGTCGTGCCGTCATCGCCCGTGCGCGTGTAGATCTTGCTGAGCCTGTTGCCCATGATATAAGCGTTTCATGCCCTCCCGAGAACTGCAAGCCGCCCTCGATGCCGCGCAGGCGGCGGCCGAGGTGATCCGCGGCTTCTATCGGAAGAATCTCGCGGTCCGCACCAAGGAGGATCAGTCGCCGGTCACCGAGGCGGACGTGCGGGCCGAAGAGAGCATCCGCGCCATTCTGAGCGAGCGCTTTCCGAGCTACGGCTTCTACGGCGAGGAGACGGGCCAGCACGCCGCAGGGGCCGAGAGCGTCTGGCTGGTCGACCCCATCGATGGCACCAAGTCCTTCGTGCGCGAGTGCCCGTTCTTCTCCACCCAGATCGCCCTCATGCGCGCCGGGCGTCTGGTGCTCGGGGTCTCGAGCGCACCGGCTTACGGAGAGCTCGCCTGGGCCGAGCAAGGCGCGGGCGCCTGGCTCAACGACGCGCGCATCCGGGTCAGCGCCATCGCCGAGCTTTCCGCCGCCATCCTATCGACCGGCAACCTCAAATCCATGACCCGCACGGGCCAGTGGGATCGGCTGGGCTCATTGATCCGAAGCGTCAGCCGCGTCCGTGGCTACGGCGACTTCGTCCATTACCATCTGCTGGCACGCGGCTCGCTCGACGTCGTCATCGAGTCCGACGTCAACATCCTCGACATCGCCGCCCTCACGGTCATCGTGCGCGAGGCCGGCGGCACCTTCACCGACCTCGCCGGCAACGATGTCACCCTCGAGACAACCTCCGTGTTGGCGACCAACGGCCGGCTGCACCCGGCCGTGAGCGCAGCGCTTCGCGACTGAGTGGCTTCAGGGCTGCAGGCCCTTCGCCACCAGAGTCCCCGTCTCGTAGACATTCGCGCTCCAGGGCGCCCAGAGGACGAAGCGCGCATCATCGCCGTCCCTGCACTTCTGGAATCGGACGGTGAACGATGCCGACGCCATGCCGCCGCCGGCGACGTCTCCGAGAGAGACCGGGTACTTGGACGGCGGAACGATGGTCGCGAGACAGGGTCGCCCCGCCACCTGCAAGAGATAAAGAGCGCTGATTTTCGTGTCGTAAGCGGTCCCCTCGCCCGGATTGGTGGCGGTGATGGTCCAGATCTCCCCCGAGGCCGGCGAGCCGGCTCGGCCGGTGAGCGCCATCGTCAGGCCATAGCCCGGCAGTTGGGTGGGATCGACGATGCCCCAATAGGCCGGCTTCGCCTGCAGCAGTTGATCGAAGGGCAGCGGCTCATCGAGCCGGGCGATGGGGAAGGAGTCGAGCCAGGTATCGTCATCGGCCATGCCCCAGAACGTGACCGCTTCCAGCTCATGTCGGCGTGCCAGCGCCTTGAAGACATCGAAGTAGCCCTTGTAGAGCCAGCCCTGCTCGGCGAGAAGCGATTCCGGGACGCTGCCGCCGTTCGCGCCGTAGTTGGAAGTGTTGTCCGTCGAGAGATAGACGCTCATGTCGAGCTCCGTCACCTGCTGTTGCAGATGTCGGAACGAGCGGTGCAGCTCCTCGAACGACCGATAGACATCGTATGGCGAGGGGTAGTCGACGTGGGTGTGCATCTCGTGCCCGACACCATCGAGCGGCACGTCGTGCCGACGCAGGTGCCGGATGAGCCGGATCAGACACTGCAGCCGGGCCGGATCCGTCAGGCTGTAGTCATTGATGAACAGCTGCGTGCCGGGCGGCGCGTATTCCCTCGCCGCCTCGAGCGCGATGTCGATGTACCGCGGACCGAGCACCTGATAGAACGGCCCATGCTGCAGGCAATCGCTCTGTGTCGGATCGAGCGGCTCGTTCACCACGTCCCAGACATAGACGGCGGTGCCGAAGTGCTGCACCACGTTCTTGATGTGATTCTGGATGCGCTGGGTGAGCAGCTGCACGTCCGCCGCATTCGAGGCCGAGAGAGGCGTGACTCCGTCCTCCTCGAGGAACACCCAGGAAGGCGTCTCGCTGCCGTTGGACCAGACGAGGTTGTGTCCGCGCACCCGCATCCCGTTCGCCTGCGCGAGCTGCACCTCCGTGTCCGCCGTGGCGAAGGTGAACTGCCCCTCCTCGGGTTCGGTGAATTGCCACTTCATGTCGTTCCCGGAGACGATGCTGTCGAAGTGCTTGAGCAGCAGCTGCTCATGCGGACCGAGCAGATCCGAGGAATCGATCTCCGCCCCCACCGGGAAGTACTGCGCCAGCGTCTGAAAGACCGACGGGATGCTCTGCTGGATGACCAGCGGCGGCAGATAGGTGAGCTGAAAGTCGGTGATGTAGAAAGGCTGGGTGGGGGCAGGTGTGCCATTGGTCCCCGTGTCATTGCCCGAGGATTGCACGTAGAGGAAGGCGCTGCCCTGAGTGGGGTCGTAGCCATTCGACATCGAAAATCTCGGCACCGAGATCTGCACCCACTGACCCGCGGGCGCCTGGACGGTCGCGATCCCGGTGTAGTTGGTCGCCGCCATGCCGTTGGTGGTCAACGTCGTCTGGAGGCTGAGGTTCAGCGTATCGCCCTGCGGTGACATGACCCAGACGCTGATGGCGTACGAGGAGCCGACGTACATCTTGTTCAGGACGCTGATCTGCGGTCCATCCCAGTAAGCCGCCCGGTCCTGCACGTACAGGGCATTGGCTTCACCGGCCGGCCCGTTGGAGATCGCGACATTGGAAAGCCCGTTGGCGCCGCTTCGCTGCGAGAACCCGTCGAGGCCCCCATCCGCGAAGGTGGTGGTGATGCCGGAATTATCCTGTTGGCCGCTGTTGGGCGGGCCGGCGGTCTCGGTGATGGTCACATCATCGAGATAGAAGGATTGCGGGGTGGTTGGCGTGCTACCGGGATCGAGCTGCGCGTAGAGCAGCAGGCTGGTGGCGGTAGTGCTCACGGTGTAAGTGCCGCCGATCTGCGCCCAGCTGCCGGCCGTGACGGGCACCTGGTAGGGCCCGACCGTGTCATAGCAGGTGCCGCCCGAACAGGCGGAGTCCTGCGCATCCTGACGCTGAATGGTGAAGTTCGCATCACTCGCGGCTTCGCCGGACGTCAACATCACGTAACCCGTGATGGTGTACGTGGCGCCGGGCACGAGCCCGGTGAGCTGCAGCGCCGGGCCGCCGCCGCCACCGCTGCTCGTGTAGTTGACCGTGGAGAGGAGGCTCCCCGTGCCGCCGTCGGGATCGGGCGCCGCCGTCGCGGCGGTCGAGTAGGTGGGAGCGGATGCATCGTAGAACGCCGTCCAACCGTCAACCGTCTGGTCCTCGAAGGTGTACTGCGCGACCTGATACGGCAGCTGTTGAGCGGTTGCGGGCCGCACCAGCATCACGGCGATGAGTGAACAGGCCGTACCGGCGATCGCGAGGATGCGGCGGAGGGCCGCGAGATGCGATGAGCTGCGCGCGCGATGAAACATACCGCTTCTCCCCCTGGAGTTCTTCTGGCGCTTCTGCCCTGCCGCTCCACCGCTGACGCGCGGTTGCGCTCGCGGCGGCAGTGGTAGCGATATCAGGCTAACGCCTGAGCGCAGCCGTTGTCAAAGCCCGCTCACGAGCGGGTTTACGGGGAATCAGGCTGAAATCGGCCGAAGCGCAGCGGTGGTACCGCTATCCAAAGCTTGGCCACGGCGAGTCACGAGGGGTCGGGCGCGAGGCGTCGGGTGCGACGCGTCGGGCGCGAGCCGCGAGCCACAGGGCTGCGGCCGCGTCCACGGCTACGCCGCGACGCGAGTCTCCTCGGCGATCATCTCTTCCAGGCGCTCGAGGTCTGGCACCAGCGGCGTCTCGTTCACCATCCTCACCTGACAGATCACCGGAGCGCGCTCGGGAAACACCCGCGAGTTATCCGGCCGCACCACGTCCGAGCTCACCCGCACGAGCTGCGGAAAGCCCTGGGAGACGATCGCAAAGTTGCCGCTGTCGAGCCGCGTGCCGAGACAGTGGAACACCACCACCCGGGTTCTGCCGGATGGAGCCGGAATGGCCTGGCCGCAGGCGCCCTCGAAGGAAGCGAGCGGCACCTGCTTACCGCTCCACAACACCGTGCCGATGTACCAGGGCGGCGCGCCCGTCATTTCCGAGGGCACCTGAAAGCCGACGACCTCCGCGACGCAGGCGCGCGGCACGATGAGCCTTCCCTCCGCGAGCGGGACCAGGAGGCTGTAGATCTCTTGCACGCGCTCGCTCATGGATCACCTGCCCTCGGCCTGACGCGGCATGTCCTGCACGGCGGCGCTCGCCTGCGCCGCCCGACGCCGCTCCACGAGCGGCGCGATCGCATCCAGCAGCTCCGCCTCCTGATAGGGCTTGCCGAGGTAGTCATCGACGCCGAGCTCGATGGCCCGCGCCCGATGCTTCTCGCCGACCCGCGAAGTGATCATGATGATGGGTACGCTCTTCAGGCGCGCGTCGTTGCGCACGTGCGCGGCGACCTCGTAGCCATCCATGCGCGGCATCTCGATGTCGAGCAGGATGATGTCCGGCACGTGGTCCTGCAGCAGTCCGACCGCATCCATGCCATCGCGGGCGGTCAGCACGCGCATACCGTTGCGCTCGAGCAGCCGCTGAGTCACCCGACGCACGGTGATCGAGTCATCGACCACCAACGCGAACGTGCGCCGGTCCTCCTTCTCCCGCGGAACGGCCGGCAGCTGCCCGCGCCCGCGCCACTCGGCCCGAACGAGCGCGCCGATGTCGAGAATGATGACGATGCGTCCATCACCCAGTATGGTCGCGCCGGAGATGCCGCGGATGCTCGAGATCTGCGGCCCGACCGACTTCACCACGATCTCGCGGCTGCCGACCAGCTCGTCGGCGACCAGGCCCGTGGAGTGTTCGCCGGCGCGCACCAGCACGACCGGAATGGTCACGTCCTGTTCCGGGAGCGGTGAGGGCTCGAGCCCCACGAAGAGCGCCAGATGCTGGAAGCGGTACTTCTGCCCGCCGTACTCGAACATCGCCGCATCGCGCCCGAGGTGGGCGCTGACCTCGGCCTTGGACAACCGCAGCACGCCCTCGACGGTCGGCAGCGGCAGTGCGTAGAACTCCTCGCCCGTGCGCACCACCAGCGCATGGCTGATCGCCAGGGTGAAGGGCAGACGGATGGTGAAGACCGTGCCCTCCCCGGCCTTGGTCTCCATGTGCAGCGCGCCGCCCAGACGCTTGATCTCGGTCGCGACCACGTCCATGCCGACCCCGCGGCCCGCCTGTTGGGTCAGGGTGCCGGCGGTCGAGAAGCCGGGCTCCAGGATGAGCTGCATCGCGTCTTCATCGCTCAGCGGCCGTCCCGGCTGGATGAGCCCCAGCGCCTGGCCCTTGGCGCGGATTGCCTCGAGGTTCATGCCGGCGCCGTCGTCGGTGAGGCGCACCATGACTTCAGCTCCCTCGCGGTGCAGCTCGAGGAGGATCTTGCCCGCCGGAGGCTTGCCCCGGCGCGTGCGCTCCTCGGGCGTCTCGATGCCGTGGACGATCGCGTTACGCAGCATGTGCTCGAAGGGCGGCAACATGCGCTCGAGCACCTGCCGGTCGAGCTCGCCGGAGGCGCCTTCGACCACGAGCTCGGCCCGCTTGCCCGTATCGGCCGCGGCTTGGCGCACGATGCGCGCGAGGCGCTGCACGTGCCGCTGGAAGGGCACCATGCGCGTGCGCATCAGACCGTTCTGCAGCTCGGTGATGGTCCGCGCCTGCTGCTGCAGAAGGTTCTGCGCGTCCTTGGCGAGGTTCTCGAGCAGCCCTTGGATGCTCGCCACGTCGTTCGCGGTCTCCGCGAGGGCCCGCGAGAACTGTTGGATGGAGGAATAGCGATCGAGCTCGAGCGGGTCGAACTCGCTCCGATGGCCGCCCTCGTCCTCATGCCGGTGCAGGATCTGCGCCTCGGTCTCGATCTCGAGACTGCGCAGCTGCTCCTTCAGGCGGGTCACGGTGCGCGAGAGCTCGGCGAGGTTGAAGTCGATCGACCCGAGCTGCTGCTCGAGGCGTGAGCGGGCGATGCTCGCCTCGCCCGAGATGTTGAGGAGCTTGTCGAGCAGATCCGCATCGACACGCGCCATCTCCTGTCGCTCGACGGGCGCGCTCGGCTCGCGGCCCGGCGGCACCAGCTGCGGTGGGGCGAGGTTTTCCTCCGCCGCGGACTCAGCCGCTCGGGACTCCGGCCGGAGCTCCCCTGGGGACTCCGCGCGGAAGTCCGTTCGCGCTTCCGCTCGGACGATTGCCGGGGCGTGAGCTTCAGGCTCGGGCTCCACGGGCGGCGGCGCCGCAGTCAGCATCGGCTCGCGCTCCGGCGCGGCAGGCGGGGGTTGCTGCGCGACAGCGGACGGCGCTCGCGGAGCTTCCGCCGGGAACGCTTCGGCTTTGGGAATTTCGGCTTTGGGAGCTTCTCTCGCAGGCTCTACCGCCGCCGCTTCCGGCCTCGGAGCCTCCGGCTTCGGAGGCTCCGGCGCGATCGGTGCGGCAGCGGGCGTAGCGGCAGCGGGCGCAGCGGCAGCGGGCGCAGCGGCAGCGGGTGCAGCGGCAGCGGGTGCAGTCGCAGGGGTGGCCGCGGCCCCGCCGGCAGCTCCACCCGGCCGTGTCAGTGCCTGGATGCGCCCGATCGTCGCCCGCGCCGGCGCGACGCGCCGGCCGTTGGCAACCGACTCCCGCATGCGTGCCAGCTCGTCGAGACTTCCCTGGATGACATCGAACACGGTGTTGTCGACCGCGATCGAGCCGCTCTCGGCCTGGATGACCAGCGTCTCGAGCTCGTGACTCAGATCGCCCATGGCGCTGATGCCCGCCATGCGGGCGCCGCCCTTCAGTGTGTGCAGCGGCCGCTTGAGCGCGGTCGCGCTCTCCGCGCTGCCGGGTTGGCTGCGCCAGTCGCTCAACGCGCGCTCGGACGCGTCGATGAGCTCGAGCGCCTCCTCGGTGAAGATGGCCGCCACCTCGGGATCGAAGTCCGGCGGCTCCTCGTCGGCGGCCGGTGCCATGGGTTCGGCGTCCGCGGGCTCGCCGACCGCGGGCTCATGGGCCGGCGGGACGCCGCCCGACTCATGGCGGGACGCCTCGGCGATTCGCGCATCGAGCGCCAATTCCGCTTCGCGCAGGCGCTCGAGGAGCTGCCAGTGATTCACGAAGTAGCCGGTCGGCTCATCGAGATGCGCGGCCACCGACTCGATGGCCTCCATGCAGTCGGCGAGCAGCTTGAGATCGGCGGCGCGCAGCCCGCTGCCGCTCGTGAAGGCACGGCGCAGCCAGTGATCGAGCGGCTCGGCGAGGCGCACGCCATGACGCGCCTGCGCCATCTTCGAGCTCCCGGCCAGCGTGTGGCAGGCGCGGTAAACCTCTTCGGAAAGCAGGTGCGGCTCCGGAGCCTGCGCCTCGCGCCCGAGAAACTTGCGGATGACCGCGACGTGCGCCCCGGTCTCACGGGTGTAGATCTCCCGCAGCCCCTCATCCATCACGCCCGCGGACGCCGGTTGCGTCGTCGGAGTCTCCGGGGAGGCGGCCTCTGCGGTGTGAGTTGCCGCGCTGTGGGGCGCCGCTGCGACCCGCGCCGCCGGGCCTGACGACTCGACGACCACGCTCGCGGAGATCGAGGCTGCGGGGAGGGATGCCTCGGCGGCGTGGCCAGAGGCCGCGGCGGACCGAGGCTCGCCCGGCCGCTCACCGCTGCGCGTCGCGCCCGCCACGCGGGATGCCGCGACCGGCTGACGTCCGGCTGCGAGCGCGTGCGCGCGCGCCGCGATGCCGGTGACATCGGCGGTCACCGGGCTCACCTTCTCCAGATGCTCGATCATCTGCGGCAGAGCCGCGATCGCATCCCGCAGCACCTCGAGAATCGCTGGACTTCGCGTCAGGGTGTTGTCGAGAATGCGGTTGAGCAGGTTTTCCACCGACCAGGCGAGCTCGCCGAGCTCCCGGGCGCCGACCATGCGCCCGCTCCCCTTCAGCGTGTGGAAGGATCGGCGCAGCGTGACCAGCGCTTCGCGCTCGAGCGGGTTCTGATCCCACACCGGGAAGCCGCGCTCGATCTTCACCAGCTCCTCGCGCGCCTCCTCGATGAAGAGCTTGACGAGCTCCGGATCCGCATTCTCCGCCAGCGCCGCGACTCTCGCGGTGGCGGAAGGTGTCAGAACCGGCGGCACGTGGGCGCCCCGATCGGCATCGGCGGCGCTCGCCCCGCCATCCGCATGCGCTGCCGCCGAGCCGGGCGGCGGGATCTGCACGGTCTTGGCGAACGCGGACGGCTCGAGCGGCTCCACGGTCGGCACCGGCATGGCGTGCTGCTGCTCGAGCGCCTGCACGCAGGCCTGCGCGTTGTCGAGCATGTACCAGGGGTCGCTGCGGCCGGCCTGCAGCGTCTCCATGTAGTACTCGATGCTGACGATGGCATCGGCCAGCCGGTCGAGGAAACCGACGGGCAGCGCCGGCGCACCTGGACGCATGATCCGCTTCAGCTGGGTGGTGACCGCTTCGACGACCTCCACCGCGCGTGTCTTGCCCAGGATCAGCAGCGCGGCCTTGAGTCCACGGATCAGCTCGTGCCAGCTGTCGAGCCCGGCGGCATCGAGCGTTCCGCCGACACTCTGGGTGATCGCCTCCTTGATGCGCGCGAGATTCAGAATGCACTCGCGCAGCACGGCGGACTGTACCTGTTGGAAGTCGTGATCATCGCTCTGCTCGGGCGACACCTCGCCGCCTCGCGGCAGGATCATCCCCACGAGACCCTCATCGAGCCGGTCCTCGACGCCGATGAGCGCCGCGGCTATCTCGACCAGCGTCGCCTCGTCCGCGCGCAGACTTCCGGCTACGATCTTCTCCAGCTTGTCCGTCTGCGCCTGCACGATCCCGCGCAGCTCGCCCAGGCCGAGCACACCCAGGGTATCGCCGATCTTGCGCAGCAGATCGACCTGAGGTCCGAGCTCCAGCGGCTGTCCCGCTCCACGGCGCACGAAGATGTCGAGGACATCCTTCACCTTCGAGAGATCCTCGCGGATCGCCGCTGCGACCGTCTGCATGAGCTTGACGCTCGGCGCGGACAGACTCTCGCGCTCCTGCTCGATGCTCTCATCGACCGGCAGCAGCTCCGAGAGACGGAAGGATGCCCGCACCGCCGAGACCTTCGGGCCGCTCGACTCCGCCCGGCCGACGTAATAGAGGAGGTTGTTCAGAAGCTCGACGGGCGGCGTCTGGCAATAGCGGGCCTCACCCAGCTCGTAGAGGCGGCGGATCTCGCGGTCGGCGAGCCCGAGCAGCCGCTTGACCGACACACCGCCTTCGAGGCCGTTCTCGCGCAGCGCCTCGATGATCGCACCCACCACCCACCAGAGCTGGAAGACCGGCTGGCGGGTCGCGGTCTGCTCGAGCTTCTGGGCCACCGAGGCCAGAGTCTCCAGGTTCTGCTCGATGCGCTCGCCGCGGATCCAGCCGATGAGACCCATCTGGAAGCGGGCGCGCAGGCGTCGGCTCCACTGCTCGATGTTGAGCAGCGGCTCATCCGCGGACGATGCGACCGGCTGCGCCTGCTTGTCGGACTTCAGATTGAGAAGCAGGAGCGTGCCTTCGGAAAGGAGCGCGCTGCCGCGCACGGCGCGCAGATCGTTGAGGAGCGGCAGCAGGACGAGGGCGAGATCGCGCCCGCCTGCCAACACGCGCTCGAGGTATCCGGGCAGCTGCACCATCGCGCGCAGCAGCGCATCCAGGCTCTCCGCCTGACCCTTGCGCTCGGTGACGGTGGCGAGCAGATAGGCCGCGACCTGCTCCATCTCCTCGGCGAGGAGCGCCGCGCCGTAGATCTCGAGCACGCGCAGCACGCCCTGCACCTGGTGCAATTCCTGCTTGCAGCGCTCGAGGAGCGAGATGTTGTCGGGCTGCTCGACATAGGTCTCGAGAGCCGTGCGGGCCTCGGCGAGCGTGGCATTGAGCTCGCGGCCGACGAGATCCAGCGTCTGGGAGGCGACTTCCGGCATTCAGGGGTCTCGGGAACTCTTCAACTCAGGTGCCGCCGATGGCGGAGATCGGTCTGACCCCGCTTCCCGCGCTGTTGGGTTTGGCACCCGGGGCGCCCGCCGCCGGACCGCCGCGCTCGGCCGGCCGCCGGAACGCGCC
>Ga0335078_10015513_pt1 | contig 11314 bp, 11 predicted proteins | sample Lox_Sample_32_FD_206711 | JGI IMG/M metagenome (GOLD analysis project Ga0335078, IMG submission 206711) | Soil microbial communities from Loxahatchee National Wildlife Refuge, Florida, United States - Lox_Sample_3.2 | ecosystem: Environmental > Terrestrial > Soil > Wetlands | place: USA...
CAGCCTCCGGTGTTTCACACCGAAGAGGACTGGGAAACCGCCGAAGACGAGGATGACGGGCCGGCGCCGCCGGCGCCGCCGCCCGCCGAAGTCAAGGGTCCCAAAGTCGGCCGCAACGACCCCTGTCCCTGCGGCAGCGGCAAGAAGTACAAGAAGTGCTGCGGGCAATAGGAGACAGGAGAGCCAGTTGCAAAATTCGCCGAGACCGCTTGCTCACGCGCGCCGCTCAGAAACGCCGTATTGACAGCACGGCACTTACTGAGCCGCGACCGTCAGGGAGAGGTCACGACAGCGAGTTTTGCAACTGGCTCAGGAGACAGGAGGCAGGAGTTCCGCGAACCCTCAGAACCCGGCCTGGAACGGGTAGCCCTTATCCACCCAGTCCTTGGGAAAACTCGTCGGCAGCGACAGCACTCGCACCTTTTTGAACCCCAGCTCGTGGAGCATGATGAATGCGGGGCGGAGGTTGGGACAGTGGTCCCAGGGGCAGCAGCCGCAGTAGAGGACGATCTCCTCGGTGCGCGAGTGCTTCAGCGCGGCTTCGCGCAGCGCTTGCAGCCCTTCCTGCTTGCTGCCCGGCCCGATGAATTGGGCGCCGGGAATGTGCTTGCTGCGATAGAGAATGCCGAAGCCGACGTAGAAGATCGGCGGCTTCGACTCGGTCTTGCTCGTGATCCGCGCCGCGAGCTGGTCGGGCTGTATGACGTCGGAGGTGTCCCACGGGTCGGGCACGCCCTGGGCGGACAGGGCGCCAAGCGTCAGGAGCAGGGCTGAAATCCGGAGGTTCACGGACCTATCGTAGCGCCGTTCTGGCGCCAAGCGCCTGCCCAGACGAATGGGTTAACCTGACTCTTTACCGCATGCGTCTTCGATGGCTGCTGATGTGCGTGGGTCTGGCGATTCTGGCGGCGAGCGGATGCTCGGTGCGGAAGTTCGCGGTCAACAAGGTTGGCGACGCGCTGGCGTCGGGCGGATCGACCTACGAAAGCGACGACGATATGGAGTTGGTGGGCGGCGCGCTGCCGTTCAGCCTGAAGCTGGTGGAGAGCCTGCTCGAGGAATCGCCCAAGCACCGCGGCCTGTTGCTCACGGCGGCGAGCGGTTTCGCGGAGTACGGTTACGCCTACGTCGAGGAGCAGGCGGACGAAGAGGCCGGCGTCAGCCTGGAACGGAGCACGGCGATGCGGGCGCGGGCGCGCCGGCTGTATCTGCGGGCCTACCGGTACGGGATGCGCGGCCTGGAAGCAGGGTATCCGGGGATTGGCGCGGCCATCGCGGACGACCCGGCCGCGGCGCTGGCGCGCGTCAAGAAGCGCGACGTTCCGCTGCTGTACTGGACCGCGGCGGCGCACGGCCTGGCGATCTCGTCGTCGAAGGGCGATCCGGAGATGATCGCGCAGTTGCCGGAAGTCGAGGCATTCATCAGGCGCGCGTCGGAGCTCAACGAGGGATGGAACGGCGGGGCGCTGGAAGAGTTCCTCATCAACGTGGAGAGCGCGCGCTCGGGCGTGAAGGCGGCCGACCAGCAGGCGCGCATGAAGGCGCTGTTCGAGCGCAGCGAGGCGCTCTCGGGAGGCAAGCGGGCCAGCCTCTACGTCAGCTACGCGGAGAAGGCCATGGTGCCCGCGCAGAACCAGGCGGAGTTCAAGACCCTGCTCGAGAAGGCGCTGGCCATCGATCCCGACCGCGAGCCGCAGACGCGCCTGGCCACGCTGATCGCACAGCGGCGCGCGCGGTGGCTGCTGGGCCGCATCGATGAGCTGTTTCTGGAAGGCGAACCTGCGAAATGAAAAAGATTCTGTTCTTTCTCCTGGCCGCGGCGGTCACGGCGCCGGCGCAAACCGTAATCAAAATGGGCACGCTGGCGCCCGATGGCTCGCCCTGGCACCAGGTGCTGCAGCGCATCGGAGAACGGTGGCGCATCCTCTCGGGCGGCAAGGTGAAGCTGGTGATTTATCCCGGCGGAGTGCTGGGCGACGAGCCCGACCTGGTGAAGAAGATGCGCATCGGCCAGATCCAGGCCGTGGCGCTCTCGGGCGTCGGCATGTCGGACATCGAGCCGGGCGTGATGTGCCTGCAGATTCCCATGATGTTCACCTCGTATGAGGAGCTGGACTATGTGCGCGACCGCATCGCGCCGCGCTTGGAGAAGATGATCGACGCGCGCGGATTCCTGGTGCTGAACTGGGGCGACGCGGGCTGGGTGCATTTCTTCAGCCGCAAGCCGGTGTCGCGGCTCGACGACCTGAAGCAACTGAAGCTATTCACCTGGGCCGGGGACAGCGACGCGATCGATCTCTACCAGGCCAACGGCTTCCGTCCGGTTCCGCTGGCGGCCACCGACATTCTGAGCGGCCTGCAGACCGGACTGATCGACGCCGTGCCGACCACGCCGCTCTATGCGCTCCTCAACCAGTCCTTCGGCCTGGCGCGGAATATGTGCGACGTCAAATGGGCGCCGCTGGTGGGGGCAACGCTGGTCTCGAAGTCGGTCTGGGACAAGCTGCCCGCCGATCAGCGAGGGCAGATGCTGAAGGCGGCGCAGGACGCGGGCCGGGACCTGCGCGACGGCATCCGCAAGATGGGCGACGACGCCGTCGTGGCCATGCAGAAACGCAAACTGAACGTGGTGCACGCGGACGCGGCGACCGTCGCCGACTGGCGCAAGCAGGCCGAAGGAGTGTATCCGAAAATTCGCGGCCGCGAAGTGCCCGCCGATTTGTTCGATGAGGTGAAGCGGCTGCGCGACGAATACCGCGCCCGCGGCGGGGCGAGGTGAAGACGCTGGCGGCACGACTGGCGTGGGCGGAAGATGCGCTCGCCGTCCTGCTGCTCACCGCGATGTCGCTGCTGCCGGTGCTGGAGCTGATCTCGCGCCAGTTCAGGCTGCCCTCGATTCCCGGCTCGGCCGTGTTCGTGCAGCATCTGACGCTGTGGGTGGCTTTCGTCGGCTCGACCGTCGCCGCGCGCTCGGACCGCCTGCTGGCGCTTTCCGCGAACACGCTGCTGCCGCCGCGTTGGCTGCCGCGCGTACGCATGTTCACGGCGACGGTGGCGGCCGCCGTTTCGCTGGCGCTGGCATGGGCGAGCTTTCAATTCGTTCTCTCGGAGCGCGAAGGCGGAACGATCCTGGCGCTGGGAATCGGCAAGTGGGTGGCCGAAGCGATCATGCCGGTGGGATTCCTGGTGCTGGCCGTGCGCGCGGCGTGGAACGGTTCGCCGAGCATGCGGTTTCGGACGCTGGCGGCTGCGGGACTGCTGGTACCGCTGGCGCTCAATTTGACCGGGCCGGCCGGCGGCGCGCTGGTGTGGCCGTTGATCGGCGCGATCCTGGCGGCGGCTCTGCTGGGATTGCCGATCTTCGCGACTCTGGGCGGCATCGCGCTGGTCCTTTTCTGGAACGAGGGCGTGCCCATCGCCGCCGTGCCTGTGGAGACGTATCGCCAGGTGGCGTCGCCGGTGCTGCCTTCGATCCCACTGTTCACCTTCGCCGGGTACCTGCTGGCGGAAGGCGGCGCGAGCCAGCGCCTGCTGCGGGTTTACGCGACGTTGCTCGGCTGGCTGCCGGGGGGCCTGGCGGTGACGACGGCCGTGGCCTGCGCGGTGTTCACCTGGGCGGGTTCGGGCGTGACGATCCTCTCGCTGGGTGGCCTGCTGCTGCCGATGCTGGTGAAGGCCAAGTATCCCGAGCGCTTCTCAATCGGCCTCATCAATGCCTCGGGCTCGCTGGGCCTGCTGTTCCCGCCGAGCGTGCCGGTGATTCTTTATGGCATCTACGCACAGGTGCCGATCGATTCCATGTTCATCGGCGGATTCCTGCCCGGCCTGATGATGGTCGCGATGGTATCGGGCTACGGCGTGTGGCAAGCGAAAAGGAGCGGCGCCGAGCGGGACCGGTTCTCCTGGGCCGAAGCGCGCCGCGCGATCTGGATCGCGAAGTGGGAACTGGCGCTGCCGGTGATCGTTCTGGTGGGTCTGTTCGGCGGCTTCGGCACGCTGGTGGAGGCCGGCGCCATCACGGTGGTCTACTCGATCCTGACCGAGGTTTTCATCTACCGCGGGCTCTCGCTGCGGCGCGATTACCCCAGGGTGACGGTGGAGTGCTCGGTGGTGATCGGCGCGGTGCTGCTGGTGATCGGCGTCGCGATGGGCTTCACCAACTACTTGGTGGACGCGCAGGTGCCGGGGATGTTGATCGCTTGGGTGCAGGCGCACGTCCATTCGAAGTTCGTCTTCCTGCTGCTGCTGAACGTATTCCTGCTGCTGAAGGGATCGTTCATGGATGTGTTCTCGGCCATCATCGTGGTGGTGCCGCTGATCAAGCCGCTGGCGGCGAATTTCGGGATCGACCCGGTGCAGCTCGGCATCATCTTCCTGGCCAACGGCGAGCTCGGCTACCTGACGCCGCCGGTCGGGATGAACCTGTGCTTTTCGGCGGTGCGGTTCAAGCAGACCATGACCAGCGTGTACCGGTCGACGCTGCCGTTCTACGTGATCCTGCTGCTGGGGGTGCTGCTGATCACGTATGTGCCGTGGTTCACGACTTGGCCGCTGGAGTTGCTGGGTAAGTAGGGGCGCACGCAGGCCGCCGGGATATTTTAGGCTAGGAGTAGCTATGGCGAAACATGAGACGGCGACACTGGGCGGGGGCTGCTTCTGGTGCCTGGAGGCGGTCTATCAGCAGTTGAACGGCGTGATGGCCGTGGAATCGGGCTACTCCGGCGGGCACGTGACCAATCCCAGCTACAGCGATGTCTGCACGGGGAAGACCGGACACATCGAGGTGGTCCAGGTGACCTTCGATCCGGAGGTGCTGAGCTACCACGACCTGCTCGAGGTCTTCTTTGCCATCCACGACCCGACCAGCCGGGATCGCCAGGGCGAAGACGTTGGGGAGCAGTACCGCTCCGTGATCTTCACGCACTCGGACCAGCAGCGGGAGACGGCGGAGGCCGTCATTCGCGAACTGAACGCCGCGGGGTTGCCGGGCAAGCCCATTGTCACCGAGGTGCGTCCGGCGGCAGCGTTCTTCCCGGCCGAGGAATACCATCGCGAGTATTTCCTCAAGAACCCGGAGCAGGCCTACTGCGCCTACGTAGTCGCGCCCAAGGTGCGCAAGTTCCGCGAGAAGTTCGCCTCGAAGTTGCGCCGCGGCCTGGCCGGCGCGTGAGGGCTACCGCAGCCGCGCCTGAAAGCCATCACCGGGGCACTGCGCCAGCTCGAAACCCCTTGCGGCATTCAGAGCTGTGTCGTAGATCACGAAGGTGGAGGGAACGTCGATCGCGCCGGCAGGGCCGAACTTCGCGCCCATGATGGGGCCGGGGTTGACCAGGAGCGCGCGGCCCTTGCGGACCATCTCGTAAACGTGGTTATGCCCGAACGCCACCAGGTCGAACTCGCCCGAGAGGGCCAGCGGGCGGGCGATGTTGTCGTAATGCACGGCCGCCACCGATTTTCCGTCGAATTCGCCGCGGAAGAATTCAGCGTGGATCTGGACCTGCGGGAATTTCTGCGCGTTCGCCGTGATGCGGTAGAGGTCGGCGTCGTTGTTGCCGAAGACGATGTGAATGGGACCGGCGAAGCCGCGGCCGAGTTGATTCACGATGAATGGCGAGCACAGGTCGCCGCAGCAGATCAGAACGTCGCAGGAGGCGAAGGCCTCGAGCGCGGCCGCGAGTTTCCAGATGTTGTCGTGGATGTCGGAGAGAACCGCAAGACGCATCTGTCTTCAGGTTAGCGTGGCTTGGACCCGGACGGGGCGGCGCCGCGGTCGGCCACCACCACCACCTCCATGTCGGAGGCCTTGCGCACGATGCGGTGGATCAGGTTGCGGGCCAGGAACCAGCGCCAGCGGCCGTAGCGCGGGCGCGCTACGAAGATCCTGGTAATGTGCTGGAGGCGCGCGAAATCCACCAGCGTGTTGGCTACGTCGGACCCCTCCAGCGTGCGCGTCTCGATGTGCAGGTTGCGGGCGAAGTTGAGCAGGCGCTCGGTCTCGGCGCGGCGATCGGCCGGCTGCCGGGCCAGCTCGCCCTCGCGGTAGACCACCACGGCGTAGCACTCCGCTTCGAGGTAGTCGGCAACGCGGCGGGCGCGGCGGATCAGGAGCGGCGTGGAGGAATCGGCGGTGAGGTAGACCAGGATTCGCGCCGGGGGGCCGGCGGGCCGATCCGGGGCTCCGGCGTGATCACCGTCGGGCGATTCGTCGAAGATGGCCGGCGTGACGTGCCGCACTTCGACCTCGTGGGCGGTCTCGCGCAGGGCCATCTCGCGCAGAGCCACCAGCGTGGATTCCTTGAAGAAGTTCTCCAGGGCGCGGCGAGCCTTTTCGGGCGCGTAGACGGCGCCCCGCAGGAGCCGGTTGATGAGCGCCTGCGGCGTGGCGTCCACCATCACCACCTCGGCCGCTTCCTTGATGACCCAATCGGGAACGGTCTCGCGCACGCGAATGCCGGTGAGGTGCCAGACCTGGTCGTTGAGGCTCTCGACGTGCTGGATGTTGACGGTGGTCAGCACGTCGATACCGTGTTCGAGCAGCGCCAGCACGTCTTCCCAGCGCTTTTCGCGGCCCGAGCCAGGCACGTTGGTGTGGGCCAGCTCGTCCACCAGGCAGACGCGGGGCTCTCGGCGCAGGATGGCGTCCACGTCCATCTCTTCGAAGATGGCGCCGCGGTATTCCATCTGGCGGCGGGGGATGACTTCGAGTCCCTGGGCCTTGAGGATGGTGTCGCTGCGGCCATGCGACTCGAAGTAGCCGACCACGACGTCCACGCCGGAGTGCGCCAGTTCCTGCGCGTCGGCCAGCATCTGATAGGTCTTGCCGACGCCGGCGGCGTAGCCGAGGTAGACCTTCAGGCGGCCGCGGCTCTTCGGGGTGGGCTCGGGCATTGGTCCTCTCAGTGCGGAAACACGCGCAGGTCCATGCCTTCGGCGGCGGCGATGAGGCGATCGATGGGCCCGCCCCGCAGCCGGTCCCACCAGTTGTGCCGAAGGCTGTGGCCGATGAGGATCTGGGTGATGCGCTGCGAGCGTGCGTAGTCGACGATAGTGGCGACGAAGTCCTCCCCGCCGAGCATTTCGATCTTGGCGCCGGCCTCGCGCGCGGCGGCCAGGTTGGCGTCGAGCGCCTCGCGGTCGCGCGGCGAGAGCTCGGGCTGCTCGACGTAGGCGGCGTACAACTCGCCGTGGAAGCGATCGGCGGAGCGCTTGGCGGCGGCGATCATCCTGCTGGCGTTGGTGCGGGGGGTGACGCAGACCAGGAAGCGCTCGTGCGCTCCCCAGAGCTGATCCATTCCCCGGGCTTCGAGGTAGGTCTCGAGCTGGCGATCGACGATGTCGGCGGTCAGGAGCAGGGCCAGCTCTCGCAATGCCGAGAGGCGTTGGGCCACCTTCTCTTCCGAGCCGCCGGTTTCGGCCGCGCGGCCGGCGACCGAATCGGGCGACACGTCCACCACCACAATCTCGTCGGCGCCGTAGAGGAACGCCTTGGGAATGGTCTGGGTGACGTGCTTGCCGGTGATGGCCGCCACCGTGTCGCGTTCCTCTTCGATGTACTGAAGGTTAACCGACGCGATCAGGGTGATGCCGGAATCCACCAGTTCCTGCACGTCCTGCCAGCGGTAGGGGTGGCGGCTGCCGGGAGGGTTGTTGTAGGCCAGTCCATCGATGACGCACACGCGCGGACGGCGGCGGAGGATGGCCTCGACGTCTACCACCGGCACGCCGTCGACCACCCTCGGCGGGATGACCTCGAGGTGGCTGAGCAACTCGTCCAGGTCGGGCGAGCGTTGCGGCTGGATGGCGCCCACCACCACGTCCTGGCCGCGTTCGTGCCGGCGGCGCGCCTCGTCGAGCATGCGGAACGACTTCCCTACGCCCGACGCGTAGCCGAGGAAAATCTTCAGCCGCTCGGGGCGGTTCCCGGGCGCTTCGGCCATGGCCTGGCGAAGCAACTGGTCCGGATCGGGTCGGGACTCGTCTTGAGGCGGCACTCAATATGAGTGTACGCTAGAGGCCGGCATGCTTCTGATCGGGATTGCGGGGCCGTCGGGCTCGGGGAAGACGGAGCTGGCGCGGGGGTTGGCGGCCTCGCTTGGGGCGCCGATACTGTCGCTCGATTCTTATTACCCCGACATGGCGCACCTGGCGCCGGAGGAGCGCGCACGGGCGAACTTCGACGTGCCCGAGATGATCGAGCACGAACTGCTGTTGGCGCACTTGCGCGCGCTGGCCGGCGGCGGAGCCGTGGAGATTCCGGTGTACGACTTCGCGTCCAACACCAGAACGGACCGCACCGAAACCGTGAGCGCCGGCGAGTTCGGGGTGCTCGAAGGACTCTGGGCGCTCCACTGGGAGGACATACGGCGCCTGCTCGCGATCCGGGTGTACGTGGACACGCCGGACCAGGTCTGCTTCGAGCGGCGGCTGGCGCGCGACCTGCGCGAGCGCGGGCGTTCGGCGGAATCGGTGGCCGCGCAGTATGCGGCTGTGACGCGGCCGATGGCCGAGCGATACGTGCAGCCGTTGCGGGAGTTCGCCGACGTGGTGGTGAGCGGCATCGAGCCGATCGAGCGCTCGGTTGCCGCACTGAAGGCGCAGGCGCTGGCGCGCGCGGGAAGGTCCTGATCCATGCGACTGCGCGAGCTGACCGTGGTCCTGTTCGTCGCTGCCATCGTCTCGTCTTTGTGCCAGCTTTCCTGCCGGCCGGCGGGGAAGGCCGGCCCGAGCGTTGCGCAGGCGTCGCGGCCCTCGACGCAAGGGGGCTTCGAGACGGTGGCCATTGCGCTGAATCTCCTGGAACAGGGGAGCTTCGGCAATCCCTTTGCCGCGACTCTCAAGACCGGGCCCACGGCGCACCTGCCTCCGCTGTATCCTCTGTTCATCGCGGCCACGTTGTGGGTTTCCAGGAGCGGATCCGTTCTGATCCTCTGCACGCTTCTGGTGCAGGCGCTGCACGCGAGCCTTCTGCCGTGGGTGTCGCGGCTCCTGTTTGGCCGGATTGCTCCGGGCGTGTGGGGGGCATTATTGGCGGTGGCGGTGCAGGTGTTCCCGCTGATGCCCACCTGGGACGCGATGTACACGGCCACCGGCCTGATTCTGTTCTGCCTGTTCACGGCGTGGCTCACGGAACGAGACGGCAGCGCGATCGCCGCCGGTGCGCTGGCGGGTCTGGCGGCCGCGGCGCTGGTGCTGACAAACGTGGCGGCCGCGGTCGTGGCACTGTGCTGGACCGTCTACCTGGCGGCGAGGATGAAGCCTGGGCCGCGGGCCGCGCGATTCGCAGGCTTGTTTGCGCTGGCGATGGCTCTCGGCTGTGCGCCGTGGGCGATTCGGAACTACCGGGTGTTCCACCAGGTGGTCCTGGTTCGCGACAGCCTCGGCATGGAACTCTACGTCTCCAACAACGACTGCGCCGGGTTCAGCCAGGATGCCAGCATGGCCAGCGGGTGCCACGCCCGCACGCATCCCACCCGCAGCCTGGCCGAAGCGGAACTGCTGGCTCGCATGGGAGAAGTCCGTTACAACCAATACCGGCTGGCGGCGGCGACGGCTTGGATTCGCACGCATCCGCGGCGCTTCGCGGGGCTGGCCTGGAGGCGGATGGTCGCGTTCTGGCTGCCCGCCGACTCGCTCCCTATCACCGCCATCACCTGCCTGTCGCTGGCGGGTTTCCTGTTGATGGCGATCCGGAAGATCCCAGCGCTGGCGTTCATCGCCGCCGTGATGGCGCTCTATCCCCTCATCTACTACGTCGTCCAGTACATTCCGCGCTACCGCTATCCCATCCTGTGGCTGTCGCTGCTGGGCGCGGGCTATGCGCTGAATGAGTGGGCGATGGCCGCTCGGGGGCGGCTACTTCGAACGCGCAGCGGTTTCCTTGGCTGAGGACGCGTTCGGGTCTTCGATCCAGGCCTGGCAGCGGACCAGTCGCTCGAAGGCCTCCCGCGTCTTGCGGGCCTCTTTAGCGTTCCATCCGCCGCGGCCCGCGACCTGTATGAGCTTGTTCCAGGAGTTCGTGAAATCGATCACACGGGCGGTGAATTCGCGCTGGCGTTTCTCGGCCTCGGCCTTGGCCGCCTCCTGCACGGTGTCGTGAGTGGCCCGCTGTTCGATGGCTTGGAGCTCGCGAGACTTATCTTCCGGGCTGACGAAGCCGCCGGGCGCCTGTGCGGGGGCAGGCAGGGCAAGACCTGCCGCAAGAATCAGGGCTGCCGAAGGAAGGCGATGGGTTCCGAACGACACGACTTGACTCAATTGTAATCCCGCGGGCGCGATACCGCGAGCCGTTTAATCTAGATCTAGACGCCTATGCCTCTTCGCGCGCGCGTGGGTTTGATAGACTACGCGCATACTATGAGATGGGGGTTGATTGTGATCCTCTGCGCCGCGGCGGCGGGTGCTATCCATCCCATTCCCCGGTTTCCGGTCCAGCCGCCGGTGCTCTCCATCACGAAGCCCTGCCAGTCGGAGAAGCCGTTTACCGTGGTCGGTGAGCACGGAGCGGTTCTCGGCCGGCAGGACGGGTCTTTCGAAGCGTGGCTGTGGCCGACCAAGGTTCTGAGCGAGTTCCGAATCACGGCGGAACTGGAGAACCACCCGGTACCGCTCGAACTCAATCCACTGGCCGCGGTCATCGACGTGACGCCCGAGATGACCACCATCACCTATTCGCACGCCGCCTTCACCATCAGGCAGCGAATGTTCGCCGCGCGAGGCGCGGATAGCGGCACGGTCGCCGTGGTCTTCGAGATCGATTCGGTCGAGCCCGTGGAGCTGACCTTCCGCTTTCGCCTGGACATGATGCGGATGTGGCCGGCTCCGAACTTCGGACCCGCCACGGCCAAGTGGATGAAGGAGGGCGGCTACTTTAAGGTCGAGACCAGCGATCCGGAGATTGCCGGGGCGATTGCGATCCCGCGCGGCGTGCCCGGCATCCTGCCGCCGTTTCAGGAGGGGTCCCAAGCTTACCCTGTCCAAATCAAGCTGCGCTTCGATCCCAAGACCGACGCGGGCTTCGCGTTTCCACTCCTGATGACTCTGTTGGGCGCCAAGGAAGATGGCGAGGGCAGGCTGGAGGACCTGAACGACAGGGTCGCGGCGATGTACAGCGGCGCGGCCGGCTACTACCGCTGCATGCTGGCGGACCGGCTGCGTGCGGAGACGCCCGATGGCGCGTTCGACGAGGCGCTGCGCTGGGCCGAGGTGGCGATCGACCAGGCGCGGCTTCCCTTCCACGGCGAGACCGGACTGGGCGCGGGCTTCCACGAGTCGGGCGACGCCTACCGTCCGGGCTTCGGCTGGTTTTTCGGGCGCG
>Ga0335078_10015515_pt1 | contig 11311 bp, 12 predicted proteins | sample Lox_Sample_32_FD_206711 | JGI IMG/M metagenome (GOLD analysis project Ga0335078, IMG submission 206711) | Soil microbial communities from Loxahatchee National Wildlife Refuge, Florida, United States - Lox_Sample_3.2 | ecosystem: Environmental > Terrestrial > Soil > Wetlands | place: USA...
ACGATCGTCCGAAGCAGTTTTGTCCGGTCTTTGGCGATAGAACACTGCTGGATCAAACTCGCCAGCGAGTGGCTCGAATCGTCAGCACTCGCCGGACGTTCGCGATCGTCACCCGAGCGCACGAACGTTATTACTCCGGCGCAGACTGGGAATTCAACACGACTGCGCTCCTCATTCAACCATGTAACAAGGGCACCGCGCCCGCCATCGTCTATAGCTTAATGCGCCTCCGCGAGTTGGACTCCTCGGCCATCGTCGGCGTCTTCCCATCGGACCATCATTTCGGTAGCGACGAGGCCTTTGCCGACTGTGTCGCTCAGGCCTTTGAGTCTGCTTCCCGGTCTTCGAAGCTGATCCTGCTCGGCATCAAACCGGATCAGCCCGAAGAAGGATATGGCTGGATTGAGCCGGGCGAGCCCATGGCCGCTCACGGTCCGGGTCTTATCTTCGCGGTGAATCGCTTTTGGGAAAAGCCGTCCCGGGCGGCTGCTGTCGAGTTACTAAGACGCGGCTGTCTTTGGAATAGCTTTGTAATGATCGGGCGGGTCGATGTGTTCCTTGGCCTCGTCCGGCGGGCCCTTCCGGACTTATGCGAGTCTTTTGAGTCTATTCGGGAAGCGCTTTTCACAGAGGAAGAAGGACAGGCCATGCTCGATCTTTATTTGAGCCTTCCTTCCACCAGCTTTTCGCACGATGTGCTCTCGGTGTGCGCAAGCGATTTGGCCGTGTTGTGCAGCAAAGCGCTCTCCTGGACGGATGTGGGAGAAGTCGACCGCGCACTGTCCCTGATCGAGCGTAAAACTGCAGCCTCGGACCATGAAATTGCGGCCTGGCATACGGCAGCTGGATAGCGCACCGCGCAGCCGTTCGCGAGCGCCATTCACCCATCAAGAAATTCGTAATGTCTTCCTTATGGGTTCCTTATGATGCTGCTCCTATAGTTGATGCATGGCCGGCGAACCTGTAAATACATCTGGCGAACACAACTGGACCGAGTTGGAGGAAGCTAAGTTGATCGAGCACGGCCAACAAGGCAACCGGGAGGCTGTGGCCGAGTTAGTTCGCCGCCACTATAAGGTGTCGACTTACATTGCCCGTTCCATTTTGCGAGACAGTTACGACGCCGAGGATGCCGTTCAATCGGCCTATTGCAAAGCCATCCAGCATCTCGGCCGATTCCGGCGTGAGGCGCGTTTTAGCACGTGGATCACGCGGATCGTCATGAACCAGTGCATCGCGCGGCTGCGTTCACTGCGGTCGTCCCGGTCGGGTCTGGAAAAACTGGTACGAACCTCGGAATTCACGTCTTTCATCGTGCGGGAACTGACGCCCGAGGAGATCGCCGAGGACCGCGAGGCCGCTGTGCTACTGCGGCGTGCCGTCGTCACTCTTCCATTACCATTGCGGCAGGCGTGCCAATTGGGCTTACAAGGGCTCTCGGCCCGGGATGTTGCCGCCCGGCTTTGCATTAACGAATCGACAGCCAAGGTGCGTCAATTTCGGGCCCGCGCCGCTTTGCGATCACAGCTGAAAGCAGTCCGGGCACGCCCTTGACCTTCCTTCCGTGGCGGCTTCACTTGGTTGCAGCGTTAGGCGCCGTCCCCGACCGAAGCACGTCGACACGGAGCGTCTCGGGAATTACCCGATCTACTTTCACTCCCGGCGGCAGATCCAGCGATTCCGGCTGGAATCGCAGCGTTTGCCACCCCGCGTGCTGGCCGCGCAAATCGAAGCGCGCCACCAGCGGCCCTGGGTTGATGGAATCCATGATCCACGGACTTCCCCGAAGCTGAATCTCCAGGGAGTCGGCCGATTGCTCGGCCACCTGCAGTCCCGCCGGAACATTGCCGAATTCAACCGGCGCGCTCACCGTTCGGATGATCGTGCCGGAAGCCAGAAACGACATACTCCAGATCAGCGCGGCCAACCCCAAGGCCGCAAACTTCAGACGGAGGTTCGCAAACAACAGCCGGTGCAGCCTGGGCACCACACGTTCCGGGGCGGGATGGCTCAGCAGACCCTCCAGAGTGGTGGCCAATTGTTCCGGGTCTCTGACGGGCTGGATCCTCCCAGCGTCCATGAGCGTAACTTCGGCGCGCTCCTCGGAAACAGCCACCACCAACGCATCGCAGCGTTCGGCCAAACCCAGAGCCGCCCTGTGGCGCGTCCCATAGAAACTCGGGACGTCCTGGCGGCGGGTCAAAGGCAGGACCACGTTTGCGCGTGCCAGCCGGCCGCTCTCGATAATTACGGCGCCGTCATGCAGCGGCGACACCTTTTGAAAGATCGATTCCAACAATTCCGGCGAGACCGTCGCGCCGATCGCCACACCGCCCTCGATGAGCTCTCCGATGGAGTCCTTCCGCGTGATCACAAACAATGCGCCGGTGTGGTTGCGAGCGAGCAAATAGGCCGCGGTCGCGATCGCCCGGTTCGCCTCTGTTCCGGCAGCTTGCGGATGTGGAGGCCAGTTTCTCAGCGCGCTGTCCACCCGCATGAAGGCGCGCCGGAGCTCCGGCTGGAAGATCACCAACAGAACCAGGATCGCCAGGACGGCGGAGGCATCCAGCACCCAGCTGGTAATGACCAGATTCAAATTGCGCGCCAGCAAGGCGAGCGCATGCAGGCCCACTACTCCCAAAGCCATTCGCAGCGCTCGAGCAGATTTTGCCCAGCGCAGCAGACCGTAAAATACGACGGCCAGAATCAAAAAATCTACAATTACTTGCCAACGGATCGCTGGTAGCGTAACCATCTCCAAACCAGTAGCTTAACGTGAATTCGCCGGAAACGCCTTCATCTGATTGGACGTCTGGAATGGTTGCGAAGAATTCCGGCTCTTTCAGCAATTCGCCCGCGCGGCTCCGGGAGAAGCGTGCTGTCGATGGCATAATGGAAGACGTAGGAATCGAGGCGCGAATGATGCGAGCGAGGGGCCTCGGCGGCGTCCCACGGGTCCTAATTTCGGCGCTCTTAGTTGTAGCAGTCCTCTTCCTGTGCCTCCACTTACCGCGCATCAAGGAGACCACTGTAGCGCTCGCGCTGGTCGTGGTCATCCTAGGAATAGCCGCCCGGTGGGGATGGCTGGAAAGTCTGATCGCCGCCGCCATTGCAGGTCTCGGTTTCGACTATTACTTCCTGCCTCCGCACGGACTCTCTGTCGAGGCCACGGAAGACTGGATCGCGTTAGCCGCATTCCTCGCTACCGCCCTTACGGGCAGTTGGCTATTCAAGCAGGCACTCAACGCACGATTGGAAGCCACCCAACAGCGCGACGAAATGGAAAAGCTCAACCGTCTGGTGAATGCGTTGCTGGAAGGGAGTAAAAGCGACTCTGGAACCGGCTATCTGGCCGGCGTGATCGCCGAAATCTTTAACACGGAAGGCGTAGCTTTCTACGACAAATCCAGCGGGCAGATCTTTCGAGCCGGCCATCGCGCGGGAGAGATTTCAGACCAGGCTTTGCGTGAGCTGGCTGACAAAGGCGGGGGGCAGATTGTTGGTCCCTCCCTCTCGCTCGCTCCTATTCGGCATGCCGGCGAACTATACGGCAGCATCGGGATCCTTGGCGCCATACTGTCTCCCTCCTTGCTGGAGGGAACCGCAGGACGGCTGGGAATGGGTTTAGCGAAAATGTATGCCACCGAGAAAGCTAAGGAAGCCGAGGTTGCCCGCCGCGCGCAGGAGCTCAAATCCGCGGTTCTGGATGCGCTGGCGCACGAAATCAAGAATCCCCTGAACTCCATCAAACTCGCCGTAACGACCTTGCTCTCCGGCCGTCCAACCGGCCAGTTGCCCAGCCAGGAGTTGCTTAGCATTATCGATGACGAGGTCAATCGCCTGAACCACCGGATCGATGAAGCGGTCCAGCTCGCTCGCGTCGAGGCCGACCAGGTGACGCTGGACAAGGAGCCTCAGGATCTGGCGGAGCTGATCCCGGATGCCATTGAAGAAATGGGCGCGCTTCCCAATCATCGTCCGATCGAAATCTGCATCCCGGATTCTCTGCCGCCGGCCGAATGCGACAAAGGCATGATCATGCACGTTTTGAAACAACTGGTCAGCAATGCGCTGAAGTATTCGCCCAAGGACACGCCGCTTACCGTGTCTGCGGAATTCACCGGCACGGCGGTCGTCATGAATGTCGTTGACCACGGATCAGGCGTGGCGGAAGAGGACCGGGAGCGTATCTTCGAGAAATACTATCGCGGTCGCGCGGCCGGTTCCGGATTGCCGGGAACGGGTCTGGGCCTTGCCAGTGCCCGGTACATCGTGCAGGCCCACGGCGGCGAAATCTGGGTGACCAGCGCTCCGGACGGTGGCGCCGCATTTCATGTCTCACTGCCGGTTGCCGGCGAGGCGCACTGATGGACAGCACCAGGGTCCTGGTCGTGGACGATGAGCCCCAGGCGCGCCGCGTGCTTCGTACGGCTCTGATCGCCCACGGTTTTGAGGTCACCGATGCGCGCAGCGGCGAAGAGGCTCTCATCCGGCTGAGAGGTGAGGCTCCAGAGGTCGTCCTTCTGGATCTGAAGATGCCGGGCATTGGGGGCCTGGAGACATGCCGGCTGATTCGCGAATCCTCCGAAGTGCCCATCATGATCGTATCCGCAAGAAAATCCGAGAGAGAAAAAGTGGAAGCGCTGGAGAGCGGAGCCGACGATTACGTCACGAAGCCGCTCGGGATCGAGGAGCTGGTGGCCCGAATCCACGCCGTCATGCGCAGACCCTCCGTGGCTTCGCATTCGCGTGTAGTCAAGCTGGATGCGGTGGAGATCGATCTGGAAAGCCACGAGGTGAAGCGGGACGGCGCTACGATCCACCTGACTTCGAAGGAATTCAAGCTCCTGTACTATTTCATCCAAAACGCGGGAAAGGTGATTTCGCACCGGCGCATCCTGCAGGCTGTCTGGGGGCCGGATTACGGCAACGAAGTAGAGTACTTGCGGGTCTTCATCAACCAGCTCCGAAAGAAAATCGAGCCGGATCCCTCCCATCCCAGGTACATCCTCACGGAACCTTCATCCGGATACCGTTTCGCGCCGCGCTCCAAAGCATCAGGAAAATCATAAGGTCTTCTTTATCCCGTCCTTACGCGCTGCTGGTAATCTGAAGTCGATTATTCAGGTATCGGACGTTTTGGGGTGGACCGGCTAATCCCGCCCGTTGGATTCGTTTTTGACGCGTATATTAATCGTCGATGATGACGCCCAGTTTCGCAGGACGCTGCGCATCGCGTTAACTTCGCTCGGCTACGAGGTCGCCGATGCCGCCAGTGGCACCGAAGCCATGGAGTCCATGAAGACAGGCGTTCCGGACATTGTCCTGATCGATTGGCAGATGCCGGACATGGATGGGTTGCAAACGTGCCAGGCCGTCCGTGGCTCCTACGACGTTCCGGTGATGATCATCACCGGAAATCGCGCCAATCCAAAAGCCAAGGCTATGGCGGCGGGCGCGAGCGCCTTCCTAACCAAGCCCTTTTCGGTCCAGGATCTCATGGCCCGGATCGAGTCCACACTGAAGCACTGAGCGCATAAAAAGAACCCTAATTCTTTCCTTACGTGGCTTTTACGCCGCCCGCCTACACTGAGTTTGGGAAGTAATGATGGATCACCGAGAACGTGAGCGAGGTCCCGGCCGCCGCCTGCTTCGCGTGTGGCTGGCTGTCGGAATTGTTTTATCGGCCGCATGGGCAGCCACTGGGCGCGAGAGTCCGGCCGCCGGCAACCAGATTGGCCCGGAGGTTCAGCGCGAGCTACTGACGCTGCCTTTTTACACCGTGTTCGACAATTTGACCTTCCGAATTGAGGGTGGCACCGTAACGCTGCTCGGGCAGGTCACGCGGCCCGCTTTGAAGAGCGACGCCGGAAACGCGGCAAGCAGGATCGAAGGGGTCGAGAAAGTAAACAACCAAATAGAAGTTTTGCCGCTGTCGGCCAGCGACGGCCGGATGCGGCTGGCGGAGTATCTGGCGATCTATGGGGACGCAGGTCTGAGCCAGTATGCCACGCGTTCCGTGCCACCGATCCACATCGTTGTGAAAAGCGGCAACGTAACTTTGGAAGGAACGGTGGACAGCAACTATGACAAGAATCTGGCCTTCTCGCAGGCCAGCAGCGTCCCGGGCGTAGTATCGGTGACCGATCATCTGCGAGTCTCCCGTTGAAACCCGGGCACAAGCTTAGGTTAGGAGGTAAAGCAATGTATTTGAGAGCCATCCTGTACGTGATGGGCAGTTGCACGTTTTGCGGTGCGCTGCTGGCTGCACAGACATCCGCTTCGAATAATATGGACAAGACATTTCTGGACATGGCCGCGGACACGAACATGACGGAGGCGCATTTGGGGCAAATGGCTGAAGCCGACGCTTCCGCCACGAGTGTCCGGGATTTTGGCCGGAAGCTGGCGCGCGACCATACCAACGCGTATGAGTCGCTCACGGAGCTGGCGAGCAAGGTCGGCGTGAACATTCCCAAAGGGATTGACGTCCAGCGCGACCGCAGTGTCGAGGAATTGGCGCGGCTGAAAGGCGATCAATTTGACGGCAGCTTTTTGAGAAACGAAGTGCGCGACCACGAGGCTGCCCTGGCGGCCTTCAGACGGGAAGCCGAGCATGGCCACGACGCCGCTGTGAAAGCCTACGCCAGCAAGATGGTTCCCGTTCTGGAGGACCATTTGCATATCGCGCAGCGCCTGGAGAAGAATGAGCGTCACGCCAGTTAAGCGTTGACTGAGGCCTCACAATGCGGGTTATCGGGCGGCTATCTTTCGCGCTGGTCGTAACCGGCCTGCTGAGCGCGCCAATGTTTGCTTCGGGATCGAGGGAGTCGCTGCGAGAAGTGCATGGCATCGTGCTGGATCGGGAATCGCACCCACTGGATCACGCCGTCGTGCAAATCCAGAACAACCGGACTTTGATGGTCCGCTCCTACATCACGCAGTCCGGCGGTGAATATCACTTCGCTGGACTCGATCCGGACGACGATTATCAGCTCAGAGCCGAGTACGATGGTTTGTGGAGCCACACGCGAACCTTCAGCCGGTTCGATTCCGGGAACAACCGCAAAGTAAACCTGACCATTCGGCTCGGCGGGTAAGGTTGAGTCGCGCGAGCAATGCCAAGGACTGCATTACCCGCGCGGCCGTCCGGCGACGGGCGACAGCAAAACCGCGATAATCCCGGTCAGGAAAACTCCGTCAAAAGTGCCTGCGCCGCCAATCGACGCGACCGGCGCTCCGAGGCCCTGAATCCGATACAGATTCCAAAGGTCAGCGCCAATCAATGTTCCCATGCATCCGGCGATGTAAGCCAGTGGCGCAGCCTGACGCCATGCGAGAATCATCGCGATCAGGGCGGCAACAATGGGAGGAATGAATATAGGAACGCTGATCCCCACTCCCCGAACCGGATAGGCAAAGCGGTGAACCACCAGCGCGACAACGGCTACCGCCAGCAGTGCTCGCAGATAGAACCTGTTTTTGAACAACAAGTACAGCGAAAGAATGACCGGGATCAAGGCCCCGCCGACGTTCACCGCGATGATCGTTCCTGGCCACTCCTGAACCATCGGGATGACATATCCCATGCCGAAGAAGTCCACTGTGCGTCCGGAAACTACCTGTTCGGGCGGGAGCTGGATGAGAGGAATGTTGACGGCGCTCCCGAGGAGCGAAAACAGCAGGACGGCCAGAACATAGCGCGGCGGGATACCCATCCGCTCATAGGCGTACTTCAGAATATTCAGCTCGACGAGTGCGACGACAATGACAAAGAGAAGGGCGAAGGCCAGAATGAAGGGCCATGCCAGCGGGAAGTAGTGCATGCTCGAAAGGCGCATCGGTCAGGCTTTCTCCGCCGCGTGATATTCCCGGCGAATGTGTTCCATATCGACAGCAGGCTTGGGATAAGTCATTTTCAGGCCTTCCAGGTGTTCGGTGATAATGCGGGCAATCGCCAGGTTCCGGAACCACTTGTGATTCGCCGGAATGATGAACCAAGGCGCGTGTTCCGTGCTGCAGCGCGACAGGGCGTCTTCATACGCGGCCGCATACTCGTCCCAGAAATTGCGCTCTTTATAATCCGCCTCGCTGATCTTCCATTGCTTGGTTGGGTCGTCCAGCCGGTCCTTGAAGCGTGAAAGCTGCTCTTCCTTGGAGATGTGGAGGTAGAACTTGAGAATGTGGGTGCCGTGCTCCACGAGGCCCTTCTCGAAATCGTTGATTCGCTCGTAGCGCTGCGACCAAACCGCCTTGGGAACCAAGTTATGAACTCGGACAACAAGCACGTCTTCGTAGTGGGAACGGTTGAAGATAACGAGTTCGCCCGAGGCCGGCGCGGCCTTGTGGACTCGCCAGAGAAAATCGTGGGCCAGCTCTTCGGCTGACGGCTGTCGAAAAGCCGCCACGCGGCAGCCCTGCGGGTTCATCCCAGACAATACGTGATTGATGGTCCCGTCCTTGCCACCGGTGTCCATGGCTTGCAGGCAAATCAGGAGCGAACGCCGCCGCTCCACATAGAGCAGCTCTTGAAGTTCACGCAGTCTCTTTTGATAGTGCGCAATCCCTTCCGCGGCCTGCTCGCGGCTTTGGTGCTCATCCTTGTAAGCCGGGTCGATCTCCTTGAGCTTGACCTTGGAACCGGGCAGTACTCGAAACTGTTGCAGGTAGTTCACTCTGATCTCCAGTCAGTCCTTCCAATCTACCGGGCACACCTCTCCTGCACCATTCTAAGAGGCTCGCATAAGGATCGGATAAAGAAGGTATTGCGCTTTCCTCAACGCTCCCCGCGCGTCCAATCAATTGGGGGACAAAAACGGTTGACGTCATGACAAGAGCGCTCCTGATTCTGCTTGCCGGGGCCGCCGCCGCGAGTATTCCGGCACCGGACGTGACCGAAATCCTCCGGCGGTCCGTGGAGGCAAACCAAGTCGACTGGAGGGCAGCTTCGGATTTCGATTATTCCGAACGAGAGCGAAAGCCCAGCGGCAGCATGAACTACCGCGTCTGGATGATTGACGGTTCCCCATACCGGGAATTGGTGGCGGTGAACGGTGAACCGCTTTCTGCGAAAGACCAGAAAGAGCGCCAGGAGGAGTTACAAAAAGTGATTGCTCAGCGGAACTCGGAGTCCGCAAGCCATCGCTCCGAGCGCCTCGCAAAATACCAGCAGGACCGGGAGCAGGATCACGTGCTCATGCAGCAACTCACGCAGGCGTTCGATTTCCGCTTGCTGGGCGAGCGCCGTCAGCGAGGTTTCACCGTCTACGTGCTCCACGCGACGCCGCGCCCCGGCTACCAGCCACCCAACACTGATTCCGAAGTACTCACCGGAATGCGCGGCACCTTGTGGGTCGACACGCGGACCTATCAATGGGTGAAGGTGGAAGCACAGGTTGTGCGTCCCGTCTCAATAGCAGGCTTTCTGGCGCGCGTGCAGCCCGGCACACGCTTTGAGCTCGAAAAGATGCCGGTCGGCAATGGAATCTGGCTGCCAAAGCACTTCGCGATGCAGTCGGATGCCCGGGTCCTGTTCCTGTTGCGACGCCATACCCAGGAAGATGAAACCTATTTCAACTACAAGAAAACCGCGGGCTCGAATTCACTCGCGCGCACCGTATCCGCGGCGAGACGATGCTATGATTGCGGCAGGATGCCGTGAAGTGTGCGCGTGAACGTTAGTTAACCGAATGGAGACAGGCCTTGCGCTCCCAGATCAAGCTCGGAAAAGTATTCGGGATTGAGATCGGCCTGCACTATAGCTGGTTTCTCATCGCCCTTCTAATCGTCTATTCGCTCTCCGCACAGTTTCATGCCAGCAACTCGTCCTGGGGAGATCAGATCATCCTGATGATGGCTATCTCCACCGCAATCCTCTTCTTCGTCTCGCTGCTGCTGCACGAATTGGCTCATTCGTTGGTGGCGAAGTCGCATGGATTGCCGGTGAAGGAGATTACGCTCTTTGCTCTAGGAGGAGTTTCGCAAATCGAGAAGAATCCGACCAGCGCTAGTCTGGAATTTTGGATGGCCTTCGTTGGACCGCTCACCAGCGCCATCCTCGGAGCGATCTGCGTCGTATCGGCCCGCGCCCTGGGCGGAGCAGCGTCCGATCCCTGGACCGCCATGCTGCTCTGGCTTGGATACATCAATCTCATGCTGGCGGTGTTCAACCTGATTCCCGGATATCCGCTGGATGGCGGCCGCGTGCTGCGGGCCATCATCTGGTGGAAGACGGGGAACGCCGACCGCTCCACCCGATTGGCGTCCAGGGTTGGCCAGGTAGTTGCATTCGGCTTCATCGCGGTGGGAATCTTCGAATTCTTCGCCGGAGCCAATGTTGGCGGACTGTGGATCGCCTTCATTGGGTGGTTTCTGTTTCAGGCAGCGCGCGAGAGCGACCTGCAGGTCGGCTTGGCGGAGGCCCTGAAGGGCGTGCGCGTCGCCGACATAATGACGCGCGACTGCCCGACCGTCGAGGGATGGCTGAACGTCCAGAATTTCGTCGAGCAGCAGCTCCTCCGAACCGGGCAACGGTGTTTCATTGTGGCGGAAAAAGGTGAAATCACAGGTTTGGTAACGCCGCATGAGGTGAAGGAAGTGGACCAGGCCAAATGGCCCTTCACCACGCTGCATGACATCATGCGGCCTCTGGAGGATCTACACTCGGTGGCGCCGGATACGCCGCTCTTGACCGCACTGGAGACCATGAGCCGGTACGATCTCAACCAGCTTCCGGTCACCTCCAACAACCACTTGGACGGCGTCCTATCGCGGGCTCACGTCCTCGGCTATTTGCAGACGCACGCGGAATTGCGCCGGTAGCAGCCCGGCTATTCCCGCACCTTGCCAGTCACAGCCATGTCCCCGGGGCCCTTTGCTTCCGACGGCGCCGGCTCTTCGGGCTCCGCCATCAGTTTGTCGAGTTCCTCCCGCTCCAGCGTCTCCTTTTGCATCAGGACTGCCGCGATACGGTCCAGATCATGGCGTCGCGCGTGCAGTGTGCTTAAGACCTGTTCAGAGATATGGTCCACGATTCCTCGCACCGCTTCGTCGATCTGCTCGGAGGTGCGCTCGCTGTAATTGCGCTCTTCGTTCGCGAAAGGCGTCTTCAGAAATCGCGACTGGTGAGGAATGCCATAAGTCAGGTTACCCAGACTTTTGCTCATCGCAAAGCGGGTGACCATTTGCCGCGCCAGTTCCGAGGCTCGTTCCAGATCGTCGCTGGCCCCGGTAGAAACAACTCCGTCGTAGACGACGTCTTCGGCGCCGCGGCCGCCTAAAAGAACGGCGATGCGTGTTTCCAGTTCGGGTT
>Ga0335078_10015516_pt1 | contig 11311 bp, 10 predicted proteins | sample Lox_Sample_32_FD_206711 | JGI IMG/M metagenome (GOLD analysis project Ga0335078, IMG submission 206711) | Soil microbial communities from Loxahatchee National Wildlife Refuge, Florida, United States - Lox_Sample_3.2 | ecosystem: Environmental > Terrestrial > Soil > Wetlands | place: USA...
GAAAAATTCTCGACTGCTGCCACCCGTAGGTGTCTGGACCGTGTCTCAGTTCCAGTGTGGCTGGTCGTCCTCTCAGACCAGCTACCCGTCTTAGCCTTGGTGAGCCGTTACCTCACCAACTAGCTGATAGGCCGCGGGCTCATCATGAAGCGTCAGGCCTTACGGTCCCCAACTTTGAACATCAAACGATGCCGTCCAATGTTCACATCCGGCATTAGCTCGCCTTTCAGCAGGTTATTCCAGACTTCATGGCAGATTACCCACGTGTTACGCACCCTTGCGCCGCTCCGACTGCGAAATATTGCTACCTCGCAATCAGCGCTCGACTTGCATGTCTTATCCACGCCGCCAGCGTTCGTTCTGAGCCAGAATCAAACTCTCCGTTAAAAAACGTTAGTTTAATTCCTGTCCGACGATTAGTCGGACGAATTACAATTTTTAAAACTCTCCAAAGACAGCCACTAACCGGCTGCCTTTGAAGGGGCTCTCACTTATCGCACAATTCAATTTTCAATGAGCAGCGGGTGTCTAAACACCCGAAAATTCCACCAGAACCTTCACGCCATTTGCCTATGCAAATGACAAAAAACCTGCTCGCCGAATTCTTTTTTATCAACTCGGCATTCAGATTCGAGTTTTGAGAGCGCGAAATTTATCAGGTCCGCGCCGGTTGTCAACAGGTTTTTTTGCCTGCGCCGCTTGCGTCATCCGGAAGCGGCTGAGATACAATTTACCAATGTTCAGAATTGATGCAAGAGTTTTTTTGCTTGTTTTTATAGTGCTTAACGACAGTGGTTTCCCCTCGATTTTGCCATGACAATTTGTCCCAGCCGCTTTATCGTTTCTGGAAATGGCCAAGCCACCCCTGATTCTTGTTTCGCCCGGCATCGAACGGCGTGGAGTGGAGTTTCACGATTTGTCCGTCAGCCTGTCGGTCAAATACGATTTTGCCGTCCTTCAATCCGGCGGTATTCCCGTCACGGCGCCGGCGACGACGGGTCGTGCGGCTCTGGCCGAGGCCGTGCGCCGCACGGACGGGATTTTGCTTACCGGGGGCGATGATATCAATCCCGGCCTTTACGCCAACCGTCTGCCGCGCGCCGTGCAAAAAACCGTTGGCATGACGCCGGACGGTGGCCGACGCGATTTGCGCGAGTTGCGGTTGATTGACGAAGTGTTCCGCCAGCGCAAGCCGCTGCTGGCGATTTGTCGCGGACATCAACTGTTAAACGTGGCGTTTGGCGGCGAGTTGGTCTCAGACATCCGCCGTCAGTTGCCCGGCGCGATCAATCACCAGTGCCTGGACCGGCCTGGTGCCCTGGTGCACGAAGTAGCGTTGACAGCCGGCTCGTTACTGGCCAAGATTACCGGCACGCGAACTTTAGGCGTGAACAGCTCGCATCACCAGGCGGTGCTCCGGCCGGCGGGCCCGTTGGTGGCTGTGGCGCGGAGCCGCGATGGAATTGTGGAAGCGATGGAATTGAATCCGGAAGCAGAGCGGGTATTGCCGTTTTTGTTGAGCGTGCAATTCCATCCGGAGCGGCTGACGGAGCGATACGCAAAACACCGCGCCATTTTTGAGAGGTTCATCCAGGTTTGCGCACAACCCAAATACTGCGAATTATGAATGGAATAGTTCTCATTGTTGATGACGAGGCGGACACGCGCCGTTTGCTTGGCCAGGTTCTCGGCGAAGATTATGTGGTCGCCGAAGCCGACAGCGGCACGGCCTTGAAAAAGGCATTCACCCAGACGCAACCCGACGTGATCGTGCTGGACGTGATGTTGGGCAGCGGGCCGGACAACAACGGCCTCGAATTGCTTCCCCAGGTCAAAAAACGCTGGCCCGAAACCGAGGTCATCATGCTTACCGGCAAGGGAACCATGGAGATGGCCACCGAGGCCGGCAAACGCGGCGCCTACAATTTCCTCTCCAAGCCATTCGAAAACGAAAAGCTGCTGGCGGACGTCAAGTGCGCCATCGAACGCAAACAGCAAAACGAGGAAAACAGCAGCCTGCGGCGGGCTTTGGAAACCATGAGCGGCACCGCCTCGCCGATTTTCCGCAGCGCGGCCATGCAGGAAGTCGTGCGTACCGTCGAACGCCTCGCGCCCAGCGACGTGACGGTGCTCATCACCGGCGAAAGCGGCACGGGCAAGGAAGTCATTGCCGACCTGATTCACGCGCTCAGCCCGCGCAGCAAAAACAAAATCATCAAAATCAATTGCGCCGCCCTGCCGCGCGAATTGATTGAAAGCGAATTGTTCGGTTCGGTCAAAGGCGCCTTCACCGGCGCGCATTCGGACCGCGAAGGCCTGTTCCGCCAGGCCGAGGGCGGCACGCTATTGTTGGACGAGATTTCCGAGATGCCCGTGGACACGCAAAGCAAGCTGTTGCGCGTGTTGCAGGACCAGGAAGTCCGGCCGGTGGGCGGCAAAACGAGTTACAAGACCAACTGCCGTCTGATTGCCTCCACCAACCGCAAACCGGAAGAGGCCATCCGGGATGGCAAACTGCGCGAAGACCTTTTCTACCGCATCAGCACCGTTTCCGTGCACTTGCCGCCGTTGCGCGATCGGCGCGAGGACATCCCCCCGCTGGCCACCGCTTTCCTCAAGCGCTTTGCGGCGCAGGCCAACCGCGTCATCCACGGCTTCACCCCGGCGGCCGTTGACCGCCTGACCGCCTTCGATTGGCCGGGCAATATCCGGCAACTGCAAAATGAGGTTCAACGCGCCGTGCTTCTGTGCGAAGGCGACACCGTGGGCGCCGCTGATCTTTCCGTTGCCAGCGCCCGGATCGAACCCAGCGAAGGAGGTGGCACGGACACCAGTTTCACGCTGCTCGAAGGGGTCGAACGCAACACCATCATTCAGATGCTCAAGGAGACCGGCGGCAACAAGCTGGAAACCGCCAAACGCCTCGGTATCGGCCGCCAGACGCTCTACAACAAAATCAAGGCGTACGGGATTGAAGTTTAGTGCGTAGCGGCGACTCGGCAGAGCGCCGCTTTTTTGTAGCAGCGAACGTCAGTTCGCTCTAAATGAGAGGCGTTTACGTCCGGAATATGGTTCAGCCGTGAAATGGGATGAGCCGCACACCGCGTTGCTCAATATCTAGTTAGGCGCACTCCGTGCCTCATCGTGAAAAAAGCTATCGTCATTCTGGTGGCATTTGCGGCAGCCGTCGCTTTTTTGGCGTACCGTTATGATCCGGGCGTGAAGCGAGCCATAGCCATCAACGCGATGGATGTATTGCACTCAGATTATGCTGAACTACGAGAGCACGGTTCATATCCCGTTCTCAGCGGCCCAAGCGCCGTGCGAGTTTACAGTTTCACGAACAACTACATCATTGGCGGCACTAACTATCAGTGCGTTTTGGCTGCCGACGTACCGAGATTCGTTGACCGAGGATTTTTCGCCATCACAACGAATGAGGTGTTCATTTGGATTGATCATGTGCATGGACCGATGGCGTTACTCAGTTCAGGTTTTCCACCTCCTTCTCCACCCGGATTATGAGTATGACATCGAGGCGTGCGCCTGATATGAAACCAGGCTGCAATCCTTCTTAAGCCGGTTCACAGTTTTTCCAGCTCTTCCCGCAACATTTTCGCAATCGGCTGAATGGTCTTTGCGCTGAATTCAAATTGGCAGCCGGCCGCCTGAAACAATTCCGCCAACGGACGCGAGCCGCCCAGTGCCAAAGCTCTTTTGTAATCACCCAGCGCCTTCGCCTTGTCGCGCTTTGAATTCGACCAGACCTGCAACGCCCCAAGCTGCGCGATGCCGTATTCGATGTAATAAAACGGCACGACAAAAACATGAAGCTGCCGGTGCCAAAGATTAGCCCGCGCGGCCTCGTGTCCGCTCCAGTCCACATCGCCGCCAAAACGCTCCATCAATTCAACCCACGCGGCGGTGCGCTCGGGGTGCGTGTGGTTCGGATGCGTGTAAATCCAGTGCTGAAAGGCGTCCACGGTCCCAATCCACGGGAAAACCCCGACGACACCCTCAAGATGAACACGCCGCGCGCGGTTCGCGTCGCTGGTAGGGACGCGCTGCTGCGCGTCCGGGGTCGCGCGGCAGCGCGCCCCTGCCTTGTCGGTTGGATAGAACTCTTCGATGAACTCGTTGCCGAGCAATTCCATGCTCATCGAGGCGACCTCGCAAAACTCAATCGGCGCGCCGCGATAGGCGTGCAAATCATCTTCGCGCGCGGCCAGCGCGTGAAAGGCGTGGCCGGACTCGTGCAGAATCGTCTCCACGTCGCGCTGCAAACCGACGGCGTTCATGAAGATGAACGGCACACGCGCCTCGGCGAGCGTCTGCTGGTAACCACCCGGTGCCTTGGCCTTGCGGTTGTCGAGGTCGAGCAGGCGCAGTTGCTGCATTTGCTGAAAACCGCTCGCAAGTTCGCCGTCCAGCCGGTCAAAAATTTTTTGCGTGCGCGAAACCATTTCATCCACCTGCGCGAACGGTTTCAACGGCGGGCGGTTCAACGGGTCAACCGCCAGATCCCACGGACGCAATTTTTCCAGTTTCAACTGTGCGCGCCGCCGCGCCTGCAATTCACGAACGACGGGCATGACTTCCTTTTCCACCGCGTCGTGAAATTCCGCGCAATCCTGGGGCGTGTAATCGAAACGGCCAAGTTTCCGAAAGGCGTAGTCGCGGTAGTTTTCGAACCCGGCGTTCCGGGCGATTTGCTGGCGCAATTTGATTTGCCGGTCAAAAATGTCGTCGAATTTTTCGGCTTCCTGCAAACGGCGTTTGGCGACCAGTTCCCACGCCTCTTGCCGCAGCGGCCGGTCCGGTTCTTCGAGGTAGCGGCTCATTTGCACGAGTGTCTTTTCCTCGCCATGGAACCGGACGGTGAGGGAACCGGTCAACTTCTGATATTGCTGGGAAAGTCTGGTCTCCTCGGTTTCCAGCGGAACGTTTTCAGGCCGGAACAGTTCGACGTGGTTTTTCACGTCGCGATCAAAAACTTGGAAGCGTTGTTGCGGCAACTCCCGGCGTTGCGGGAGTGCGACATAAATATTTTCCAGCGCGAACTGGCGCGGTTTGAGTTGGGGCTCGACGTTTTCAACAAAATGCAGATATGCCTTTTCCGCGTCCGGATTGTCCGTGTGGCATGTCATGGCGATGTAACGGCGGGAGGATTCCTCGTCGAGCGCGGCGGTGAGTTCGCTCCAATCGAGGAGCCAGCGTTCGAGTTCGGCGGCGGTTTTGCAACCGGCCGCGCGCGTTTCCAATTGGTCAAACAGCGGCGCGATTTGCGACCAGTCGCCCAGGTCAATGTTTTGCGGGACAAAATTTCGCGGCTTATAAGCGGGCAATCTTCCGAACGGCAGCAAATTCATGCCACAAGCGTAGCCGGGTGCCCAAAAAATTTCAAAGGAAACCATCGCCGGCCCCATCAAAAAAACCGGCTGCACCGTGACGAAACGGACCCGTGCTCCTGGCAACCAAAATTCCCAACCGCCTGGCCGCCGGATGGTGGCGCGAGGGTGGCCGGAGATTCTAATCGTCGATTTTATAAATAAAAATGCTATAGCCTATCTTGGCCACGGGTTCATGCTCTCTGAACCAGGCATACAGGTCTTTGTCATCAAAATAGGTTCCCTGAAGATTTGTGGCACTTATGGCAAACCAGCCTTTGGTTGGGAGTTTGTGTTTTTGAGAATCCGGGTTAAACAGGATCCAACTGGGAAGCCAGTTAAAGGATATGCCATATCGGGCCGGCGAATCGGTGCCGAAGTAGCTCAAATTAATCCGCGAGATGCCATGTTTCTGCACGTAACTCCCCAGTCCTTTCAGGTCTTGTCCCCAATCCAGGTTGGAATCTACCAGATATTTATATCCATTGTTCGGGCCGCCTGCCAATTCGTTGAAATAAGCAAGATAGTGCGGGTGTATGTAACAGGAAGCGCCGATATACCAACCAACCGCCACGACCGATAAACCAGTGAGCACCTTATCTGACAGGAATGATTGTGCGGCGCTGCTCGCAAACACAAAAAGAAAGGGGTAAATCGGCAAAATGTAGCGCAGCCCCATTGACTGGTGATCCAGGCTGAAAAAACAAAAAATTGCGGCCGCGGGTATGAGCAGAAACATCTCATTGATCCATGCCCCTTTCAGCATCCTGCCAACGAATAAAACCAGCGATATCACCAGAAATATCATTGTGGCAATTGGCGTTTTGACAAGGAATGCGAAGATAAAATAATACCACCACCCGGTGGTCGAATATTTCCCCATGAGGAATGACGGATGGTATTCCGCGCTTTCATATTGATACGTTACGCCGTGGAAATAGGGGTGAAGGTTCATTCCATATCCCAAAAACAACATGCCGATTCCGATGGTCGCAAACATAAGACAATAACGCAGCTTGAAAGTTTTCTGCCTGGCGCCCCATAGGATCATTAATAGCATGCAAATCGGGAACAACAACACGCTGGTAAACTTCGAAAGCAGAGCAAGCCCGAGACAGATTCCGCCCCAAATCGCATTTCCGGCCTGGTCGTACCTGAAAAGTCGCCAAAGGTAATACAGAGTTATAAACGAGAAGGTGGTAAGGGTAATATCGGGCGTGATGAGCCTGGCATTGGCCAGAATATTGGGACAGAACGAATACAATATCGCCGCCAACATGGCGCTCCACTTTCCATAAAGCGAGTAACTCCACAAATATACAAACCATCCCAGCAGCATCGCTGTCAACACCATCATGAGCCGCGTCAAAATTAACAGCCGATCCCCATGATTCGCCGGGCTGGAGAGCAACGCCTGTCCTCTGATAATTCCGCTCAATTTGACCAATTCAATATTTGTTTGTGATTGAAAATTCGTCCAAGCACTTTGGTCCGTTGGAACAAACAACAGGGGAATATCGTGAATGAAGTATGAAAGCGGCGGGTGGAGTGTGGAGCCGGGCACGTCCCAACGATGGTTTTGCAGAATATATTTGCCGAGGCCGAAATAGGTCGTTTCATCCCAGGTCGCCGATTCCTGGACCAGACTGGTCACCGCCTTGACCAGGAAAGCCGCCAGACAGACGAACAGAACGATGGACGGCAGAATTTCCTTTTTCTGCAGCGTCCTGTCGGCCTGGGTAGCCGGCGAGAAGGCATTAATTTCATCTGCTTGTGCCATGGCCATGACCGTATTTTCCGGGAATGAAATTTCGTCTTCTCATTGGCCGCGGAAAATTGGAAATCTATGGTTGACGGACACAAAAATCAAACATTGTCGCCTGCCAGCGGCAATTTGCGCGCGCAAACCACAGGGAAAGTCGGTGCGATGAAAATGAATTTTGCGTCCAGGAATGGGTGGACGCCCGGAGGTTCCCGCGCTAGGATGCCCCGCAGTTTGAACGCCGACCCGACAAAATCAGAGGGTGCGGAATATCGGCCGGTTTCGAGGCGGCCGATCGGGGATGCGTTCCGAAAAACAGCGCGCGGAGCGGTGAAAGTCTGCGTGCGGTACAATATTCACCCCGATGTCATTTCGTATTTTTCCGTGTTCGCGGCAACGGCAGCGGCGGTTTGTTTCTGGCAGGCGAGCGCGCATCCGTGGTTACTGGTGTGGGGGCCGCTTTTTTGTTACATCCGATTGTGGTGCAACATGCTGGATGGCATGGTGGCGCTGGCTTCGGGCAAGGCAGGCTGGCGCGGCGAAATCCTGAACGATTTTCCCGACCGTATTTCCGATGTGCTGATTTTTGCCGGCGTGGCGCACAGCGGGTTGAACAGCGTTATCAGCGGTTACTGGGCGGCCATCTTTGCGGTACTGACAGCTTATGTCGGAACGTTCGGCCAGGCGGTGGGCGTGCAACGCGAGTTCAGCGGGTTGATGTCGAAGCCGTGGCGGATGGTCACATTGCACGTTGGCGCATGGCTCACTTTCGGCCTGATCCTGTGGGGCAACGGAAAAATCCGGTGGGGTGGATTGACGGTGCTGGACTGGGCCTGCGTGGTTGTCATTCTCGGATGTCTGCAAACCATCGCGCTCCGGCTCAAACGCATCATGCGCGCTTTGGCGGAAAAGAAATCCGGGCAGGGCAAGGTTTGAACATGACTCCGCAATTGGCGTGGCAAAGCGAAATTTTCCGGACGTACGCCACCATTGTCTTTGGCGTATTGGTGGCGGGTGGGCTGGTGTTGACTTTGCTCAAGTGGGGTTTGAGAAAAGAAGTTCATTCCCTCTGGCTGACGTATCGTAGTTGGCTGGTAATGGCGCCATTGATTTTGGGTTGTGTCTTTGGCGGACGAGTAGTGGTGATTGTCTTCATCTGCCTGCTGGCCGGCCTTGGCTTCAAGGAATTCGCTCGCGCGACCGGACTTTACGGCGATTGGTGGATGACCGGGGCGGTCTATCTGGGCATCGTCGCGGTCGGCGTCACTTCGTTGAGTTCGCAACCGCAAGGTGAGGAGCCGGGGCACGGTTGGTATGGATTATTCATTGCGCTGCCGGTTTATGCCGTGGCTTTGATCCTGTTGATTCCCATACTCCGGAACAAAGTCCAAGGACAGCTTCAGTGTATGTCGTTGGCCATTGTTGGCTTCATCTACATCGGCTGGATGTTCGGCCATCTCGCGTTTCTGGCGAATGCCTCCAACGCCTACGGCTACCTGCTTTACATTCTGTTCGCGACGGAAATCAACGACGTGGCGGCGTTCACCTGCGGAAAACTTTTTGGCAAAAGACAGTTCCGTAGCAACATCAGCCCGAAGAAAACCTGGGGTGGCGCGTTGGGCGCGCTGACGGTTTCAATGGTGTTGCCCTGGCTGTTGCGATTCTCGTTTCCGCATTTCGGCGCGACACAGCTGATACTCACCGGTCTGATCGTGGGCATCGGCGGCCAGCTCGGCGACCTGTCCATCAGCGTCATCAAGCGCGACATCGGTATCAAAGACATGGGCGCGGGCATCCCCGGCCACGGCGGCATTCTCGACCGTATTGACAGTCTTATTTTCGTCGCGCCGTTATTCTTCCACATGGCGGGTTATTTCTACGGTCTGCGGTGACTCATCGGCATTCATTATGTCAATGTTGACGAATATTCTTTCAATTAACGCTCCGCGCCCATCCGTGGAAGAATGGCTTTGTGTTAAGCCAACCCAAACTTTACATGACCTGGCAGTACGAACCGGCGCCCGACCTTGACCAGCCGCTCACCGAACGCCTGCGTCGCTTCCCGCGTGAACCGGACCTGACCGTCTATGCGCTGCGCTCACTGGCCGCGTTGCTCCTGCGCGGCTGGTTGCAGTTTTATCATCGCTTGGAAATTGTCGGCCGCGAAAATCTGCCCACTCAAGGTTCGTTCATCGTAGTCGCCAACCACACCAGTCATCTTGACACCCTTTGCCTGCTTTCCGGACTGCCGTTGCGCAAACTGCACCGCGCTTTCCCGGCCGCGGCACAGGACTATTTTTTCGTGAGCATGCCGAGGCTGGCCATCGCCGCCGTCGTCGTCAACGCCTTGCCGTTTGGCCGGCAGAAGCACATCCGGCAAAGTCTGGAACTCTGCCGCCAGTTGCTCGCCAACCCGGGCAATATTCTCATCCTCTTTCCCGAAGGCACACGCACCGCGACCGGGCAGATCGGTGAATTCAAGCCGGGCATCGGCCTGCTCGTGGCCGGAACGGCATTGCCCGTTGTGCCGTGTCATTTGAGCGGCGGATTCAAAGCCTGGCCCAAGGGCAAATGGATTCCGCGCCCGCGCAAACTGGTTCTCCGCATCGGCCAACCGCGAAGTTACTCCGCGCTGTCACCCGGCAAGGAAGCGGCGGAACAGGTCTGTGCAGACCTGCAACAAGCCGTGACGGATTTGGGCAGGCAAACGCAATGCAAAAGAAACCAATCATGAAGACAACCGAACAAACCTTCGCAAGCCGGGACGGTGCGAAATTGTTTTACCGCGCGTGGTTACCGGAAAAATCGACCGACAAGGCGCTGCTCCTGTTTCCTCGCGGCCACGAACATTCCGCCCGCTGGCAGGAAACCGTAGCGGCCCTCGCTCTCGAAGATGTCGCGGTGTTCGCGTGGGACGCGCGCGGCCATGGCCATTCACCGGGCGAACGCGGCTCGGCGGAAAATCTCGGCGTCATCATCCACGACGTCGAGGCGTTCGTACGGCACGTTTCAGAAGGGCACAAAATTCCCATCGAAAACATGGTCGTGCTGGCGCACAGCGTCGGCGCGGTCACGGTAGCGGCGTGGGTGCATGATTACGCGCCGCCGATTCGCGGATTGATTCTGGGCGTACCGGCGTTTCGTGTGAAGCTTTACTTTCCGTTAGCCGTGCCGTTGCTGCGATTGAAGCAAAAATTGTTCGGCCACGCTTACGTGAAAAGTTACGTGAAGGCAAAAATGCTCACACACGATCGCGAACAAGCCGCTGCTTACAAGGCTGACCCGATGATCTTTCGCCAGATCGCCGTGAACATCCTGCTTGACCTTTTCGACACCTCCACGCGCCTGATGGCCGACGCCGGCGCCATCACCACGCCGACACTTTTGTTTCTGGCAGACGCAGACTGGGTGGTGAAAAAATCCGCGCAGGAAACTTTTTTCAACCGGCTGTCTCGCCGGTAAAAAGGCTGGAACGGTTGCCCGGTTTTTATCATGCGATTTTCCACGAGAAGGAACGGCAACTCGTCGTTTCCAAGGCCCGCGACTTTGTCTTGGAATGTTTCCAGCAAGCGATGCGGCGCGAATCGCTGCTCCATGCGGACCTGCGGGGCTACACCAAGGATGAATTCGATCGACTTTGCAGGCCTGGCAATCCGCTGTTTGGACTGATGCGTTTGGGCATGAAGACCATCGGTCGGTTAAGCCTGGGAATCCGGTTGGGTTGGGCGGCCGGATTCGACTCCGGCCGCACGCTGGATTACGTCTATGAAAACCAGCCGCGCGGCATCACATCCCTGGGGTGCTGGATTTGACCTGCGAGTTCTCCGAGAATAAAACCTTCCGCGGTCTCGCTTACCAGAATCTGCCCATCCTCGACCTGACCGCATTGCCCGCGTCGCAACTGCGTGCAGCGGTGGATTTCATTTCGCGACATTCCGCCCGCGGCGTCATTTATGTGCATTGCAAGGCTGGCTATTCCCGCAGCGCCGCCGCCGTTGGCGCTTTTCTCCTCGCCACGGGTCAGGTAAAGACGGTTGCCCAATGCCTCGCGATGATGCGTCGCGCCCGTCCGTCAATTGTATTTCGGCCGGAAGTGACCATCGCATTGGATAATTTCTGTGTATCTGGAATCGACGTTCGACAGCCTGGTCGGTAGCACGGG
>Ga0335078_10015517_pt1 | contig 11311 bp, 8 predicted proteins | sample Lox_Sample_32_FD_206711 | JGI IMG/M metagenome (GOLD analysis project Ga0335078, IMG submission 206711) | Soil microbial communities from Loxahatchee National Wildlife Refuge, Florida, United States - Lox_Sample_3.2 | ecosystem: Environmental > Terrestrial > Soil > Wetlands | place: USA: Florida...
GTGACTGCATCATCGTCGCCTCGGTAAGCTGCATCTATGGCCTGGGCTCGCCGGAAGCCTACTACGGCATGCTGCTGTTCCTGGAGAAGGGACAGAAGATCAAGCGCCAGGAGATCGTCAGCAAGCTGGTTGAAATCCTCTACGAACGCACCGAAGGCGACTTCCGCCGCGGGACCTTTCGCGTGCGCGGCGACATCATCGAGATCTTCCCGACGTACGAAGACGTCGCGTACCGCATCGAGCTGTGGGGCGATGAAGTCGAGTCGCTAGCGCAGATCGATCCGCTATTCGGTACGGTGAAGCACAAGTATGCGCGGTTGCCGATTTATCCCAAGACGCACTACGTGATGAAGCCCGAGCGCAAGAACACAGCGGTGGATTCAATTCTCGAAGAACTGGCGTGGTGGGAGGCCGAACTGGAGAAGCAGGGCCGGATGGTAGAGGCGCAACGGGTTCATCAGCGCACGCGCTTCGATCTCGAGATGATTAAGGAGATGGGCTACTGCCACGGCATCGAGAACTACTCGCGGCACTTCACCGGGCGCCTGCCGGGCGAGCCTCCGCCGACGCTGCTGGATTATGTGCCGCGCGACTACCTGCTGTTTATCGACGAGTCGCACCAGACGGTTCCGCAGCTCCACGGCATGTGGCACGGCGACCGCTCACGCAAGCAGAACCTGATCGAGTATGGATTCCGCCTGCCCAGCGCGCTCGACAATCGTCCACTGACCTTTGAAGAGTTCGAGAGCCGCGTGAATCAGGTAGTCTATGTCTCCGCAACGCCGGGGCCATACGAGTTGACGAAGTCAGCGGGCGTTGTGGTGGAGCAGATCATTCGCCCCACAGGGTTGATTGATCCCGAAGTGGAAGTGCGTCCGGTGAAGGGGCAGATTGATGACCTGCTGCATGAGATTCGCGATCGCGTGAAGAAGCGCGAGCGCGTGCTGGTCACGACGCTGACCAAGCGCATGGCGGAAGACTTGGCCGAGTATTACAGCGAAGTCGGCGTGCGCTGCCGTTACATGCACTCAGAGATCGAGACCCTGGAGCGCATCAAGATCCTGCGCGATCTGCGCAAGGGCGAGTTCGATGTGCTGATCGGCATCAACCTGCTGCGCGAAGGGCTGGACCTGCCCGAGGTTTCGCTGGTGGCGATTCTCGACGCCGACAAGGAAGGCTTTCTGCGCTCATCGGGATCGCTGATTCAAACCATGGGACGTTGCGCCCGCAACCTGAATGGCCGCTCGATCCTCTATGCCGACACAGTGACCGATTCGATGCAGCGCGCGATGGATGAAACGAGCCGCCGGCGTGCCATCCAGCAGGCGTACAACGAGGAGCACGGCATCACGCCGGAGACCATCGTGCGACCGGTTGATATGTCGTTGGTTGCCGTGGCCGACGCTGATTACGTGGACATCACCAGCGAAGCCGACGGATTGCCCGAGTTCAAGTCACAGGAAGAGCTGGACGCGTTTATCGCCAAGCTGGAAAGCGAGATGCGCGAAGCAGCCAAGCGATTTGAGTTCGAGCAGGCAGCGAAGTTGCGTGATCAGGTGAGGGAACTGAAGACGAAAGAGTTCATGTTCACGTAGGATTTTTCTCCAGCCCAGCTCTCTCGAATTGTCATTCCGAGTCCGCCGCGGCGGACGAGGAACCCGCTTTTTTCGCATACGGAAATGAGTTGCCGATGGAACAAAAGCAGGTCCTTCGCTACGCTCAGGATGACAGTTCAAAAATCGCGAGCGCCGAAATTCCGCTAGTCCAGATCGAAGTCCCGCAGTGGCTTGCCGGTGTCCGGTGTTTCCTTCGCCCGCTTGAGCGCTTCCTGAAACTTCTTTTCCAGCAGATCCGATTGGTGCTTCTGAGCTTCCACCGATTGGCGGAAGATCGATTCCTTCCGGCTCTCCTGCTCCTTCATGGCCCGCGCGGCGGACTCCATATCCTCGAATGTCTTGGGAACGGCCTTGGGAGTGTGTGCGATAACCGCTTTGGTCGCGACGTCGATCTTCAGCGCTGCGCCGCAGCAGGGGCAGGCGACTTCGAATTGGCCCGTGTTCTTTGCCATGTCGCAATGTTAACGCACTGCGAACATCGCCGCATAGATCGGCAGTAAACTCAAAAAACGAAATGCTCCACCCCGGCAAACGAAGCCGGAACGGGCCACCCGCTGATGACTTTCTATCGGCGACTATTCTGCCTTGGGTGAAGCCGGGGTGAAGTGATTCAGAACCTTCTCGAGGCTGGCTTCGTCTTCGACGTTCAGAGCTTTCAGCGATCGATCGATCTGCCGCAACAAGCCGCATAGCACTTTGCCGGGACCGACCTCGACGAAATCGGTCACTCCGATTTTGGCTAGTTGCCGCATCGAGCGGTCCCATAGAACGGCGCCGGTTACCTGGCGAATCAGGGCGTCGCGGCTGGCGTTCGCGGTTGTCACCAGAGTGGCGTCAACGTTGCACATCACCGAGGTCTGGGGATCGTGAAACGCAAGTCCTTGCAGATCGTGCGCCAGCCGGTCCTGCGCCGGCTGCATCAGCGCGCAGTGGAATGGCGCGCTTACGGGAAGCATGACAGCGCGCTTGGCTCCGCGCTGCTTGGCGAGCTCGGCCGCGCGCTCGACCGCGGCCTTGTTGCCCGAGATCACAGTCTGGTCCGGCGAATTGAGATTGGCCGGCTGGCAAACCTCACCTTGCGCCGCTTCTTCGCAGATGCCGCGAATGTGGTCGATCTCCATGCCGAGGATCGCAGCCATCGCGCCCACGCCGACCGGCACGGCTTCCTGCATATACTTGCCACGATTGCGAACCGTGCGCACCGCATCGGCGAACGACAGCGTCCCGGCGGCGACGTGCGCGGAGTATTCACCCAGGCTGTGGCCTGCCACGTAGGCCGGTGTGATCCCCTGCGACTGCAGGACACGCCACGCCGCGACGGATGCGGTCAGGATGGCAGGCTGCGTGATCTCGGTCAGCTTGAGCTGATCTTCCGGGCCTTCGAAGCAGAGCTGCGACAGCTTGTAGCCAAGCGCGGCATCGGCTTCGTCAAAGGTTTCCTTGGCGACAGGAAAGAGTGCGGCCAAATCGCGGCCCATGCCAACACACTGCGAGCCCTGGCCGGGGAATAGGAATGCAATGGGAGAAGAGTGAGAAGTCATCGTTGGGGAGCAGCAAACGTTGTCATGCTGAACCTAGTCTAGCGACCTCTACCTTAACGAGGAATTCTCCGTCTAGGGGTCCTTCGACGTCGATCGTGGTGCCAGTGGCACACTCACTTCGCTCAGGATGACAACGGAAAACTATAACAAAGGACTACACTACTTCGCTTGTGATCGATCCAGCCTGGTCGGTATGTTTGCCGTTCTCGTGTGCGATCAGGCGGCTGGCCTCTGCGATCCGCTCCTCAATGAGGCGGTTCAGTTTGCTCTTGGCGAACTCGGAGGCCACGCGCACGGCATTCTTGATCGCGTTCGCGTTGGATGAGCCGTGGGTGATGATGCAAACACCCTTAATGCCCAGCAGTGGAGCTCCACCGTATTCGGAGTAGTCGAGCCGCTTCTTGAAATCGACGAACGCCTGCCGCGATAACAGAAATCCAACCTGTCGCGTGATCGTCGCCTGCAGCGACTGCTTCAGGAGATAGCGCACAGCATCGGCCATACCTTCGGAAATCTTCAGCGCGACGTTGCCGACGAATCCATCGCAGACCAGCACGTCGGCTTTGCCGTTGTACAGATCGCGGCCCTCAACGTTGCCCACGAAGTTCACCGGCAAGTCGCGGATCATCTTGTACGCTTCGCGAGTAAGTTCGTTTCCTTTGCTCTCTTCTTCGCCGATCGAGAGCAGTCCGATGCGCGGATGCTCTGCGGTGGGGAAGCGTCCGGCAAAGATGCTGCGGAAGTAGACATCGCCCATGATGGCAAACTGCTGAAGATTTTGCGCTTTGGAGTCGACGTTCGCGCCGACGTCGATGAGGATCGTAGCCGTGCCCTGGGTGGTGGGGAAGGCGGTTGCCAATGCCGGCCGGTCGACGCCCGGCAGAGCTCCCAGAACCATCTTTGCCGTCGCCATGGCGGCTCCGGTATTGCCCGCGCTGACAAATCCGTCGGCCTTACCGTCGCGCACCAGGCGCAGGCCGACGCGCAGGGATGAATCGCGCTTGGAACGCACCGCCTGAGCGGCTTTCTCGTGCATGCCAATGACTTCACTGGCAGGCACGATGTCGATGGGCAAGCGCCGCCACACCGGATGGAGGTCGAGTTCGGTGCGGAGGACGTCCTCCGGTCCGACCAGTAAGACCTGCACGCCATAATGGCGAGCGGCGAGAATCGCACCCTCGACTTCGGGCTTGGGAGCCCGATCGGCCCCCATCGCGTCAAGGGCTATCGTAGTTGGCATCTTCAGTTTTCAGCAGCCCACGGGAAGTGAATGATCGCCGGCGCTCTACCACAATCTTAAGACGGCGACCTGGGTGGAGCGCAGCCGTTTAGCTGGCGCTCTCTTCAACTTCAATAACTTCACGGCCTTTATAGTAGCCGCACTTGGAACAGGCCCGATGCGGCAACTTGCGCTCGTGGCAGTTAGGGCACTCGGAAAGCGACTGGGCCGTCAGATGATCGTGCGCCCGCCGCTTGGAAGTACGCGCCTTGGAATGGCGCCGTTTGGGATTCGGCATTGAAAAACCTCTCGCATGTCGGCCGCAGGTTTTTGCTCTGCGGCGTTTCTAGCTTTGCAGCTTCTTTTTAATCTCACCCAGCGCCTCCCAGCGGGGATCGCTGGCGCGCTGTTCACAATTGCACTTTTCCTGGTTCCAGTTACGCCCGCAGGTTGGGCACAAACCCTTGCAGTCATCGCGGCACACCGTCTTAACCGGGGTTGCCAGCAGCACCTGCTCGCGCAGCACGTCTTCCAGGAGAAGACCTTCGCCTTGATAATAGCCGATTTCCGTCTCGGCCTGACTGATGGAAACTTCTTCGCCGCGCCGGTCCACGCCCTGAGGACGGTACAGCAGATCGAACTCGCGATCCACGTTGTGGATGACCGGATCGAGGCAGCGGGCGCACAGCGCCTCCACCTTCGTCCCCATTCTTCCCACCAGGCGAATGTCTTCCACGTCCTGCTTGTGCCCGCGGTGCTCAACCACCAGCTCCGCCCGGCCCTCAGCATGCAACGGTCCGACCTGGCGCAGGTCCGGCCCAAACTCGACCGCTCCGGGAGGAAGATCCTCGTTGAACTCCAATTTGCGGAGCTCCAGTTCTTTCACCCGAATCAGCATCTCGCCACCTGGGCGGCCTCTCGCCAAGGCCGTTCCTTTCCGTAAAACACAACATCCCGCATGGTCAAAGACCTCCGGACAGAGCCGGGTCTGGCAGGCCAAGCTCCTGATGGGAAACTGTGGCAGGTACAGACGGGCGGGGAGCCGCAATTACGGCAAAATAAGAGGATAAAGTGCTGCAACCACAGTGTCAAGGCGGGGGCGTGGACGCCCCAGTTCGAAGGAACGCAACAAACTGTAGCCCGGCACGGCAGTGCCGAGTGTTCGCTCTTCTTTAACACACCTGTCGCAGTCATTTCTCGGGAAATTGAGGTTCTGCCGAGTGATGAATCTCTATCATTCGGTAAGTCTTGGGCAACTTATCCTTAAGGAGAAAACATGCAACAGAGGCGCCCCTCGCGTCTGATTCTTTTTGTGCTTGCGGCTGTCGTCCTGGCGACGGTGCAGGCGTTCGCTGCCGGCCCGATCCTGCTGGCCAACGGAACCTTAACCGGCTCGAGTGCCGGCTACTACACTGACCTTTCCGGTCTCCAGGGCACGATGGAGAACGGAGTCGCTAAGACTCTGCTGGGTGGGTTGGGCTCGGGCTTGGCCTGGGCTTGGGGAAATACCTTCATCGCGGTTCCGGACCGCGGCCCTAACGCCGTCAGCTATGACAGCCTGATCGACGACACGGTGACCTACATTGAGCGATTCCACACGATCACCATGGATATGGAACTCAATAACGGCAACGGTCTGCCTTTTACCCTGACTCCGAACTTGCAAGCCACCACGTTGTTGTACAGCTACGATCCGCTGACGTACGGAACCGGCGAGGGCCTCGGCGTTGGCCCGGGCGCTCCGACCGAGAACGGTCCCAACACCTACTACTTCTCCGGCCGCTCCGATAACTTCAACCCGAACACCACTTCGGCCGATACGATGGACGCGCGCACAGACATCGAGTCGGTACGCGTCGCCAGCAACGGGCGCTCAATCTACACCTCGGATGAATACGGTCCGTACGTCTACCAGTGGGACCGGGCTACGGGACGCCGCCTGCGCACGTTTACGCTGCCCAATCATCTGTTTGTGGCCAACAAATATCCCGTGGGCAACGACGAAATCAGTAAGAACACCAGCGGCCGCACCGCCAACAAAGGCATGGAAGGGCTGGCCATTACTCCTGACGGCCGTACGCTGGTGGGCATGATGCAGGCTGCCCTGATTCAGGACAATGCTCTGGGCGGCAAAGCCAAGAAGCTTCTGCGCTTCGTCACCATCGATGTAGCCAGCGGCCTGACGACCCACGAGTATGCCTATCTGCTAACCACCGGCTCCGGCGTGAGCGATATCGTGGCGCTCAACGACCATGAATTCCTGGTCGACGAGCGTGACGGTTCCGGGCTGGGCAATGGCGACTCGGCCGTAGTCAAGCAAGCGTTCAAGATCGATATCACCAATGCGGTTGATGTCACGAACCTGAACGGAACGGATGCAGCCAGCAACGCCGTGCCCAAGACGCTGTTCCTCGACATCGTCGCGGTGCTGAACGCCAATGGCATCACGTCTGACAAGATTCCTGCCAAGCTGGAAGGCTTCGCTCTGGCGGGCGATGTGGTCTACAACGGAACCACCTATCACACCCTGTGGGTGGCCAACGATAACGACTTCCTGCAGGACTACGGGAACCAGCAGAACAGCAATCCCAACCAGTTCTTCGTCTTCGGATTTACCAACGACGATCTGGGCGGATCGAAGTACGTTCCCCAGGTTTCGTCGGTCGCCCGGCCGTAGTGTTTCTTTTTTCGACGGATACACAAGACCGTTCAGGTGCAACGACCTGAACGGTTTTCCTTTTACCGGTTGGAATTTACTCAGGGCCGGGTCTTGGCGATTTCCGGCTCTTTGTCGCGGTGGTTGGGCGGCTCCAGGTGGTGCAGCTCGAGGTGAGTCCGCAGGTATTCGAACGCCTCCTGCGGCGAACTCGTAAAGCGGAAGAGTTCAAGATCGTTGCGCGAGATAGTGCCTGCCTCGACCATCGCCTGAAAATTGATCACGCGGTCCCAGTACTCCTTGTCATAGACGACCACGCACATGCGTTTGGCCAGCTTTTCCGTCTGGGCCAGCGTCAGCAGCTCGAACAGCTCATCGAAGGTGCCGAATCCGCCGGGAAAAACGACCAGCGCCTTGGCCATGTAGGCGAACCATAGCTTTCGCATGAAGAAGTAGTGAAACTCGAAACCCAGCTCAGGAGTGATGTACTGGTTGGGGATCTGCTCGAAGGGCAGATTGATATTCATGCCGATCGACTTGCCGCCCGCTTCGAATGCGCCGCGGTTCGCCGCTTCCATGATTCCGGGGCCTCCGCCCGTGCAGACCACGAAACGGTGGCGCGCCTGGCCAAGCGTCTGCGTCCACTTGGTCAGCATGAACGCGAGTTGGCGAGCATCTTCGTAGTAGCGGGCCATCTTCACGTCGGCCTGGGCACGGCTCAGCAGCTCCTGTTCTTCCGGCGGAGCCGGTTTCGCGGAATGGGATTTCTCCAGGACTGTGACCTCGTTCTCCGCGTCGGAGCGGCTGTGAAACCGGGCTGATCCGAAGAAGACGATGGTGTCCTGAATGCGCTCACGGCGCAGGCGCGACAGCGGCTCCTGGTATTCCGACAGGATGCGAAGAATGCGCCCATCCGGGCTGTCGAGAAACTTCTTGTTCTCGTAGGCCAGAGGAGCATGCCGGGGCTTACGGTTTGGATTGTCTTTATCGGGCATGCTGAGATTTGACGATTATGATCCGATCTTGCCGGTGAATGCGTTACGTGCGTGACTTCAAGGAACGGTTTCGCGATAAGCCACGGCGCGCGCAATCCCGATCCAGAAATCTATGATTCCAACTCCGCTTACTGCGCCGCGAACGAACCGATTCATCAGGAACTCGTGCAGGGCAAGATAGCTGGTCGTGAGCGAATTGTCCGTCCAAGCGCGTGTCCACGGCCCAACGATCAGGATGATACCGACTTCCATACAGAAAAGGACGAAGACCGCCAGCCAGATACGGCCCATCCAGAGCTGGGCACGGGAAGGGCGGTTGGGCGGCTGCGGCATCACCAGCACGGGACCAGCCTTCGCACCTTCGTGAGCCTCGCCGGGCCGATCGGAGAAAGCGTTCATCATTGCTTAAAGTGATTTTACAGGGCGGACAAGAAAGTTGTCGGGCGCCAGTTGTCGGTCGGTGGAAACCAAACATTCACCACTGAGGCACGGGGACACGGAGGAAGTTCTAACAATTCTTTTGGGATAGAGGCTCCAGGCATTTTGAGAGAGATGCGCCGAAAGGCACGAAGACCACAGAAGACGTTTGTTTTCCTCTGTGTCCTCCGTGCCTCTGTGGTGAATCCGTTTCCGGTTTCACTGACAACCGACAACTGATCACCGACAACTGTTCCTAGAGAATCTCCTCGTTCCAGTTCTCCAGATACTTCTTCACGTCCGCCATGAACTGATCGGCAACCGCGCCGTCGATGATGCGGTGATCGTAGCCAATGCTCAGGTGCATCATGGAGCGGATAGCGATCGAGTCGGCGCCGTCAGCGTCGGTCACGACCACCGGCTTCTTCACGATGCCCCCCACGCCCATGATTGCCACCTGCGGCTGATTGATGATCGGCATGCCGAACTTGGCGCCGAAGATGCCGGGGTTGGTGATGGTGAACGTTCCGCCCTGTACCTCTTCCGGCTTCAGCTTCTTGGTGCGGGCGCGCTCACCCAGGTCGGTAATCGCCTTCTGCAAGCCGACGAAGCTGCGCTCTTCGGCATTCTTTACGACCGGCACAATCAATCCCCAATCGAGCGCCACGGCAATGCCGAGGTTAATGGAGGCGTGATAGTGAATGTTCTCGCCTTCGACTGAGGAGTTGATGATCGGCCACTTGCGGATGCCATGCACAGCAGCGCGCGCAAAGAAAGGCGTGAAGGTCAGTTTCAGGCCGGTGGCCTTCTCGAACTCATGACGGCGTCTCTCGCGGATCTTCACGATGCGGGTGACATCAACTTCGAAGACTCCGTGCACATGCGCGCTGGTGCGCTTCGACATGATCATGTGCTCGGCAATCTTCTTGCGCATCACCGACATGGGTACCACTTCGCCCGGAGTCACGCCGCCAACCGGCTGCATCGGGCCGGTGGGTGTCGGAACGATCGGTGCAGCAGGCGGCGCGTAAGCCGGAGCCGGGGCCGTGGGCTGGGCCGCTGGCGCTGCAACTGCGGGCTGCGCCGGGGTGCCACCCTTGCCGTACTTGGCGACGAAGGCTTCGATGTCTTCCTTGGTAATGCGGCCACCCAGGCCCGTGCCCGGGACCTGCGTCAGGTTGATGTTGTTTTCCTTGGCAATCTTCCGCACCAGCGGGCTGGAGCGAACGCGCGCAGCATCGCCGGTTTCAGCGACTGCGCCCTGGTCCTGGCGCTCGATGCCTTCCTTCTCGTCCTCCGCCAGATTCGCGGGAACCGGCTCTTCGCCCGACGGCGGCTGCGCGGCCTGGGCCTGCGTCGCTTGGGGCGCGCTTTGGGCCGCCGGTGCGGGAGCGGCAGCTTGCTTAGCCGGAGCCGCGGCACCCGCGCCATCTCCATCGCCGATGACGCCCACGATCGTATTCACCTGCACGGTGTTGCCGGCCTGGACCTTGATCTCCTGCAACGTGCCCGAGGCGGGCGCCGGAATTTCGGCATCCACTTTGTCGGTAGAGATCTCGAACAACGGCTCGTCGCGCTGAACTTTCTCACCCGGCTGCTTCAGCCACTTGGTGATGGTTCCTTCAAAGATCGATTCGCCCATCTGGGGCATGACTACATCTGTCGGCATAATGTCCTTCCGGAAGATTTGATTGCTGGATTAGGGTCTGGCTGCAAACTTCTGATTATATCGGCTGCACGCCGCTCCTGCGACGGAGGACCTGCGTTCGCACGAGGGCGTTGAGATCACAATGGGTTGGTAATCTCGGCCGCAAATCCCGGACCGTTCCGCATTGTGTGCCGCCCGCGGTACACCCTCACCAGTCCATGCAAAATCCTGGAAACAATCGTTCCGTTTTTGGAATGCTCTGCAAAATCTTGAGTGCGTGAGATTTAGTTCGTTCTTATTAACTTCGGTTCATTGTGAAGGGGCGGTGAATAAATGTTCCTATTTGGGAGTTTGGCAATGTCCATTTCGAATGAGTGGGACTACCTGTCTCCGCTAAACTCGGTCCATCCCTTGTAGCCGAGGTGATCCGTTGCCCCACATCGAGCCTTTGCTTGCGCTGGGCGTCGCAGCTTCAACCGCTGCCACCGATGCTGTTTATGTGATGTTCAATGCCGCTGTGTCTTCACGACGTCGCATTCCGGCTGCGACCTGGAGCAGCATCTGGTACCTGCTGTCGGCGTTTGCCGTGATCAGCTATACGCGCAATTGGGTGTATGTCTGCTTCGCGGCAGTGGGCTCGTGGATCGGCGCCTACATCTCAATGACGCTGCTGAAGCGGCCGGGAATGCATCCGGGAGATGGGGCTCGTTAGAACCACGTGTATCCCAGCATCAATTGGATCGACAGCGGGACGCCGGGATTGTAATGACCGGTATCGGCATTCGATAAGTGATAAAGGCGAATCGTCGTGTCGAACGACTGCCTGCGCTTGGTGAAGATGTGCGCACCCCCGTCGAGGGCGGCAGTGAAGTTCGTTCGCGACGTGTCTCCCGCCGGAAACTTGTCAGGCCCAAAGAGCATGCCACCGTCGAAGCCGAGGAACGGCACCATGCGCTTGCTGACACGGGTGAAGTTCCAGCGCGGCGAGACCGCCTCAAGTCCGCCCATGTAGTACTGCCTGCCGTTGACGAAGAACAAGGTTACCGGAACGACGTTGAAGTCCCATTCCAGCGTCCCGCGCCGCCAGCCCTCGCCATGTTCACCGGTAAGCACCCGCCCGAAATGCAGTTGCGCTCCGAAGCTGCTGGGGTAGCGCCCGGGCGCGTGGGGAATCCGGGGGGTGGCCATGGTGGCTGTGCCGCCATAAAGCTGGAAGCCG
>Ga0335078_10015518_pt1 | contig 11310 bp, 7 predicted proteins | sample Lox_Sample_32_FD_206711 | JGI IMG/M metagenome (GOLD analysis project Ga0335078, IMG submission 206711) | Soil microbial communities from Loxahatchee National Wildlife Refuge, Florida, United States - Lox_Sample_3.2 | ecosystem: Environmental > Terrestrial > Soil > Wetlands | place: USA: Florida...
AACCGGTGTGGTGTTCGGCCTGGAGCGGCAGCGAGCTCCCCGCCATGAAACCGGCGACACACGCCATCGCATGCAGCGCCAGCACGAGCATGTTGTCCCGGAGGATCTGGACGAGATCGCCGAGATCGCCGACGGCGAACGGAGGCTGCCCGAGCCCGGCGGACCCTCCTGAGGCGGGGGTGATCAGGGCGATTGTCAGGACGGCCGTGAGCAATAAGCCGGCCGCGACGAGCGCGCCGACCAGCCACCGCCGCAGGACCGGCCACGGCCGACCGCGCCACGCGACCAGCGTCGCTCGGGTGCACCGCACCCCGTGTACCAAGGCGTATGCAGATGCCTCCACCGATCGCTCATCGGCGGTCGTCGTCGATCGATTGAGCGCGCGCTCGGTGAGCCGGTCATCCGGCTGTCCCTGCGCGAGCTCCAGGCGTAACGTGGCGGCCGTGAAGAGAGAACCGTCAGGGCCGCTGCGCTCGGATTCGCTCGAGTCGTACCTCCGCGAGACACGCGCAGTAGGCGCCGTAGCCGTCCTCGGATTGATCGGAGGAGCGGTCTTCGACTTCCTCGAGCCGGGCTTCTGGGATCACCACGCGCTCCTCGCCGGTCTCATCTCGAGCTTGATCGTCGTGATGCTGACCGTCGCGGTGGTCAACGAGGCGATCGAGCGCCGGAATCGAAAGCGGTGGACGGTGCTCGCGCAGTACGTGATGCTCCAACTCGTCGGGAGCGCCAGGTTGGTCTGGGCTGCGATCGCCGAGGTGGCGGGTCTGATCCCGCCGGGGTCGCACGACACGGTTCGGATGGGCAACCTCGTCTTCCCTCGAGAGGCGGTCGACGCCGGCGCGAAGGCGGTCGGCGACACGCCTCGCTTCGTCGCCGCGGTCGAGGAGGTGCTGGCAAGCGCCCAGCGACGGATTCAGCTCCGGGACGCGATGGCCCGCCTCGAACGCCGCTACGACGATGTGCTCGCCCGGTGGGCCGCGGTCATGCTCAACTCCGGCATGTACGCCGAGATCATCGACCGGCACGTCGAGGTGGCCGACGATGTCAACCACATCGCCAATCTCCTCTACGCCCACGGGCCCGAGGCCGATCTCCCGGGTGTCACCCAGGACGTGAGCACCGCCCCGGCCGCGACCGACGGGCACGTCAATAACGCGCAGCTGGCCGAAATGGTCGTCGGAGTGGCACAGCTGGCGGAGCGCCTCGACCAGTCGACGCTCGAGCTGGCGACGCGCGTCGTCCCGATCGAGTGGTGGAAAAACCGGCCTGGTCACGTCCTACAGGGGGACGACAGCCGAGCGAACGCAGACCGATCGGAAGCCCGGAGCTAGGCTCCGGATCGTCGTTGGGGTGGCGTGGGCGTCGCCGCGCGAGCAATGCCGGCGCGAATGCGTTCTTTGATCGGGCTGGAAGCCGACGAGAGGGAGTCACAGGGATGTCTCGCAAGCTATGGGTCGTGCCGGCGACCGCGTGCGCGCTGCTGCTCGGTGGCGCGGTCACGATCACGCCACTTCTGTCCTCAGCGTCCGCGCGAACGGTGCCCGCGGTCGCGACATCGGTCGCCTCGCGTGATGCACGGCTCGCAGCTCTGTGGCGAGCTCGTGTCGACTACGCGCCGCCCCACCTGGCACGGAAGGGCAGACGGCCGAGGATCATCGGCGGCTCCGACGCCGCCCCCGGCGACTGGGCATTCATGGCGTTCATCGTCTACTTCGACAGCGCGGGAAACCCGGTCTTCACCTGTACCGGGACCGTCGTCGCGCCGAACGTCGTGCTCACGGCGGGCCACTGCGCCGTCGATGAGACCACGGGTGCGCCACTCGATCCGGGCGGATATGGCGTCGCGACCGCCGCGGTCGATTGGACCACGGCCACGCAAAGTCAAGTAAGCCCGGTCTCTCGGTCTCCCAGGTCATCCTCGCCCCCGCCTATCAACCGGGAACATTGGATACGGACGATGCGGCTCTACTTGTCTTGTCGAGACCGACGACCGCACCGGCGATTCCGCTCGCGACGAGCGGCGATCAATACCTCGAGCTCGGCGGAACCGGAGCGGACATCGCCGGATGGGGTGCCACCTACTACGGCGACACCGCGGTTCAGACCTACCTCCAATGGGCTCCTACCGTGGTCCAGCGCTCGGCGTACTGCTCCCAGTTCGACCCATACTTCCTCTCGTCCGCGGAGCTATGCGCAGTCAACCCGCCTGACTACGACACGGGAACCTGTGTCGGCGACAGCGGTGGCCCGCTGGTCGCATCGGGGCCGAACAGCCAACCGGTAGAGATCGGCGTCACTACCCACGGGCCTGACGACTGCGACACCTACACCGCCGACTACTTCACGAATGTCATCCCGATCTCTTCGTGGGCTGCCGGCTGGATCAAGGCCGTGGCGCCTCCACCGCCGCCCGCACCATCACCACCACCGACGCCTCAGGCTCCGCCGCCGGCGCAGCCCTCGCAGCCCGCTCCGCTTCCCACGCTGACGTTCGCCGATGCGAAAGTGGACGTCCGCCAGACCCTCGCCGGCGTCGTGGGACCGCGATTCAACCCAGCGCACCACTACATCGCACGATGCTCGCGCAAGTCGACGACGCGCATCACGTGCGCCGTCCAGTTCTGGCACGGCACGAACGACTACTACGGCAACGTCACGATCTACTACGTCACGGGTCAGTACGGCGACGCCGTATGGACCGATGACTACACCATCCACTGGGTGAGCGACCAGTGCTACGTCCACTCCGGCCATCCGAAGCGATGCACGATCCACACGCGCCACGGCACTTGGTGATCGGTGAAGAACACAAGGGACTTTCGCCGAAGCCCTCGCCGATCGCGCGGATTGACCGCCGCGGCGCGCTCGGCTAGCCGGCTGCTCGCCGCGACGTGCGCTGCCTCTGCTTCTGCACCTCGCCGGCGGTGGTCTGAAAGCGGGCGCGCCACTGGCGCGCGTCGAACCGCGCGGGCTTCGTCTGGTCGAGGAACCGTTCGAGCACCGCGACGAACTGTTCCGGCGCTTCGAGTTGCGGTATGTGGCCGACCCCGTCGAAGATCTCGAGACGGCTGCCGACGATCGCGGCGTGCGCGCGCTCGCCGTGGCTGGCGGGAATGACCGGATCACGCGCTCCCCAGACGATCAGCGTCGGTATGCCTGCGGTGAGATACAAGCGATCGCTGGCGTCGATGCGCTGGCCGCCGACGTTGATGACCGACCGCAAGGTGGCGAGGAACGCCGAGCGGCGACGGGAATCGGAGAGCGACGCGTAGCCGCGAGCGACTTCGGTGGTCGCGGGTGACGGACGGAACCGGACGGTGGCCAAGCCCCGCCCGACCGCGGGTCCCACCCAGCCTGCCGCGCGCGCGGTCACGGCGATCCAGTGTTCCGAGCCGGGGAGCGCGACGGCGCGCAGAGCCAGGCTCACCTCCGGGCCGAGACCACCGCTCGAGACCAGCACCAGGCGCTCGGCGAATTCCGGGAACTGATACGCCAACTGCATCGCGATCCCGCCGCCGAGCGAATGCCCGACGAGTGTCGCGCGCTCATGGCCGAGGGCGAGCAGCAGATCGCGCAGGCCGACGGCGAGCGCCCAACCGAATAGTCACCATTGCTCGGCGCCGATGCGCCGTGCCCGGGGAGGTCGGGCGCAATCACCGTGTAGCGGCGCGCCAGCGGCCCGATGACCTCTCGCCAATTCTCGTACGTGCCGCCCATCCCATGGATCAGCAGCAGCACCGGACCGGTGCCCGCCGCCGCGTAGGTCACGGGGCGTCCATGCAGTACCGCCGTTCTGAGCTCCATGCGTTTCACCGCTGGTTACCTGATACGACCGTACGGGGCACAGGCTGCCGCGACGGCCGAAGGAATCCCCTGACCTGCTCCGTAGTGAGCCGCAGTTCCGGAGACCGTCCGTTTGGCGAATCACGCCCGCACACGCTCGTAATTCGCCATCCGGATCTTTTACGGAGTCGGATGCGAGCACCGCACGGATTCCGACGGTGATTTCGCGGCGTAGGTTCGAACGATGACCACGATTGCCGACACCGATATCACCGCTCCGCTTGACCTTGTTCCGACCAAGCCCTTCTCCGAGCTCTCCAGCGCCGACGTACCGTACGCCGGCGGCAAGGGCGCCAACCTCGGCCAGCTGACGCGCGCCGGCTTACCGGTGCCGCCGGGGTTCGTGGTCAGCGCTCCCGCCTACGCGGCCTTTCGGCACCAGACGGGGCTCGCGGAGCGACTCGATGCGGTGTTGGCGACGGTCGACGTCGAGGACACGACGGCCTTGCAGGAGGCGGCGGAGGAGGCGCGGCGCGCGGTAGGCGAGAGCGAGATGCCGTTGTGGCTTGCCGAGGCGATCGGCGATGCATATGAGCGCCTCGCCGAGGGTGAGGCCGACGTCCCGGTCGCGGTTCGGTCATCGGCGACCGCCGAGGACACCGCCTCGGCGTCGTTCGCGGGTATGAACGAGACGTTCCTGAACGTGCACGGCAGAGATGCGGTGATCGACGCCGTCAAGCGCTGCTGGCAGTCGCTGTTCGGGGCGCGGACGATCTACTACCGGGGCCAGCGCGGATTCAGCCAGAGCGACATGGACATCGCGGTCGTGGTCCAGCGCCAGATCCCGTCCACGCGCGCCGGCGTGATGTTCACGATCGATCCCGCCACGGGCGAGCGCGACCACCTGGTGATCGAGGGCTCGTTCGGACTGGGCGAATCGGTGGTCTCCGGCCAGGTCTCGCCCGACCGTTACGTGGTCGAGAAGTCGAGCATGTCGATTCTCGTGCGGTCGGTCCGGCCCAAGGAGCTGACGATCGAGGTGGTGGCCGACGGCGGCACGATCACTCGCGTGCTGAGCGAGAAGGAAAGTCGTCGCCCGGTGCTGAACGACGAGGAGGTGCTGCGCCTCGCGGAACTCGGCGTCGCGATCGAGCGCGAGTACGGCTCTCCCCAGGACACCGAATGGGCGTTTGACCCCGACGGCCGTATCTGGATGCTTCAAAGCCGGCCGATCACAACGATCGGCGCTCCCGGACGACCTGCCACGGACGGGGCCCAACCTGAAACCGAGGCAGGAGCGGTGCTCGTCCGGGGGCTGGGCGCGGCGCCGGGTCGCGCCGGTGGCGCGGCCCGGCTGCTGCACTCGCTGGCAGAGGCCGGAAAGCTCGGCGCCGGCGACGTTCTCGTGACGCACATGACCTCGCCTGACTGGGTGCCGCTGATGCGCAAGGCGGCGGCGATCGTCACCGACTCCGGCGGCATGACATGCCACGCCGCGATCGTCTCGCGCGAGCTCGGAATCCCGTGCGTCGTCGGCACCGGCGACGCCACGAAGCGGCTGCGCGACGGCGAACTGGTGACGGTCGACGCGACCCACGGCGTGATCTCCGAGGGAGTCGCCCAGGTCGCCGGCCCCGCCCCGGGGTCCGAGGCAGCGTCGCCAGACGGCCGCGTTGCGGTCGCGCAGCGAGTCGTCACCGGCACGCGCCTGCTCGTGAACCTGTCCGAGCCCTCACAGGTCGATCGCGCGGCCGCGCTCGACGTGGACGGGGTCGGGTTGGTGCGCGCCGAGCTGATGCTGCTCGAGGCGCTCGACGGCACCCATCCGCGCAAGCTCCTCGCCGACGGGCGGGGCAAAGAATTCGTGACCAAGCTCGCGGACGCGCTCACGACATTCGCCGCCGGATTCACCCCGCGCCCCGTGACGTACCGGACCACCGACTTCCGCACCAACGAATTCCGCGGGCTGAAGGGCGGCGAGGAGTTCGAGCCCGAAGAGGCCAATCCGATGATCGGCTTCCGCGGGGCGCTGCGCTACACCGAGGAGCCCGACGTGTTCCAGCTCGAGCTCGAGGCTATCGATCGCGTGTGGGACGCCGGGCACACCAACTTCCATGTGATGCTCCCGTTCGTCCGCACGACGCGAGAGCTCAAGCAATGCCGCGACCTCGTAGCGGCCGCCGGCCTGCTCGACCGTCCCGGCTTCGAGCTGTGGGTGATGGCCGAGGTGCCCTCGGTGCTGTTCAACCTCGAGCAGTACGCGGGCCTTGGGATCGCCGGCATCTCGATCGGCTCGAACGACCTCACCCAGCTGCTGCTAGGGGCCGACCGCGACGGCGAGCGGCTATCGAACACGTTCGACGAGCGCGACCCGGCGGTCACCGAGTACCTGAGGCAGCTGATCCCGCGGGCGCGCGCAGCCGGGCTGCAGACCTCGATCTGCGGGCAGGCGCCGTCGGTTCATCCCGAATACGCCGAGCTGCTGGTGCGCGCCGGAATCGACGCAATCTCGGTGTCTCCCGATGCCGTGGACCGCACGCGTCGGCTGATCGCGGCGGCCGAGCAGCGGCTGCTGCTCGAGGCGGCGCGGCCGTAACCTCCGAGACCAACTGGAGACGCGACATGGCCGATTCGCTGAGAACGATCGATGAGCTCGACGTGGAGGGCCGGCGTGTCCTCTTGCGCGCCGATTTCAACGTTCCGCTGCACCGTCCCACCCCCGGCGGGCCGATTGAGGTGGCGGACGACACCCGCATTCGCGCCGCGCTCGAGACGATCGCTGAGCTTCGCGCCCGCAGCGCGCGGCTCGTGCTCGTGTCGCACCTGGGGCGGCCCAAGGGCCTGGACCCGGCGCTGTCGATGCGCCCGGTCGCCGATCGCCTCGCCGAGCTGATCGGTGCGCCGGTGACGCTCGCGCCGGGGGTCACCGGGCCGGCGGTCCGCGAGCTCACCGAGCGGCTGGCCACCGGCGAGATGCTGATGCTCGAGAACATCCGCTACGAGCCAGGGGAGACGCACAACGATCCGGAGCTCATCTCAGCGCTTGCCGAGCTCGCCGACGTGTACGTGAACGACGCGTTCGGCACCGCACACCGCGCCCACGCCAGCACCGAGGGAATCGCTCACCGGCTGCCGAGCGCGGCCGGCCGGCTGATGGAGCGCGAGGTGTCCGCGCTCCAGGCGATCGTCGAGCGTCCCGATCGCCCGCTGGTCGCGATCCTCGGCGGCGCCAAGGTCAGCGACAAGATCGGCGTGGTCGAGCGGTTCCTCGAGCTGGCCGACGTGCTCTGCATCGGCGGCGCGATGTGCTTCCCGTTCTTCGCCGCCCAGGGTCACAGCGTGGGCGCCTCGCTGTGTCCCGAGGACGACGTTGAGGCGGCGCAGCGGGCGCTCACCGCGGCCGCCCGGTCCTCGTGCCGGCTCGAGCTGCCTAGCGATCTGTCGATCGCGCCGGTCGGGGAAGAGGAACCAGCGGCGCGGGACCTCGACGGTATCGATGTCCCCGACGGCTGGAGCGGACTCGACATCGGTCCGCGGACCAGCGCCCGCTACGCGCAGGAGATCGCCGATGCCGGCACACTGTTCTGGAACGGCCCGATGGGCCGCTTCGAGCTCGAGCCGTTCGCGGCCGGCACTCGTGCTGTCGCGGAGGCGGTCGCATCCACAGCCGCCAGGACCGTCGTTGGGGGCGGCGAGACGGTCGAGGCGATGCGCAGGCTCGGCCTCGAGGATCGGGTCACCCATCTGTCGACCGGCGGCGGTGCGACGCTCGAATTCCTCGAGGGTCGCGAGCTTCCCGGTGTCCACGCGCTGATGCAGACCGCCGTCGGCGCCCGGTGATGCCGCCCTCCGGGGCGGACCTCGCCGGCATCAGCTGCGCCTGCCTGATCGTGCTGGACGGGTGGGGAATCGCGACCGAGGGACCGGGCAACGCGATCGGCCAGGCGCACAAGCCGAACTTCGATCGGCTGTGGGCGGAGTATCCGCACGCGGCGCTCGAGGCCAGCGGCCCCAGCGTCGGACTGCCCGATGGCCAGATGGGCAACTCGGAGGTCGGACACCTGACCCTCGGCGCCGGAGCCGTCGTGCCGCAGACGCTGACGCTGATCGACAACGCCGTGGCCGCCGGTGCACTCGCGAGCAACGAAGTCCTGCGCGATGCGCTGACTGCGAGCGAACGCATCCATCTCATGGGCATGGTCTCGGACGGCGGGGTGCACTCCGGCTTCGGTCACCTCCACGCGCTGATTACCCTCGCCGCCGAACTGCAGGTCCGAGATCTCGTTATCCACTGCTTCACCGACGGTCGTGACACTTCACCGACCTCGGGCGAGGCGTATCTGGGCACGCTTGAACAATGGTGTCGTCAGGCCGGCGGCGGCCGCGTCGCGACCGTCGTCGGACGCTACTGGGCGATGGACCGCGACCGGCGCTGGGAACGGACTCAGGACGCGTACGACCTCCTCGTGCACGGACGCGCCGAACACCATTCGCCCGATGCGCCGTCGGCGGCGCGCGCCGCCTACGCGCGCGGCGAGACCGACGAGTTCATCCGGCCGACCACGGTCGGCGACGAGGGCCGGATCCGCTCCGCCGACAGCGTGCTGTGCTTCAACTTCCGCCCCGACCGGATGCGCGAGATTGTCCGCGCGCTGGCCGAGCCCGGGTTCGGCGGCGGGTCCGAGGAGCTGCCGGGATGGCGCGGGCGCGGCGGCGCCGCGCCGGTGAAGCGCCTGACCACGATGACCGTGTACCAGAAGGGCTGGTCCTATCCGGTGGCGTTCACCGCCGCGCATCCCGCGACCACGCTGGGTGCGGTGATCGAGGCGGCCGGCGAGCGCCAGTTGCACGTTGCCGAGACCGAGAAGTACGCGCACGTCACGTACTTCTTCAACGGCGGTCGCGAGCGGCCGTATGACGGAGAGCGGCGCGAACTGGTGCCATCGCAGCGAGACATCCCGACCTACGACCACAAGCCGCAGATGAGCGCGCGCGGTATCACCGACGCGTTCCTGCGGGCGTTCGCCGAGGACCGGCCCCGGTTCTCGATCATCAACTTTGCCAACGCCGACATGGTCGGGCACACCGGAGTGATCCCCGCTGCGATCACCGGGGTGGAAACGATCGACGCGTGCCTGCCCCGCGTCGCCCGAGCCGTGCATGAGGCCGGCGGCGTGTGCGTGATCACCGCCGACCATGGAAACGCCGAGCACATGCTCGACCCCGGCGATCGCCCCAACACCGCGCATTCGCTGAACCCCGTCCCGCTGATCGTCACTTCAAACGGGCTGAGGCTCAAAGCCACGGGCTCGCTGGCCGACGTCGCACCGACGGTTCTGGCGCTGCTCGGGATCGAACCCCCGAAGGAGATGACCGGCCGCTCACTGCTCGAGCCGGCGGCCGAGCGGCCTCACCTCACGCCCGCGTGACGTCCGCGCCCTCGGTGATGTAGGCCGTGATCGCCGGGTTCAGGCCGAGATCGATCGAAACCGAGCCGCCCGCGAGGTGAATGCGCGAGGCGTCGTCGCTGAGCGTCGCCGTCCAGCCGTGCAGATCGACATCGCGGAGCGCCTGGCGGAGAACGAGCTCGGCACGCTCTTCAGGACCGGCATACATCGCCGGCCGATCGAGCTCGAGCTCGAGCTCGGCGAGCACGTCGTAGGTCGAATCGACACGCAGGCGCTGGAGGTTGCGGTCGATCTCGGCCGCGACCGGCGCCAGCATCAGGTCCTTCTGATTCTTTGGGTGAACGGTCATCGCATTCTCCTTCGGGGACTTTGAGACTCATCTAAACGCCCGAGGAGTACTCCGGCATCCGGTTGTTCCCAGAGCCTGGATCAGTGCTTTTCCGCAACCGCCCAACCGGGCGTTGCTAGTGTTGATAACCAACCGGGTGGATCGGGGCCCGCAAGCAAGCACTTGTAAAGAAATGCGCAACTCATGACGGCTGTGGGCGATCGCGAATCACCAAATGCCCCTGATCCGCTCGACGCGGTTCGGCTGGCCCGCGACGTTTTGTCCGAGCTCGACCTCGAGCTGGTGCTGCGGCGCGTGCTCCAGTCCGCCCGCGAGCTGTCTGGAGCGCGGTACGCCGCGCTCGGCGTGACGAACGAGGCGCGCGCCGAGCTCGAGCGGTTCATCACACTCGGGATCGACGAGGAGGGACGGGAACGGATCGGCGATCTGCCCAGGGGACGAGGGGTGCTGGGCGAGCTGATCGCTCATCCGGTGCCGCTCCGGCTCGACAACGTGGGGGCCCATCCGCGCTCCTATGGCTTTCCGCCTGGCCATCCCCCGATGAAGACGTTCCTCGGAGTGCCGCTGCTGATCGGCGGCGTTCCGTACGGGAACCTGTACCTGACCGAGAAGGAGGGTGGCGAGGAGTTCACCGAGGAGGACGAGCGGACGATCATGCTGCTGGCCGAGTTCGCGGGCGTGGCGATCGACCACGCCCGGCGCTATTCACGACTGGACGCTCAGCACACCGAGCTAAAGCGGACCGTCGACGCGCTTGACGCGACGATGCAGATCGCGCGGGCACTCGGCGGCGAGACCGACCTCGACCTGATCCTGGGACTAGTGGCCAAACGCGGACGAGCCCTCGTGTCCGCTCGTGCCCTCGTGATCGAGCACGAGCAGGCGGGCGAGATGGTAGTCGGGGCCGGCGCCGGCGAGCTGCCCGACGACCTGGTCGGCCAACACGTCGACCAGGAAGGCAGCCTGGCCGGCGCGGCGCTTCGCGTTTCGCGGACCCTCCGCCTCGAGGATCAGGCGAACCGGGCCCGGTTCGAGCGGCACGGCCTCGGCCGGCTTGGCCTCACCGCCGAGGCGGGATTGGTGGTTCCGCTGATCTTCCGCGGGCGAGGCTACGGGGTGCTGATCGCGATCGACCGGGTCGAGGACGGCCCGGCGTTCAGCAGCGAGGATCAGCGGCTACTCGAGGCGTTCGCGGCCAGCGCTGCGACGGCGATAGCAACCGCGGTCACGGTCGAGGGCGAGCGCCGCCGGCAACGGCTCGCGGCGGCCGAGCAGGAGCGCGCTCACTGGGCCCGCGAGCTTCACGACGAGACGCTGCAGAACCTCGCGGCGCTGCGGCTCGGGCTTGCCGCCCAGCTCAACAACTCCGAGTCGGAGGCGGTAATCGAGACGGTGCGCGACGCTGTCATCCAACTCGAGCAGGAGATTCGCACGCTGCGGGCACTCGTCACTGACCTGCGGCCGGCCGCCCTCGACGACCTCGGCGCTCAGGCGGCGATCGAGGATCTCGCCGAACGCGCGCGCAGCCGTGGGCTCGAGGTGGATCTGACCATCGACCTCGCCTACGAGCAGGGCCGCAAGTCCGACCGACACGCGAGCGAGGTCGAGACGACGATGTACCGCATCATCCAGGAGGCGCTCAACAACGCCACGAAGCACGGCGGTGCGCGCCGGGCGCATGTCGAGCTCGTGGAAGACGACGCCACAGTGCGGTTGACCGTGCGGGACGACGGCAGCGGCTTCGACCCGGTCGCTCACACCGACGGA
>Ga0335078_10015519_pt1 | contig 11310 bp, 6 predicted proteins | sample Lox_Sample_32_FD_206711 | JGI IMG/M metagenome (GOLD analysis project Ga0335078, IMG submission 206711) | Soil microbial communities from Loxahatchee National Wildlife Refuge, Florida, United States - Lox_Sample_3.2 | ecosystem: Environmental > Terrestrial > Soil > Wetlands | place: USA: Florida...
GCGGTGGCCGCCACGTCGGTGCGCACCAACCTCACCGTGCGGATGCTGTCGCTCGCGATCCGGTACGGCGCGCCGCGCACCACCCCGTGGAGCGTGTCGCTCGAGTACCAGACCGCCCGGCCTCGATCGAAACGCACCTCGGCGCCCCCCAGCGGCTGAACGGCCAGGACGTGCGGGCCCAGCACCGCGTCGGCCGCCTTCGACGGATCCGCGCCGCCCACGCTGACGGGCGCCCGGTCGTAGCGCGTCACGAGGAGCGATTGGACGAGGCCGCGCGGAATGCGATGCTCGCCGCCGCCGGCCCACGCGTGCAGCGTGTCGTGCGAGAGGACGGCGGGCGGCTGGGAATCCACCACCAGGCGCTGGCCGCCGCCATACACCACACCCACGATGCGCGGTTCGCCCGGCGAGCCGCGCTCCTCCGGCGTCAATTCGGACAGACGCACGCCCACGGTCTGGTGGATGGCGCAGCCGCCGAGCTGCGGCACGGTCGTGAAGAGGAGGAGCAGGGCAAGCGGACGCTTCAGCATCGGGGCCCCCGGTGGCCAATCCCGAGGCCCACGCTGCAGGACGGGCGTCAAGCGAGCGTCAATTCGCCGCGCAAACGAAAGGCCGGGGCAATCGCCCCGGCCTCCTCGATCATGACGTATGCGTCATAGGCCTCGCCGGGGCACCTCAGGGGCGCCTCGTGGCCTCACGGATGCCGGTGGTGCCCGATGCGGTCCGCCCGACTTCGTATGCGAACCGGGCGGTTGACCCCTCCCGCGTTCGCACCGTAGTATTGCGACTCAATCCCTCGGCTATCGCACCCCGGACCCGGCACCCCCCTCGGAGGGCCCATGCGGCGCTTACTGTATTTCCCGATCATCCTCGCGACGTGCGCGACGCTGAGCACGCCGCTCCACGCGCAGGGGCTGCGCGACGACATCAACCAGCTCTTCATCTTCGGCAACGGCGACGACCCGCTGTTCCTGGCGGGCTCGGGGAGCAACCCGAGCCAGGCCATCGCGATCCACGGGTCCCACTTCGAGCCCTCGGCGGTGAGCCAGAACGGCACGATGATCGATTTCCTCACCAACGCGATCGGCGGGAACGTGGCCGACTTCCCGTTCAGCGCGGCGAGCGGCGGCACGACGTTCAAGTTCGAGAACGGCGTCCCGGTGGCGACGTCCACGTCCGCGGGACCGGTGTTCGCCGAGCGCGGCCAGACGCTGGGCCGCGGGCGCGTGCTGGTGGGGCTGAGTTACGACACCTTCCACTACTCCTCGATACGCGGCGTGGATCTCCACAACATCAACCTCGTCTTCACGCACCAGAACGTGACCGGCGCGAAGTGCGACAGCATCTTCGGCACGTCGTGCGACCCGATGGGCGTGCCGTCGTTCGAAAACGACATCATGCCCTTCCAGCTCTCGCTCGACATCAAGACCTCGGTGGAGTCGTTCGTGCTCACCTACGGCGTGAGCGACCGGCTGGACATCGGGGTGGCGATCCCGATGGTCTCGACGTCGCTGGTGGGCCAGAGCACGGCCACCATCATCCCCTTCGGCGGCGACAGCGCGTACCACTACTTCGCCGGCACGCCGAGCAACCCGGTGCTCAGCGCCTCGCGGTTCGTCCAAGGTTCGGCGACGGGCATCGGCGACGTGGCCGTCCGCGCGAAGCTCAACATCCACAACTCCGACCGGTCGAGCGTGGCGCTGCTGGTGGACGGGCGCTTCCCCACCGGGAGCCAGGACGACCTCCTCGGCGCGGGCAAGTTCTCGGGCCGGGCGCTGGCCGTCGTCTCCGGCAGCTTCGGAGCCTTCTCGCCGCACGCCGACGTGGGCTACCTGCGGCGGGCCGGCAACTATCGCAACGACGCGATCCTCGCGACGTTCGGCTTCGACCACCTGATGTCGACCGGCGTCACGCTGGACGCGGACATGATCGCGCAGTTCCAGGTGGGCGACTCGAAGCTGCTGATCCCCCAGTCGGTCACGTACACGGAACCGTTCCAGCGGACCGTGAACACGAGCGACATCCCGAACATCCGCGACGACCTGATCAACGGGTCGCTGGGCGCGAAGTTCACGCTGCGGGGGGGGATGACCCTCATCGCCAACGTGATCGTCCCGCTGAACCGCGGCGGCCTGCGGGCGAACGAGCTGTACACGGTCGGGTTGGAGTACGGGTTCTAGAACGCAGGGTGAGGGACCGGGAGTCGAAGGCCAGGGGCGGCCGGCTCCCGCTTCACCGCACCGACATCAGGGTCCACGCGTCGCCCACCAGCACCGCGGTGGCGCGGAAGTTCAGCGGCTGGCGCTGCGTGCCGCTGCCGACGTCGTAGGCGAGCGTGCCGGTCACCGCGAGGTCGGCCGTGGAGCCGTTTACGTCCAGGCTCGATACGCCGAGCTCCGCGCTGACCTTGTGCGCGGCCTGGAAAAACTGCTCCCAGCTCTGCTGCTGCGTGTCGGTCAGCCGGGGATACACGCGCCGGATCTCGGCCACACTGCGCGACTCGATGGCCCGGGCGTAAGCCGCGACGAGCGCCTCGAGCGCCGGTCGCGGGTCAGCCGGCTGGCGTGCGCCGCTCGCCGGCGGCGCTCCGGCGGCCGATTCCTGCGCCGGGGGCGAGGGCGCCGGGGCCGAGGCCGCCGGAACTGAGGGCGCCGGAGCAGCGGCCACTGGCGCCGGGGCCTGGGAAGCGCCCTCACGGGCCGACGCGGCCGCGGCGGGTGGCGGGGCGGCCGGAGCCGAGAGCGCCGAGGCCGCGCTCGGCGAGGGCGGCATGCCGCTCTGCGCAGTCCGCCGCTCCGGTGCTCCGGCAGCAGCCGACGGCACGGCTCGAGTCGGAGCCGGGGCCTGCCGCACCGGAGGCTCCGCCGCGCTCGGGCCGGGTCGCGCGCCTGCGGGCGAGCCGACGGGCTGCGCCGCCGCGACCGCATCCGGCGCCCGCGTCCCGTGTTTGGGCACCGCGAGCAGCGCCGCCGCCGCGAGCACCGCCACCGCCCCGCCGCCGATCGCCATCCGGCGCCGCTTCGGCGTCCAGCCCTTCCGGGCGGCCATCCCGCTGATGCGCACCGTGCGCAGCGGCGTCGCGCGCGCGGCGACGGACACCGTCAGGGCGGCGCCGAGCGCGGAGCGCACCTTCGCCAGATCGCGCGCCATGTCCCCGGCCGACTGGTAGCGATGCGCCGGGTCCTTCGCCAGCGCCCGGTCCACGATCGGCTGCAGCGAAGGGGGGATCGCCTGGCTCACGCTCCGCAGCGGCGGCGGCTGCTCGCTCACGACCTTGTACAGCACCGCGTGCAGCGTGTCCCCGTCGAAGGTGCGCCGATTGGTGAGGAACTCGTACAGCACCACGCCCATCGCAAACACGTCCGTCGCCGGCGTGACCACCCCGCCCGTCACCTGCTCCGGCGCCATGTAGTCGGGCGTGCCAACCATCATCCCCGACTTCGTCAGGTCCGACTTCTCCAGCCGTGCGATCCCGAAGTCCATCAGCTTCGCCCGCCCGTCCGTCGAGACGCGGATGTTCGCCGGCTTGACGTCACGGTGCACCACGCCGCGGCTGTGCGCGTAGTCCAGCGCGTGCAGCGCGCCAATCAGGATGTCGAGCTTGCCGCCCAACGGGAGCGGGTCCCGCCGCGCCATGATCTCCGACAGGTCCGAGCCTTCGATGTACTCCATCGCGATGTACAGCGAGCCCGCTTCGTCGCCGAAATCGTAGATGGTGATGATGTTGGGGTGCTGCAGGCTCCCGGCCGCGCGTGCCTCCCGCATGAAGCGGTCGCGCAGCTCCTGGTCGGCGGCGATCCCGTGGCTCATCACCTTGATGGCGACGTAGCGGCTCAGGACCGGGTCGAGGGCGCGGTACACGACGCCCATCGCCCCCTGGCCGAGGAGGTCGGTGATTTCGTACTTGCCGATGCGCTGGGGAGCCGTTTCCGGCATCCTGCGAATTTGGGGCGAGAACATGCCGCCCGCAACGATCAGATTTCGCAAGTCAGCGCCGCTACCCCTGCGGCGCCCCTTTTCCGCCAAGGCGTGCGAGCGCCGCTAGTCGTCGCCCTTCGACTCGGCGGCCGCGGCCGAGCCCGCGCGCGCCACGGCGGCGAACCGCTCCTCGAGCAGGCCGAGGCAGATGCCGGCCAGCTCGAGCGTCATCCGCTCCTTGCGCCGCCGCTCGACGCCGCCGGGCGGCGGCGCCGGGATGTCGCTGCGGACCGGCGCGATGCACCAGCGCCCCATGTCGAGCCGCGCCGCGAGCCACTTGCTGCCGGTCCGCACGGGCACGCTCCAGCTCCGCACCGCCTCGTTGATCTCGGCCGAGGCCGTTACCGGCAGGCGGCGATTCGACCCGATCGCCACCGGCGCGACCGTGCGATCGGTCGCCTCGAACAGCGCCACGAGCCGTCCCTGCAGCGCCTGCTCCGCGCGCCGGAGCACTTCCTCGCGCCAGAACTCGATGCGATCCCTGCTTTGGTCGGACACGGCTCTCTCCGCGGAGGTCGTTGCGGGGGGGTCATGATAATATGCGCTCCAGCCGATTTCGTCGCGGGGGCCTGCGCCCCCGCCCGCCTAACGCCATATCCGACAGCCGGTTGCCTCATTCGTCGGACTGTCGCCCCGAGTGGACGGCGCCGGCCGCCCCCGCGCGTGACGCCCGCATAACGCCCCGGTCTTAGCGTGGAGGCCGAAGCAACGTGCCGCTCCGGGAAGGAAAGCAGCGATGCCGGCAGATCGCACGAGGATGTATCAGCTCCCCTGGTCGCCCACGGACAATCCGGGCGCCTGGATCGAAGTCACGGACGCGTGCGACCTCTCCTGCCCCGGCTGCTACCGCCACCAGATCACGGGCCACGTGCCGCTCGCGCAGATCGAGGCCGACGTCCTCACGGTCCGGCGGCTCACGAACTGCGACCGCGTCGCGATCTCCGGCGGCGAGCCCCTGCTCTACCCGCGCATCGTCGAGGTCGTGGAGTTCATCGCCCGCCAGGGCCTCAAGCCCGTGCTGCTGACGCACGGCGAGCGGCTCACGCTCGAGCTGGCGCGCGAGCTCCGGAAGGCCGGCCTCGCCCGGTTCCAGTTCCACGTGGACAGCCGGATGGAACGCCACGGCTGGAGCGGGAAGAACGAGGCGGAGATGAACGAGCTGCGCCAGCACTTCGCCGACCTCGTGTGGGAGACGGGCGGGGTGCAGTGCGCGTTCAGCATCACGGTCGTGCCGGCGAGCCTGCCCTACCTGCCGCACGTGCTGGAGTGGTGCCGCAACAACATCCACAAGGTCCAGCACGTCTCGCTCATCGCCTTCCGCACCATCCCGGTCGGCGAGTACGACTTCCAGGTGAACGGGCAGCCGGTGGAGGCGCGCGCCTTCCGCCACGCGGCGGAGTTCGGCCAGCCGAGCGTGACGTCGGACCAGATGTACGACCAGCTGCGCGAGCACGACACCCGCTTCCGCGCCGCCGTCTACATGCCGGGGACGGCGGCCCCGCGCGCCAACAGGTTCCTCGTCGCCATCCGCGTCGGCTCGCCGGCGGGCTTCCTCGGCTACCTCGGACCGCGGACCGTCGAGGCCGTGGAGATCGGGCACCACTTCTGGACCGGGCGCTACCTCGAGTTCCCCACGAGGCCGCGCGTCGGGAAGAAGACCTTCCTGATGTCGGCGGTGGACCCGCTGGTCCGCGAGGCCCTCCGTGACTGGGCCCGCGCGGGGCTCCGGAACCCGCGGCGGCTCCTGGATCCCATCTACCTGCAGACCATCGCCCTGCAGCAGCCCGCGGAGATCGTGGACGGCAAGACCGACATGTGCGGGGGCTGCCCCAACATGATGGCCTGGGCCGGCGAGCTGATCCCCTCCTGCCGGCTCGACGAGTACCGGCTGTTCGGCGGGCCGCTGACGCCCGTGCGGCCGGTGGTGGGGGCGAGGACGGAGCTGGGGTGAGAGACAGGGAGTAGGGTGTAGGGTACCCGACTACAACTTCCTATAGGGCGAAGCGGGCGTGGCGCATTATGTTAGACCATGCCTCCCGCCCGCCTCGCGATGAGCGACCAGGTCAAGGAAGCCCTGGTCCGCGAAACCCGCGAACGCATCGTCCGCGAAGGTGCGCTGGCGGAATTCTCCCACCTGGTGCTGATGGCGGTCGTGGTGGCGCTGGCCTTCGGCACGGTGCCGCGCCTGCTGCTCGCCGCCTGGGCCGTCGTGATCGCGTTGGCGTGCCTGATGCGCGCCTACCGCCGGCGCCGGCTCGTCACCCACGAATACACGCCGCGCGAGCGGACGCGGACGCGGCTGGTGACCACCACGCTGTCCACCGCGTGGGGCGTCGGCGCGGGCCTGTTCTCGCGCTGGCTCCCCTTCGCCGACCTGGCGCTGGTGATGATGATCCTCGTCGGGCTCGTGGCCGGAGCCGTGGCCACCTTCGCGCCCGACCGCCGGGCGTTCCGCTACTTCCTCGCCGGCATCGTGGTGCCGCTGGCCGCCGGCATCCTGCTGGCGGGCCACGTCGACCAGGTGCGCGTGGTGGCCCTGCTGCTGGTGGGCCTGTTCACCCTCGTCATGCTGATCACCCAGCAGCGCGGCTACACCGTGCTCGTCCAGCAGGCCGTGACCAACGTCGAGCTGGCGGTGAGCGAGGAGCGCGCGGCGCGCGAGCGCGCCCGCCTCGACGCCCTGTTCGCGAGCGCGCCCGTGGCGACGGTCGTGGTGGACGAGGAGGGCCGGGTGCGCGACGCGAACCCGCGCTTCCAGGTGCTGTTCGGCTACACGCACGAGGAGATCCTGGGCCAGCCCCTCAACGACCTCATCGTGCCGCAGCCGGAGCTGCACGAAGCCTCGAAGCTCGACGAGACCGTGCGCGGCGGCGCCACCGTCGTCGCCGAGGTGCAGCGGCGCCGCAAGGACGGGCAGCTGGTGCAGGTCCGCGCCAGCGCGGCGCGCGTCGAGGGCGTGGGCGAGCCGGGCCTGTTCGTGCTGTACGAGGACATCTCCGACGAGATCGCCGCGCGCGCGGCGATGAAGGACGCCAAGGAGACGGCCGAGCGCGTGGCGCAGATGCGCAGCGCCTTCCTCGCCAACATGAGCCACGAGATCCGCACGCCGATGAACGCGGTCCTCGGCCTCGCGGAGCTGCTGCTCGACACCGAGCTCACGACCGACCAGCGCCGCTCGCTCAACCTCATCCAGTCGTCGGGCGAGACGCTGCTGACGCTCCTCAACGACATCCTCGACCTCTCGAAGATCGAGGCCGAGAGCCTGCAGCTCGAGACGGTGCCGTTCGACCTGCCGCGGCTGGTGGACTCGGTCGTGAGCCTGCTGGGCGTGAAGGCGCGCGAGAACAAGATCGAGCTGCTGGCCGACATCCCCAGCTCGGTGCCCGAGCAGGTGCGCGGCGACCCCACGCGGCTCCGCCAGGTGCTCACCAACCTCGTGGGCAACGCGGTGAAGTTCACGCAGGCCGGCGAGGTGGTGGTGGCCGCGCGCCAGGTGGCGGAGCAGGACGGCCGGGCCACGCTCCGCTTCAGCGTGCGCGACACCGGCATCGGCATCCCCGAGACCCAGCGCCAGTCCATCTTCCAGCCGTTCAGCCAGGGCGACCTCTCGATGTCGCGGAAGTACGGCGGCACGGGGCTGGGCCTGACGATCGCGCAGCGGCTCGTGGAGCTGATGGGCGGCACGCTCGACGTGAAGAGCGAGGTGGGCCGCGGCAGCGAGTTCTTCTTCACGATCGAGCTGGCGGTCGAGGCGGCGATCCCGCTGCCGATGCCGGCGGCCGGCACCGTGCAGCTCTCCGGCCTCAACATGCTGGTGGTGGACGACAACGCGTCGAACCGCCGCGTGGTGCGGGGGCTCCTGTTCGCGGCGGGCGTCACGGTCGAGGAGGCCGCGGGCGCGGAGGAGGGGCTCGCCGCGATGCAGCGGGCCGCCGCGGCGAAGTCGCCGTTCGCGCTCGCCATCCTCGACGCGCAGATGCCCGGCCGCGACGGCTTCCAGCTCGCCGAGGACATCCGCCAGGACCACGCGCTCCGCGGCACGCGGCTCCTGATGCTGACGTCGGCCGGGCAGCGCGGCGACGCGCAGCGCTGCCGCGACCTCGGCATCCACGGCTACCTCACCAAGCCCGTCTCGCGCGCCGACCTGCTGGACATGGTGGCCGGCATCCTGAGCCGGCCGGAGGGCACGCCCGAGGTCGTCACGCGGCACCGCATCGCCGAGTCGCGCCGCCACCTCACCATCCTCCTGGCCGAGGACAACCCCGTGAACCAGGAGGTCGCGGCCACCATGCTCCGCAAGCGCGGCCACCACGTGGACCTCGTGAGCACGGGCACGGCGGCGGTCGCGGCGGTGAGCCACGGGCACTACGACGTGGTGCTGATGGACATCCAGATGCCGGAGATGGACGGCCTCGACGCCACGCGCGCCATTCGCGCGATGCCGGACCACGCCGACCTCCCCATCGTGGCGCTCACGGCCCACGCGCTGACGGAGGAGCGCCAGAACTGCCTCGGCGCGGGGATGAACGCGTACGTCACGAAGCCGTTCAAAGCATTCGAGCTGTTCGCCGCCGCCGAGGGCTGGGGCGCGCGCACGGCGCCGCCGCCGGTGGACCTGGCGGCGTTCCGGCGCGAGATGGCCGACGCCGGCGCCTCGGATGCGGTGGACGGCATCGTCGAGAGCTTCCTTTCCGCCGCCGCCACGCGCACCAACGCGATGGCCCTCGCGGTCGAAGCCGAGGACGTGGCGGAGGTCGCGCGGCTCGCGCACGCCTTCAAGTCGTCGGCGGCGCAGCTCGGCGCGCGGCGGCTGGCCGAGACGCTCCGGGACATCGAGACCGGCGCCAAGGAATGGGCGATGGACAAGGTGCGGAAGAGCTACGGCGACTTCATCGCGGAAGCCGAGGCGGTGGTGAAGTACCTCAGGCAGGAGATGGGGAAGAAGTAGGCTTCACAGCTTCAACCCCGCCACGATCTTCTCGAACCTCGGCATCCCGCGCAGCGGATCGAAGATCGGATTCACCCTCGCGTACACCATCCAGCCCCGCCGCTCCTCGACGCTCCGTTCCGCGTAGTCGAGCGCGCGGTCCAGCGCGCCGAGCCCCAGGTACAGCGTGCCGAACGCCACCGGCGTGACGTACTCGCGCGCCGCGAGCGCCTCCAGCTCGGCGAGCAGCGCCTCGGCCTCGGCGCGCTTGCCGTTCTTCGCCAGCATGAAGCCCAGCGTGCCCAAGGCGTAGGGACCGGCCTGCGGCAGCGCGCGGGCCTCCCGGAGCGCCCGCTCCGCCTCCGCCGCGCGCCCCTCGCAGAACAGCGCCAGGCCGAGGATGCGGTGGCTCTCCTCCTGGGTGGGGTTCATCGCGATGGCCCGCGTAGCGTGGTAGCGCGCCTGGTCCCAGCGCCGCGCGTAGTAGTAGTCGTAGGCCAGCGTGCGGCGGATCGAGACCGACGCCGGGTCCAGCTCCAGCGCCGTGTGCCCCTCGACGAGCGCCTCCTGCGTCTTGCCCAGCGCCGAGAGCAGGAACGCGTACCAGTTGTGCGCCGACGCGTAGCGCGGATCGAGGGCCAGCGCGCGGCGGAACTCCCGCTCCGCGCCCTCCCAGTCCCAGTCGTAGATGAACAGGCACCACGCCAGCGAGGCGTGCGCCTCCGCCAGCGAGTCGTCCAGCGCGATCGCCTTCCGCGCGTAGTCCTTGGCCCGCTCCATCCCCTCCTCCACCGGCACGCTGCGGTAGTCCACGTGCAGGGCCCAGCTGTCGGCCAGGCCGGTGTAGGCGAGCGCGTAGCGGGGATCGGCGGCGATGGCCTCCTCGAAGTACTCGATCCCGCGCGCCACGTTCTCCTGCGTGCGCTTGTTCCACTCGTAGCGGCCGCGGAGATAGAGGCCGTAGGCCGCGACGTTCTCGGTGTAGCGGCGGGCCGACGGCTGCACGAGGTCGGCGAACGACGTGGCCCGGAGCGTCGTCACGATGGTGCGCGCGATCTCGTCCTGGATGGCGAACACGTCGTCGAGGGTGCGGTCGTACCGCTCCGACCAGAGGAGGCGGCCGTCCGTGGTGCAGGAGAGCTGCGCCGTGATGCGCAGCCGGTCGCCGGCCTTGCGCACGGTGCCCTCGAGCACCTCCGTGACCCCCAGCAGCGCGCCGATCGCCCGGGCGTCCTGCGGCTTGCCCTTGAGCGCGAACACCGACGTGCGCGCGGCGACGCGCAGGCCCTCGACCTTGGCGAGCGCGTCGATCAGCTCGTCGGTGATGCCGTCGCTCAGGTACTCGTTCTCGGCGTCGGGGCTCGCGTTCACGAACGGCAGCACGGCCACCGCCCGCACGGCGGGCGCGACCGGCGGCTCGGCCGACTCGGCCTCGAGCGCGGCCAGGAACTCGGCCACGCTCGCGAAGCGCTCGGCGGGGTCCTTGGCCAGCGCCCTGGCCAGCGCGCGCTCCACCGCCGCCGGCGCGTCGGGCCGGCCGGCGCGCACCGACCGCGGGACCTCGGCGATCTGGCGCGCCATCGTGGCGCGGGCGCCGGCGCCCCGCAGGGGCGGCTCGCCCGTCAGCATCTCGTAGACGACGCAGGCCAGGCTGTACACGTCGGAGGGGCTGTCCACGTCGTCGCCACTCGCCTGCTCCGGGCTCATGTAGTCGGGCGTGCCGACGACGACGCCCACTTCGGTCACGCCCGCGACGCCGAGGGTCGGCCCGCAGCAGGCCCGCGCCACGCCGAAGTCGCTCAGCACCGCGTGGCCGTCGGCGAACAGGATGTTCTCGGGCTTCACGTCGCGGTGCACGAAGCCGTTGCGGTGCGCGAAACCGAGCCCCGCCCCCGCTTCGGCCGCGATGCGCAGGGCCTCCTTCACCGGCAGCGGCCCCTCGCGCGCGAGCCGGTCGCGCAGGGAGCCGCCGGTCACGAACGGCGTCACCAGGTAGAGGCGGCCGCCGGCCTCGCCGGAATCGAGCAACGGCACGATGTGCGGATGGGAGAGCCGCGCGGCGATGCGGATCTCGCGCAGGAAGCGCTCGGCATCCACCGACTTCGCGAGGTCCTCGCGCATCACCTTCACGGCCACCTGGCGGCCGTGCTTGCGGTCCTGCGCGAGATAGACCGTCGCCATGCCGCCGCTGCCGAGCTCGCGCTCGATGAGGTAGCGGTCTCCGAGCGCGCGGGCGAGGGAGGAGGGCGTGTCGGGCATCGTCACTCCGGCAACCTGCCCTTCAGATTCGCCTCCGTGAACGGTCCCTTGCTCGCGATCAACCGTCGCGCCGCATCCACCTGCTTCCACGTGTTCCAGAGCAGCACGCCGCGCACCCGGTCGCGGTCGAGGTAGTACACGACGCC
>Ga0335078_10015520_pt1 | contig 11309 bp, 6 predicted proteins | sample Lox_Sample_32_FD_206711 | JGI IMG/M metagenome (GOLD analysis project Ga0335078, IMG submission 206711) | Soil microbial communities from Loxahatchee National Wildlife Refuge, Florida, United States - Lox_Sample_3.2 | ecosystem: Environmental > Terrestrial > Soil > Wetlands | place: USA: Florida...
GGAGTCAAAGGTTCAGTGGACAAATCAGCTCGCACATCGGAAGCGCGGAGCGTAACCCACGGCGCAAGAACGCGTGAAAAAATTCGAATCATTTCATCGTGGGCGCAGCGAAGGATCTCAGCAGTTGTTCGTAAATCGCGTGAACCACAAGCTAGGTAGCGCGGACCGCCGGTGTTGGGGTCCGCGGCTTGTCTGCGCCCAGGGAAGAACCGCGGACCCCAAAACCGGGGGTCCGCGCTACCACTCTGAAAATCTGTGGTTTTTCTGCTTCCCTTCCGCGCCTGGCTCTTCTCCTCCAAGTTTCCAATTTCCAGTTTCTATTTTCTGGTTTCCAATTTCTGATTTCTGATTTCTAATTTCTGATTTTCGATCGTCTGCTCGTGGACCTCCTCGAGAAGGCGCTGGAGCGCCGCGCTCTTAGCTACAGGATATGACGGGGCATTCTCGAGGGCGTGGTACGGCTCCGGCAGCAGGTCGAGGTTAGCAAGAACACGAGTTCTCGAGTCCTCAAGCCGCGACCGGGACTTCAGCCGGCGGCCTTCGCGCATCACGGGATAAAGCAGAGGCGTGCCGTCGGGAGGCTTTTCGTTGGCACAGGCAATAAGGTCGTGGTGGAAGTGAGCACCCTCATAAAGCCGGAACACCTGCTTCCGGCCAGGCAGGTAGCTCTTCTCTTCGCTGAACTTGCTCTTGTACTCGACGTTCCCGTCGCGTTCGGTCTCCACCAGCTTATAAACCACGCTGAGCGCAGGGACATCGCGCGATGTGGCGAGTTCCGTCCCCACGCCGAAGAGGTCAATAGGCGCACCTTGCAAAAGCAGCGCTTCGATCTTGTGTTCGTTCAAATCCCCGCTGCCTACGATTTTCGCCTCAGAGAGGCCGTGCCGGTCCAGGATCTTCCGCACCTCGCGGCTCTTCTCCAGCAGGTCGCCGCTGTCGATGCGTACGCCCGGGATCTTCCTGCCCAGCGTTGCCGCAGTTTCCGCGCCCACCAGCGGGTCGTAAGTATCGATCAAAAGAAAGGCATCATCCGGAAATGTCTCGACAAGCGCCTGAAAGCTTTGCCGCTCCGTGGGAAAGGCCTGAGTCCAGGAGTGGGCCGCAGTACCGGCCAGCGGAATGCCGTAGCGAAATCCGGCCAGAACGTTCGAGGTGGCAACACACCCGCCAAGATAAGCGGCGCGCGCGGCGCGCAGCCCGGCCTCCGGGCCCTGGGCGCGGCGCGTGCCGAACTCCAGCACTCCACGTCCGCGTGCGGCGCGTACCACGCGCGCCGCTTTGGAGGCCACCACAGTTTCAAAGTTGATCACGGAGAGCAGGTAGGTCTCCACAATCTGCGCTTCGAGTATCGGTGCGGTGACCCGCAGTAACGGCTCTTCCGCAAAGACGAGCGTGCCTTCTTCGACCGCTTCTACGTCTCCGGCAAAACGGAAGTGGCGAAGAGTGTCGAAAAATTCGGACGAGATATTGCGAAACACCGGCAGGCCGCGGAGGAAACCCACATCCTCTTCGCGGAATCTCAGGCCAGCAAGGTAATCGAGCGCGTCCTCGATGCCGCCGGCTACGAGATAGGCGCGCTCGGGGGGCATCTGCCGCACGAAGAGTTCGAACGTCGCGCGGCAGTCTACCTGTTGCTCGAAGTAAGCTGCCGCCATGGTCAATTCGTATAAGTCCACCAGCAATGCGCGCTGGGACTCAAGTTCAAGCATCTTCGCTCCTGCGCCGTTGATGGCGGAAAGCGGGGACATCGAATGAAAAGTAGCCCCGAAAAATCAGTATGTCCTTGAGGTGCGGGAGAGTCAAGGCGCCCCGCCTGAACGGGCGGCGCGGCGCCTTCCAGTGTACTGCGTCCAACACTTCTTTCGATTCAACCAGGCTGGCGCAGAGCCAGCGAACGGGCAAGCCTGCTATTTCGCATGCGGCCACTATCCGAAGGCATCATTGACGAACCTCGCAGCATCCAAAGCAATAATGGCGGAGGAGAGGCCAGTGCTCGTGTGCCGTAGGGCCGCGAGAGGCGTGGTAGTATTGGAAAGGGCATGGCGCGATACACGCATTGCAGAGATCGACGGCGGCGAGTTGAGAACGAACTGAAGCGTAGCCCCGCGTCCCCGCAGTGGCACGGGCGTCCCGCCCGTGCGCAGGACCAAGCTGGCCGTGCCGCTAATGCCCATGTTCAGGTTGAAGGGCATGAAATCCGGATCATGAACGCTTGTTGATATACGAGAGGAGACCACAAACGTGAAGCGAATTTACACGTACCTTCCCTTTGTATTGCTTTTTGCCTGCGCGCCCTTGGCGCGGGCTCAGGGATCTTTCGATCTGGCCTTAGGCTTCGGCACTCAGCATGCCAAGGCCACGGGCACCGGCATCGATAACGCTACTTTCGAGCCCTGCCAACCCTCATCGAGCGATACGACCTGCCAGGCCACGCCGGCCTTGGGCGGCTTGTTCATGGGTTTCGAGGGAGACGCCATGCTGAACAAGCACATCGGCTTCGGCGGAGAACTCAACTTCCAACCTTCCAAGGGCAACTACGGCCCAATTCAATCTCGCGAGCTATTCTACGATTTCGACGGACTCTACGCGCCCATCAACCGCAAAAACGTCCAGTTCCGGATTGAAGCCGGAGTCGGCGGCGCTCATTTTGGCACTTCCTACACATCGAGCGCCTGCGTCGGGAGCGCCGTTTGCCAGTCGCAAACAGTTTCCGCCGGCAGTTCGAGCCATTTCCAGGTGCACGTCGGAGCAGGCGTGCAATTCTACGTGAAGGACCATTTCTTCATTCGCCCTCAGTTTGACTTCCGCGAGGTTCCCGGTCTCTCGGGGACTTACGGTTCGAGTTCGGTCTATCAGTACGGGAGCAATCAAGTGGTCGGCTTTACGGTTTGGCTAGGCTACAACTTCGGCGAGATGTAAGCGCGGTGACGGCCGCGGACGCCGGGGAAAAGACTTCACCACAAAGGACACGCAAGGGGTGAAGCCACAACCCAATGCAGATTCTTCGCTTCGCTCAGAATGACAGCGCGTCCTGGGCAAGGCGCGTCGTCTTGAGCGAAGCGTGTCATCTTGAGCCCGTTCGCTTCGCTCAAGGTAAACTCCGCGAAGGATGTGCTTTCTTTCTCGCTCCGCGAAGAAACTTGCCCCTGGAAGTGCAGAGAGGCGATCTCATCCCTATTTCGGTGGCCTCATGCGGCGAAAGGCCAACTTTTCTGCCTCAAACTCCCGCTGCCTCACCTCCCTAACCCTCATCGCTAAGCCGCGAGTTACCTACGAGTTGTAACGCAGAAGGCTCGCTACAACCCCCTTGCATCTAACTAAATGGAAGAAGGAGGTGCGCTATGAAAGGTAGATGGGCGCAGATCTGGCAAGTTACGATAGCCCTTCTGGCCGCGGCGGTGTTCGGCATAGCGAACACAAGTTCGCCGCCACCGGGTACTCTGAATTACGTCGAAGGCCAGGTCTCAGTGCAGGGTCAGGTGCAGACGCAAAAGTCCGTCGGTTCCACTTACCTTGAGTCGAATCAGGATCTGGAAACCGGCACAGGCCATGCCGAAATGCTTCTCACCCCCGGCGTATACCTGCGGCTGGGAGATAACAGCGACGTGAGAATGATTTCGCCGGGGCTCGCGGACACCCAGGTGGAGTTGATGAAGGGTTCGGCCATGCTGGAAGTTGATGAGTTGTTCAAGCAGAACAACATGAGCGTCGTCGTGGACGGCGCGAGAACGAGAGTCGAGAAGAACGGACTCTATGATTTCACTGCCAGTCCAGGTTCAGTAAAAGTGCTGGATGGCGATGCGGTAAGTTACGAAGGAGACCAGCACGTCAATCTCAAGAAAGGTCGCGAGTTGCTGCTGGCATCAGGTCAGCCATTCAAGGCCCAGAAGTTCGACAAGAGTCAAGTTGAGAACGATCCTCTCTATCGCTGGAGCGACTTAAGGAGTGAATACGCCGCCAACTCAAATGTTCAGGAGGGCAATGCCCTGGCCGCGATGGGCGGATGGTGGGGCCCGGGCTGGTACTGGGATCCGTTCTGGATGGATTTCGCGTTCATGCCGGGATGGGGACTGGGTTGGGGTCCGTTCGGCTGGCCGTTCTTCTCGCCGTGGGCCGTGGGCTGGGCTCCGTACTACGGCTTCGGCGTAGGCGGCCGCCATTACCTTTACCCCGTAAACACGCATGCTGACCCTCGAGCGGTTGCGTCGGTGCCACGGCTCGCACACCCCTTCACCAGGGGCGCGCCGGGATTCCGAGGACTGCCGGGACCGAGGGCCATGAACCGCGGTGGCATGCGGGGAATGCCGATGGGCAGGATGGGTGGTTTCAGAAGCGAAGGAGGATTCCACGGCAGCATGGGGCCGCGCCGGTAAGCCGTCCGGGCTATTAGAGACTGCCCACTAACAGCTGGTGGCGTGGGCGTCCCGCCCGCGCTGCCAAGCTGCCACGTAGCGGCGACCTTCAGGTCGCCAAGTGCTGGCCTGAAGGCTAGCGCTACCCTATGCTGGCCTGAAGGCTAGCGCTACCCTGCAACCAAGCCGCTGACTGAGTCCGCAAGTGTCCCATTACCGATTCCTTCCTGTGTTATATTTGAACCATCGCAACTTGGGGGCTACCCATGCAAAACGATGGTTTTTCGCGTCGAGTATTTTTCCGCAACGTTTCCATGGCTTCAACAGGAGCGGCGCTCGCTTCCCTGCCCGCCCTGGCTCGCGCCGATACGGGTGCACCCGCCCCTGCGCCGCCTTGGCCGGTGACCGCGGAATCCTATCCGCTGGTCGAACCCGGCAAGGCCGCAAGTGTGGGGCGGTTCAAGCTGGCGACTTTCGATAGCATGCCTGCGGCCTACCAGGACAAACTGCGCGCCTATGCGCCCGACATGGATTTCAAGCTGTGCCGTGGCGAGGAGCAGTTCAGGAAAGAGGTTTCCGACGCCAACGTGATTTACGGCGAGTTCTCACGCGAGCATCTTCAGGCCGCGCACCAATTGCGCTGGATTCAATGGCCCGCGGCGGGGGTTGAAGGCATTCTTTATCCGGAACTGGTGGATAGTCCCATCGTGCTCACCAACATGCAGCGCATGTACTCGCCTACGATCTCAGAGACGGCCATTGGGCTGATCCTGACGCTTACACGCGGGTTGAACCGGTACACAAATCAGACCCGCGAACATGTCTGGAAAGAGCTCGATGGTCTGACTGAAATCAGCGGCCTCACCCTGGGCTTGGTGGGCCTGGGCGGCATCGGAACGGACACGGCCTATCGCGCCCACTACGGATTCCACATGAAGGTGCTGGCCGTCGATCCCAAGCCACTGCCCAAGCCTGCCTTCGTGGCCGAGCTGCACTCGCTCGAGTGGCTACCCAAAATGGTTCCGCAGGTCGATGTGCTGATGAGCGCGGCGCCGCACACGCCCGTTTCCCAAGGCATGTTCAACGAGGCGATCTTCCGCGCCATGAAGCCCACGGCTTACTTCATCAACGTCTCGCGTGGGAAGCTGGTGAACACGCCTGACTTGATTCGTGCTCTCAAGGAAGGCTGGATTGCGGGGGCCGGGCTGGACGTGGCCTACCGTGAACCGCTGCCGCCCGACGACCCTTTATGGACAGCGGGCAATCTGATTATCACTTCGCATTCCTCCGCGGCCTCAAAGGGCTCAACCGAGCGCTGCTACGATCTGTTTTGCGAAAACGTTCGACGCTACGTGAGCGGACTGCCACTGCTCAACGTGGTGGACAAGAAACGGGGATACTGAGGCTGCCGAAGCCTGACCCCAGCGGGCATCCCGCAGGATCAGGCTGGCGCAGAGCGAAGCTCTGCGTTTGGGCTTGAATCGAATCGATTCAGACCGCAGAGCTCTGCTCTGCGCCAGCCGATTTCCCTGAGTAAAGCCACCTGTGACGCACTACGCTGCGGCTTCTTACGTCTGCGCCGGCTCGTCCGGGGCAACCCGGGCCATGGGAATCGGGGCTCGGTACTCCCAATCCGAGGTAAGCCCAGCCTTGTACCGAAACAATTTACAAACCTCGCAGAGCTGGGCCACGACGTAAGGGGTCTTCTGGTTTTGCCACTTGTGTTGGCAGGACCCCGCCAGCGGCTTTGTTATAGGCGAATCTGACATCACTCCAAGCTCATTGCGCGATGAGGAGCACTGCCCACATTTACACGTAGCGCCGACCTTCAGGCCGGCACATGCCGGTCTAACGGCCAGCGCTACGCACAACGAGGACACTACCCGATGAGGGCATCCCTTGAGGCTTCCTGGGCAGAAACCCACAAGGGGCAGCACCTACAATAGCGCTTTCAGCACTTTCTCGAAGGCGTGAATAATTTCGTCTTCGTCCTTTGTCGTCAAGCACGACGGGATCGCGATAAGTATGCTTCGCTCGAAAAGGCTGTCCGCCTTGGGGCATGTCCCTTTCTCGTACTTTCCACCCAAAGACCGATTTTCCGCCAGGTTCCAGGGGAAGCCGTGCCCGTCCACCGAGGCCTTATTCACCAGGCTAACATTATTGAAGTAGAGATGCAGGCCCCAATCAGTCATTACTACATTGGACACACCTTGCGGGAACGTGACAATGCCTTCCGCCCGGAGCGCGCGGTTCACGCGCTGTGCAGTCGCCGCGTCAGCGTACGTGGTGATGAGGAAGCACCCGGTGTCGCCGGCGGGGTCGACGATCTTACGCAACTGCACGCCGGGGAGCTTCGCCAGCGCTTCCCGGATGCGGTATTTGCTGTCATGCATGGCCGCGACGATACGCGGCAGCTTGCGCAGTTGAACCCTCAGCACGGCTGCGCGAATTTCGTCCAGCCGATAGCCTTTACCCCACAGCATGAGGTCGGGATCGTTGAAGATCAGCCGGCCGGATTCGTCTCGAGCGTAGCCCAGGTCATGGCAGGCAAACGCTCTCTGCCAGAGCCGCGCGTTGTTGGTAGCTATGCAGCCGCCTTCGCCCGAACTCATGTTCTTGTTCATCTGGAAGCTGAACACGGCCATGTCGCCGAACGTGCCCACTCTCTGGCCGCCCACGCTTCCGCCATTGCACTGGGCGCAGTCTTCCAGCAGCCAGAGACCGTGTTTCTTCGCAATCCCCGCGACCGCTTTCACATCCCCCGGGGAACCGCTCATGTGAACCATGATGATCCCTTTGGTATTAGGGGTGATGCGCTTCTCGAGATCCACCGGGTCGAGGCAAAAGGTTTCGTTGATATCCGCGAGCACCGGAATAGCCCCGTGGTTCACGACCGCTGCGATTACCGACACCCACATGTAAGCCGGGACGATCACTTCCTGGCCAGGCCCCACGCCCAGTGCCGAAAGGGCGGTGTGCAGCGCGCCCGTGCCGCTGCTGACTCCGATGGCGTGAGCGACGCCCAGGACTTTCGCAAACTCCGTTTCGAACGCCTCAACCTCTTTCTGCAAATCCACGCCATAGTATCGAAACAAGGAGCGGCTTCTAAGCAGGCGCACTACGGCCTCAACCTCCTCCTCGTCCATAAAGTGGACGCCGGGGAATTCCAGAGGCAGCGGTTCGGTCCGCACCGGCGCACCATTGTCGATGGCCAGCTTGTCGTTGAGAACCTGCGTGCTTGGGCTTTCCGATTTTTCGTTTGGCATTGTGACATCCGTCCTTTGATGAAATTGTAGGGGCAACCCTTGTGGTCGCCCAGGGCGGCCACGAGAGCCGCCCCTGCGAACCAACGTCCCGTAGCGGTGCGCGCGGCCGCAAGGGCCGCCCCTATCACTATTCCGCGACCTTCAAAATCCCATGGACTGGGATATCTTGCGCCGACTTGCCCACCATGATTTCAAAGTCACCCGGAACGACCTGCCAGTGCATGTCAACGTTCAACAACTGTAAATCCTCCGGTGTGAGCTTGAAGCTTACCGTCTTGGTCTCCCCGGGCGCAAGGGCGACGCGCTCGAAGCCGCGCAGGCGCTTCACAGGCGTCGACACCGGGGCGTATGTCTCGTGGACATAAAGCTGCACGGTTTCCGTTCCGGCCACGGCGCCCGCGTTCTTGACGTCCACGCTCACCTGGGCATTCCCCGCCGGGTGGATCTGCTCAGGCGTAATTCGCAGGTTGCTATAGTCAAAGCTGGTATAGCTCAACCCGTAACCGAACGGGTACAAGGGCGTGGCGGGCATGTCGGCATAGCCCCTGTGGATCTCCTGCATCCAGGCGGCCTTCGAAGGCTTGTAGTCATAATAGTCCGGCAACTGTCCGGAGTGGCGCGGAATGGAAATCGCGAGGCGGCCGCTGGGATTGTAGGCGCCAAACAGGACATCCGCCACCGCTTCCCCGCCCCGTTCGCCCGGTTCCCAGGCCTCGACGATCGCCGGGATATGCTCCGCGGTCCAGCGGGTGGAAAGCGGCCGGCCGTTAACCAGCACCACAACCGTGGGCGTGCCCGTCTCATAAACAGCCTTGATAAGATCTTCCTGAACCCCCGTCAAATCCAGGTCGGCAACGTCGTGGCCCTCGCCGTCCGTGCGGTGCTCGACGCCTTCCTCGCCGTCCGGATCTTCCTGTTGTTCGCCCACCACCACGATGGCCAGCTTGGAATTCTTGGCGGCCTGAACGGCTTCCGCAAATCCCTTTTTGTTCGGGCTCAAAATTCCGCAGCCCTTGGCATAAGTGACGCGAGTCGAGGCCGGGAGTGCAGCCTTGATGCCTTCGCGAATGGTCACCACGTGGTGAATCACTTTCGCGGGTGAGTAATCGCCCAACTGGTTGTAGACGTCGTCAGCGTTGGGGCCAATGACGGCAATCGAGCCCACATCCTTCTTTAGAGGCAGAAGATGGTTGTCGTTCTTCAGCAGCACGATTCCCTCGCGCGCCGTGCGCAGCGCCAATTCCTGATGCTCTTTTGAATGCATGATGTTCACGGCCCGGTCCGGATCGACTTCGGAGTGTTCGAAGAGTCCGAGAGCAAACTTCTGCTCCAGGACGCGCCGCACCGCCCGGTCGACCAGCGCCATGGGCACCCGTCCTTCTTCGACATTTTCAATCAGGGGGCCCATGTAAGCGGGTTCGTAAGTGATGTTCAGGTCCACGCCGGCTTTGAGCGCCAGCGCCCCCGCCTCTTTCTGGGTGGGCACGATATGCTCATAAATCAGCGTTCCGAAGCCGCCGCCTTCGCTTTCGACAATGCCCTTAAAGCCCAGTTCCTGCCTGAGCACATCATTCATCCACTTCACGGAGGCGTGGGCCGGAACGTCTTCGACTTCCGGATAACCTGCCATAACGCCCAACCCACCGGATTTGGTGATTCCCCCAATCCAGGGGAGCAAGACGTTTTCGCGAATGTAGCGGTCCGACAACTCAATAGCGCCGCGCTCGAGGCCGCTGGCAGGCTCGCTTTGCGTCGGGAAATCCGTCATCACTGCGATGACCTTATCGGGAGCGGCAATGTTATCGCCTTGGGTGCCCTGCACGATGCTCTCCGCAATGCGCTCATAGAGGTAAGGATCCTCGGTATATGCCTCCTCATTGCGGCCCATGCGCGGATCGCGGTCCTCCTCGAGCACCAGCGTCGAGAGCATGTGGATTCCCACCGCCCTGGCTTCGGCCGCCGCAGCCGCATAGACGGCCTTCACAAGGTCCATGTCAAACGTGCTGCCGATGGTCAGGCCTTCCGGAAAGACCGTGGCGCCGGACATCATCGCGCCGTGCGTGCCTTCCTCGTCTTCGAGCAGAGGAATCTTCAAGCGCGTCTGGGTGCGCGCGATTTTCTGGAGTTCGTTGAAATACTCAGCCTGCTGGCGCGCCCCTTTGCGCAGAATCTCGTTCGCCAGAGTGAAGAAACCGCAGCCAGGACCAATCTCCTGCGTGTAAGTTCCCGCCGCGAACTTTCGGCAGGCCTCCGTCTTCGAGGGAATATCTTTCCCCAACTCCTCGACGTAAACGCAAGGCAGGTTGAGTTGGCCCACCTTCTCTTTCAGCGTCATGCGACTCATCAGGTCGTTGATGCGCCGCTCCACAGGCTCGTTAGGATTAAGATAAACCGGTTCGTCGCCGGAAGTTTGTGCGACGGCCGCCGGAACGAGTCCCACAAATAAGAACAGAAACACCAGAAGCCATTTCTGGTTCGACATTCCTAGCCTCCCACAACAGTTAACCTGGGGCGCCGCAGGTCCTGAGTGCAAGCAAGGAAGGATCTCCGAAGTCCGTTGAAAGTGCAACTGCCGGGATTCTTCGCTTCGCTCGGAATGACAGCGTTCAAGCGTATTCCTGCTGCCCACAACTCCAGCTCTCGGCAGGCAATTGCCCCGCGTAGCCGGGACACGTTGAGCAGACTCGCGAGCCCTTGGGATCAACTCAGCCCCGTAGCGCCGAAACCCTGGCATTATACCCGAATACGCTGACGGCGCAGCTATGAAAATCTGTGTGCCGACGGCGCCCTGGAGTGCGGCGGCGCCAGCTACCGCCGTTCGCTCGCGTTCCAAGCCGGCAGCTCCGCTGCCGCACTCCAAAAGGCGCGGAGCCCGAAACCGGGGTTCGCGCCACCCGAGGGTGTTGGCGCCGGAACTCTTCCCCGGCAGCCGCCAGGTTATGACCGCCACCGTGTAATCGCGGGCTCGTCTAGCCCCCTTCCGTCTCTTCCCTGCATCGCCTTTGTATTCGAAGCTTCGGTTCGTTTGTGCGCAAAGGGCGTGCTTTTTGCCCTTTATGGTGCTGAATTTGGGCCAAATTGCACGCAAAACGCGCATAATTCGCTGCATTATAAATGCGATTTTCCTTTGTTTTCAGTCACTTCTTAGCTTCGTTCCCACTATTTTACATTTTCTGTATTTTCCTGCCTTGCTACCCGGCGCCGGGCGCAATCGTCTTGCCTTCCCGTCTATACGATCCGGCTCTCCTCTGCGACAAATCGTCAACATTAGCCATCTTAGTAGGCTATCATGGATCGGCCGGGCTGTCAAGGGGAGAAATGCGGCCAGAGGCGCCGCCCGGTAGTGTTGGAGGGGGAGCCCTTGTGGTTGCCCCGGCGGGACAATGGGGCGGCCGCAAGGGCCGCCCCCATGGAGGCTCTAGAAGAAGAATTTCATACTCACCTGGCCGATGCGCGGCGGGTTGGCGTTGGTCACAAAGCCGAAGGTGGAGTTGTTGATGTTGCCCGTTGGCGAGCCAAATTGGGCGTGATTCCACGCGTTGAAGAACTCCGCCCGGAATTGCAGGCTCTTCGCTTCGGTCAACTTCACATCTTTCGTCAAAGACAGGTCGAAGTTGTTCCACCCCGGCCCGCCAAAGAACCGGCGGCTGGAATTCCCGAGCTGTGGTTGGACTATGGTGGGGGAGATCCG
>Ga0335078_10015522_pt1 | contig 11309 bp, 7 predicted proteins | sample Lox_Sample_32_FD_206711 | JGI IMG/M metagenome (GOLD analysis project Ga0335078, IMG submission 206711) | Soil microbial communities from Loxahatchee National Wildlife Refuge, Florida, United States - Lox_Sample_3.2 | ecosystem: Environmental > Terrestrial > Soil > Wetlands | place: USA: Florida...
CCTGACAGTCGCACCCAGGACACTCGATTGCATTGCATCTTTCTGTTGACTTTTCATTCTTTCACGCCGATAGACACTGAATACGGGGTAATTATCCATTGTAATGAGATGTACGTCAGATGAGCGAGTAGAATGTAGGAGGAATAAATATATCGATTGAGATAGACCAGGGGTCTTTATTTCCAAGAGCTAGACTCCATGACAGCTCCTAGATAGTCAGGCTCTTCTTGTATTCTCGAAAAACTCCCCTGGTTGCATAAGACTATTCGGTCTGTCATCCTTTAGTTATCACCCGTTCAACCCGTTGTCGGGTCAACGATCGGTGATATTGATCTGCCGATCCTATCGTCCGTCAGCCATCTTGCCATATTTCGGCAGTTATAGTCGGTTAGTCTAGTGCTAAACATTTAGACGTCATTCTACACCAAGATGCTGTCCAAAATCGGCTATATACATTACATGTAGGTCAGAGGATTTCCCTTCTCGTAGTTTAACAACCAACCCCACCTCCTCTAAACTTCGTTTGTTTCCTCTTCGACGAGGCTATGCATGCTCTACGGCCATCTCAGTACAAAGTGCTCCTTATACACCGCTCCATCCAAGAACAAGATCATCTTTAAGCTTAGTTATACTGGTTTATTCATTCTCTAAAATGTTAAACATCTTGGGTCCACAAAAGCGCCGTTCTTCCGGTAAAGATAGTATCTGACAATGACGGCAGTCTATGGAAGTCAGAGTTGGCATTCAGTCGGTAAAGAACCGGTTTCGACCCACCGGTCACGAACCAGAAATCTCGGGTATCAGTCATCACCAATACCAGATGTAGCTGGAACCGATCAGGTTGCACAGGATAATATGCCGGTTTGGGCCCGGCCGGCTTCTTTCAAATGTCGTGACGAATCGTCCATTGGACGGACGCTTTTAGCGACAATGGCCCCCCTGGCACAATGGAGAGACGGGGATCGATCCCGGACGGTTGAATTTTTTTGTATGGGGGATTTCCTCTTTGGGCGAAAACCAGTTTAGGGATGGGGGTATCCTGTGGCCGTTAATTTCCTTAGGCCATGACCGGCTCTACTCTCGGCCGGAGTATGTTATGGCTGTTGCTTCCTCGAAGTCTCGGACGCGACATTATCCATCCCGAAGCATTCGGCAAAAACTCTCAATCCTTTTCATGATAAATTGTCACCATTCGCCTTTTACGTCTTTAGAGACCCGGAACTCCATCGACAATTGAGCTCAGAATTCGGACGCGTGGCTGGCCGCATTCTCCGATTCGACACAGAAGATTACCAACGTCCTTGAAGTGATCGCATTGGGATTGGGAGGGAGCGCTCCTATGAGGTCCGTGGCAGGTCCCAGCGATTAATTTTGTCCCTACCTCAATTGATCATGTTTGCTTTGGATCTATGGTTTCTTTTTTCTTTCATTTTCTTGCTTGTGGTTGTTGCCGTATGTCATCGTTTAACTTGATGTTTCAATTCTGTTCGTTATGTTTTATTGTTGATTAGCATGTCGTCGCTCAGATCTATGGAAGTTCAATTATGTTGTCTGGTAGAATAGAGGATTCAGGGGTCGCTGTATGTTCTTTGCTCAAGTTGGGTTAAGGGGAAGGGATGTCAATGCGTCCTGGACATCTCATAGCAGGTGAGAGTACAAAAATACGTGCTATAAAAATGAAAAGTAGTACTCCTCCAACGGCTCACATTATGGAACTGCCAAGTTTGATTGATTAAGTGAATTAATTGCTCCTTCGTATTGTCCCCAAATGCAAGTTTGCATCAGCACAAAAGTATGAAAATGAGACAGTGCCGATTCTATGATGACAGGTTGTCGAAATTCCTCACAACTTGCTATTGTTACAATACCGACGGGCTGTTTCGGCCCGACAGCCACACGGCGGCAGCTCAGTTTTTGACACGAAGCATGGAAAGGTCCCGCATCTGACACTGGGTAGCTCAAGGTGCTAGTGATGAGCTATTCTCATTGCGTTTTCTTCACCGATAAGAAGTTTGAACCTAAATAGTATTGAAAACCATCCTGCATCTTTCGTCAGATACAGCGGTGAAATTACTATTCGAGTTTTCTTAAATAAAGATCTCATCCTCTAGTCTAGTGGATATGAACTAAGCAACCCCCGGACATTGTGAACAGGGATACGCTTCAATTTCAAAACCCCAGACGGCGGAGATGACAACTTGTAGAAAGTAACTCTCGTCCGGAGTCTCCGCATCCCGAATTGGAATTCATTTTTTCTCTCGAATAAATGAAGGGCTTTCCTGTAGTCAACTATGAATGAAAATATTTCGCAACAATCATGTTTTCCGTTCGTCTCTAATTCCTGTCGTTTCCATCCAAATACCCTACATGCTACTAGACAGTGAAAGCGAGTCGAATTACTATCTGATGGGATGATAGAGTAAGGTTGAAATTCTGTAAGTCCACGTTCGATATACGGAGCAAGGTGAAAACGACTCAGGTAAAAAGTCGCTTCGTCACTCCAACGATAAACCCGACTCTGGCGAAGATAAAATATAAACTTTCTACCGTCTTCAGAGATGACAGGTTATCGAAATTCCTCACAACTTGCTATTGTTGCAATTCCGACTGGCCGTTTTGTTTACTGCTTTTTTCAATAATGTCCTGGCCATCTGGGGTGCCAGTGTACCATTTGTCTTTGCTCCACCTTATCGGAATATGGAATTATCTTCACAAAGGGACTTAATTTTGATAAACTTGTATAGCTAACAAAGTGACAGAAGTAGTGACATAAAGTTTATAATAGGCAAAAATTCCTATTGATCTATCGAGATCTCTGCCATAGCTGATGGTTTAGTGAGAATTTATTATCAGTTATATATACTGAATGATCAGTCTTACTCTTACTGGTTAAGACAAGCAGCTATTTTAATCTTAGAGGTTGATATTTATATTACTTATCTGATTGATATCAATATAAATGAATTAACATTTCTAAACCATAGGATCCACAACATTCAGATACAAAGTGTCAAGGGGGGAGAAGACTGGACACAATCACGATGGGAGAGATGTGTGCGAAGCGGATGACAAGAGATAGCAATGAAATTTGATGAAAGCGATAAGTATACAGGGAATAAAGTCGATAGCTAAAGGTGTGATAGACATGTGTGCACTCTATATACGTATAGGAATGTCTGGCCCATGACAGTACCTCCCTCTTCAGGGGGTGAGTCCACGAGCCTTATTGATACATGCGAGTCTAAAATAAGGATGTTCCGATGCAGGATGCCAGTGCAAGATGCAAGGTACGAATACATGATGTTATGTAAGATATCCAAGCGAGTTTTCCAAAAATCAAACTAAATAATAGAAGTGTAAGGTGAAGGGTGGTGGGATGGAGCCTAGGATCGACGTCGTTTCTTGTGAGTCGAAGGAGGAGCGGGGGCGAGTTTGGTGGAGTGCTTCTCATAGAAGGTCCACGTAAGATTGGAGGAATGTTCTAGGTTCTCTGCGGGTTCCCATGAATTTTCAGATACGGGATAGCCTTTCCATTTGACGAGGTATAGGAGTTTTCGGCGGGAGGTCTTGCAGTCGAGAATCTCTTTAACTTCATATTCAATCTCTTCGCCGATAGTGATGGGAGGTGGAAGGGGCTGCATTCGAGCAGGGATGGTGTTTTCATGGTAGGGGTCTAGCAGAGTGACGTGAAAGATGGGGTGGATGTTCATAAATGCAGGGAGTTGAAGTCGGTAAGCTTGAAGGCCGATTTTCTCAATGATGGTGAACTTGGGGTGGTGGTCATAGTTCGTATAGAATGGCAATGTTTTGATTGATTCTTGACGAGAGTTATTGATGGAGAACTCAGCGAGGGGTAGGAGGCACGACCAATCGCTCTGTTGGTAGTTGCAATAGATGCATAGGTATTGCTCGACTGTCTGGATCATCCTTTCGGTCTGGCCGTCGGTCTGAGGATGGAATGCAGTTGACAGGTGGGGATTGACTCTTAAGAGAGTTGACAGGGATTTCCAAAATCGTGACATGAAAATGGAGCCATAGTCGGAGATAAAGGAATCGAGGAGGCTATGGAGGGCGACTACGTGCTCAAGGAAGAGTTGGGCGAACTGGAGGGCATCGGTAGTCTTATTGTAAGGGACTAGGTAATACATCTTAATGAGATGGTCAACGAAGACGATGATGGCATCACAGCCGCTGGATTCGGGAAGGTCAACAATGAAGTCGTAAGAGATACCCCTCTAAGGGATATCGGAGACAGGGATAGGCACAAGCTCACCCACACATTGGTGTCGGGGCAGCTTCGCTTGGGAGCAGAGATCACAGGAGGTAACATACTGTTTGACAAATTTGTATATATTAGGGAAGTGATAGTTTCTAGAAAGCAGCTCCACAGTCTTTGCTGTGCCGGGATGTCCTATTAATGCTGTATCATGGTGGTTCCTCACCATGTGAAGGCATAGATTGTTAACATCAGGGAGATACAGAAGTCCATCGTAGAAGAGATATCCATCCTTCCAGGACTAGGGATGTGCAGGCTCGTTCTTGAGCTTCAATGCTAAGAGGTCAGATTCAAGACCAGAGAGAATTTCATCACACAAATCCTGTGGGATCCCCAAGTCGGTCTATAGCCCAACGAGGTTACTTAATAAGATAGGTATTTCAGGAATTCCTTCCACTTGAGGAGGTGGCAAAGGTGAAGGCTTGAATAGCCAGAGTGCTTTTGGTGGGATTAATGCTCCACTCGAGAGATTCATCCCTTTAGCATAGTCAGGGCGCCGTGAAGGTGCGTCCGTGGGGTTGTTTTTGCTGGGGATGTGAACGAGAACAAAGTCATAGTTTGTGAGGAGCTCAGCCCATCGAGCTTACCATCGGTTGAGGACTTTGGTTGATATGAAGACTTCGAAGTTTTGATGGTTGGACAAGACTTAAACAGGGTGTCGTGAACCTTCAAGGTAATGGCGCCAATGTTTCATGGATTCGACAATTGCGAGCATCTCGTGGTCATAGATGTCATAGTTGCATTCAGCTGGGAGGCATTTTCTTAACCAGAATGCCACGGGGTGTCAGCAGTCGGTGTGAAGTTGACTCAAGATGCCGGAGAGGGTGAAGCCGCTTGAGTTGGTATGGGACTTGGATCTAGTGTCCGGGGTCGAAGTGGCGCAAGACTGGGGCAGTGGTGTAAGCGGTTTTGATCACGTTAAAGGCTGCTTGAGCTTCGGGGGACCACTCGAATGGATGGTTCTTTCATAGGAGGTTGGTCAAAGGCAAGATGATGCGAGAGTATCCCTCGATGAAGCGTCGATAGTAGTTGGTTAGGCCGAGGAAGACTTGGACATTGTGGACAGATTCAGGGACAGGCCATTCTGTGATGGTGGAGATGCGTCCGAGGTCCATTGAGATCCCTTCCGAAGAGACGATGTAGCCAAGAAAGGAGATAGATCTCTGATGGAAGGTGCATTTGTCAGCGTGGACATGGAGTCCGACTTTTTAGAGCTTCTCTAGGACGGAGCGGACGTGTTGGATGTGCTCCTCATTGGTGTCAGAGTAGATCAGAATGTCGTCAAGGTACGTGATGTAGAATTGATTCAGGAATTTACGGAGGATGTTATTGATGTAAGCTTGGAATGACGTGGGGGCATTTGTAAGGCCGAAGGGCATGACCAAGTATTCGAAGTGTCTGTAGTGGGTGCAAAAGGCGGTTTTCCACTCATCTCCTTGAGCTATGTGGAGCTGGTGAAAAGCAGCTAAGAGGTCAATCTTCGTGAAGTACTTTACTTGTCGCAGTTGATCTAAGAGCTCTGAGATCAGGGGCAGGGGGTATCGATTTTTGACGGTCATACGGTTGAGCATTCGATAGTCGATGCACATACGAAGGGAGCCATCAGATTTTTTGGTGAACAGGACAGGGGAGCCGAAGGGAGACTTAGAGGGTCGTATGATGCCTTTGGCGATGCTGGTCTCGATATATTCCTTAAGGACTTTGAGCTCGGTTTCTGAAAGGTTGTAGATAGGACCAAAGATGGGGCTAGAGCCATCGGTCAGGTCGATGCGATGGTCGACGTGACCTCGATGAGGAGGCAGGGCTTGGGCAGGTTTGACTTCATCGAAAACGGATCCAGCGTAGTTGTGGTATTCGGGGGGCAAGTTGGTGAGGGCCTCATGCCTACGGGCTGTAAGTTCTTCTGACGTGGTGACTGGGCTGAAGTTCAGAGGTATGGGGATGGAGCTGGGATTGATGTTGATTAAATAGACTTATTCGCCTTCTTCTAGGTAGAGAGCATGGAAAGGGACGGTTTTGATGACAGGCTCGTTCCCTATGGGGTCCGAGGCGACTATGAGAGGTCGTTTTTTGTGACGTGAGTTCCGCTCCTCCTGCTTAGTAGGGCGACCAGGCTTGGGGTTGGCAACCTGAGAGCCATAGGTAAGGGGGATGATCGAGGAGTCATCGGCAGACTCAGGGGCGTGGGGGAAGCAGACAGATCATTCCTTTCACTTGATGAGGGCATCGGTGCGTTCCAGAAATGGCATGCCGAGGATCAGGGGATGTGTGCTGATAGGGGCGACCACAAAGGTGTCTTCATGAGGAACGTTGGCGATGGCATATCGTAGAGTGACTTGATGCATCACAATCGATAGTATCTTTCCATCCACCGTCAGGATTTTTAAGGGTTCTGGGATTTCAGATGCTTCGAAGCTGAGGCACTACACAACATCTTCGTGGATGAGGTTGACAGCTGCTCTGGAGTCTAGTAGCATCTGGTATGTAAGGGAGAAGTCAGATAGCGAAACCGATAAGTATAACAGGGGGGATGGATGAGCAAGTGAGACCAAGATGTGAACTCGTCTCAAGGAGCCAGTCTCTCGAGCCCTTGAGATTAGGTGTTTTTTGGAGACGACGACAACGATGGAGCTGAGGTCTGTCTAGGGGTAGGAACTTGCGTTGGGGCATTTGAGTTGTTCCTCTTTAGGCATTGGTCCACAAAGCATCCGGGGTCTACACAGTACATGCAGAGCTTATTGTCGAAGCGACATTTTCGCTCTTCTGGGGTAATCTTTCTGTAAAGTTGTGAGGTGCTAGTCTTGAGATTTCTGGGGGGGGGGGCTGAGGACGGTGCGTGGCTTCTTTGACCATGGTTAGAGGTCGAGGAATGGTTGAAGGATGTGGTTTTTCCGGTGGATTGTTGTTTAGATTTGCCAGCTAAGAAAGTTCCTTGGTTGATTTCGATTGCTCGTTGCATGTAGGTCTCGAAGATAGTCGGAGGGACGCCGGAGATCGCTGGGGATCTCTTTAACTCGGAGGAAAGCCCTTGTTGAAACTCGAGGAGCTTCGCATTGTTATCGAGGTTCAAGGTGTTTGGCAGGGACATGAATTCAGAGGTGTACGTGGCAGCCGATTTTGTCTGACACAGGGAGGAGATCTTGTTCATCACGGTGATCTGGCAAGTACGGTCTGAATATACTGCTTGTAGGGAGGACCTGAATGCGGGGTAATCACTACGGAGGGGGTGGTAAGAGTCAGAGATGATACTTCGAGCCCATTGGAATGCAGGACTGGAAAGGCGAGAGATGACGAACAGCACCTTCGCTTTGTCGGTACTATAGCTGGATGGTCGCAATTCGAAAAGCAGGGAACATTGTGCCATGAAGTTTGCAAATTCAGAGACTTTTTTAGTGAATTCGAGAGGTAGTGCAACTTTTGGCTCTTAGGGCTGGGGGCTTGGTCTGGGGGAGGGATCGCGGGGAACTTGGGGACGGGATAGGGACTCGAGCCTTGTCTTGAGTTCGAGGATTTGGGCGTCGCAGTCTTCCAGGTCGTCTTGCAGCACCTGAAGGATTCGACGGAGGGTGGGATCTTGGATGGCAGAGAGGTTGGAGGCTGGTTGAGTAGGGGTAGCTGAAGGCGATCCCATGGGGGATCTAGGAGGCGGGGTCTCTGGGCAGTCCATGGAACCTTTGTCGAAGCATCGAGAAGTGTGGTGGAGGCCAGGCATGTGGAATCGGGAGCTTATTCGTAAGGTGAAAATTTTTCACTTAGGGACTCGGGGAAGCTTTGTGGGCACCGGGGAAGATAGAGCTATCAAAATTGTTAAGGGGAGAGAAGACTGGACGCAATCGTGATGGGAGAGATGCATGTGAAGCAGATGACAAGAGATAGCAATGAAATTTGATGAAAGCGATAAGTATATAGGGAATAAAGTTGATAGCTAAAGGTGTGGCAGACGTGTGTGCACTCTATATACGTACAGGAATGTCCGGCCCATGACACAAAGGCTGAAAAGAAAAAGGTTGAGAAGAGCTTCTCAGAGGATTGATATGCTGATCAAATTCTGATGAAGATGCTCAGTATTATTTATTATAATAAGTTGATCGAACATCCTTAAGTGGTACTGTTAGTTAAGATCAGAACATTTGGCATATATTCTTTTTTTCATCATCATCATACACATGTGTATCAATTTCATCTTTGCTTCTTATATATCTATATCTCTTTTCTTTAGCAGTGTCATGAGTCAGACATTCCTGTATGTATATAGAGTGCACACACATCTGCCACACCTTTAGCTATCAACTTTATTCCCCTGTATACTTATCATTTTCATTAAATTCCATCACTATCCCTTATCATCCGCTTTGCATGCATCTCTCCCATCGTAATTACGTTCAGTCTTCGATGCCTTTGACACTTGGCTACATTGTCTCTTCAGAAGGAATCTCGATGGACCTTGAGCGCATTTCCACCATCACAGAATGGCTTGTCCCTGAATCTGTCTATGATGTTCAAGTCTTCCTTAGCTTAGTTAATTACTATCAACGCTTCATTGAGGGATACTCCTGCATTGTCTTACCTTTAACTAATCTCTTGTGAAAGAACCACCCATTTGAATGGTCTTTTGAAGCTTAAGCAGCTTTTGACACGATCAAAACCACTTATACTACTGCCTTAGTCTTGCGCTACTTTGATCCTGAGCATCAAATCTAACTTCACATCGACTTAAGTAGTTTTGTCCTCTCTGACATCCTGAGTTAACTCTATAGCAACCGCTGGCACCCTGTGGTATTCTGGTTAAGAAAATGCCTTTTAGCTGAATGCAACTATGATATCCATGATTGCAAAATGCTCACAATTATCAAGTCTATGAAATATTGACGCTATTACCTTAAAGGTTTGCATCACTCAGTTCAAGCCTTGTCTAACCACTAAAACCTCGAAGTCTTTATATCAACTAAAGTTCTCAATCGATGGCAAGCTTGATGGGCCGAGCTCCTCACAAACTATGACTTCGTTCTTATTTACATCTCTAGCAAAAACAACTTCGTAGACACACCTTTATGGCGTCCGGACTACACTAAAGAAATGAAGCTCCTGAGCTGAGCATTAATCCTACTCAAAGCACTTTGGCTATTCAAGCCTTCACCTTTGCCACTGCAATGAATGCATATGACGATCTTCCTCCGCTTAGCTTAGCCACATTAGGAAGTCCTATCTGAACTATATATAGCTCTAAGAAGCCAATGAGAATTCAGTCCTATTGATCTCTGTGCCCACAACAAGTCGTTTTCCTTCAAAAGTTATGCGTTCGCTCCACTTTTTTTTTAACAACAACTCGAACAGCCTTGTCCATCGCCTCATATACCTAGTCGACATCCCTAGAACCATTGAACCCAGAAACCAGCGAATTGGCTGCCAAATCATCAGTTATCCCTGGAAGTGAAAAATTTTTCACTTTGCCTCTGAACCTCTGAATCCCAACGATTCATCATCGTCGCGAGCATCCCCAAAGCCTCACATCCCTAGAACCTAGTCATGATACCTCTTAAGAGGAGAAACAACCCGCGGACCACGTCTGCTACATCTTTATCGCGTCAACCCAGTGCATCGGAATCGCTCCCAACTTTAACTGTCGACCCGGATTCGGAACAAGAATCAGCTGAGAGCTCCACTTTATCTGACATCCCAACTCCAACCGAAGCGCCTAGACAAAAAGACCATTATAGATTACGAATGGCTTTGAAACCTTCGAAACCCGTGATCTTCGATGGCACCGATGTGACCCATACCTCGGTATGCAACTGGATGTTCAGCATTCAAGAATATATGGATCTGGCCGAGGTCCCTGAGAATAAACAGACTTGTTTGATGGGTACCTATCTCTCAGGCATCGCCAAAAGCTGGTACATCAACAAGTATGCCGACGTGACTCCACTCCCTTCCCTCGCCAATTTCTTGGCCAACTTCAAGAAGCATCATACCCATACTGATAATGCCGTCACTGTCATCCGCCGTATCGAAACTATGAAGCAAGGCCATCGCCCAGCTGCTGACTATGAAACCGAGTTTGAGTCGCTTGTCATGGAACTCGGTAATACAGATACCCGCTGGGTCCACGAACATTTCCTCTGGGGCCTCGATGACGCTACTCGCATTGCCCTCGCCTCAGCACTCCTTGGCGATGAAGATCTTAACTCCCTTATCGTCAGAGTTAACAATGTTTCCCGCGCCCTAGAGCAAGCTCGTCCCCGCACGACGACGACTCATACTATGACTCATGCCCCCGCTAGCTCCTCTCAGCCTTCGCAATCCAGCTCCAGCTCCAGCCCGTCTGCCCCTGCCAACCTTAAGAAGCTCACAGAAATGGAACGGGAGTACCTTCACAATAATCGTAGCTGTTTTCGCTGTCGCAAAACCAACGTGGACCACATAGCATTGACTTGCCTCGAGACATCTGGAGGAAAGCCAAGTACACCGGTTATCAAGAAAGAGGCGGCCATAGATGCTATAGTTACCCTCGATATAACAGGAAATGAATACAATGGCGCTTATCTTTACCCCAATCATATATGGCATAGCCCCATCAAGATCCCTGTTGCAGTCCAGAATACAGAAGCATCGGCCCTTGTCGATACCGGAGCAACCATCAATGCCATCTCTGAGGCATTGGTGGAAGAAAATAAGATTCCTACGACTCCATGCCCACCTATCCAGATTAAACAGACGTTGCATAATAAGGCCAGCACTGCGACACAGAAGGTAAAATCCAAAGTCAGTATACCCTCCAAGGAATGGACCAGTCAATCTAGCCATAGCCTCATTGTCGCCCCACTCAACACTCACGATATCATTCTAGGAATGCCGTTCTTGGTCGATGAAAAAGCAAAAATCAATCTAGATAGAGGCACCTTGACATTGCAGTCCACAAAACCGGATATCCCTGCTAAATCCCCGAATTTGACATCTTCATCGCCCGTCGACATCAGAATCGAACACATGACCCATACAGAATGGAAGCCAACAATCGATCCAGATGAGGCAT